>ERZ506769.958-NODE-958-length-18799-cov-4.379001_pt1 | contig 18799 bp, 18 predicted proteins | sample MGYA00513039_ERZ506769 | MGnify/ENA metagenome assembly ERZ506769 | reverse complement strand
TAAAATCCGTTATTGAGACAGGTGAAAAACGATGAAAATTCTTGACACAAAAATTCCCGAGGTGAAGATCATCGAGCCGGACGTGTTCGGTGACCATCGCGGCTGGTTCATGGAGACGTGGTCTGAGCCGAAGTACGCCCAGTTCGGCTTCAAGCCCGTGCAGGACAACGAGAGCTTCACCGCCCAGAAGGGCACGCTGCGCGGCATCCACTTCCAGCAGAGCCCCATGGCGCAGGCGAAGATCGTCCGCGTCACGCGCGGCGCGGTCATGGACGTGGCCGTCGATCTGCGCAAGGGCTCCCCGACGTATCTGCAGTGGGTGTCCGTGGAGCTGAGCGCGGAGAACAAGCGCCAGTTCTACATCCCCCGCGGTTTCGGCCACGGCTTTGTGGCGCTGACGGACGACGTGAACTTCTGCTACAAGGTCGATAACCTCTACAGCAAGGAGTGCGACCGCTCCATCCGCTTCGACGATCCGGCGATCGGTGTCGAGTGGGGCGTGAGCGAGCCGGTGCTCTCCGACAAGGACAAGAACGCACCTCTGCTCGCGGACAGCGACTGCAACTTCGTTTACGGAAAGGAGTAAGGCGTCATGACGATTTTTGTGACCGGCGGCGCCGGCTTTATCGGCAGCAACTTCATCTTCCACATGCTCAAGGAGCACCCCGACTACCGGATCGTCTGCCTCGACAAGCTGACCTATGCCGGCAACCTCTCCACGCTCGCGCCCGTGATGGATAACCCCAATTTCCGCTTCGTCAAGGTTGACATCTGCGACCGCGAGGGCGTGGACAAGCTCTTCGCAGAGGAGCACCCCGACATCGTGGTGAACTTCGCCGCCGAGAGCCATGTCGACCGCTCCATCGAGGATCCCGGCATCTTCCTGCAGACGAACATCATCGGTACGGCGACCATGATGGACGCCTGCCGCAAGTACGGCGTGCAGCGCTATCATCAGGTCTCCACCGACGAGGTGTACGGCGACCTGCCGCTCGACCGGCCCGACCTCTTCTTCACCGAGGAGACGCCGATCCACACCTCCAGCCCCTATTCCAGCTCTAAGGCGGGCGCGGATCTGCTGGTGCTGGCCTATCACCGCACCTATGGTCTGCCCGTGACAATCAGCCGCTGCTCGAATAACTATGGCCCGTATCACTTCCCCGAGAAGCTCATCCCCCTGATGATCGCCAACGCCCTCAACGACAAGCCCCTGCCCGTCTACGGCGAGGGCCTGAACGTGCGCGACTGGCTGTATGTCGAGGATCACTGCCGCGCCATCGACCTGATTATCCACAAGGGCCGCGTCGGCGAGGTGTACAACGTCGGCGGCCACAACGAGATGCGCAACATCGACATCGTCAAGCTCATCTGCAAGGAGCTCGGCAAGCCCGAGAGCCTGATCACCCACGTGGCCGACCGCAAGGGTCACGACATGCGCTATGCCATCGACCCGACGAAGATCCACAACGAGCTGGGCTGGCTGCCGGAGACAAAGTTCGCCGACGGCATCAAGAAGACCATCGACTGGTATCTGACGCACCGCGAGTGGTGGGAGACGATCATCTCCGGCGAGTATCAGAATTACTACGAGAAAATGTACGGCAATCGCGGATAAGGAGCGTTGAGTATGAAGATTCTGGTAACTGGTGTGGCCGGGCAGCTCGGCCACGATGTGATGAATGAGTTGGCCGCGCGCGGCCACGAGGGCGTCGGGAGCGATCTGGCCCCGGCCTACAGCGGCATCGCCGACGGCTCCGCCGTGACGAAGGCGGCCTATGTCCCGATGGACATCACGAACGCCGCGCAGGTGCGCGAGGTCATCTCCGCCGTGCACCCTGACGCGGTGATCCACTGCGCCGCGTGGACGGCCGTGGATGCGGCCGAGGACGCCGACAAGCAGGCCAAGGTGCAGGCCATCAACGTGCAGGGCACGGCGAACATCGCCGCCGTCTGCAAGGAGCTGGACTGCAAGATGATGTACATCTCCACCGACTATGTCTTCAACGGTCAGGGCGAGACGCCGTGGGATCCGGACTGCAAGGACTATCAGCCCCTGAACGTCTACGGGCAGAGCAAGCTCGGCGGCGAACTGGCCGTGAGCGGCGCGCTCGAGAAGTATTTCATCGTCCGCATCGCGTGGGTCTTCGGTCTCAACGGCAGCAACTTCATCAAGACCATGCTCAAGCTCTCCGAGACGCACGATACGCTCCGCGTCGTCTGCGACCAGATCGGCACGCCGACCTATACCTACGACCTCGCCCGCCTGCTGGTGGACATGATCGAGTCGGAGAAGTACGGCTATTACCACGCCACGAACGAGGGCGGCTATATCTCGTGGTATGACTTCGCCTGCGAGATTTTCCGTCAGGCCGGCCGCGCGACGAAGGTGCAGCCCGTCACGACGGCGGAGTACGGCGTGTCCAAGGCCGCGCGCCCCTTCAACAGCCGTCTCGACAAGAGCAAGCTCGCGGCGAACGGCTTTACGCCGCTGCCCGACTGGAAGGATGCCCTCGCGCGGTACCTGAAAGAGATTGCGGAATAACTAATATTTATAACAACCCCGGGAAGGATCATCCTTCCTGGGGTTGTTTGTAAAAAAAGTCTCACAGAGTTCGCGGCTCGGGGCGAAACTCCTCCTTCAAAAAAGGGTATCACCCTTTTTTTGAAGGAAGCAGCATGCTGACCCCAGCGGCGAGGAGGTATATGCCGAAGATGCGCCGCAGAAGCGTCACGTCGATGATCGACGCGAGCAGCGCACCGCCCGCCGCGGCGAGCAACCCCCACGGAACCGTGCGGCGCAGCAGCTCCCGGTCGAGCAGACCGTTTTTCCGGTGGTACAGCAGCCCCATCCCGGCGGTGGGGAGGAAGTAGAGGAGGTTGATCCCCTGCGCCGTGCGCGGCTCGACGCCGAGCAGCAGCGTCATCACCAGCAGGAGCAGCGTCCCGCCGCCGATGCCCCACGCCGAGAGCACCCCCGTCGCCGCGCCCGCGAGCAGGGGGATCCAGAAGCCGCTCACAGCAGATACCTCACGCCGCCGTAGAGCAGAAACAGCGCGAAAACCCGCCGCAGCCACTGTCCCGGTACGCGCGGAAAGAGCTTCCCACCGACGAGTCCGCCGACCAGCCCGCCCGCGAGATACGGCAGCGCCTGCCCGAAGTCCAGCCCCGTGCGCAGCAGGAAAACGCCCGCCGAGAGGGCGCACAGCGGGAAGATCACGGCCACGCAGTTGGCGAATACGCGCTTTTCCTCCACATGGCACCACCGCGTCAGCAGCGGCGCGAGCACCATCCCGCCGCCCCCGCCGAAGAGCCCGCACGCGAGCCCCGCGAGCGCGCCGCTGACGCCGAGCTTTCCCGCCGGGCGCATGGGCATCCCTCCCTTGCACAGTATGTAACGCCGCCCGGAGCCCGGACGGCGCAAGCGTCAGATGCGCTTAAAGCTCTGACAGTCGGTGCACTGATCCATGGAGGGGTGCGCCTCGTGGGTGCCGACCTGAATGGAGCTCAGACCGCAGTTGTTCACGTCCTGGCAGTGGTGCGCGCAGCTCGTCACATTGCACTTGATCGCGTTGTTGGGAGTGCAGCTGCAGCCGTCGTTCGTACAATTCTTGCTCATCGAAGATTCCTCCCTGAAAGATGAAAAGTCAGGCACAAAGCCTGACTTTAGTGTGGCCGCCGCGCGGGAAAGTATACGCCGGGAGAAAATGGAAATTTTATGCGGCGTTTTATGAAAGCGCCGCGCACAGGCGCGGAAGAGACGCAAACGGCGATAACCGACCGGTCACCGCCGTTGGTCAAGAACAAGCCGTCACTTTCCCAGCTCCTCCAGCCGGCGGGTGAGCCATGGGATGGCGCGCTCGAATTCCACGCCGTACCACGTCGCCTGGCTGTCGCTGCAGGTGAGCTCGATGGCGCGGAGCGTGAAATCCACCGCCAGCTGCAGCGCCTGCTCGAGCGGCAGGCCGCGCATCAGGCCGCCCACCGTCGCGGAAGCCAGCAGGTCGCCCGTGCCGTGGTAGACTACCGGATCGCGGCGGTTGAAGTAGGAGAAGAAGCGCGCGCCGTCATAGCCCATCACGCCGACCTGAGACGGGTCAAACGACACGCCCGTGAGCACGGCCTGCTTCGCGCCCAGCTCCGTCAGGCGCAGAAGCAGCGCGCGGATGTAGTCCTCGTCGTAGTCCTCGCGGTATTCCGTCCCCGTCAGAAGACACGCCTCCGTCAGGTTCGGGGCTGCGACATCCGCACGGGCGACGATCTGCGCCATAGCCGCGGGAAAGTCCGGGCCGAAGCCGGTGTAGAGCCGGCCGTGGTCAGCCATGGCCGGGTCGACGAAGAGGAGGGTATCGTCGCTGCGGATGCAGTCATAGAAGTCGCAGACCTGCTGTACCTGCTCGCGCGAGGCGATATAGCCCGTATAGACTGCGTCAAAGTGCAGGTGCTCGCTGCGCCAGTGCTCCGCGATCGGGCGCAGCTGGTCAGTGAGGTCCTTGCAGGTGAAGTTTTTAAATGTCGTGTGCGTGCTCAGCACTGCCGTCGGCACGACGGCGCACTCGACACCCATCGCCGAGATGGTGGGCAGCGCCACCGTCAGCGAACATCGCCCGAGGCAGGAGATGTCCTGAATACTTGCGATACGCTTCATGGAGAATACGCTCCTTCAGAGTTCGTTTCTGCCCAGTATACCACATTTGCGCGCCGCCGAAAAGACTGCGGTGAAAATCCCGCGGCTGCGGAAATCAAGCGGCCTTGACAGAAGGGGCGAGTGTGGTATAATAAGCATAGAAAAGAGCGCTGCGACAAGCGGTTAGCCCAGCGAGTTAATGAGGTTTCTCAAAAGAAACCGTCACCGGCCAGGGTGGCGGTTTCTGCTTTTTGCAATAATCGTAACCGTAAAAGGCCCGATATGTAATGTAATCCGCATGAGCCTCACCCCCTTGCGGGTGGTGTGACCAACCGCCTGCCGTTGTGCAGCGCCTGTTATCACCATATCACATGGGGCTGTAATTTGCAACAGAATTTGCGAAACGGGGCGATTTATCGACCCCAAAAGAGCGCGGCGAAAAATACTTGAAGCCTGCGCAAAATTGTGATATGCTGTAAAGAATGACAAGAAAGGGGGCGCGGCGATGCATTTGCAGGAATCCGGCGAGATGTATCTGGAGTCCATTCTGCGTCTGAGCAAGGAAAAGGCGCTGGTGCGGGCGATCGATGTCGGAGAGTATATGGGGTATTCCAAGCCCAGTGTCAGCCGCGCGATGGGTCTTCTGCGCGGTGGCGGCTATGTGCAGGTGTCACCCGACACGGGGCACATCTCGCTGACGGACGCGGGGCGCGCGGTGGCCGAGAAGATCTACGAGCGGCACACGCTGCTCACGGCGCTGCTGGAGGATCTGGGTGTGGCACCGGAGACGGCGGCGGAGGATGCGTGCAAGATGGAGCACGTCATCAGCGATGAGTCGTTCGCTGCGCTCAAGCAGCTCAAAAAGCGCCTGTGCGAGGAAGCCAAATAAAAGCGCACAATTTAACGCAAAAAAACAGGAGCAAACGGGCTTAGACGGGTGTTCGTAAAACAGGTTTAGACCGAAATTACGAAATGAGCATCTGTCAGGCAGGATTGGAAAGAAAAAAGTGCCATGTTTAGCTTAGCGGCTGAGCATGGCACTTTTATTAAAATTAAGTCTGAAAATTATGATAGTCTATAATTCAGTTATATTCCAGCCCGCCTTGATCAAATTCGTTTTATCCTTGTCGGATATGGAGCTTTTTGGTGCCGCAAGACAGATCAGCCCCTTTGCTCTCGTTATTGCTACATAATGACATTTCAGCCGTTTGGCATCTCGTTCGCTAGGCGATTTACTTGCTATATTGCATAGCCACGGCATGATAGATTTAAGGTTTCTTTTATACCAATATGTATCCAATACGAGTGTTGCCAAGTGTGTTCGACCTTTAACTGCATGAATGCTTGACAGTTTAATTTGAACTTTACGCGAACCCTCATGATATGAGAAAGTATTTATATTGCTATTAGCTTTGACGGTTAGTTCCTCTGACACGCCAATATTGTTTGTCGGTTGAAAAAACTCCGAAGCATATTTTGTGATGCCAAAAAATCTTACCAGCAACGAGCGAACTAACTCTATGATGCTACTCCATGTAGCAGCATAGGATGTTGATAGCTCAGTTATGGCAAGCAACTGCTCTCTAAACGCCTTTTGGTTGTCTGCTGGGATAGCTCCTAAGAGTGAATTAAATGCATTATGTGCATTTGGCAATTCAATTTTAGAGTTCATCCTGATATATGTTCTTAGACCATCGGCAATACTTTCAACCATAGAAAAATAGTTGTTTGTCTTATTGAACTTGTCCACGCCGGCACTGAGAAAATCGCTCCACTGCTTGGGTTTAGAAGATATTCTGGTTGTATCTGCATCATAGGCTGGAAAATAATCTTTGACTCCTATCGGATAGTTTTTGTCACTTGCGTTAGGAGAGTTTTTGGTATGTACCATTCCGACGGCAAAACAGTTTTCACCAGCGTTCAATTCTTCATCTGTAAAGCATGACAATAAGTACTTTGCATATGCGGGTAAAACATCTGTTGCCTGCTCAAATAAGAAAATAGTGTGTTTCCCGTTCAACTTCTCATATTTTGAAAGTGTTCCAGTGAGACCTTTCGCTGCAACACCAAGAGGATCAGCTAATTGCGCTATCGCTTCTCCAAATCGATGGCTATTTGAAATTGATAAGTACGCACCGTGCGGGAATCCAGCACCAGTTTCCTCGTTGTTATAGGACTGAAAGATTGCTTGATTAGCATCACCAAAGGATTGCCGAATCGAAGATCCGGAGATGGGGAAGCTCTCATCTATCAAAGACCATTGCAGTGTGTTCGTATCTTGCGCTTCATCAATAAATAGTAGTGGAAATCTTTCTTGTATTGCGGAAGAAAGATATGCACACTGCTCAAACGCATATTTTGAAATATGCAGCATTTCATCAAAAGTAAAATACCCTTCTTGAAACGACTGATCAATAACAGCGTAGATGTTTTTATAAGATGGAGTCTGGTCACTACATGTCAGGTTCAAAGCAATTGGAAATGATGTCGATTCACATGCATACTCGGATTTGTTGATTTTTGACAAATACTGCTGCGTCCCATAAGTAAGTTTGCGATATCTTCTCGTTAGAACGCTTTCTGTATCAATCATAGTTACTGGGTAATTATTTGATCTGAGCCACGGAAGACCGACAAAGGTATCAAAAAAGGAATGGACAGTTCCAATAAAATGAGGGTATGAGAGCAACAATCTTCCAATGTCGGTATTACCGATGCGACCTTCTATCTCGTCTCGGGCAACATTAGTGTGCGACAACACGCAAATACCCTTGTCTGTGTAGGGCCACTTTTTTGCAAGGATAGCAAGTTTAGCAACTAATACAGTTGTTTTCCCACTTCCGGGAAAAGCCTGTATATCAGTGCTTTCCATGTGTTTTAGTATTTGCCGCCGCTCGTCATCAAATTTTACATCACCAAATAGTCGCTCTATTTCTTCAATATCAGCATCCGTTATCTCAATACTCGACAAGGCATCAATCACTACGCATCCTCCTGTTCGGTGACATAGTTAATTGCATCTCTGATGTAGGGTGGTAACCTCTCACATAACGCTTTTGGATCAGATGCATATTTGGTTTCAAGGATAAACGAGAGATGTTGGGCAACCTCAGCCTTTGAGGTTCCCTTTAACGAGAAAAAGCTGTATAGATATGCCGATTTGCTTTCGTTATCTGGAAACTCTTCACACTTCTTTTGTATATCCTTTATCCTTTGCTCGCGATTTTTGGATTCATAGCGAACAGCAACAATCGCTTCGATCAACTCATCAGCAAGCCCAGCGTATGCAAGATCGTACTCAAAGGTCCAGTGATTGGCAACAAATGTTTTTACCCGCTGCCCATTAGCACGCTCAAGTATCCTTTCCAAATATAAATCTCGTTCATTTTGCGAAATAAAATCACATTCTGCCTTCCAATTTCGTTTTTCCTTTTCTGGCCAAAGTGCAATGTCAGAATATCGCTGGTCAATACAAATTGCAGGTGCGCAGTTCGGCATAACGTCTCGATCTGTCATACAGGAAACCCGTATATCCAGAGTCTCGCCAGCATCAGCTCTTTGAAGAATTTTTGCAAATCTTCGCAATCCAGTTCCACGTACATTTACTACCGAAACGCCATATTCGGTAAAATCCTTCCCGATTATTTTGGAAATTGTAGGAATCAAAAATTCTTCGGATGGCCCTTCTACCATCATAATCGCTTTAGCGAAGAATAAATTGGCTTTTGTAGCATCAAGATAGCGTTCCAAAAAAACGTAATCATCTTTGGAAAGCCTTGTCTTCCCGTACCTTAAAGAGAAGACTTTTGCTGATTTGACTATAGAAATATGTTCCAAACTAATTACAGATGCCATCAGTGGGGAATGTGTAGTAATGATAATTTGCTGATTGACACCACTGGTAGCTGCCTCGGTTTGGAGGGATTGTATCAAGCGCAATTGGCGTTGCGCATGTACATGAGCCTCCGGTTCCTCAATCAGGAGGAATGTACTTTCCATACTCCGATTCAGCAGTAATTCACATGCCATACTTAAAATATTGCTTGTACCAAGTCCGATTTTTCCACATTGCCCATTGCTATGAGCTGATAAATCGAGCTTTTCAAGTAGCGATATGAGTCGTTTGCTATCTGATGCCTCTGTTCCAGCTACACCAAATGCGGTAACAATGGCGTCACCTTTTAGCAACATTTTGGAACTCATAATTGTTCCGATATCTTCATTTGCCTTTTTTAGTTTTGGATGGTTTTCAAGGAGAAAGTTTGATAAACTCGCAATGCCAGAAATTGATAGTTGATCCGTTTCTACCCCCGCTGCATATTCGGTAATTCCGTCATCTATATTTGGAATGCCCTGTATAATTTGCGAAAGGCGTGAGTTTCGACCAGCCTGCATGTTAGAATATGAGTCTCTCAAAGGACGTAGGTATGTTACCCGCAGGAGTTCCCGAGCCTCAGCAGACAGCGACGGGCCGTCTCCATTTATACCGGTTGTAACCCTGATAGAGGTTCGCGGTGGCGTAAAACTCAGCAAATACTTACATTTCCAATTTATGTAGAGACATGGAATATCTTTGCCACCTACAGTCTCGCAAGTTAGGCATTCCAAGAAAGAAGCTTGCTCGGCCTTGGATAAGTCAGAAAATTTTAATGTGATAGCTATCTCAACATCTTTTCTTTCTGCATTGAAATCCGTTGGTTCGATACGATACCATCCTTGGTCAGTTGTTCCCATGACAATACGAATAGCATCTATGATTGCCGATTTACCCGAATCATTTTCTCCGACCAATACATTAATTCCTTTGGAAAATTCAATAGTCTGCGGGTCACTAAAACAACGGAAGTTGGAAATTCTTAGCTCCTGTAGATACATATAGATTGCCTCCCGTATATATTATCTCTTCTTTTTCCGTTTTTGACAGTATGCTCCTTTTCCACGCTGACTGATAGGATTTTTCATATACTTGGACTTTTTTAGAATCCCAATCAGTGAAACAAATTCTTCCTTTGTGAGCGCATCGTAGTCGAGCCCGATGGTTGCAAGGTATGCGCGGATTTTCTTTTCCTCAGAGCTGCCCTCAAAGTTCATCGCTTCTTGTAGCTGTTCCTGCACGGTTGCTGCAAGGGATGTTTCGTCCGCAGTCATAGTGTCGAGACGATGTTCATTCCGAATGTCACGGAGGATACCTTTCAGATCATCTGCAATCAAGCTTCCGAAATACTCATCCTCTCTGATCTGCGCGACTTCCAGCGTCCGCAGGTGCAGATCATTTTCGTTGCCGCCGTTTTTCATCAACGCCATTTGTCGGACGGCTTCCAGAACGGCGTTCATGTCGTTGACCCGCATATCTGCGATCCGGTCAACGTAAATTTCGGCGTCCAGCATAAACCGCTGGAAATCCTTGTGGCAGATCAGCTCCGACAGCAGTCGGTGATTGAACTTGCCCGTTCTCAATACTTCGATTGCATCATCACCCAAATGCAGAGCGTCCAGCTCTGTGTTTGGGTGATTTTTTTGTTCTGTCAGCCCCAGCAAGTAATCGGTGGACACCCCGTAGAACTTCGCCAGCTCCACCATGCTGAACGGGCTGATGTCCTTGAAATCGTCGGCTTCGTATTTTCCCAGCGCGGACTTTGAAATGCCTGTTTCCGCAGAAAGCTGTTCCAGCGTCAAGCTGCGCTCTACGCGCAGGTCTTTGAGCCGTTCCTGAATGGTGAGTTTTGGCTGCATAGCGACGTCCTCCCTTCAAATTTCTGCCCTTTTCCGGTCTTGTCCATAAGCGTGGAAATCTGCGATTTTCGGCGCGTTTTCCGACCTCTTGGATATACGGGAGAGGGCTATATTTTTCGCTAAAATGGTCTTGCAATCGCACCTGAACCTTGAAAATTGCATGACCGTCCGAACGGGATATGTCCCCCGGCGAAGTAACCGCCATGACCGCGAAAGCGTGAGCGTACCAACGGGGACGAAACGCCGGGAGCGATCCTCCGGGCAGGAACGACGTTCGGAAAGAGCGGCAAAATCGAATGTAAAAATCAAAGCAAGTGAAAACGGCGAAATAGTTTTCTGCTCTGTGCGGTTATCTGCACGGAACAGAGTGCTATTCAGCAGCGAACGGCGTTTGCCATTCAGAATGATGTTTCGCCGTTTCACGCAAAGACACACCAAACGGCAAAAGCGGAAGGTGCCGCCTGTGACCAACGTATCATCGGCGGCATTTCCAGCGAAAAGCCGTGTATTAAAAACCAGCGCCCTATGGCGAACGGGTGTCACGATTTGACAAATCCATTTTACCATAGAACGCGCCAAAAAAACAGGAGGAAAGTTTGAATATGAGAAAATCTGAAACCTATCGCAACGAGATCAAGTCCTACATCGTCCGCACCGGCATGACCATGACCGAGGTGGTGGACTACCTCTCCGACGAGTACGGCTGGAGCCGCAGCGTCCCAAACCTCTCCGGCAAGCTCAAACGTGGCTCGCTTCGCTACGGCGAGGCGGTAGAGCTGGCAGACGCGCTGGGGTACGACATTGTATGGCAGAAAAGACGAAAATACGACCAGCAATAATTGCAAATTAGGCGAATTTGCGATATAATTAAAGCATTAAATTGCCCCATGCTAAGTCTGAAATTTAGCATGGATAGAAAGAGAGGGCATCACAATGTCTACTTCAACCATCGGACAGTATTTTTCTAATCGCGTTGAAGAACTGATTTCCGAGTTCACGGGGCATACTTTGATATTCTTCAAAGGATTTGGATTGGAACAGATTCGGTTTTTGATTACACATCCCAATTCATTGTTAGATGATGCCTCTCTGTTGCACGATGGGTTCCTTGATTTGGAAGCAATAGATGATAGATGGCTCGATCTTGCAGCATCTATCAAAAGCGCAACAAAACCGCTGGTGGGTTTTTATGAGGAGCTTTTGGCGATTAGACAACTCCTTCCCCGTATGAAGATCGATAATATTGTAGTCATAGAAAATAATATCCTTTCACCGTGGGTTCCCTGCTATTTCCCATACAGTTATGCTGAAAAGCTTTTTGATTATTGGCAGACCGAGCATGAACCTCCTGCTGGGAGTCCCTTGGTCCAACTCGTCCAAACGTACGGAGATGTCAAGCTGCTGAAGGAGGGAAAAGCGTTACTCTTGCCTGCTACTCTCGATGACGAGCGCATTGAAATCATTCCATTTTGGCAAGGCTGTGTGGTAGAGAAAGAACCGCTTACAGATGACATCAAGCATATTGAAGTTGGTAGCATAGAAGATTGGGAGTACTGTCTTAATATGACAAATGGTGTACTTTCATCTGCGCTTTTCTTACAAAGTGGAGATAGCCTTTCTGCTCGAACCAGCGCAATTTTTAGTGCGGCAAATCTGCTTAATCTGGAAGTATTTCTCGATGAGCTTGAGTTGTATCAAGAAAAAATAGAGTATAATGATAGCCAATTTGTTCATGTGCTTCAAAAGTACTGGGGCAATGCGGCTCAATTTCGACCATTACTCTTTTACAAAGATCCTGACCGATCACAGGAAACAGAAATAATAACCCAGGGGCAAATTATCGCTGAAATCGTAGATCAGTGTGAAGCTGCCCAAGCTGGAGATATATTCAGCAATATATTTATAACTGCACCGACTGGTTCTGGAAAGTCGATTCTTTTCCAGATTCCTGCGATCTATCTTGCCGAAAAGTACAATCTTGTTACGATTGTCGTATCCCCGCTGATAGCTCTTATGAACGATCAGGTTGACCAACTGCAACGTGAACGAGGAATTTCTATTGCTGCCTGCATCAACTCAAGCATGAGCATAGAGGAACGTAGTGATGTTATTGACCAGATACATGCAGGAAAAAAGTCCTTGCTATACCTTGCTCCTGAGCTGTTATTGACAACTCATTTGCAATCGTTTTTGGGCGGTCGGCAAGTAGGTATGGTTGTCATTGACGAAGCCCATACTGTCACAAGTTGGGGACGCGATTTTCGCTCAGATTATTGGTTCCTTGGCGATTTCTTGAAACAAACGGCTCGTGATGGCTTATCGTTCCCTGTACTGTGTCTGACAGCCACGGCTGTATATTCTGGTGATGACGATGTTGTAAATGATACAATTCACGAACTCGGTTTGGGAAAGACTATTATCCATCTCGGGAATGTAAAGCGAAGCAATATTTCTTTCGATATTCAACGCCATAACCCCGCTGAAGTTGAGGGACGAATCGAAAATGCCAAACTGGATTTGACGTTGAAGAGAATGTGTGAATATATTGCCAGAGGCGAGAAGGTACTTACTTATTTTCCCTACCGGAGTCAAGTCGATCAGATTTATAATCTGGTTAATGCCGCAGACCATGTGAAGATTCGGAGATACCACGGGCAAATACCTTCGGCGGAACGCAAGATGGTGGAGCGAGACTATAAGGCGGGAACGGCTATGGGGCTGTTCTGCACCAAAGCCTTCGGCATGGGTATCGATGTTGGCGATATTAAACACGTTATTCACTTTGCCCCGACCGGCACACTATCTGATTATGTTCAGGAAATCGGAAGAGCCGCCCGCAATACCGAGATTCAAGGTGTAGCTCATATTGACTACTTTCCCAGTGATCTTCGATATGTTCGATCCTTAAATGGAATTTCTGAAATGCGGCAGTATCAGCTACGCGAAATGCTGAAAAAGATATGTGCAATTCAACGAGCAAAGAAAAGGCGGAATCTGTTGATTTCGGCGGAAACGTTCGAGTACCTTTTTAAGGAAAAAGATGTCGAAAATCGGACAAAATCAGGCTTGTTGCTTCTTTCAAAAGACTTGAGCAACAAATACACATTCCCCGTTTTAATTGTACGTCCCAAAGCAATGCTTTCAAAAAACTATGTCAATGTTCCACACGAGATAGAAAATGAGTTTTTGAAGTTATTTGGATCATACTGCACATTCCAGCAAGGCATTGCACCTCGCACTGTTCCTACAAAGAATCAGAGCCGTGCATCCGATATGACAGTATACAGTTCTGGAAAAACCTTCCTTGTAGATATGGCGGGGATTTGGGAAAATTGTTACCCAGACCGCTCATTCGGCATGTTCAAAAAGGAATTTTTTGAGCGGGGAATTTCCGTGAGTGGAAAAAACTATACTGTTGCACCGCGCGTCAGAGTAGAGATACGTTACTCTGATGACTATGTTGCCGTATCACAGCGCGTAGAGACTGTTATTACTGCAATTACGCAAATATTTGAGAAGTATAAAAACGGCGAGATAAAGCAGTTTTCTCAAAAGCAGTTTGAAGCAGAACTTGCTGAAATGCTTGGTGAAAAAGTGATTCCTCATGACAAAGCAGGCATGCTGCTTGACATATTCACCGAAAGCGTAAATGAGGATGCAGCATACAGCCAGAGTCGAAGCCGTGTCCGGGTTCTTCGTAGTAGGAAAATGCCCGGAGCGGACGAGACAGGATATTTTGTCAGCAGTGCCGCATACGCGCGACTTCCCAACTTCTTTATTCACCAAATTGGGCAGTGCGAGGTTAATACAGAAGATAATTCGTTCTTCCGATTTTACCCGTTGGTTCAAAATAAGCAAATTGAGATCATGCCATTGCTGCGTTTTATGGAATTGCTTGGGCTGGCAACCTATGAAATCCGAGGCGGAGAAAAAGCAGAAGTATTTATTCGTATTAACGATCCTGAAAAACTTGAGCGGCTGGCAACAAGCGGAAAATATACCAATGGTGTGCTGCAAAGCATTCAAGAACATCATCGTAATAACGAGCGACTTCTCACGGCATTCTTTTCTGCCGACATGAATGACGATGAGCGCTGGGAGTTAATCGAGCAATACTTTTTGGGCAATGAGGAATATGTGAGACGCATTTTGCACATTGCTGATTAAGTCAAAAATCCCTTTGGAACAAAGGGCGCACTTCTATACTCTCCTGACGGGAGTATGTGCGCTCTGCGAGGCAGACAGCCCGGACGATTGAAGTCCGGGCTGTTTTGCGTCACTTCGTTCCGAACAAGAGGCTGCACCCCTTGCGCCGCTTGCGCGTCTATCCCTGCCCACTTTGCAGCGGAAACAATCTGCTGACGCAGACAATTCCCGCCGCAAAGTCTGAAAATCCCATATCTCTAACCAGACCGTCTACCGAAAATGTAGGCGGTCTTTTTCTATTCATTTATCCCATCAAATCGAAGGAGGTCAACCATGTCAAAACAGAAGACCCTTGCCGAGCTGAATGCCGAGAAAGATAAAATTGAGCAGCAGCTTGCACAGGAACAGCACAAGAAGCAGCGTCTGGAAAACCGCGCCGCTTACTACGAAAAGGGAGATCGGCGCAAGCGGGCACACCGGCTTATCACTCGTGGCGCGGCGATCGAGAGTGTCGCACCGCTGGCAAAAGCTCTGACCGAAACCGAGTTTTATGCCTTTGCCGAAAAAGCTCTTGCCCTGCCGGAGGTCAAAGGTCTGCTCATGGAAGCGGTTAACGAACACAACCGGGCAGAACAGGAAAAGAGGTGTTGAGTATCGCACTATTTCATTTTCATGTAACCCAGATCAAGCGCAGCGCGGGACAGTCCGCCGTGGCGTCTGCTGCCTACCGTGCTGGGGAAAAGCTGCACAGCGAGTATTACGGCGAGGACAGCGATTACACCCGCAAGGGCGGCGTGATCTGTTCGGAAATTCTGCTGCCGCCCCACGCCCCGCCAGAGTACGCAGACCGGGAAACGCTCTGGAACGCCGTTGAAAAAGCCGAGCGTGGAAAGAAAGCGCAGCTTGCATACAGCTTTGACATTGCCTTGCAGAACGAGTTTTCCATGCAGGAGAACATCGCTCTGGCAAGGCAATTTTTATTGGAGAACTTTGTGAGTCGGGGCATGGTGGCGGACTTTGCCGTTCACTCGCCAGACAAAGAGAACGGCGGCATTTCCAATCCGCACTTTCATGTCATGTGTCCCATTCGCCCTTTGGACGAACACGGCAGATGGGGCAACAAGCAGCGGCGGGAATATGTGCTGGATGAGCATGGTGAGCGCATCCGAGATGAGGCTGGCAACTATGTGTTCAACGCTGTGCCGACCACCGATTGGGGCAGTCCTGAAACCTTGGAGCATTGGCGGCAAGCGTGGGCTGATCTGTGCAATCAGAAGTTTGCGGAGAAAAGTTTGGATTGCCAGATCGACCACCGCAGCTATGAGCGGCAAGGCATTGAACAGATTCCTACCGTCCACGAGGGACCGTCTGTCCGCGCAATGGAAGCGAAGGGCATCCGCACCGACAAGGGCGACTTCAACCGCTGGGTTCGCAAAACCAACGCCATGCTGCGGGAAGCAAAGAATAAAATCGCCTCTTTGCTGAAATGGCTGAAAGCGGTTAAGGAAGAACTCTCCAAGCCGCAGCCGCCTATGCTGAACGATCTGCTGATGACCTATTACAATAACCGCAATAAGGGCGCATACAGCACAAAGGCCAAGACAGCCAACTTACAGCGGTATGCGGATGCGTTCCGCTTTTTGCAGGCGAAGCAGCTTTTTACCACCGATGATCTGGATACCGCGCTGCATTCCATGCAGAACAGCATCAACGCAATGAAAGCGTCTGCCGGGGAAAAGCAATCCCGCATCAAGGAGCTGGACGAGCTGCTGCGCATGGCACAGTATTATGTCGATGGAAAACCGGTTGCGGACAAGCTGAGAAGCATTCGTTTTGAAAAATCCAGACAAAAATACAAGTCGGAGCATGACGATTCGCTGCGGAGATTCTACATGGCGGAGCGCAAATTGAAGCCTCACTTCAAGGATGGCAAATTGCCTATCACTGCATGGCGCAGGGAGCGTGAGCGGCTGGAGCAGGAGTACAAGGACATCCAGACAGAGCTTTTGCCGCTTTACGCCGACGTCAAAAAGCTCTGGGCGATTCATTACAGCATCTATGAAGTGCAGCATGAGCAGGAACGGCAGAATGCCACGATTCGGCAGAAAAAGCAGGAAATTGAACTCTAATTTGATTAGAAATACAGGAGGCACTTATGAACGAGAACAAAGAATTTGAACACGAGATTGACCCTGATCTGTTGGCAGAAATTGAGGAATGGGAAATGGCAGACCATGACGAGCCAGCGGAATATTACTTCTCCAATCTAGACCCATATCTGAAACCGCAGCCCTTGCCGCCCAATCATCCCCGGCGCAACTACTGCTTTAATGAGGACGGACATCTCTGCGTGAAAAATCTGTCCGCTTTCTGGGTCCCCGAATTGACCGTCACCGAAGTCATTCACGGAACGTTTTACACCGTCACGGGCAGCTACGAGGGAACAGAGAGCTTTGTCCGCAAGCTGGAGCGTATCACCAGCAAAAAGTTTACAGAAAAGATGGAGGATTCCGAATGACAAATACCCGGACTCTTGGTACAATAGAAGCAACCAATCCTGTACTGACAGTTGCTCCACCAAAGGAGGATTCAGAAATGAACGGAGCAACAAACAAAATCACAGCACTCTACTGCTGTCTTTCGCAGGAGGATGAACGAGCCGGAGAGTCTTTGTCCATCGAAAATCAGAAGGATATGCTTTTGAGATATGCGCGAGAACGCCATTTCCCGAACCCCACATTCTTTGTGGATGATGGCGTAAGTGGAGTTACCTATGACCGTCCCGGTTTTCAGGCGATGCTTGCGGAAATTGAAGCGGGACGGGTGGCTGTCTGTATCAGCAAAGACCTATCCAGACTTGGCAGAAATTCCGCGCTGACAGGGCTTTACACCAACTTCACCTTTCCGCAGTACGGTGTCCGCTATATTGCCATCAACGACAATTTCGACACCATTGATCCCAACAGCACAGACAGCGATTTTGCAGGCATCAAGAACTGGTTCAACGAGTTCTATGCGCGAGATACCAGCCGCAAAATCCGAGCTGTCAATAAGGCAAAGGGTGAACGCGGCGTTCCTTTGACAACCAATGTTCCCTACGGCTATTTGAAAGACCTGGACAATCCCCGACGCTGGAAGATCGACCCTGTTGCCGCCGATGTGGTGCGGCGTATTTTCTCCATGTGCATGGAGGGCAGAGGTTCAAAGCAGATTGCAAACCAACTGAAAGCGGACAAGGTTTTAACTCCTGCCAGTTATAAGGCATTGCAAGGCATCAAAAGCCCGAACAAAAAGCTGGAAGATCCTTATGATTGGAAAAGCAGTACCGTTGTGGCAATTCTCGAACGGCGGGAATACACGGGCTGCACGGTCAATTTCAAGACCTACACCAACTCCATCTGGGACAAGAAGCAGCGGGAAACACCTGTTGAGAAACGAGCGAGCTTCCCCAACACGCATGAGCGCATTATCGACGATGATATGTTTGAAAAGGTGCAGGAGATCCGCCAGCAGCGTCACCGAATGATCCGCACGGGAAGAAGCAGCATTTTCTCCGGACTTGTTTACTGTGCGGACTGCGGTTCCAAAATGCTGTACGGTTCATCCAACAACGGCGATCTCGATCAGGACTTTTTTGACTGCTCCCTGCACCGCAAAAGCAAAGAAAAGTGTAATGGACATTTCATCCGCGTCAAGGTATTGGAGCGGCTGGTTCTCAAGCACATTCAGGTAGTTATGGGGTATATCCTGCACCATGAGGATTATTTCCGCACGATCATGGAGGAACAGCTCCGCGTGGAAAGCTGTGAGCAAATCCGCATCCGAAGAAAGCGTCTGGAGAGCAACGAGCGGCGCATTGCCGAGCTGAAAAGGCTGTTCATCAAGATTTACGAGGACAACGCCAGCGGGCGATTAACAGATGAACGCTATGATATGCTAAGCCAGACCTATGAAGCGGAGCAGAAGCAGTTGGAAGCGGAAGCGATCACCTTGCAGCAGGAGATTGAAGTACAGGAACGACAGAACGAAAACATTGAGAAGTTCATTCAGAAAGCGCACAAGTATGTCGGCATTGAAGAACTGGACGGCTATGCGCTGCGCGAGCTGGTGTCTGCCGTCTATGTGGATGCACCGGACAAGTCCAGCGGCAAGCGGGTACAGCACATCCACATCAAGTATGACGGGCTGGGATTTATCCCTCTGAATGAGCTGATGAAAAAGGAAACGGCGTGACCAAAGTCACGCCGCCCCTTGAAAACACAAGGTTTTCACCATTTTTTGATTTTACTGTTTTAC
>ERZ506769.956-NODE-956-length-18830-cov-4.292304_pt1 | contig 18830 bp, 7 predicted proteins | sample MGYA00513039_ERZ506769 | MGnify/ENA metagenome assembly ERZ506769 | reverse complement strand
TTGGAAAAAAACTGCTTGCAGAAACCGTGGAGCAGTTTAAGGCTACTACCGGGAATGAGCCATGCAGCGCATACGAGATCTACTGCGGGATCTGTGAATCCATTACCATTGCAAGGCAGGAAAAGACGAATGAGAGAGGACTTTTAGCTCTGGAAGAAAAAATTGCCGGCTGTGTGTCGAAACGCTGGCATGAATATGATATTCCTGGCACTGTAAAATACTAACAGGATTTAAAAGAATGGAGACAGCATGGACTGTCTTTTTTTGATGGGAGGAAAACATGAAGGTTACGAATGGAAAAGATGTGGCAAGGCTGCTGGTAGATGAATACTTGAACTGCCATCCCACCGGACACAAAAAATTTATGGAGTCCATGGCAAAAGAGCAGCAGGAAATAAAAGACAATTACACTTATCTTGGGTTTGCCTGGCTAAAAGGTCTTTCAGAGGTCAGATATTACGATCTTCGAAACGAAGCATCGAAACTGATGGCCGATGATCTGTGTCTGCATGTAAAGGAACAGCCAGAAAGGGTGCGCCTGGTGTATGAAGGTGCAGAGGAAATGGAGATCAATCCTTCAGATGAAGAGCAGATGGCAAAAATGTTTACCTGCTACCTGCTTGCAGGAAGTATGGACGGATATGGGGAATTTGTGGATTATGCCCTTGATACCCACCGGACACTGCAGCAGAACCTGACACGTTTTTTTGTGGAATGGTTTACAAAAGCAGAAAAAGGCTCTGCATTTTTAAAACGGGCAAAAATGGTGTATTCCAGGTATTCCCTGCCATATATCTAAATTACGGAGGTATGTGATGGATAGAAAACTTCCGGACTGGTTAAAAGAGAGCAGGGAGGCAGAAAAACTGATCGCATGGCTGAAATCGCCGGATTGTGAAGTAAAAGAATTTTCCGGACAGATGTTTATAAAGGCAAGATATGGAAACTGTTTCTTTTTCTTTGACTGTTTAAAGGAAAACAGAAAAACAGACCGGAACTGGTGTGCCGTGATCCACATGCCGGAGTATTCCCTTTATGAAGCAGAAGATCTTTTTCTGAAGCCGATCGGGATACCGGATGATTTTGGTTTTCCTGTGCGTGAGGATCTGATCCCGAAACTGGAAACACAGATAAGCCGCATTGGAAAGAAACTTATCCGGGAACAATGGGATGAACTTTTGTTAAAAGGCGGGTATGCAGCTGCACAGATGATCCCGGAGATCAGCAGGGTTTATATCCAGCTAAATGCAGACCGTTTTATTAAAAAAGGAAAGCGGCCGGAGGATCTGATCTATCAGCCGCAGTTTCATTTTGCGGATATGAAGTGGGAATTTTCTGACCGGATGTTTCTGGAATATTTAAGCAACCCGCAGCGGGCAGCAGAGCTTTTCGCCCAGAAGTGGCTCCTTGAAAAACTTCCGGAGATTTCAAAAAAGAAGATCTGTATCGGATGTATCCGGGAGGAAATGGAAGAAATGTTAAAAAAGACTGGGACAGGGCCGGAGGTAAGCCTTCCGCGTTCTGCTTAGTATAAAAAATGAAAAAATCAGGAGGAAACGAATAATATGGGTAAATACAATTACATGAATCTGAACCAGAAGATGATCAGGATCCGGAAGAAAGTGCCGAAGCTGATCCGCAAACGGTACAGTGAGGACGTTACTTATGATTTTGTAAAACTGGATGATATTTATGAATGCCTGACACCGGCCCTTAATAAATATGGGGTCGATTTTGACATCTTAAGTGAAAGACCGACACAGGTGGACGAACAGGGCAATTCCGTGTTTTTAAAGGAAATGGGAGCACTCTGGAGATATGAGGCTGACCTGGAGCTGTGCTGGACCAATGCAGACCGTCCGGGAGACAAGGTACGGAGCTTTTTGCATGTCATTGGAACCAATGAAGCACCGGATAAAGCAAAAGGTGCGGCATGGACGTATGGCCTGAAGTATTATTTCTTGAATAAATTCAACATCATGCAGGCATCTGGAATAGACGATCCGGACATGCGTGGGACGGAAAAAGAAGAAATGCCGAAGCAGGAAGCTTCCGTAAAACCGGAAAAACCGAAAAAGAAACAGGAAAAGGCAGAAAGAAAAGAAGCCGCAGCAAAGCAGGAGCAAACGGAACCGGTCAGGGAAAAGAAAACGGATCGTAAAAAACTGCATGATGGAAATGCCATATCAGAAGGTACTGTAAAAGTGGAATATGCAGTGACGGATACAGAAGAAAACCTTCCTGGACAGATGACTTTTGGAATGGAAGAAAGTGAAAGCGGACTGGAAGAATTTTCCGATGAAGAAACCAAAGCGGAAGATCCGGTTCAGACCGAGGAAATCTCCGTAGATGAAGAAATTACTGCCGAGACGGATGCAGACGGTTTCCGTGCAGTAGAAGAAACGGATGAAGTTCCATTTGATGAAGATGATGAGATTTCTTTTGATGCAGAAGAAGAGGAAGAAACACCAGAAGAGACTGCAGAGGAAGTGTTGGAGGATATGGCTCACGAAGAGGATGCAGAGGATGAAGTGAAATGGGCAGAAAAGGTTATCTGTAATTTTGTTGTCTATGCCGGAACCCCTCTTGGGGAAATGATGCAGGATGCCAGAGGTTACCAGACAATCAAATGGCTGGTACAGCGTTACAAAGGCCAGAATCAGGAAATACAGAAAGCTGCGAAGATTCTTTTGGATCATGAAAAGGAAATGCAAAAAGCAGCCTGAAAACAGAGAAATAGTTTGAGGTGGCTCCGGGAACGGGGCCATCTTTTATGAAAAGGAGGAAGGCATGTATGCCAGAGAATCGTTTACGATCGCAGAAGTAGCAGATCTTTTGTCAATCCGAAGACTGAGTGCTTCTTACCAGGACGAATTTCCGGTGGAATGTCCCTTTTGCGGGGATTTAAGAGGAAAATGCAGTTTTTGCATCCGCAAAAATGGAGAACTGAAAAATGTTTACCATTGCTATCACTGCGGGGCGGCCGGGAACATGCTGACACTGTATGCGGAACTATCCGGCATTTATGGAAGGAACCGGTATAAAGAAGCCTACCGGGAGATAAGTCAGGCACTTTCTTTTCCTGGAACGGATGAAAGACAGCAGTCCACGACACGAAATGGTTTCGCTTCTATCGTTTCTAAAAAGAAACGCATTTCCCTTACGGAAGAGGAATTGGATTACCGGGATCATGTATATAAGGAAATGCTCACTTTTCTTAAGCTTAAGGAAACACACCGGAGGAACCTTCTCCTGCGTGGGCTGACGTTAAATGAGGTCAGACAGATGGAAGAACGAGGTTTTTTAAGTACGGATGATGAGAATTCCGTGACCATTGCCAGAAAGCTCTTAAAAAAGGGATTTCGCCTGGATGGGGTTCCTGGATTTTTCATCAACCGGGATGGTGACTGGGAAGCTGCTTTTTATAGGAAGAATAACGGGTATCTTTGCCCAGTCCGGGATGGGAAGGAACGGATCATAGGATTCCAGATCCGGCTGGATGTTCCTTTAAAAGAACGGAAGTACCTCTGGTTTACCAGCAGCGGCTTAGAAAGAGGCACATCAAGCGGCAGCCCGGCAGGAATGTTTGGGAAAATAAAGGATGGCACGGTTTACGTAACGGAAGGGATCTTAAAGGCAGAGATCGCATGGATGTGTACAGGAAATCCTTATATCGGAGTCCCTGGAGTTTCCAATCATAAAGGACTGGAAACTGTCTTGCGAAAACTGAAAGAGCAGGGGTTAAAAAGAGTTTACGAATGTTACGACATGGATAAAATGATGGAATTGTCCTGTAAGCACGATGAAAAAAGTGCGTGCCGGCAATGTGAACATGGAATTTATCTGTATCATGGAGAATGCCCCAAAAAGCGCAGAAAGCGGGACATGATCCGAAAAGGCTGTATAAAACTATATGAGATCTGTGAGGAACTGAATGTGTCCTGCAAAAGAGTTACCTGGGATACCGATGCATCCGGTACCTGGATGGAACACTACAAAGGCGTGGATGACTGGATCCTTCAAAAAGAGGAAAAAGAACACAGGAAGACGGCATAAAATGTTTGGTCAGATAAAAGGGAAACTGGAATTTTTTTCAGTTTCCTTTTTATCTGGCTGAAAAAGCCGGAAGAAAGGAGAAAGCGATGCAGATAAGAGACGGACCAAAAGAAAACTGCCGGGAAAAAAGCAATCATGAAAGGAGAACGTGCACTTGGAAAAAAACTGGAAGAAAAGATGGATGGCGGGTGCGATGGCTTTTGCTCTGTGCTGCACTACGCTCTTGCAGACGGGAGCTTCTGCAGTATCCGCCGCTGAGGTGGGAGGCGTTTCCGCACAGAGCGAGACGCAGATCGAGGTACAGACAGAAACACAGACAGAAACGCAGACGGAGAAAAGCGAGGAAGAACTGATCGAGGAAACCGTTGCTGATCCGGAACTTGCGCTTATGGTTACCGAAGGGGAAGCCTTTGATATCCAGAATGATTTTACAGGACTGAAACTCTCTGAAGGAGACCATGTGGAACTGAAAAAAGCAGCAATGGAAGACGGGACTGTATTTGATTATAACCATGCGGGAACCTATAAATGCGTATATCTTGTTACACCCGCATCCGGGGAAGCCTATCTGGTTGCCAGAAACATTACGGTGACACCAAGGGAAGCAGAAACAGACGGATCCAATGGCGGTCAGGAACAGGAAAGCGGCGATGACGAACCGGAGGCAGACCCCGTCCTCCCGACCATAAGCCCGGAAGATGCCCCGGAAACCCTGGAAGAGCCGGAAGAAACGGAGGAGCCAGAAGAAGAGGAAGCAGAAGAATTTTCCGATGAGGAACCAGAGGATGGAAGCCATCAGGTTGACATCGTACAGGGAAATGAATTCAATATTGAACTGGACCACGAGGACGGACGTTACCAGACGGGGGAGACGGTCAACTTTTCCGGTGATATCCCGCAGGGAAGCCTGATCGCAGTGGGAACAAGTCTTGTCGAAGCAAACCAGACAGAGAATACCGAAGATCTTCTGTATGCAGAAGTAAGCTACGATGAGGGAACAAATTCCTTCAGCTTTGAGATGCCGGAAGATGATGTTGCATTAAGTGTGGTATATGACCAGGCTGAGGGCGGTATTAGTACCATGGCAGCTTCCGATGGAGACTTGTGGGATGATTCAACAGACATTGAAGCTAATACCTATTACTATTATTCAGATGGAAAACTGCATCCTTTTGATTCTGTTATGGGACAGGGCGGAAATGATTCCTATAAGTATATCCGTTACAAAGCAGGCGGAAAGACTTATACCGTCTATGCATACTGCATGCAGCACAGTAAACAGTCCCCGCCAAGTGGAACGACTTATAAAAATATGGTCGAACTGGATGAGGGCGGCGATGACCGTTATTTAAGGAAGGCCATGTTTTACGGATATGGCGGTCCCGGATGGGGCGGCACATTCAACGGCTATAATATCAAATCCATCATGGAAAAATACGGCTGTTCCTCCGAGACCCGTGCAATGCAGCATTATCTGGTCGATTATTTATATGACGGGGAATCCGGATTTGGAGGATCCCTTTCGACAACTGCCAAAAACATGTTAAAAGAGATCAAGGCAGCCCTTGCAAAGATGCCGGATCCAACGACCATGGAGCTGACACCTGGGCTCAGTGCTTCTGCAAATGGAAACCAGAGCCCGACCTTCACATGGAAGGCAAACGCAGCTTTTGTGATCACGATCCATCTGGAAAACGGGGTCTCCCTTGTAAATGAGACGACAGGAAAAACCGGGACCGGAAATGTGAGCGTAAAGGGCGGTGAAAAATTCCATCTGGAAGCAACCACCCAGAATATTGGAAGCCTGAAAGGAAAATATGCGATCACATCCAACTATCCGCTTAATTTCCATGCCATGCTCTTAAAGCTGGCGAACAGCCAGGATATCGGCTTTGGATATTATACCGATACACTGGAGCTGAATCTGGAGGTAGACTGGCCGGATGAAGCAACGGTCAAGATCATCAAAAAAGATAAGGGAAGCAACGCGCTCCTTGCAGGTGCCGTTTACGGCATCTATGCAGATGAAGCCTGCACGAAACTTATCAAAAAAATGCCGGCAACAAATGCAAAAGGGGAATCCGAAGTAAAGATCACCAAAACACAGGATACCGTTTACCTTCGTGAAATCTCAGGCCCATCCGGATATGTGCTGGATACGAAAGCCTATGGGGTAAAACTGGTCGTGGGGCAGACCGCTTCCAAGAACTTAACGGATAAAGAGCAAAAAGGTGCACTCACCATTTATAAAGAAGGAGAAGTGCTTACTGGAGCGACCGTCACGGAAGATGGTGTGACCTTTGCCTACGAAAAACGGAAATTGAAAGGAGCCGTTTACAGTGTTTATGCAGGTGCAGATATCAAGGCGGCAGATGGCACCCTCATCTATAAAAAAGGTGCACTTGTCAAGGATAATCTGGTTACCGGAGATGACGGAAGCGTTACGTTAAAGGATCTCTATCTTGGCACCTACACAGTAACCGAGACGAAAGCTCCGGATAATTATGTATGCAAAGGAGAGTCTAAGACTGTTGAGCTTGTGTATGCAGGCCAGACCGTAGAAGTGCAGACTGTCAGTGCAACATTTTTAAATGAACGCCAGAAGGCTGCAGTCCGTGTGGAAAAGCAGGACGAAGAGACAAAAAATCCGCTCTCCGGAGGCATCTACGGGCTGTATGCAGCAGAAGATATCAAAGTTGATGGTAAGACCGTTGTTCCCAAAGGAACCCTGATCGAAAAAGCAACGACCGGAGCCGATGGAAAAGCTTCTTATAAAGCGGAACTTCCGATTAATTACAGCTACAGCATCCGGGAGATCCAGGCACCGGAACTTTACCTTAGAAACAGTGAGGATACTTACACCTTCACTTTTAAGTTCACCAATGATAAGGAAGAAAAGGTAAACTTTAGCCATACCTTTACAAATAAGCGTGTAAATGCAACAATCGACCTGGTAAAAGAAGACAGCGAGACAGGAAACAGCGCACAGGGAGATGCCGTATTTGAAGGAGCCATTTACGGGCTCTATGCAAGGGAAGACATTAACCATCCGGATGGCAGGAGCGGAGTCCTTTATAAAAAGGACGAACAGGTAGCTACCCTGACGACCGATAAAGAGGGAAAAGCAAGCGTAAGCAATCTGTATCTTGGAAAGTATTATTTGAAGGAGATCACGCCTCCAGTAGGTTATCTTCTGGACGAAGAGGAGCATGATGTAAACTGTAACTACGAAGGAGACCAGGTAGAGACGGTAAAACGAAATACCGTTTCCAAAGAAGACGTGATCAAACAGCCATTCCAGTTGATTAAAGCAGCGGATAATGATAAGACCGATGCGGACCTTTTAAAAGGTGCCGGATTCTCTGCTTATCTGATCAGCAGCCTGACTGTAAAGGACGATGGAAGCTATGACTTTACAAATGCGACCCCGATCGTTCTTACGGAAGATGGAAAAACAGAAATGTTTACCGATGAACGCGGCTATGCGTGCAGCATCCCGATTCCTTATGGACGCTACATTGTCCGTGAGACCACAACACCGCATAATTTCATGCCGGTAGATGATTTTATCGTAACCGTAACCGAGAACAGCAGCACACCGCAGATATGGAGAGTCCTTTTGGACGATGAGTTCAAAGCAAAGCTTAAGATCGTGAAACAGGATGATGAGACCAAACAGCCGGTCCTCCTTGCCAATACAGAATTCAAAGTGTACGACCTGGATGCGAAAAAGTACGTGGAACAGGTAACGACCTATCCAAATACGGTTGTCCATAAATCCTATTTTACGGACGAAAATGGTTACCTGATTCTTCCGGAATCCTTAAAATGCGGAAATTACAGGATTGAGGAAGTGAGAGCGCCTGATGGCTACACCCAGAATACCCAGTATGTGGAGATCAAAGTTGATAAGAATACAGCTTATCAGATGGATTCCGTCAGCGGGGATGCCATCATTACCGTGACCTATGAAAACCATCCGGTCAAGGGCAAACTGGTGATCCATAAATCCGGTGAAACCTTAAAATCCTTTAAAAAGGATTTTGTATACGAAGAAGCTTCCCTGGAAGGGGCAGAATTTGAAATCTACGCAGCAGAAGATATTTTCACACCGGATCATCAGGTGGACGAGCAGGGAAACCGTCACGTGATCTATGCAAAGGATACCCTGGTAAAAACAGTGACCACTAATAAAAATGGGGAAGCTGTTATCAAAGACCTTCCGCTTGGAAAATACCGTGTGAAAGAAACAAAAGCACCGGCCGGATTTGTCTTAAATCCAGACAGTCAGGAAGTAGCCTTTATCTATAAGGATCAGAACACACCGGAGATCGAAGAAAAACTGGAATTTTCCAATGAACGCCAGAAAGTAGAGCTGAGTGTGGAAAAACGGGATGCCGAGACCGGAAAGGCTTTAAAAGGTGCAACCTTTGGATTATACAATAAAGAAGCAATTTCTTCCGGCGACAAGGTGATTGTAAAAGCAGATACACTGCTTCAGGAGATCACAAGCAACGAAAAAGGTAAGGCAGCGTTTACGCTGGATCTTCCGCTTGGCAGATACTATGTGAAAGAGCTGCAGGCACCGGCGGGTTATGTATCTTCTGATGAGATCCTGGAATTTGATGCCACATACCAGGGCCAGGACGTAAAAACGATCAAATTAAAATCCGTGAAGAAAAACCAGCCGACAACGGTAGAAGTAACAAAAGCAGATATCACGACCGGAACAGAACTTGACGGGGCTTCCATGAGTGTACTGGATAAGGATGGCAACGTGATCGATTCCTGGACATCCGTAAAGGATTCCCCACATGTGATCAAGCGACTTCAGGTTGGAAAAACTTACATTCTGCGTGAAGAGCTTGCACCATATGGCTACTTACGTGCAACAGACGTAGAGTTTACGATCTCTGATACTGCAGAAGTACAGAAAGTCAAAATGGAAGATGAAGTCCCGGTAGCAAGACTTCTGGTAAACAAGAAAGGGGAATTCTTAGACAGCGTATCCCTTCTTGACAATGCAAAAGGCATGATCGAGCACCTGTTCAACTATGTGACCGGAAACCTGACTGATGTAACCTTCAATGTTTACGCGGCAGAAGCCATCCGTGCAGCAGACGGGGTAAGTGCAGATTATTATGCGGCAGATGAACTGGTCGGCTCCATTACAACAGATGGAAATGGTATCGCCCAGATGGATAACCTCCCGCTTGGACGTTATTACATCGTGGAAAAAGAGACCGCACATGGCTACGTTCTGGATAATGAACCAAGATATGTGGATCTTACATACCGTGACCAGGATACACCTCTGGTTACTTATAGTGCCGACTGGCAGAATGCGCGCCAGAGGGTACAGGTGGAAGTCCTGAAAAAAGAAAAGGACAGTGACAAAGTACTTTCCGGGGCAATCTTTGGCCTCTATGCAGCAGACGACATCGTATCTTCAAAAGGAAAAGTACTCCTTGCGAAAGACACTCTGATCGAACTGAAGACCACAGATGAGGATGGAAAGATCCAGTTTGTTGCAGATCTCCCGATTGACAGCAGGTACTACATTAAGGAACTTGCCGCCCCGGATGGCTATGTGACAGACCAGGAACCGCAGGAATTCACTTTTGAGTACCAGGGCAGTGGAACCAGTGTTGCAGAGTATGCGTTCACCTTTGAAGATGAACAGACTACGGTAGAACTTTCCAAAGCAGACCTGACGGACAAAAAAGAACTTCCGGGAGCATCCTTAAAGGTAACAGATGAGGATGGAAATACGGTGGATGAATGGGTATCCAAAGAGGAAGCACATATCATCAAGGGCCTTATCGTAGGAAAGAAATACAAGATGACAGAAACAAAGCCGGCAGATGGTTATGTGACTGCGGAAAGTATTGAATTTACCGTCGAAAACACAAAAGAAGTACAGAAACACCAGATGCTTGATGATGTGACCAAAGTGGAAATCAGCAAGAAAGACATTGCGGATTCCAGTGAGGTACCGGGAGCAAAACTGATCATCCTAGATAAAGATGGAAAGAAAGTTGAAAGCTGGACGTCCACGGATAAACCGCATATGGTCGAAAAACTTCCGGTAGGCAAATATACCCTTCGTGAAGAGCAGGCCCCGGATGGATACCTCATTGCGGAAGATGTGAAATTTACGGTAAAAGATACCGGAAAAGTCCAGAAAGTCAAAATGAAGGACGCACATCCGTATGGAAAACTGGTCATCAAAAAGACCGATTCCACCAGTAAGGCAGCCCTTCCAGGAGCAGAATTTGAACTGCGTGAAAAGGAAAACGGAAAAGTCGTAGAAAAACTGGTAACGGATAAGACCGGAACAGCGACAAGCGGCAAGATTCCGATTGCTACTTATAAAAATGGAAAAGTAGAGAAAACCGTGGAATATATCCTGGTAGAGACCAAAGCACCAAATGGTTATGAATTAAGCAACAAAAAAGAAGAGATCCGCTTTGAATACAAAGACGGAAAAACCAAAGTGATCGAGATCGTAAAAGAGATCAAAAACACCAAATCCCCTTCCGGCAGCACACCGACAGGAAACAGCCCGAAAACAGGGGACAGCACCAACATCTGGCTTCCGATCCTTCTGGCAGTCCTTTCTGCCTGCGGCATTGGCGGCGTGATCTGGTATAAGAAGAAAAAAGGAAATTAAGGAATACGGTTCAGGGCTGCTCGATTTACCGGCAGCCCTTTTTCCAGGAAGAATAATCGGAGGTTTGTATGAGACACATAAAAGAAATCATGATCGTGGCAGTCTGCCTGATGGTACTCAGCTTTTGCGTATGTACCGGTCTTGGCATTTACTTTATGTACCGGGAAGGTGTGCAGGAATATGAAGACCTGCGTACATACGTCAAGGAAACAGATGAGGATGACCACACAGAAGGAACAGACGGAAGCGATGGGAAACAGACCGTGGTTGATTTTAGAGCATTAAAAAAGATCAATCCGGATATCGTTGCATGGATCCGGATCCCGGATACCAGCATTGATTACCCGGTAGTCCAGGGAAATGATGACTCCTATTACCTGACACATACTTTTAAAAAGGCAGAACATGTGGCAGGGGCCATTTTCCTGGATTCCGATAACAATGCCGATTTTTCTGATGACAAGAACATCATTTATGGCCACAATATGAAAGATGGCAGCATGTTCCACGGACTCCGGATTTTCCTTGACGATGAATTCTTAAAAGAACACCATATCCTCTATCTGTATCTTCCGGATGAAGGGGTATGGATCTTTGTGATCGTAAAATGCGAGTATACAGCGGCAGATGGAGATGCTTTCTTACTTGGAACGCAGGAGGAAGTTCCAACGCTTCTGCTTTCTACCTGTGGAACAGATGCCTCCAAACGTCTGGCCGTATGGTGTGAAAGGCAGGAAGAGAAAGGTGGGCAGATAGGATATTCTGACGAGGAAGCAGAAGTACAGGAAGCCGGAGATGATCTTGCTTTCTTAGATGGGGAGTTTGTGGAAAACGAAACCCATGATTTTATTTAAAAGTTTGCAGAAATTTAATGGATAATTTCTAAAAAATATAACATTTTAATTTTCAGGTCTTTCTGGATGGACAGGAACAATCATGGTCTATCCGGAAAGGCCTTTTTTTATTGCAGGAATGGCGTAAAATGGCACTTTGATGGAAATATGATTGCAGAAAAAAAATAAAGAAAAGTGATGTTAGTTACGACTACTTTTAAAATTGAGAAGAAAAATGTCGATTTTTCTCGAGTTTTGTTTATAAAAATATATGACGTTTTCTGCTATTTCAAGACAAAATGATTGACAAAATATGGAAAAAAAGTTATTCTATAAGAAAGGTAATATTGTAGAGATTTTATATATGAGTGGTTCGTCAAAGACTCATGTATAGGAAGTTCGGTGAAAATCCGACACAGGAACGCTACTGTGATGAGCAAAAGCTACAAGTCAGGTCTATCCCTACGATATTGTGTATCAACCCTCGGTTTCAGGGCGGCACGGGTATTTTGTGACTGGGTCGTGCCATGCGTAGGGTGCGGCTTATTTTTTTACAAGAAAAACCGCACGTTACCATCACATCTCAGAACACCAGGATATTCCCAATACGGGAGAGGAGGAGAAAGGCAGGTCCAGACTCGTGATCTGTACGGGACAGAAACCGCTGTCCTAAGGAGGAACTACAAGAAATGAGCATCTGAAAAGAAAAGGAGAGAAAAAGGTATGAGCAAAAAATTCAAAAGATTATCAGCAGTCATTTTAGCAGTTGTTATGATGCTTGGTTCAACTGTAATGGCTTCCGCAGCAACAATGCACATTTATATCAGAGAATGGGAGCAGGGAACAAGTAGCAACACTTATTTAGGAACTCCGAAACCGATTCCTGGAATCACTAATCCGGTAGTCACTGTAACAGGTGTGGATTCAAATGGAACTTATAAAGACGCACTTTTGTTAGCAGAATCTAAAGGACTGTTGGAAACTTCTTGGAACCCAAAATATCCAGAATATTTAACGTCATTTGCTGTCGAGGGATATGCTAGAGCTAATGGTGGAGAAAATAAAAACCCACAGTATGATAGTGCAGGAAACATGATTCATGCTACATGGGAAGGCACTTCTTGGATGTGGTATCCGGGTAATGATGTTACATTGAAAAATACTTCTTCCTATCCAGAGACCACTTTAGGTGGAACAAAAGTACCGTCAACAAATGAGTTTTCTATCGTATTAAGTTACGATACTACACGTTTTGATTGGTAATTGTAGATCTTGGAGGAATAAAATCTGTAATGAAAAAAAAATATTTAGTATATTGTTTGTCTTTGTCTATGGTTTTAAGTGTGCCAACTCCTATTTTGGCAGCAGAACAGGTAGATGTTGTTGCTGAAAGCGTAGAAGAACCAGATGTGACGGTTGATTCAGAAATTGAGACAATTGAACCAGAAGATGATGTTGCTGTGTTTGAGGACAACTCTATTCTTACTGAATCTGAACAGGAAAGTGTAGAAAATAGTGCAATAGATTCTTTTGATGATGGTAGTGATAGCACTGACTTTGCAAGTGAAGAAGACGGTTGGATACAGTCAGAAGAGGTTACGGGACTTTCTTTTAAGTATGATAGCAGTAACCAGACATTTTATATGAAAAGTTCTATTCCGGTAGCGTTACCAGATAATACACAATCAGGTTGGACAAGTGAATGGCGAAATAAATACGGAACAGAGTTTAATAATGCTAAGACTGTAGTAATTGAAGGTGAAATCACTCAGATTGGAAAATTTAATTTTGATAATGGCCGTCCTGGTGCTTATGATAATTTGGAGAAAGTAGTGCTTTCACCTAGTGTAAATAAGATTTCAACTTCTGCTTTTGGCGATAATCCTGCATTAAAAAGTATTAATTTAAACAATGTTAAAGAAATTGGTAACGCAGCGTTTCTTAATACTGGCATAGAAAGTGTTACACTGGAAGGTGAACAGGTTGTTATTAGTGCTAATGCGTTTGATGGATGTTCAGCACTGACATCCGTAGTTGCAAAAGATATTCAAAGTTTAGGAAATAATGCTTTTGATGGTTGTACGGCATTAACGTCTTTCAAGTGTGAAGGCGTCATTAATACAATTCCAAAAGAATGTTTCAAAGGAACGGCACTTACTGCATTTGATTTTAAAAATGTAACAAGTGTTGGAAGGAATGCCTTTAATAAATCAAACTTGAAATCAGCTTGTTATGCTGGAACAAAAGAACAATGGGATTCTATGATTCCGGCTGCAAGTTGGTCAGGATCGACAATTCCAGCGGGAACTATTGTTCATTGCAAAGCAGATGCTATAGAATCAAAAGATGCAACTTGCACAGAAAACGGCTGGAAAGAAGTTGGTGTCTGCGAAGTATGCGGAGAACACTATTCTTATCCGACAGAGGAAAATGCGATTCCTGCTACTGGTCATACATGGTCCGAGGATTATGTAGTAGATAAAGCAGCAACCTGCACAGAAGCTGGTGAAAAGAGCAAACACTGTACAGCCTGTGATGCCAAAGAAGATGTACAGGAGATTCCGGCACTTGGACATGATTTTGTTTCCAAAGTAACCAAGAAAGCAACCTGTACAGCAGATGGTACTCTTACTTATACCTGCAGCAGATGCAACGAAACAAAGACCGAAACTATTAAAGCGACAGGCCATAAGTGGAGCAACTGGAAAAGAACAACAGCAGCTACAGTATTTAAACCAGAAGTTCAGACCAGAAAATGCTCTGCATGCAATAAGAGTGAAACCAGAAATATAGGCAAAAAGCTTGCACCGAAAGCAACTCTTAATGCCTCTACTGTAACCTTAAAAGTAAAACAGTCTACTTCCAGACTTAAAGTTACCGGACTTGCAAAAGGTGATTCTGTAAAATCCTGGAAATCTTCCAATAGCAAGATCTTCACAGTAAGAGGCAAGTCTAACGGAACCTGCAAGATCACTGGTAAAAAGAGGGGAACTGCGAAACTGCAGATTACCCTTGCCAGCGGACTGAAGAAGACTGTTAAGGTAAAAGTTCAGACAGTAGCAGTAAAAACTTCCAAAATTACAGTGTCCAAAAATGTAACTGTTCGGAAAGGAAAGAGAGTGACACTGAAGCCAGTCGTAACTCCATTCACATCCCGTCAGAAGGTTACTTATACAAGTTCCAACAAAAAGATTGCAACCGTTTCTTCCAAGGGCGTTGTAACTGGAAAGAAAAAAGGTACTGTAAAAATAACAGTAAAATCCGGATCTAAATCCGTTAAAGTGACTGTCAAGGTAAAATAATTAAGAGTTGAAGAGCTCTTCTTCCGTGAGGAAGCGGAGCTTTTTTTAAAGGAGGGACAAAATGAAGAAAACAAAGTTATGGAAAAGGATAGCCGGCTGGCTACTTGTTTTTCTTCTTGTATTACAGCTCCCTGTAAATGCCTTTGCGGGAGAATGGGTGGATAATACGCCATATTTATCTGAAGAAAATTTTACAGATGAGCAGGATATTTCAGAAGAAAGCAATTCATCAGGTGAGCAAACCGATGTAGAAGAAGCATCAGATTCGGAAGACCAGATTGATATCGAGGAAGAGATTCCGACAGAAGATTCGTTTGACGTAAGAGAGGAAACTGACACTAGTGCTGATCTGGATACGGAAGAATCTGGAGTGAGCGAATTTACAAGTGAAGATGAATTCACGGATGGAAGTACTGCACTTTTCAGTGATGGAACAGACCAGTCCGAAGATGGTACTGCAAAAGAAGAAATACAGGTAACTGTCAGTATCAGTAAAGATGGAAAATTTCTTGATGATAAAGACGGAAATCCAATGGCAGGACGCACCGTGACCTTAACTGGTCAGTCCTCGTATACCATGGACGATGCTTTGAAAGCAGCACATGACTTATATTACCCGGGTGGAGCAGAAGCTGGGTATGATTATCATGCAGATGACGCAGGGATATTTGATGGTGTCATTTACCGGTTGTGGGGATACGATAAAAAGGATGTACCATATATTAAATCTTCTTTGAATCGTGACAGTGCCAATTATGGTTCTGCGCTTGGAAGAACTGTAGAAAATGGTGACGAAATGCATTTTTTTATCCAACAGAAAAAGGACCAGGATAAACTTGCATTTTTTACAGAAGAAGAACAGACCGTTACAGAAGGACAGCCGATCGTTCTCAGACTCAGACAGGAAGATGATGCCGGACGTGCATATTCAAACTGCGAGGGAGCGTCTATCTATATAGATGGAAAAAAGCAGGAAAACATTATAACAGATGCAGAGGGAAAAGTAACACTTCCAGTGCTGGAAGCAAGAGAAACTCCCTACTTTATTACAGCAGAAAAACAAATCAATAATAATGGGACAGAGAGTACTGCGATTTCAGCAGCATATGCAAACATAACCGTTGTTCCGGGTGGAGTTGATAAAGGCGATTATATCAGCAGTGTGAGACTCTGCATTAAAAACAGTGAAACTGAAGTAAAAGAGGAATCAGTCAACGCTTTTGATGGGACGCAAGCATTTAACTTTCCAACAGGATTCAGTCATGGCGAGTTTTATGTAAATGTAAGTATAATGGAAAGCATTCCAGAGGGTTGTACTTTATATGCAGTTTACACCAGTCCATTGGATGACACAGTAAAAAGAGTGAAATTGTCACAGGATTCCTCAACTCTATTAAAAAATACGAGTGTGAAATATTCTTCAAAAGCAATTCTTTCTATTGGCTTTGAAGTAAGAAAGAATGGAAATATTTTACAGTCAATTGAAGTTCCGATACATTATAAAGCACGTTTAAATAAGCTGACAGTCAGTGATTCCTGGGGACATGAATTTCCTACAGGTTTGCAGGATACCACAGAAAGCCAGAATCTTGAAGTGACAGTACCGGAAAATACGGAGTATATTGACATTGCCGGAAGTGATAATGACTGTTATGGCTCAATTGCAGAACAGCCGGAACTGGTTGTAATGGATGGCGTTGAACTTACTAAAAGACCACTTGGAGGGGCTTTACGGTTCACGCCCGATTGGAATAGTCATTCGGAGTATACAGCTGTCATAACATTAAAAAAAGATGATGCAAAGTATGTTTCAGAAGATACAGTATATACGCTTACTATAAAGTCGGGGGAAATTGACTATTCTCCAATACTTACTGATAACAGGGAGCCAAATGGAGTAGGGATTATGCAAGGCGAGAAAGCTGAGCCGTTTATAGTGCAAGCTTCTGTTTTACAGGAAAATGAAGGAAAGCTTTCTTATCAATGGTATGTAAGTTCAAGTGCAAGTTCGGATATTAAAGATTATGATAAAATAGAGAATGCAGTTGAAAATTCATACACAATAAATACAACTCAGCCACAGTATTATAGATACTATAGATGCCTTGTTTCTTATGAAATAAATACACATCTTTATACTGCGACAAGTAACGTTTTTTCAGCAAGAGTATACCCACATGTAGCAGATAAGCCTGTAATACTCCAACAGCCTAAAGACACAACCTATGTCAAGGGAATCCCTATTACAGAAAAATTGGAAATAGTTGTACAAAAATCTAACGAGTTTGGCGTTAAAACAGAGTATCAGTGGTATCAAAATAGAGTAAATTCAACGCAAGATGGAATATTAATATCTGGAGCGACTGAAAATACATATAGTCCAGAAATAAAAGAAACAGGAATAACTTACTATTACTGTAAAGTAAAAACAAATATTCTAGCATATATAAATGGTGATAGTGTAAAGATATCGAGTGAAGAGATCTGTTCGGATATTGCCTGTGTCACCGTCACAGAAGCTCCTCTCCCATGGGAGGGAAACGGAAGTGAAAGCTCTCCATATCTCCTTAAGACAGCTTCAGATGTAGAAGCACTGCGGGACAAAGTAAATACAGAGGGATTTTCCTTTGAAAATACATACTTCCAGCTTACGGAAGACATCACCCTGCCAACTGTATGGAAGCCTATCGGTGTGACTAAGGATGGAAGGAAAGACCTGAAAAATGGCGAGAACCTTAATGCATTCAGCGGTATTTTTGATGGAAATAACCATACTGTAACAGTACCGGAGGGCGGGCTGCCTCTCTTTGGCTATGTCCGTAATACAAGGATCCGTAACCTGAACATCTATGGAAAGAAGATTGCCGGTTATGGCCTTGTCAATAACTTTGAAGGTGTGGGACTTTCCGGAATGGCAGTTGAGATCGACAATGTTACCCTGAAAAGTGGTTCCAGTACCCTGAAATCCGGCCTTCTGGGTGCTAATAAGACGATGAGCCCTTATGCCGGATGTTCTTCAGCCTTTGAGGCAACGGTACGGAACTGTACGATTGAGAAAGATGTTGTCATCGGATATGACAGAAATGAGAATGAGATCGGGGCCATTGCCGGACGTATGCAGGGTACAGTAGAAAACTGTGTAAGTTATGCGACCGTTTACGGAAGCAGTTATGTAGGCGGTATTATCGGAACCAGGGACAATGCCATGGGAAACTGTTCTGTGATCGGCTGTAAATTTTATGGCACCGTAGAGGCTTCCAGTGAAGTGGCTGGTGGTATTGCAGGTGGCGGTTATGACAATTCTACAGCCCCGAACGGATGCAAGATTACTATCAACAGTTGCAGTGCAGAGGGAAGCATCACCGGTTCTGACAAGGTCGGAGGAATCCTGGGTGCGGATCTTTATGTGGCGCAGACCTGGAACAACTGCACTTATACCTTTAAGAATAATTCCTTTACAGGAAAGGTACAGGCAACAAAGGCAGACGCAGCATATGTAGGAGGTATCATTGGTTTTTATGACAGCCTTAACCGGATCGATGACATCACCAACAATTATTATGCAAAAGACTGCGGGGCAGATAAAGGGATCGGTTTTGTAAGATACATTGATACCAACTGTCTGACCCATGAGACGGCAAGCGGAGCCACTTATGTCAATACAGAAAAAGAAACCACCAGCTGCCCGAAGGTGGAAGGCTGCGGATGGCAGACCGGATATAACCGGACGGATGATCCACTGGGGGCAGACCAGGAAAAACTGGTCTCTACAGAAGGCCTGCGTGTTTATGTGGATTCCCTGGAGCTGACTGGTGATTACCGGACAGAGTTTTACCTTGGGGAGGACCTGGATCTCAGTGGAATGAAAGTGGTTGCTGTGATCAGTGACGGAACCAGACAGGAGCTTTCGCTGACAGATCTTACCATAGAGGGATATAACAAGGATAAACGTGGGGAACAGAAACT
>ERZ506769.943-NODE-943-length-19015-cov-4.276055_pt1 | contig 19015 bp, 14 predicted proteins | sample MGYA00513039_ERZ506769 | MGnify/ENA metagenome assembly ERZ506769 | reverse complement strand
TCATGCCGCTGACATCCACGCCGTTGATGTAGGTCTTGTCCGGGAAGCGGCCCTTGTGATGACTCGCCATAACGCAATAGGCCAGCGTCAGGCCGATCAGAATCACGACCACGACGGCCACGATCAGAATGATGAGCGTTCTCTTCTGAGAACGGGTTTCGTTATCCATAGCTTCCTCCATTGGTCTGCTGATAGAAATCCTATTGTACTTGTCTATTATAATGACATCCCCCATCAGCGTCAAATGAAATCCGATTAAGAAAAAGTTTCAAAGAACTACAAAAATATCGCCGGAGCAGCTTGATCTGCTCCGGCGATATCTAAACTTGAACTTATTCGGCCTGAAGCGCCTTGGCTTCCTCAATCGCCTTGGCCTGGGCTTCCGGGGGGCAGTCCTCATAGCGAACGAAGTGGAAGGTAAAGGTGCCGCGGCTCTGGGTCATGGCCCGCAGGTCGATGGCGTAGGAGGTCATCTCCGCCATGGGCACCTCGGCCTCGATCTCCTGCTCGCCGTCGCCGGTGGGGTTCATGCCCATCACGCGGCCGCGGCGCTTGTTCAGGTCGCCCATCACGTCGCCCATGTAGCTGTCGGGAATGGTGACCTTCAGCTCGCCGATCGGCTCCATCAGGACAGGCTTCGCCTCGGGCAGAGCCGCCTTGAACGCAAGGTTCGCCGCCAGCTTGAAGGCGATTTCGGAGGAGTCCACGGGGTGGTAGGAGCCGTCGACCAGCGTTGCCTTCAGGAACACGACGGGGTAGCCCGCCAGCACGCCGTGCAGGCAGCTCTCGCGCAGGCCCTTCTCGACCGCGGGGAAGTAGTTCTTCGGAACGGAACCGCCGAAGACGTTCTCCTCGAAGATCATATCCTCCTGCTCGGTCTGCGGCTCGAAGATGATATGTACGTCGCCGAACTGGCCGCTGCCGCCGGTCTGCTTCTTATAGCGGCCCTGCTTGCGCACGGTGGCGCGGATCTTCTCACGGTAGGCCACGCGCGGCGCGCTCAGCTCGGAGTCGACGCCGAAGCGGCTCTTGAGTTTGGCGCACAGGACGTCGATCTGGATATCGCCCGCGCCGGAGATGACGGTCTGGTGCGTCTCGGAGTTGTTGACGACGCGGAACGTCGGATCCTCCTCGTTGAGCTTGTTGAGACCCGTGCCGAGCTTCTCGATCTCCTGCTTCGTCTTGGGGGCGATGGCTCGGCTGTAGCACGCAGGGGCGAACGCCATGGGCGCAAACTTCACATAGGTCTTCGGCTCGCAGAGCGTGTCGCCGGTCTTGACCTTATCCATCTTGCCGATGGCGCCGATGTCGCCGCAGCAGATTTCCTTCGTCTCCTCGCCCTTCTTGCCCTTCATGACATACAGGCGGCCGATCTTCTCGGTGTTGCCGGTCGTCACGTTGTAGAGAGACATATCGCTCTTGATCTTGCCGCGGACGACCTTGACGACGGAATACTTGCCATACTGGTCGGAGATGGTCTTGAACACCAGCGCCGCGGCCGTCCCGTTCGGATCATAGGCCACCTCGATGGCGTTGCCGTCATCATCCTCGGCGGGAACGGCAGGCATGTCGGTCGCAACGGGCACAAGGTCGACGATCGTCTGCATCAGCATCTCCACGCCGAGACCGGTCACCGCGCTGCCGCAGAGGACAGGGCAGATGCTGCCGTCGCGCACGCCGATCTTCAGACCCTTGGCCATCTCCTCGTCGGAGAGCTCCATTGTGTCGAAGAACTTCTCCATCAGCTCCTCGTCGGAACCGGCGGCGGCTTCCATCAGCTCCGCGCGCAGCGCCTCGACATCGTCCGCCATGTCGGCAGGGATGGGGCACTCGCCCTTGGCGTCATAGGCCTTGTTATGCAGCAGGTCGACGATGGCGGTCACGGCCTTGTTACCACCGATGACCGGCGCCACCAAAGGTACGATGCTCTGACCGAACTTGGCCTTGATCGCCTCGAGGCAGGCGGCGTAGTCGCTGTTTTCCTCCTCGGTACGGTTGATGAAAATCATGCGGGGCTTCTTGCCCAGCATTTTCCAGCTGCGCTCCATACCGACGGACAGGCCATCCTTGGCGCTGCCGACAAGCACGGCGCACTCCGCCGCGCGGATGGCGCACACGGCCTCACCGGCAAAGTCGAAATTTCCCGGAGCATCCATCACATTGATCTTCACGCCCTGATACTTCACCGGAGCAAAGGCGAGAGAAATAGAGATCTTGCGCTTGATTTCCTCCGCATCGTAGTCGCAGGTCGTATTGCCGTCGGCAGTCCGTCCCAGACGATCGATCCCCTTGGTCATATAGAGCATCTGCTCGGCCAGAGAGGTCTTGCCGGAGCCGCCGTGGCCCAGCAGCGCAATATTGCGAATGTCATTGGCTGTCATATGATAGAGTCTCCCTTCGTGTTATGAAAGCACGCACAAATGTGCAAATCGCTCAATGCATAAATTATATAATACTTTTTATGACCTGACAACTACAAGTTTTCGCTCGATTTTTGGTTAAAACACCGAAAATGAATGAATTTTCAGTGCTCCCGATCGAGCAGATTTGACTGTCTTTCGGTCATTTCGCACAGAGGGTGTCTTTTTGTCGCCAAAGATGCGGAAACCCCTTGCAATTAGAGGGTTGCAGGCATATACTATTAAGGTTAGTGAATTCATTTACCCAAAGAAAGGGGTTTTTCCTTTGCAGAATGAGAAATTGAGAAACGTAGCCATCATCGCCCACGTCGACCACGGCAAGACGACGCTCGTCGACCAGATGCTCAAGCAGGGCGGCGTCTACCGCGAGAATCAGGAGACGGTCGAGCGCGTCATGGACTCGAACGACCTCGAGCGTGAGCGCGGCATCACCATCCTCGCCAAGAACACCGCCATCCAGTACGGCGACACGAAGATCAACATCGTCGACACCCCCGGCCACGCCGACTTCGGCGGCGAGGTCGAGCGTATCCTGAAGATGGTCAACGGCGTCATCCTCCTCGTTGACGCCGCCGAGGGCCCCATGCCCCAGACCCGCTTCGTGCTCAGCCGCGCGCTCGAGCTGGGTCACCGCGTGATCGTCGTCATCAACAAGATCGACCGCCCCGACCAGCGCATCCACGAGGTCATCGACGAGGTGCTCGAGCTGCTGCTCGAGCTCGACGCCTCCGACGAGCAGCTCGACAGCCCCATGCTGTTCTGTTCTGCCCGCAACGGCACGGCCAGCTACTCCCCCGACGTCCCCGGTACAGACCTCAAGCCCCTGTTCGACACGATCCTCGACTATATCCCCGCGCCGGAGGCCGACCTCGACCAGCCGTTCCAGATGCTGGTATCCGCCATTGATTATAATGAGTTCGTCGGCCGCATCGCCATCGGCCGCGTCGAGCGCGGCGAGCTGAAGCAGAATCAGGAGATCGCCGTCTGCAACTATCACGATCCCGACGCCCCCGCCAAGAAGGCGAAGGCCGTCAGCATGTACGAGTTCGACGGCCTGGGCAAGGTGCCCGTCACCGAGGCCACCGCCGGCAACATCATCGCCATGTCCGGCATCGGCGACATCACGATCGGCGACACGATCTGCGCGCCCGACTGCGTCGAACCGCTGCCCTTCGTGAAGATCTCCGCCCCCACGGTCGAGATGACCTTCTCCATCAACGATTCCCCCTTCGCCGGACGCGAGGGCAAGTTCGTCACCAGCCGCCAGCTGCGCGAGCGCCTGTTCCGCGAGACGCTCAAGGACGTCTCCCTCCGCGTGAGCGAGATCGAGGGCTCGACCGATGCCTTCAACGTCGCCGGGCGCGGCGAGATGAGCCTGTCCATCCTGATCGAGACGATGCGCCGCGAGGGCTACGAGTTCCAGGTCTCGCCCCCGCGTGTCCTGTACCAGACGATTAACGGCAAGAAGTGCGAGCCGATCGAGCGTCTCGTTGTCGATGTGCCGAGCGAGAGCGTCGGCGCCGTCATTGAGAAGATCGGCGGCCGCAAGGGCGACCTGCTCGAGATGAACCCCATCGGCGCCCGCATGAAGCTCGAGTTCCTTGTCCCGAGCCGAGGGCTCTTCGGCTACCGCAACGAGTTTCTGACCGATACGCGCGGTGAGGGCATCATGTCCGCCGTGTTCGACAGCTACGCCCCCTTCAAGGGTGAGCTGAGCCGCCGCAACACCGGCTCGCTCGTCTCCTTCGACACCGGCGAGAGCGTGAGCTACGGTCTGTTCAACGCGCAGGACCGCGGTTCGCTCTTCATCGGGCCGGGTGTGAAGGTCTATGAGGGCATGGTCGTCGGCGTCTCCCCGAAGCAGGAGGACATCACCGTCAACGTCTGCAAGAAAAAACAGATGACGAACATGCGCGCCGCCGGTTCCGACGAGGCGCTGCGCCTTGTCCCGCCGCGCAAGCTGAGTCTGGAGCAGTGCCTTGAGTTCCTCGCCGACGACGAGCTGCTGGAGGTCACACCGCAGAACCTGCGCATCCGCAAGACCATCCTCAACCACGAAAAGCGCATGAAGGCCACCCACGGCGGCAAGAAAAAGTAAAACGAAAAAGAGCTGTGATGCAGTGCATCACAGCTCTTTTTCGTCTCACAGAGTTCGCACCGCAGCGGCGCGAATCAATAGAAATCCGTTTTTGCGCGAAACGCAGTGTCGCAGCCCCGCCTGTGGCGGGGCAAGGCGCGGAGTGCAGCGAAACTTCCTCACATGAAAAGGCCGGATGCTCTGCATCCGGCCTTTTCATGTGAATTTTTAGAACAGTCCCGGGATATTCAGTCCGCCCGTGGCGCTCTTCATGGAGTTCTCCATCGCCTCGTCCGCCTGACGCAGCGCCTCGTTCACGGCGGAGATCACCAGATCCTGCAGCATCTCCACGTCCTCGGGGTCGACGACCTCGGGCTTGACGGTCAGGCTGACGAGCTGCTTCTTGCCGCTCGCGACCGCCGTCACCGCGCCGCCGCCGACGGAAGCGGTGAACTCGCTGTTCTCCACGTCCTCCTGCGCCTTGGCCATGTCCTGCTGCATCTTCATCAGCTTCTGCTGCATCTGCGCCTGCTGCTGCGCCATGCCGCCGCCACCGGAAAAACCGCGGCGGGCACTGTAACCTTTTGCCATATGATCAGTCTCCTTCTATCATAACATGTTATTTGATCTTGAAGTTGTCGAGCTGCGCGCCGCTGCGCGCAAGCTCGGAGAGCCGGTCCGCTGTCTGCGGCGCGGGCTCCTCCCACGGCGGCGGTTCAGACGGAGCCTGCTGTGCCGGGGCCGCTTGTTCCTGTACCGGGGCGGCCGGTTTTGCCGCCGGAGCGTGTGCAGTCTTTCGCGCCGGGGCCGCACGGCGCGCACCCGCGGCGGGCTTCGCCGCCACGTCGCCGACAGCCAGCTCCACGCGGATCGGCGTCCCCTGTGCAGCGGACGTCACCTCGCGCAGCACGGCAAGCACCGTGTTGTGGTTCAGCGAATCGCGCACGAACTCGTTCTTGCAGTAGACCGTCAGGCAGTCGCCCCTCAGACTCCCCTGCGCCATGTTGAGAAACACCCGGTGCTGCACCGGGAGCCGTCCCTTGTACTGGTCGAGCAAAGCCGCCCAGACGCCTGTGTCACCGGAGACGGCGGACGCGCTCTGCTGCGGCGCGGGTCTCGCCGCGGCGGGTCGGCGGACAGGCCGCGCGGGCTGCTCCGGCAGCTCGTCCGGGATGTCGAACACCCGCTCGCGCCCGTTCGGCTCATCGGGCAGCGGCGGCTCCTCCGGAAGCGGCGGCTCGTCAATCGGCGTGGGCGGCGGCGTCTCGCGCTGCACCGGTGCCGGGGCCGCGCGGCGTGCAGGCTTTGTCGGGGCGGCAGTGACCCCGTCGCGCAGCTGCTGCTCGAGCCGGTCCATCCGCGCCGTCAGCGCTGCGAGGTCGCCGGAGAGCCCCTCGTCGCAGAGCTTCATAATGCACAGCTCCGCCTCCGTACGGGGATGGAAGCTGTCGGAAATCGCGGCACAGGCCGCCTGCAGCGTCTGCGTCAGATAGAGAAACCGCGCCATGGAGACGTCCTTCCCCAGCTCGGTCAGGGTCTTGCGCTCATAGACGCCGGTCAGCAGGTCGGCCCCGTCCTTCCCGGCGGTCTTGAGAATCATCATGTCGCGCGTGAGGTCGCTCAGCTCGCCGAGCAGCGCCGTGAGGTCCTTGCCCCCGCCGTATAGCTCGCCGAGCTGCATCAGCGCGCTGCCCGCGTCGCGCTCCAGAATCCGCTGCATGAGCTGCACCGTCTGCACGCTCCCCGCGAGACCCAGCACCTCGAGCACGGCGCGGCTGTCGAGCGTCCCCTCCGCCGCGCGGCACTGGTCGAGCAGGCTCAGCGCGTCGCGCAGGGCGCCGTTCGCCATGCGGGCGAGGATCTCCGCGCCGTCCGGCTGCAGGTCAATCTGCTCCGCCGCCGCGACGTGCAGCAGGTGCTTTTCCATGTCGCGCGGCAGGATTCGCTTGAACGAAAACCGCTGGCACCGGGAGAGAATCGTCGCCGGCACCTTGTGCAGCTCCGTCGTCGCGAGGATGAACACCAGATGCTCCGGCGGCTCCTCGAGAATCTTCAGCAGCGCATTGAACGCCGGGGTCGAGAGCATGTGCACCTCGTCGATGATGTACACGCGCTTTTTCAGCACCGCCGGGGTATAGACCGCCTCCTCGCGCAGGGCGCGGACGTGGTCGACGCCGTTGTTCGACGCGGCGTCGAGCTCCGTAATATCGAGCAGCGTCCCCTCGTCGATCCCACGGCAGGCCTCGCACTCGTTGCACGGCTCACCGTCCACCGGATGCAGGCAGTTGATCGCCTTGGCGAGGATGCGCGCGCAGGTCGTCTTGCCCGTGCCGCGCGTCCCCGTGAAGAGATAGGCGTGCGCGGTGCGCCCCTCCTCCACCTGCCGGCGGAGGGTATCGGTGATGTGGCTCTGGCCGATGACCTCGGTAAAGGTTTTGGGCCGCCACTTGCGGTACAGCGCCTGGTACACGGCCAGTCCCCCCTTTCACTTTCAGCTTGTTTGTAAAAAACAACTCCTCCGTCCGCAGCTGTGGAGCCGGCGTCCTCGCGGCACATGGATGATCCCTCTTAATGCTGCTCGGTTCCCCGCCTGACATGATTCGTGGGCATCCATTGCGCGAGACCGGCTCCACAGCCGCTGGCGGAGGAGTCGTTACAGGTTATTCTACTACAAATCTCCCCTCTTGGCAAGCGGGAAATTTCGGTTTCCGCCGTTTAAATCGCGCCGCCCGTTCTCAGCTCGTTCCACGCCCTGCGTGTGGCATGCATCCGGACGAGGAACACAATGTTCGCCACGGCCGAAATAAGCAGGCAGATCACCATAATCACCTGTACGATCGAGAGCAGATAGGCGCCGATCGTGGCGATGGCCGCGACCTGCCACGCCTTGCGCAGACCCGCCGCGCCGATCTCGCCATGGCGCAGCTGCATCCGGTCGATCCCGTCGAGGATGATCGAGGTGATGTAGAACGAGACACACGTCCCCGCCAGCCCCAGCAGCCATGTAAAAAACGTCAGCTCCGTGCCCAGCGCGAAGAGATCCGCGATCCAGAGCACGCCCGTGTAAACCGCCATCCCGACGCACCACGGCCGCGCCGCGGCGAAGCGTTCGCTCTCCTCCGCGAGGGTGTCCAGTCCCTTGATCATCAGAAGATAGCCCAGCCACGAGGGCAGGAAGTCAACCGTGCTGACCCCGAAGTGGATGTTTATATCGAGAAAAACCAGAAGAAATCCCCAGAACAGATAATCCATACCGCACCTCCCGCGTTTTCTGCTTTCAGGATAGCATACGGGCGCGGCGCTGTCAAACCCTCCGCGCCCCTCCGGCAAAAAAGATCGCTCTCTGTCGGAAATTTCAGTTGCAATAGTCTGTAAAGTCTGTTATAATATTATATGTTCTGCAGGGTTAGTACATCGGTAGTACATCGGCTTCCCAAGCCGAGGAGGCGGGTTCGATTCCCGTACCCTGCTCCAAAAAATAAGAGACGCCGGATGGCGTCTCTTATTTTTTTTGGAGCAGATCCTGCGGAGGGAATCGAAACGAGCTCCGGACTTCGCACACCCGCAAGGGTGTCGAAGCCGGGAGCAACAGTCCGGTGGACTGTTGCGTTAGTGAGAATCGATTCCCACTGCATATTGCTGCCTCGATGGCGGCAATATGCAGTCCGGCCAAGGTTTTGCCTTCGGCAAAACACTTGTAACGCGCCACTTGGCGCGGCTTCGCTTCACCCAATCTCGCCTGATATTGAACCAGCCTTCGCAGGATGCGAAGGCTGGTTTAATTTATAAAAAGTCTCACAGAGTTCGCGGCGCCGCAGCGCCGCGAAAAAGATCCAATCCGTTTTTTGCGGCGGCGTGTACGCCGCAAAAAACACTTTGCGTGGAGCAGGCCTTGGCCCAAAGGAACTGGCCTCGGCAGCCCCAACGGTTGATGTCGGGCCAGAGAGTGGATTTTTTTGCGCTGCGCGCACAAAAATGCGCGGTTCGGAGTGAAATCCTATTTGCTAAAAAGGGCAACGCCCTTTTTAGCAAAATCAGTAGTAGATCCGCCGGCTGCCCGAAATCGTCTCGCGCGTGCAGTAGTCGATCCACGCGACCGCGGCGGCTGTGTCGCGGCTGCGGATATGCCCGCACAGGCGGCGGCTCGTCTCATAGAGCATGGAGATCCCGTTCAGCACGCAGAACCGCTCCCACAGCACCAGCACCGAGGAGTAAAACGACCGGAAAATCAGCGGCATCAGCGTGTTCCCCGAGAGCATCGCGAGCTCATGCTGGAAGGCAAACGCCGCCTCCGCCGCGCGGCGGTTGTCCCGGGCGCAGCGGATCGTCTCCGCCGTCTCCGTCAGGCGGCGGATCTCCTCGTCCGACGCGTGCTCAATGATCTCCGCCACGGCGAGCTTATCCAGCGCGTCGCGCACCTCGAGGATGGAGCGGATCTCCTCGTTGCGCAGGCGGCCGCGGTTATACGTCATGATGGACTTCAGCGTATCCAGCGTCCCCGCGCGGCGATAGTCCGTCACGAACGTCCCCACGCGCGGACGCACCTCCAGAAAGCCGCGGTGCTCCAGCTCCGCGATGCCGCTGTTGACGACGGCGCGGCTCACGCCCATCGACTGCGCCAGCTGACGCTCCGGCGGCAGCTGCTGCCCCACCTGCAGCTCGCCGGAGAGGATCATCGCCTCGATGTGGTTGATGAACAGGTCCTTCAGCGACGGCGATACCAGCTTTTCAAATTCCAACTCTCTTCTCCCCCTTTCGGTTGTGGTATAGCCACATACCACAACCGTATTTTTCTACATTTTACCTGCTTTTATTTGATTTTGCAACACCTTTCTCACAATTTCAGTTGACTTTTTGTGCAACTCTGTGCTATATTCATGCCACAGCTGGGAAATATTGCATCTGGCTGAACCAGAAACGAAGGGATGCTATGACCGTTTAATTCCCCAGCGAGAGAGAACCCTTTTCGCGGACGGCCGCGAGATCATCAAGAGAAAGAATCACAGGAGGAATTGTTATGTTATTCCAACTCTACGGCGAAACCGCCCTGTACCAGCTCCTCGGCTTCGTGCTGGTGTTCACGGGACTGATCCTCGCCAACGAATTTGCCCGCCGCAGCAAGACCGGCGGCATCATCTGCTTTCTGGTGCTGCCCGCCGTGCTGACGGTGTACTTCATCGCGATCTACATCGGCGCGCACAATGGCGCGGAGTGGGCGCTCAACAACCAGACCTACACCAACATGAACAGTTGGTTCCACTATGCCAAGCTCTACGCCGCCACCGCCGGGTGCATCGGCTTCATGATGCTCAAGTATAAGTGGGGCATCGGCAAGACGAATTGGTTCAAGGTGTTCCCCTTCGCCATCGTCGCCATCAACATCCTGATCGCCGTGGCGAGCGACTTCGAGTCCGGCATCCGCGGCGCCATCGCGATGAAGGAGTTCGGCGACCGCTGGTGGCTCTCCTCGGAGAATGTCTGGCTCTATGGCGGCTGGTGGAACTGGGTGAACGGCATCGCCGGCATCATCAACATCTTCTGCATGACCGCGTGGTGGGGCATCTACTCCTCCAAGGATCAGAAGGACATGCTCTGGCCCGACATGACGTGGTGCTACATTCTGGCCTACGACCTCTGGAACTTCGAGTATACCTACAACTGCCTGCCGACCCACTCGTGGTACTGCGGTCTGGCGCTGCTGCTGGCTCCCACCTTTGCCAACCACTTCTGGAACAAGGGCGGCTGGATCCAGAACCGCGCCAATACGCTGGCGCTGTGGTGCATGTTTGCGCAGGTGTTCCCGCTGTTCCAGGATAAGAGCGTGTTCTCCACCATCACGTCCGTCTATGCCGACGGCTTCATGAACCCCGCCGTCCGTCCCACCGCGGCCAGCCCCACCGCGCAGGGCGTCGTCGCCATTGTGGCGCTGGTCGTGAACGTGGTTATTCTGTCGAGCATCATCAAGCGCGCAAAGGCGCAGAAGAAGAATCCCTACAAGCAGGAGATCTTCACCGATCAACGCGACTTCCGCGAAGCGATGGAAAGGGCCTGACCGCATCAAAAAGGGCTTCGCCCTTTTTGATGCGGTGGATCCCGCCGCATGTAAACTCCCTATAAACGTAAAGAGCGCTGTGCCGCCGGCACAGCGCTCTTTGTTTGTATAGTCTCACAGAGTTCGCGCTGCCGCATGCAAGAACGCGCGGAATGCAGCGAAGTCCCACCCCGTTTAAAAAGGCTTCGCCCTTTTAAGCAAGCGCCAGCATGACCATATAGGCCGCGTAGATGACGAGCATCAGCAGGCCCTGCCAGCGGTAGAACTTTCCCTTGAGCAGCGGCGGCAGCACCGCCACGCAGCACAGCGTCAGACACGCCGGGAGATCCAGCATTGTCGTCTGCGCGCTGAACGTGAGCCTGCCGCCCGAGACAGCGGAACAGATCGGCAGGATGAGCGTCAGGTCGATGACATTCGCGCCGATGATGTTGCCCACAGACATGGACGCCTCCTTCTTGGCAATCGCCGTGAGCGTCGTGACGAGCTCCGGCAGGCTCGTACCGATGGCCACCATCGTCACGCCGACGATGCTCGCCGGGACGCCCAGCAGCAGCGCCAGCTTGCTGCCGTAGTCGATCAGCAGGCGCGAGCCGAGCACAATCGCCGCGCAGCCGAGCAGGAACATGCCGATCTTGCCCGCCACCTTGCGCCGGGATGCCTTCTGGCGCGCCGGATGCTCCGCGCGGTTTTCCTGCACGCTCGCGCGCGCATCCGCGACGTTGTTCCACAGATAGAGCGCGAACACCACGAACATCGTCAGGCTCGGCAGAATCGGCAGCACACCCCCGCGGCACAGCAGCGTCAGCAGCGCCGCACCGGCCACCATCAAAATGGCCTTCAGGCTGAAGTGCTTCTTGCTGACGAGCGCGGGCATACACAGCGCGGAGATGCCCAGAATCAGGCCAAGGTTCGCCGTGACCGAGCCGACGGCGTTGCCCACCGCCAGATCCACCTCGCCCTCCATCACGCCGATGATGGAGACGGTCAGCTCCGGCAGCGTCGTCGCCAGCGAGACGACGGTCGCGCCGATGATGAAATGCGGCACGCCGGTCGCCTCGGCGATCCAGACGGCGCCGTCGAGAAACCAGTCGCCGCCTTTGACAATCAGCACCAGACCGACCACAAACAGCAGAATTGTTACCCAGATACTCATATTCTTGTCCCACCCTCAGAAAGTTCCCGTTTGTATGTTAACAGAATTTTTATTATATACGCTGCCGCGCCGCTATGCAAGACAAAAACGTTTGAACCGCGCGTTTTCGCGTGTTATAATAGAATTTATACGGTTATTCTTCCCACAGGAGGCGCAATACAATATGGAAATGCCGGGATATTTTGAAAAAAACATCGTTCTGCCGCCGGATTACTGCGGCCAGACGGCGGAGCTTTCGCCGCTCGCGGCATTTACGCTCTTTCAGGCCATCGCCTCGGAGCACGCCGAGTATACCGGCGTCGGCAACGACGCCATGGCCGCGCGCGGCCAGTTCTGGCTGACGCTGCACACGCGGGTGGACTTTTTCGGCAGTGCCCGCATGTCGCAGGAGGTCACCGCCGCCACTTGGCCGGAGCCGTGCAGCCATCATGCGCTGCGCTGCTACCGTAGCTACAGTCTCCGCCGCGGGGACGAGCTGCTCGCCCTCGGGCGGACGCAGTGGGCCGTGCTCGAGCCGGAGGGACGCCTGCTCCCGCTCGTACGGGACGTGTTCCCGGCGGATTATGCCTATTGCGGCCGCACGGGCATCACGGACGCGCCCACGCGCTTTCACGACGACTTCACCCCGGCGGACGAGGTGTTCACCCACACCGTCCGCTCGACCGACATCGACGCCGGACACCATATGAATAACGTCGCCTACGTCCGCGTGCTGCTCGACTGCTTCCCGGCGGCGGTGCTCGCGGGCGGGGATATCTCCTCCATCGAGGTACACTACGCGGCGGTCTGCCGCGAGGGCGAGGTGCTCACGGTCTGCAGAAAGGACGAGGGAAACCTCTGCCGTCTGGCCATCAAAAAGCCCGACGGCACCGCCGCCGTCCTCGCCTCCGTCCGCTTCAAAATCAAAGAATAAAGAACCAGCGGAGATGACGTCTCCGCTGGTTCTTTATAGGTCTCACCAAGTTCGCGCCGCGCACGGTGCGAAAAAGATCCCATCCGTTTTTTGCGGCGGCGTGTACGCCGCAAAAAACACTTTGCTCGGAGCGAGCGTCACCCCGCCGTCCTCGCAGACGTAGCACCCGTCGTTGTCGCGCTCCGCCGGGCAGCCGCCCTCGATACCCGTGCCGGTGAAGGTGATCTCCAGATGCTCCGTGCGGAAGGTCGTCACGCGGCCGTCCGTCTCGAAGGCGGCGTCCTCCCAATTTTCGATCATGTTCCACCTGCGGCGGCCGTCCGGGCCGCCGCGGTCACGAACTCGACATAGCCGCGCCCGCCGTCCCGGATCTCCGCGTTGATGCGCAGGACGGGCCACAGCGACGCGAATCCGCCCTGACCAGCGCGATTTCCGGTTGCACCGCGCGGCGCGGTAGTCTATAATGGAGCTACGACAAAAGACGCGGGCGATACAGCCGCCCGCGGGAAAGGTGATATTCGATGGATTTTCAAGCTCTGGCTGCGCAGCGCTATTCGCTGCGCAAATACAGCGACCGCCCCGTGGAGGACGAGAAGCTGCAGCTGATCCTGCAGGCCGCACAGTCCGCGCCGACGGCACACAACCTCCAGCCGCAGCGGATTTTCGTCCTGCGCAGCGCGCAGGCGCTGGAGAAGGCGGATGCCTGCATGGACAGCCACTTCCATCCGCCGGTCATCCTCGCCGTGACATATGACGCGCAGTGCGCCTGGACGCGTGAGGGCGACGGTAAGAACCACGGCGAGATCGACGCCGCGCTCTGCGCGATGCAGATGATGCTGCAGGCGGCGGAGCTCGGTCTTGGCACGACGTATGTCGGCATGTTCAGCCCGGAAAAGCTGCTTGCGTCCTTCCCGGAGATGGCGGGCTGCACGCCCATCGCCCTGCTGACGCTCGGCTACCCCGCCGAGGGCGCCCACCCCGCGCGCCTGCACACCCAGCGAAAGCCCCTCGAAGACCTCGTCCAATACCTGTAAAAAGAACTGCCGCTCACACGAGCGGCAGTTCTTTTTACAGGCTATCCAAAAGTCTCACAGAGTTCGCGGCTCGCAAGCCGCGAATGAAATGAAATCCCGTATTTCGCGGCGGCATGTACGTCGCGAAATACCCCCTGCGCGGAGTGGAGTGTCGCAGGCCAGCAAAGCTGGCCGAGGCGCGGAGCGCAGCGAGCCCCCCCTCATTGAAAAAGGGCTATGCCCTTTTTTCAATGAATCACAAAAAGAACTTCCTGTGCAGCGAGCGGCGCAGGGGGTTGCAGAAGCCGACGACCAGCAGCGTCACGCCCAGCACCACACCCGCCGACAGCGGATACACCGACCAGAAAAACACCCGCCCGACATGGAACGTCAAGTTCAGCAGATACTCGATCAGCACCGTCACCCCGCCGCCGAGGATCAATGCCCCGCCGATAACGAAGAGTTGCCCTCTGCGCAGATAGTGCAGCAGCGCCACCGTACCCGATACGAGCAGCCCGATCGCCCCCGTCACCGGGAAGGCAAACGTCAAAAACCAGTGCCCGCCGGTCGCAAAGTTGATATAGAGCAGATACAGTCCGATCGCGGCGAAGTCCACCGGCACAAAGATCACCGGGTTCGGCCGCCGGAACCAGAGCGGCAGCACCACCATCACATACAGCAGCGCCGCGCCGCCCACGGAATAGCCCGACCAGACGATCCGCCCGTTCACGCGCCAGTCGCACAGGATGCTCAGCACCGCCGGCAGCGCCAGCAGCACCGTCAGCACGAAGAGCGCGCCCGTGTGGCTGACCTCCTCGGGCCGCGCCTGCGCCTGCGGCGGATAGGGCGGCTCGCCCTGCGCCTGCGGGAGGTCAGGGTGGAACACGCGCGTTCCGCAGAGGGGGCAGACCTTCTCGCTGTCGGCCAGCTCCACGCCGCATTTGATACAATACATCGTTTTTCCTTCCTTTCTCCTCAGCGCTGGTTGCTCTCCACCTTCACGGGCAGGCCCAGCCGGTGCAGCACCCGGTAAAAGTGCAGCTCCAGCTCCGGCTCGCGGATGTTGCGGATGCAGTTGATATAGGCCGTGCCGTTCCATGTGATGACGCCGCAGTTGTGCGGCGCGCGGGCCTGCACGCCGATGATGAAGTCCATGCGCGCAACGTACGGGCGCATGGCCTCCGGCAGCTCCACCCGCCCGAGGTTTGACAGGCACAGGCAGGATTTGCACTCGCCGACCGCGTCAAACACGGCCCTCATGGCTAAATTCTTGATAAACAGCGGCATGACGCGCAGCAGCGGGAGCCGCTCGCTCGCGACGTTCGCGGCAAACTTCGCGCGCATGGTGCGCGTGTTGTTCTCCAGCCCCATCCGGTGGTGGACGGTCTGGCAGATCTCCTCGAACGTGTAGTCCCCGAGCCGCGGGTCGATCTCCGGGGTGATATAGGAGGCGAAGTTGCGCAGCGTCGCGCTCGGGAAGAGCTTGCGCAGGTTGACGGGCAGGAGCACCTTGACGGGCTTTCTCCGCCGCCGCTGCGGCACCTTTTCGCGCTGCAGCTCATAGATCGCCTGCATCATCGCCGCGCACAGCAGCTCCGTCACCGTCACGCCGAAGCGCTTGGCGCACTCGCGCAGCGCGTCCGCCGGGACCATCATCGTCACGAGGTCTTTAAATCCGTCTGGCTCCGGTGTGCCGCTGAGGTGCCAGGCCGTCGCCTCGCGGCGGCTCGCCTTCACATCCCCGGCATAGCGCAGGAAGCTGTCCTCGAACTCCTCCTCGTCCGGCTCCTCGAGCCTCCCGAGCACACCCTGCTCCGCCGGGACGGACAGGCCGTATTTCTCACTGAGGTACTCGGCCAGCAGCGTCTTGAGGAAGATCAGCCCGCCCGTGCCGTCCGTCAGCGCGTGGAAAAACTCCACGGCGATCCGGTTGTGATACACCAGCACGCGCAGCGCGCACCTGCGCACCTGATCGAACGGCGCGTGTGCCAGCGGGCAGCTCTTCTCCGGCTGGATCTCCGGTGCCTGCGGGATCTGTTCGAGATAGTACCAGAACACGCCCCGGCGCAGCCGCACGGCGATCGACGGGAAGCGCCGTACCGTCACGTCCAGCGCCGTGCGCAGCACGTCCGTATCCACCGGCTCCGTCAGCGTCGCGGACAGGCGGAAGAAATTCGTCCAGTTGCGGCGCTTGGCCGCGGGATAGATCTTCGCGGCGTTGTCGAGCCGCATCCAGCGCAGGCTCTTCGCCGGGGAGAGCACCTTCGTGAGAAAGCGGTTGATCTCGCTGAAGTCCTGCTCCATGTTCTCGCTGAGGTTATAGAGCACATACGCATGCCAGCGCTCGGGCGCGATGAGCATCCTGCTCTTGCATCCGCTCGCGAGGAGTTTTTCGTGCAGGCGGCGCGTGTCGTCGAGCATGACCTCGTCCCCGCCGACAAACAGCAGCGACGGCGGCAGCCCCTCCAGATCCCCGAACAGGGGCGAGCACAGCGGGTCGCGCGCGTCGTCCGTATAGCACCCGGCGTAGAACTCCAGCAGCTCCTTCGTCATGGAGGGATCGGCCTCGCGGTTTGTCTCATATGTCTCGCCCGACTCGGTGAGATCCGTCCACGGCGAGATGCCGATCAGGCCGCACGGCAGAGGAAGCCCCAGCTCGCGCAGCTTCAGACATAGAGCGTAGATCAGTCCGCCGCCCGCACTCTCGCCGCAGAGGAGAATCTGGTGCGCGGCATAGCCCTTTTTGAGCAGGTATTGGTAACTCTCCAGCGCGTCGTCGAGCGCCGCGGGATAGCGGTTCTCCGGCGCAAGGCGGTACGCCGCGCAGAACACACGCACGCCGCCCTCCGCCGCGAGCGTTGCGCCAAAGCCCTTGGCATACTCCAGACTCCCGCAGGTGTAGCCGCCGCCGTGCAGATAGAGGATCACGCCCGTGCGGCGCTGGTCGTGCGGCGTAATCCACGCGCCCTGAAACGCGCCGAAGTCGTGCTCGCGGACATAGACCTCGCGCCGGTGCATCGCCGTCATCAGCTCGCCGAGCTTGTCCTGTCCCTTGCGCGTGACCTCGAGCGAGCAGTTCGCGACGAATGGCTTGAAGAAATTCAGTTGTGAGCGGACGAGCCTGGCATGCAGCTCCATAGGCGGGGCTCCTTTCTGCGCGGAAAAATCATTATAACTAAATAATTATAGCATTGACTTCTTTCCTTGTAAATACGCAGCCCGGCTCAGCTGTCGCTGCGTTCCGCGCCTTGGCCAGCCATGCAGGCCTGCGACACTGCACTACGCGCGAAGAGTTTTTTTGCGACGTACACGCCGCCGCAAAAAACAGATTTGAACTAATTCGCGGTCTCCGTGCTGCGAACTCTGCGAGGCTCATCTGAAACAAACGGCAGTAGACAGAATCGCCCGGCAATACCGGGCGATTCTGCTTATATCTCATATCAGACTTATTTTTCTGACAACATGCACGTCAGAATAATTCCTCGCGCGGAGCGAAGTGTCGCAGCGCCGCCGCTCGCGGCGGTGCAAGGCGCGCAGCGCCGTTTTTGATGGAAAAGAGCGCGCTCTTTTCCATCAAAACGATACGACCTCCGGATCCGCCTTCTGGCAGGCGCTGATTTTGCTGACATACAGCACCGGACCGGGGCCCTCGTAGGCGGGGCAGTCCTCCACCTTGACGGCGGCGCGGAGCTTCACCCAGTCGCGGTCCTTGAAGCGGTCGAGCCCCTCGCCCTTGCACACGAGCGCGAGGAACTGCTTGTCCTTGTCGCAGCAGACCATCGCGAAGCGGCCGGGGCAGTCGATGCCCTTGAACTTCTTCGAGTGGCACATGAGCGCCTTGAACGTCACGGTGATGTTCTCATAGCGCTCGGGGTGATCCATCAGGTCGACATACCACACGCCGTAGTCGGCGTCCGGCACGTCGAGGTGGCCGCTCGAGAGGTCGAAGGGCGCCATGTCGTCGGTGACGTACTCCTCGCTCGTGCCGTCCTCGTTTTCGAGATAGATGTCCGCGCGGCGGTTCGCCATGCGGAGGTTCCGCTTGCGCAGACTCTCGCGCAGCTCCTCATTGCAGCGGTTGAAGATCAGCAGATCGGCGTTGAGCACCTTCTCCATCATGAGCTGGCCCATGTTCTTGAGATAGACGTCGAACGTCGTCGCGTCGACAAGGCACATGATCTGATAGAGGATCCAGTTCGCGGGCAGACCGTCGCGGTAGAGCGGCTCCATCATCCACATGCCGTTGTACTCGATGATGACCTGCTTGGGGCGGTACTGCTTCTCGAGCTTTTTAAACAGCTCCGGCGTCAGCTGCGCAGGATCATCGACCGTGTAGGTAAAGACGTTGCCCAGCACGCGTGGGTCATACTCCAGCTCGCCCTCCTCGCAGCAGATCAGCAGCGTCCGGTCCTCCTCCGCGAAGCCGTCGCGCAGGACGCCGTTGATGAAGCTGGTCTTGCCGGCATCGAGAAAGCCGGCGATGAGATAAACAGGAATATCCATAGATCTTACAGGCCGAAGAGCTGCTTCAGGCCGTCCTCCTTCAGATTCGAGCCGATCACGCACAGGCGGCCCGTGTAATCGGCGGTGCCGAAGCGCACCTCGTGCTCCTCGGGCACATAGTCAAAGTGCAGCCAGCGGCCGTCGACCGTCGGCACGATGCCCTTCGCGCGCAGGATGGCGCCGTAGTCGCCGGTGTCGAGCGCGGTGAGCGCGCGGCGGATATCCTCCTCGGTGAAGGTGTGGACCGTCTCCTCGCCCCAGCTGGTAAAGACCTCGTCGGCGTGGTGGTGATGGTGGTGGCAGGAGCACTCCGGATCGTCGCACTCGTGATCGTGGTCGTGGTGATGATGCCCGTGCTCGTCATGATCGTGGTCATGATGATGGTGCTCGTGCTCCTCGTCCTCATGGTCATGGTCGTGATGGTGGTGCTCGTGCCCCTCGTGGTCGTGGTCATGGTCGTCATCGTGGTGATGATGGTGATGCTCATGCTCGTCGGCCTCGTGCTCGGCGCGGATCTTCTCCATCAGCTCGTCGGCGAGGGAGACCTTCTCCATCGCGGCGAGGATGGTCTTGCCGTCCAGCTCGTCCCAGGGGGTGGTGAGGATGGCGGCGTCCTTGTTGTGCTCGCGCAGGAGCGCCACGGCGGCGGTGAGCTTCTCCGCGCTGACCTTCTGCGTGCGGGAGAGGATGATCGCGCCGGCGGACTCGATCTGGTTGTTATAGAACTCTCCGAAGTTCTTCATATAGACCTTCACCTTCGACGCGTCAGCCACGGTGACGAAGCTGCCGAGCTGCATGTCGGGCTCGTCCTTCACGGTGTTCTGCACGGCGAGGATCACGTCCGAGAGCTTGCCCACGCCGGACGGCTCGATGACGATGCGGTC
>ERZ506769.866-NODE-866-length-20662-cov-3.897025_pt1 | contig 20662 bp, 21 predicted proteins | sample MGYA00513039_ERZ506769 | MGnify/ENA metagenome assembly ERZ506769 | reverse complement strand
TCTTCCGATCTGACGCGAACAACGCCATCGACTTTATGGAGTCCACCGGCTATATACGGCTGAAAGCGGATATGTCCGTCACCTCCAAGGAGCTGTATGCCATTTATGGAATCTGGTGTGATGAGAATGGCCTGACACCCATTCGGCAGCGCTCGTTCAGTGATTTTCTGATGCGGAATCTAAAAAAGTACAATCTGGAGCATACGAACACCGTCACGAATGCCACCGGGCGCAGAGTGTGGGGGTATCTGGGCATCGAGCCGCTGATCAGTCCCCATATATCTGAGAATTGGGGCAAATCGCTATGTACGTATGTACCGGAAAGCTGACGCGCACCCAATCGTGAACAAGTCTGCCCATGCCGTGAAATGCTGCCTGCCCTGCACCGCCGGTACGTATGTACACAGCAAAATACCGTAATTCTGCTATGTACAGAGTGCCGGTGGGATGCCAAAAACGGCATATTACAATCAATCCTTGTGAAATTCATGAAAATTTTCACCGTAAGCCGAATGCAATGCACCGCCCGGTGATTCACCAAAGTGTGAATCCACTGCACCGAACTGCGGCATATCCCACTGTTCCGCATGACCTCACGCAGAACGATGAAGCCGATAGGGTGCTGCTGCGAACAGGGCATCACGGGCAGAAATCTGAGCGGATTTGCAGCACGGCGGATTTTTCACCTACAAGCATACCAAAATTACCGATACGAAAAACCGCTACACGAAATTATGGAGGTAAAAATTGATGAAATCCAATCTGAGAAATGAGATCAAGTCGTACATCGTCCGTCAGGGAATGACCATGCAGGAGGTGGTCGATCTACTGCATGACGAACACGGCTGGTCTGACAGCATATCCAACCTGTCCAACAAGCTCCAGCGGGAATCCCTGCGCTATGTCGAGGCTGTCCAGCTTGCCGACGCACTGGGCTACGAGATTGTTTGGCAGCGAAAGAAAAGCTGACAATCCGAGAATATCCCGAAAGTCCCACCGGGACTAATGGCGCACTTCTATACTCTCCTGACGGGAGTATGTGCGTCCTGCGGAGCAGACAGCCCGGACAGCAGAATGTCCGGGCTGTTTTGCGTCACTTTGTTCCGTGCAAGGGGCTACACCCCTTGCGACGCTTGCGCGTCTATCCCAGCGCACTTCGCAGCGGAAACAATCTGCTGACGCAGACAATTTCCACCGCAAAGTCTGAACACCTACCGCTACGCCGGGCGCAAGTGTGAAAAGAAGATCGCAGACGAGGAAACGGCGCAGAAGATCATCGCCGCGCTGGAGAGCGAGAGCATCAAGTATGAAACCTACTTCAAGCTCATCATCGCCACGGGGATGCGGCGTGGCGAGTGCTGCGGACTGAAGTGGTGCGACATTGATTGGGAGCAGCGTTCCATCCACATCTGCCGCAACGCGGTCAAGGTGACAGACAAGAAGATCTTCGTAAAAGAACCTAAGACCCGTGCGGGCAACCGCTATGTGTACTTCTCCGCCGAGATGGAAAGTCTTCTGCGGGAGTACCAAAAAGAATGCCGGTACATCACCGAGACCTATGACCAGCGGCAGCTGACCGCCGATGACTTCCTGTTCCGCCGTCAGGGAGCGCAGCTCCCCATGACGCCCACCACCTTCACCTATCGCTTCAAGCTGATCCTCAAGAAAAACGGCTTGCCGCAGGAGCTGAACGTCCATTCCCTCCGGCACACCGCCGCCAGTCTGATGATCGCGGGCGGCACGGATGTGGCCACGGTGGCGGGCATCCTCGGCCATAGCCAGCCCTCCACCACGCTGGACATCTACTCCCACGCCTTCGATAAGAACAAAAAGGCCGCCAGCGCGGGACTGCAAGGGATGCTGGAGATATAGATCACACCAGCAAAAGGACAGGTTCGATTCGCATACGCGAATCGAGCCTGTCCTTTTGTGGTCTCTTCAAGCAGCAATTTTCAACTCACTCTGTCTGAAGCACCTCGGTCAATATCCCGGACAATACACAGCAGTGCCTTTTCCTGCTCCTGCGGCGGCAGGCGCAGGCGGACGGAGTTTGTACCCAGTCCTTCAAAATCACTGCCGGATACGACTTTGACACCGTAAGAAGCAAAGAGCTTCGCCAAATCACAGTTTTTATCCTTGTGGGTCAGCAGGCAGATAGAGCAGGAATCCAGCGTGGCAGCCATAGACAGCGCACCACCGGTGCAAGACCTGAGTGCTTGCTTGGCCGCTGCGATACGGCGGCGGTTCTCCTCTACAAATGCCGTGTCCTCCAGCGCGGCAACCGCCAGACGCCGCCCGATGCCATTGATGCAGTAAGGGTTGCTGACCTTATCGATCTGCGCAATGATCTCCGGCGAGGCAGCCACATACGCCGCCCGCATACCGGCAAGGCCGGTGCCCTTAGAGAAGGAACGCATGACGATCAGATTGTCGTACTCATTCACCAGTGTAATGGCGGAGTCCTCCGGCGCAAGGTAGTCACCATAAGCCTCATCGGATATCACGCAGGCACCGACTTCCCTGGCCTTATCAAGGATCATCCGCATAGCATCCAGCGGAACACTCTGTCCTGTAGGATTATTGGGGTTGTCCAGATACACCAGCGATACGGCATCATCAATGGCAGCTACAACACGTTCCGGCATCAATTGGAAATTCTCTTCCTGCTTGAGATACACAGGCCGATAGTCGAAGCCGTGGCAGCGTGCGCTGAGGACATAGTCGGTAAACTGCGGGCATATACCTACCACCGCCGCGCCGGTACGTGAAAAAATCGTATTGACACAGGCGATAGCGTCCATGCCGCTGTTGTGCAGATAGAGCATATCATAGGTCAAAGGCGCATACTTCTGCCAGCGACGGATAATGGCATCTTTCAGCTCAAAGCCATGGGGATAGGCAGCTACATCATGGATGTCCGCCTCTCTCAGAGCCTGTGCCACCTTTTCCGAACAGCCGTAAGGACTGCATCCGTCACCGCAGTCCAGCAGGAACTTTTCTTCTGCTTCCTTGGCATAGCTGACCTTCTGAATCTGCGCCACGCTGGGACTAAACTTCAGCTCCATGCTTATACCTCCTCATCAAGAGACGCTTTCATGTTGCTTTTTCTGATAGAGCCGCGAATGCGCTGACCTGCCAGACACACCAGCAGCAGGATGCCCAGATAGCCCGTATAGGGGTAAATGAAGCCGACCAATGTACCGAACGGAAGCTGACCCAGCCCAAAGGCCGCCGCTGTCAGCACCGCCGCGATAATGATAGACTTTTTGGTTCCCACCGGTGCCAGCTTGCTGCACACCGTCCACATCATGGGCGCAGCGGTGGAGAAAATACCGCACAGCAGCACCACAGAGAACAACGCTCCCAGTACAGGAGAAATATCCTTGGCCAACCGCAGCGTAGGCACGGCAAACTGCGCGATCTCGTCTACCCGCAGAAGCAGAGCCGCATTCATAAACAGCACCGCCGTCATCAGCACCACACCGCCTAAAATACCGCCCAGCTTCACTTCCCTGGCGGATGTGCTGCCAGCGCCCATGGTGGTCAGAAACGGGATAGCCCCGAAAATGTTATAAGAGGCGTACAGGATGCCGCTGATCCACCAGTTGGCGGACGAACGCATATTTGCAATAGGCGTTATGTCTACATTCAGGTCAAGACCGCTGCCGGAGACGATCGTCGCCACCGCCACCACGATGGAAAACACAATGATGACCGGGCCGATACAGCCGATCACATCCAGCAGCTTATTGAACCCGAACGCAAAGGCCACGAAGATCAGTACCGCCATCAGCAGACTGCCCACATAATAGTTCAGCCCGTAATACTCATTGAGCGTCGCACCTGCGCCGGAGATCATCACGACCACCACGGCGAACAGGAAAATACGCACGAAATACTCATAGAACGTGCCAAGCCATTTCCCGCAGATCTGTCCATAGGCGTTGACCTTCTCCATGCCCTTGGTGCGGAACCCCATATCCGTCACAGTGCCGCCCACCCAGGCGAACAGGAACATACTGATGGCAATGGAGCCGATACCCCATATTCCGTAGGAGGTATAGAACTGGATGATCTCCTGTCCGGTGGCAAAACCGGAACCGATGATAAACGCGATGTACGCGCCGGCATACTTGATCACGTTTAGCCCATTGACTTTCTGTTTCATGTATTCTCATCTCCTTTTTTTGATGACAACAGCCTATCACATTTCAAATCAGGGGTGTTATTCTGGTTTACGGACAAAATGTGTCAAAAAAAAAGAACAGCCCGCGGGCTGTCCATTTTTTCGCTGTATATATGTCACATTTTTCGTCAGCAGCCGGTGGAGCGAGCTTTCTCCTGAAGTATTTGCAGGTATTCCTCGCATATAGGAGAGAGAACCCGCCCCTTGATCTTCAGCCAGCCTAACTTGCAGTCCAACGGTGCATCCTTCAGCGGCAAAAATCGGCTACGGTTGCCAGCGTAAAACATTTGGTATGTCTCCGCGTCATACGTATCAATGGAGATAGCCGTAGTACGTTCCACTATTTTCAGGGCACTGCCCAAATCGCTGACAAGAACCTCTGCGTTGCGGCGTCCTTGGCCTTCCCACACACGTTCGCCGGACACATCGCCGGGGGACGCATAGTTGATCACGCATGGGTAATCCCGCAGATCCTCCAGCGTAACGCCATCCTCCGTTTTGCTGTATAGTGGATTGTTCGGGCCTACAATGGCGTGAAGCGGGCGGCGAAGAATCAGGTTAAATTCCAAACCGGCATCTTCAATTCTGCGCATTGTCAGCGATTCAATATCAGAAAAAATGGTGATAACGCCAATCTCCGTCAAACCCGTGCTAACCTGGCGAAGTACGTCGGGTAGCATACATTCTTCCATATTGCAGGTCAGACCATCTTCAAAATGACGGCTGTATAGCTCCACAAAGGCATCGTTCGCAAGAGAACAATATAAGCTGGAGACAGACAGATGCGTGCGCCGCCCTGCTTTAGGCACACTTTGCAAAAAAGAAAACCGCTGACAGATCTCCTGAGCCTGCTGGTATACATCACGACCAAAGGCAGTCAGCGTTACACCGCGGGTTGTGCGTTCAAAAATAGGTGCGCCCAGTTCTGCTTCCAGATTCTTCATAGAGGTGCTTAGCGAGGATCGGGCAACATACAGTTTCTGTGCCGCCTCATTCATGCTGCCCTCTGCCACGATTTGCAAAAGCTGCTGGAGCTGCTCGATTTTCATAATACGACGCCTCCTTTTGCTGTTCTTGAACTATATTGGTTGCTTTTTGACTATTATACCATATTCACAGAATGCATACAAATGCTGCCATAAGAGCAAAGCCACCCCCCATGGGGGTGGCTTTTGGTACGCCCGACTGGATTCGAACCAGCGGCCTTTAGAGTCGGAGTCTAACGCTCTATCCAGCTGAGCTACGGGCGCATATTTACTTTAGCTCAATTATTATAACAGTATGTTTCCCGTTTGTAAAGCAAATTTTTTTCAAAAAGATTGTTAAAAAAGTTGACAAGAAGTGCAGAGTGCGTTACAATATAAACAATCTAAGGTCGGCTGTTGCCGGTTATTCCAATATGAAGGATACGAAACCGTCTATGAAAAAGCAAAAAATTTCTGATGCTGTCATCCACCGTCTGCCGCGCTACTACCGCTATCTCGACGACCTCTACAAGAAGGGCGTCGTGCGCATTTCTTCCAGTCTGCTCGGCAGCAAGATGGATATCACCGCCTCCCAGATCCGGCAGGATCTGAGCTGCTTCGGTGAGTTCGGCCAGCAGGGATACGGCTATAACGTCGCCGAACTGCGCGCCGAAATCGGCCACATTCTGGGCATCGACAATGGGCACAAGCTGATTATCGTCGGTGCCGGCCACCTCGGCCATGCCCTGCTCCAGAACTTCGACTTCAAGAAGGTCGGCTTCCAGATTGACACCGCCTTCGACGTCTCCCCCGCCCTTGTCGGCACCAAAATCCACGACGTCGCCATCCGCTCGATGGATGAGCTGGAGGACTATGTCAGCGAAAATCACCCCAACGTCGCCGTGCTCACCGTGCCGCAGAACGTTGCGCAGCCGCTGACCGACCGGCTCATCGAGCTGGGCATCCGCGGGTTCTGGAACTTCACGAACGTGGAGCTCTCGTCCTCTGTGCCGGACGTCTTTTTCGAAAACGTCCACTTCGTCGACACGCTCCTCACGCTGAGCTACCGCATCTCCCGTCCCTGAGCGCACCTTTCTCCCCGCACGACATACTATGGACTGAGACCTGCGAGCAGGTCAATCTTCATAGGAGGTCACACTATGTGCAATCAGGGCTTCTGGGGCGGTAACTGCTGCTGGATCATCGTGATCCTCATTCTCTGCCTGGTCTGCGGCGGCTGCGGCAATGGCTGCGGCAGCAATAACGGCTGCGGCAATAACTGCGGCGGCTGCGGCTGCTGAGGGTCATCGGATCCGGGCTTAGCCTGAACCGCGAGGGCGGCGCTGCTTTGTGCGGCGCCGCCCTTTTTCTTTTACGGAGGATTTATGAAAGCCATTTTTATCGATATCGACAACACGCTCCTCGACTTCGATGCCTACGTGCGTGAGTCCATGAGCGCGGGCTTCGCGCGCTTCGGTCTGCGTCCGTATGAACCGTGGATGTACGACATCTTCGTCCGCGAGAATGACAAGCTCTGGCAGTCTATTGAGCGCAGCGAGCTGACGTTTGCGCGGCTGCAGGAAATCCGCTGGAACACGGTGTTCCGCGCCCTCGGGATCGAGGCCGACGGCATCGCCTTCGAGCGGTATTTCCGCGAGGCGCTGCACGAGAGCGCCATCCCCGTCCCCGGCGCGCATGAGCTGCTCGAGCAGCTGCACGGGCGGTTTCTTCTCTGCGCCGCGAGCAACGGCCCATACGCGCAGCAGGTACACCGGCTGGAGCTTTCGGACATGCGGAAGTATTTCGACTACCTCTTCATCTCGGAGAAAATCGGCGTGTCTAAGCCCTCGCGCGCGTTCTACGACGCCGCCTTCGCGGAGCTGAACGCCGGGCGCGCGGAGCCGATCCGCCCGTGTGAGACGCTCATGCTGGGTGACTCGCCGACCTCCGACATGGCGGGCGGGCTGCAGTACGGCATGCGCACCTGCTTTTTCCGCCGCCATCCGGATAAGCCCGCACCCGCGGGCGTCGACACCGTCGCGGCCGACCTGCCGCAGGCGCTGCGGGAGATTCTGGCGTTGGCGGAGCGGTAATGGGCTGGGCGTTTTGCGGTGGTTTGCGGGGCAGAAGAGACCTGTTCTGCCTCCGGCGGGGCACTTTTCCCGCACAGGAAAAGTGCCCAAAAGCGCGCCAAAACCAAGGTTTTGGAATCCTTTCCGGCCAACAAGCGGGGTATCTATAGGACGATGTCAAACTGTAGAATTGACTTTCGTTCTGCGCCGCTGCCGCTGATCGTGCAAAATTGCCGCTGCATACGCCTTACGTTCGGGACGATGTGGGCATCGCCCCGCAATAGGCGAAACAGTTCCTATATTTCACACCATCAGCGGCAGCGGCGCAGGCGCAGAGAACGATTCTTCATTTCATGCCCCTTGCATAGCACGCCCAAACGTGTGGGGCTCACCCCAACATCCTGCAACGTGCGGGGCGCGCGGAGGAAGTCCTGAAACCATCCGGTTTCTGGCGGCGTTTTTTTTCATACTTTTTGCCGCTGTTGGCAAAAAGTATGTTGCCAAAGGCATCCCCATCCCAATCCCCAAAAAGCTAAAAAAGCCGGAGAGCTGAGCACTCTCCGGCTTTTTTGTCAGTTCTTCGGCTGACCCGGCAGGGCCTTTGCACTGTCGACGATCACCGCGCGGGCGCGGGCGAGCCGCAGGTCGTGCGTGAGCCGCTGGGGCGGCAGCCCCTCGCGCAGGCGCTCCATCGGCACCTGATACTCCTTCGAGAGCTGCGCATACTCCTGCTCCAGCTCCTCGTCCGTAATATTGATGTTCTCCCGCCGCGCGACCTCGCTCAGCGCGAGCTCCACCTGCACGCCGTGGCGCGCCTGCTCACGCGCGTGGTCGCGCAGGGCCTCGCGCGTCGTCCCCGCGGCCTTCAGATAGTCGTCCAGGCTCGCGCCCTGCTGGTGCAGGCGCTGCTCAAGCTCCTGCATCAGCCCGTCGAGCTGCCCCTCGACCATGACCTCGGGGATCTCCGTCTCCATACCGGCGATGACCATCGCCATCAGGCGGTCGCTGAAGCTCTCGCGGCAGGCCGCCTCCTTCTGCCGCACGGCGCCCTCGAGAATCGCGCGGCGCAGCGCGGCCAGATTCTCAAACCCGAAGCGGCGCGCTGTCTCGTCGCTCAGCTCCGGCGCGGTGCGGCGGTTGATTTCATGTGCCTTCACATGGAACGTCGCGTCCTTGCCCGCGAGCTCCGGGGTATACTGCTGCGGGAAGGTGACGTGTACGTCGCGCTCCTCACCGGCGCGGATGCCCGCGACCTGCTCTTCAAAGCCGGGGATGAACATGCCCGAGCCGAGCAGCAGCGGGTACTTCTCACCCTTGCCGCCGTCGAAGGCGACGCCGTCCACAAAGCCCTCAAAGTCCAGCACCACCTCATCACCCATGGCGGCGCGCTCGGGGTGCTCCTCATGCAGGTGCTCCTGCTGCCAGCGGGCGACGGCTTCGTCGCCGTCGCGTTCGGTCAGCTCCGCCGGATCCATCGGCGCGCTCAGCCCCTTGTACTGCCCGAGCTTCACCTCCGGGTACAGCTGCACCAGCGCGGTGAAGATATACCCGCCGGGGCCGATGTCCACGATACTCAGATCCGGCGCGGCCGCGACCTGCAGGTTCGCCTCGGCGACGGCCTCGACGAGCGCCTCCGGAAACGTGTGGTTCACGGCGTCCTGATACAGGAAATCCTTGCCGTAGGCCGCCTCGAGCTGCTCGCGCGTGGCCTTTCCGGGCGCGCAGCCCTCCACGGGATAGAGCGAGCTGCAGTCGTTATACAGCTCCTGCAGCGCGCGCTGCCAGTCCTCCTTATCCACACGGATCGTCAGCAGTACCTGCCGGTTCTCCAGCGGTTCGTTCTTCAGTAGCATAATTCGGTATCCTCCCAGTATCCTCTTTTTGAGTCATCATGATGCTATTATATATTGTATCGACGGTTTGTCAACCGGGATCGCAGATTGTAAAAAAACTGTGACATATATCACTTCCCCCTATCTTTTTCCAGCCGCCTGTGCTACAATACCTAAATTGGAATTTACCCATCTCATTTGTTACGGAGGAACCTGTATGCAGCGCATCAAAACATGGATCAGAGAGAACCCGCACGTCTGGTGGGCCCTCGTCCTGCCGGTCTATCTGACCCTGTTTTTCATCATCGAGCACTTTATCAAGGACAACTACTGGGCCACGCAGACCTCCATCGACTATCACATTCCGTTCATCCCGCAGTTCATCGTGATCTACGATTCGTGGAGCTTCCTGCTCTTCGCGCTGGGCATCTATCTGATCGTGAAGGACCCGGAGGGCTTCCGCCGCTATATGTGGACGATCCTGCTCACGTTTTTCACCGCGACGGCCTTCTGCGCCCTCGTCCCGAACGGACAGGATCTGCGCCCCGCCGTGATGGAGCAGCACAACTTCTTTACCTGGATGGTGCAGTATACCTACTCACTCGACACGAACACGAACGTCTTCCCGAGCGTGCATGTGCTCGGCGTGCTGGCGGCGCTGTTCGCCATCTGGCACACGCCGGGGATGAAGAAGTGGACGTGGCGCGTGTTCTCGCTGATCTACGGCATCCTGATCATCGCCTCGACGCTCTTTGTCAAGCAGCACGCGTTCATCGACGTGCTGGCCGGGCTGTTCCTCGGGGCGATCGGCTATGTTGTCGTCTACGTCATCATCGGCCGCCGCCGCGACAGACTCATCGCAGCGCGCAATTCCGTCAGGAAGAAGGGATAACCATGCAAACCGTTCACGCGCCGCTCTTTTCCGGCATTACGGATGAGCAGCAGCAGCGCATGCTCGTGTGCTTCGGCGTGCGGGAGGAGAGCTTCCTGCCGGAGGATCTGATCTATGACTTCAACGACCGCCGCAATATCATCGGCCTGATCATCTCCGGGACGGCGCGCGTTGAGCGCGTCGACGAGCGCGGCGTGCGCACGATTCTCGAGCACCTCGAGCGCGAGAGCGTCTTCGGCGAGATGCTGATGTTCGACAACATCGCCGGCGACAGTCTCACCGTCGTGTGCGAGAAGGACTGCCGCGTCTGGTTCATCCCCGCCGACCACCTCGTCCACCCCTGCGAAAATGCCTGCGCGCACCACAGCCAGATGATCCAGAACATGTTCCGCCTTGTCGCTGAGAAGGCCAGCGCCCTCTCCGAGCGTGTGGAGGTGCTCTCCCGCCGCTCCATCCGCGACAAGCTCCTGTGCTATTTCGCGATTCAGGCCGGGCGCTGCGGCGGGTGCTTCACCATACCCTTTTCGCTCAGCACGCTCGCCGACTATATCTCCGCCGACCGCAGCGCCATGATGCGCGAGCTGAAAAAGATGCGCGAGGCGGGTCTTGTGGAGGTGCACGGACGGCAGGTCTGCGTGTTGCAATAATTTTTCTGTCAGCAAGAGAATTTTTTCTCAAAGAAAATCACATTTTCACAAACTTTGATTGACGCGGCACCCACAGTGTGATAAAATAATCACAATGATGTTCCGTCGGAGCCGCCCGCGCGGCCGCCGATGAATATGAGGGACACATATAAAGAGGAGGCATCAGTTTCTTATGTATCGCATCGTCAAGAAAGAAGCTCTGAAGCCCACCGTCGTGCTCTATGAGATTGAGGCGCCGATGGTGGCTAGAAAAGCCCAGCCCGGACAGTTCATCATTCTGCGCGTTGACAAGAACGGTGAGCGCATCCCCATCACGATCCACGATTACGACCGCGAAAAAGGCACCGTCACCATCATTGTCCAGACCGTTGGCGCCACCACCGAAAAGCTCAGCCACAAGCAGGAGGGCGATTTCCTGCAGGATTTCGTCGGCCCGCTCGGCAAGCCCACCGAAACCGAGGGCAAGAAGAAGGTCTGCGTCGTCGGCGGCGGCGTGGGCTGCGCCATCGCATACCCCGTCCTGAAGAAGTTCCACGACTGCGGCGCGGAGGTGCACGCAGTCGTCGGCTTCAAGAGCAAGGACGTTGTCATCCTTGAGGATAAGTTCAAGGCCGTCTCCTCCGTGCTGAAGGTCTGCACCGACGACGGCAGCTACGGCCAGAAGGGTCTCGTCACCGAGGCGCTCAAGCAGCTGCTCGACGAGGGCAACCAGTATGACGAGATCTTCGCCATCGGTCCGATGGTCATGATGAAGTTCGTCTGCAAGACGACCGCGCCCTACGGCGTACCCACGACCGTCTCCATGAGCCCGATCATGATCGACGGCACCGGCATGTGCGGCGGCTGCCGCCTGACGGTCGGCGGCGAGACGAAGTTCGCCTGCGTCGATGGCCCCGACTTCGACGGCCAGCAGGTCGACTGGGATCTGGCTGTCAAGCGCAACCAGATGTACCGCGACTTTGAGCTGCGCAAGCACGAGGAAGTCTGCAATCTGTTCAAGCAGGAGGTAAAGTAAAAATGGCAAAGATAAATATGCGTCTGGACAAGAATCCCATGCCCTCCCAGGATCCCAATGTCCGCAACAAGAATTTCCTGGAGGTTGCGCTGGGCTATACCGAGGAGCAGGCGCTGGACGAGGCCGCGCGCTGCCTCAACTGCAAGAACCATCCCTGTGTCGACGGCTGCCCTGTGAACGTCCGCATCCCCGAGTTCATCGCGAAGATCGTCGAGAAGGACTACGAGGGCGCCTATCAGGTCATCCACCAGACCTCCTCCCTGCCCGCCGTCTGCGGCCGTGTCTGTCCGCAGGAGAGCCAGTGCGAGATGCATTGCGTGCGCGGCAAGAAGGGCGATCCCGTCGGCATCGGCCGTCTCGAGCGCTTCGTCGCCGACTGGCACAACGCCCACGCCGCCGAGGCCGCTTCCAAGCCCGCGAGCAACGGCCACAAGGTCGCCGTCGTCGGCTCCGGCCCCTCCGGCCTGACCTGCGCGGGTGATCTGGCCAAGAAGGGCTATGACGTCACCGTGTTCGAGGCGCTGCACCTTGCCGGCGGTGTGCTGGTATACGGCATCCCCGAGTTCCGTCTGCCCAAGACCATCGTGCAGAAGGAGGTCGACGGCCTGAAGGTGATGGGCGTGAAGGTCGAGACGAACACCGTCGTCGGCCGCACCATCACCATCGACGAGCTGATGCAGGAGTACGGCTTCGAGGCCGTGTTCGTCGGCTCCGGCGCGGGTCTGCCCATGTTCATGCACATCCCCGGTGAGAACCTCAAGGGCGTCTACTCCGCCAACGAGTTCCTCACCCGCATCAACCTCATGAAGGCCTACCGCGAGGACAGCGACACGCCCATCATGGATCTCAAGGGCAAGACTGTGGCCGTCGTCGGCGGCGGCAACGTCGCCATGGATGCCGCGCGCTGCTCGAAGCGTCTCGGCGCGGAGGTCTATGTTGTGTACCGCCGCGGCATGGAGGAGCTGCCCGCCCGTCATGAGGAGGTCGAGCACGCGATCGAAGAGGGCGTCATCTTCAAGACGCTCAATAACCCCGTTGAGATTCTCGGCGACGAGCAGGACTGCGTCCGCGCCATGAAGTGCATCGAGATGGAGCTCGGCGAGCCCGACGCTTCCGGACGCCGCCGTCCCGTCGAGAAGAAGGGCAGCGAGTTTGAGCTGCCGGTCGACGCGGTGATCATGTCCCTCGGCACCAGCCCCAACCCGCTGATCAAGAGCACCACCAAGGGACTCGAGGTCAACAAGAAGGGCGGCATCATCGTCAACGAGGACGGCCTGACCAGCCGCGAGGGCGTCTATGCCGGCGGCGACGCCGTCACCGGCGCAGCCACCGTCATCCTGGCCATGGGCGCCGGCAAGCTCGGCGCAAAGTCCATCGACGAGTACCTGCAGAAGAAATAAGCGTACATAACCAAAGCGCCCGGAACGGCAAAGCCGTTCCGGGCGCTTTTTAATGTCTTACTTTAATAGATAAAAAGAGGACTGCCCCGCAGTCCTCTTTTTCGTTATTTCAGGTATTTCTGCAGCTTGCCCAGCCGTGCGATGGCGTCCTTCAGAGACTCCTCACTGCGCGCGAAGTGCAGGCGGATCAGGTGGTTCACCGGCTCGCGGAAGAAGCTCGAGCCCGGAACGGCGGCCACGCCGACCTCGCCGATCATCCACTCGCAGAACTGCTGGTCGCTCCAGCCCTTGAACTTCTCCTTGGCGAGGAAGGCGGAGATATCGACCATGATGAAGTACGAGCCCTGCGGCGTCGTGTGCTTCAGGCCAATCTCGTCAAGCCCCTTGCAGAAGATCTCGCGCTTGCGGCTGTACATCTCGGTCAGGCCGTCGTAGTAGTCCTTCCCGAGCGTAAAGCCCGCGCAGACCGCCTCCTGCAGCGGCGCGGGCGCGCCGACCGTCAGGAAGTCATGCACCTTCTTCACGCCCTCGGCCAGATCCGGCACGTCCGGCGGCGCAATCAGGAAGCCGAGACGCCAGCCCGTGATCGAAAACGTCTTGGAGAGCGAGTTGCAGGTAATCACCCGGCTCCGTCCGCCGGGGAGCGATGCCGCCGCAACGTGCTCATACGGCGGGAACACAATGTGCTCATACACCTCGTCCGTGATCACGAACGCGTCGTACTTCTCCGCGTAGCCCAGAATCTCCGTCAGCTCTTCGCGGGTAAACACCTTGCCGCAGGGATTCGAGGGGTTGCAGACGATGATCGCCTTCGGGTGCTGGCGAAACGCGTCCTCGAGCACCTTCGAGTCGTAGTTGAACATCGGCGGCACGAGCGGCACATAGATCGGCTCCGCCCCGCTGAGGATCGCGTCCGCGCCGTAGTTCTCATAGAACGGGCTGAACACGATCACCTTGTCGCCGGGGTTGCAGACCGTCATCATCGCGGCCATCATCGCCTCGGTGCCACCGCAGGTGACGACCACCTGCGTCTCCGGGTCGATCTCATAGCCGTGGATGGGCGAATACTTCTCCGCGATGCAGCGGCGCAGGTTCTCCGAGCCGTAGGTCACGGAGTACTGGTGCTGCTCACCGCCGCCGGCCATCTCGCGCAGCGCATCGAGCAGCACCTGCGGCGGGTCGAAGTCCGGGAAGCCCTGCGAGAGGTTGATGCTGCCGGGCGTCGCGTCGCTGATGCGCGTCATGCGGCGGATGACCGAGTCGGTAAACTCACCGACTCGCTTGCTCAGTTCCGGCATGCCTTAACCCTCCAGACCGGCCAGCGCCTGTGCGTCGGAGACGTACTTGTCCAGCAAATTCTGGCTCTGCATCTCGGCGATGACCTGATTCAGATAGGTGACAAACTCGTCGTTGCCCTTCTGCACACCGATGCGGATACCGCTGTCGGATCCGATATCAAAGCGCAGCGGGCTGATGGCAAGGCTCGGATCGGCGTTGACATACGCCTGCGCAACCAGCTCATCCATCACGGCGCCCTCGGTCTTGCCGTTCTGAACCTCCAGAATCAGATCGGGTACCTTTGCAAGGCCGACCATGTTCTCCGTTCCGGCGAACGCCACCGCGCGCTCATAGGGCTTCGAGCCGGTCTGCGCCGCGATCTTGTGACCCGCCAGATCCTCGGGCTTCTGGTAGTTATCGGCAACCTCCTTCTTCGTGACGAGCACGGTGTCGGTGTTATACACGATGTCCGTGAAGTCGATGCTCTCGCGGCGCTTGTCATCCGCGCTCATGCAGGCGCTCACGATGTCGAAGTCGCCGTTCTTCAGACCCATCACCAGGTTGTCGAAGTTCATGTCGACGACCTTCAGCTGTACGCCCAGCTGATCGGCGATGTACTGGCAGATCGAGATGTCGATACCGACAATCGTATCCTGTCCGTCAACCTGCGTGTGGAACTCAAACGGAGAATAGTCCGCCGACGTGCCGACCACCAGCACGCCCGCCTCCTTGATCTGATCGAGCTTGGATTTGCTCTCGTCCTTCTTCTGGCCGCAGGCGGTCATACCGAGAATCATCAGCGCCGCCAGCACCAGTGCTGCCAATCTTTTCATAGTTCTTCTCCTTATGTTGATTTTCTTGTTTTATCTTATTCCCACAGGGGCTTGTCCCAGAGGTTGACCTTCGTGCCGATCCCCTTCTCGCAGGCGTTCAGGTACATCTGATAGGCGATCATGATATCCAGCGCGCCGAGACCCATCGAGGCCGCCGCGACGAACTGGTCGTCAGAGGTACGCAGCTTCTTCTCTCCGAGCACCAGCTCGCTCAGGTCGATGATGTTCGCCTCGTCGAGCTTGCCCTCCTGCGTCAGCTTGGCCAGCGGGTTGACGTGCTTTTTCAGCTGCGTCCAGTAGTCGGCGGCCACGCCGTCGGCGCTCAGGAACACCTCCTCGCAGACCTCGCCGGAGTGCATCGTCACAAGGCCGCAGCCCGGCGTCAGCCAGGACTTGTCGATGATCGGGGTGCGCGCGGTCGTCTCCCCGACGATCAGCTGGGACTTCAGCGCCGAGCCCTTCGAGTCGCTCGTCGGGATGATCTCCACGCCCAGCTTCTCGCTGTACTCCTGCGCGATCTCCTCGGCCTTCGCCACGTCGAGATCGCACAGATACATCGTCTTGATCTGGGGCAGCGCCTCGTGGATGGCGGAGACCATCGTGCGGCCGATCACGCCCGCGCCGACCAGTGTCGCCGTCGTCGCGTTCGAGGGAGCCGCGTACTTCGCCAGCACGCCGCCCACGGCGGAGGTACGCATCGCGGTAATGAGCGTGCCGTCCAGAATGCAGAACGGCAAAACCGTCTCGGGGTCGCTCAGGATGGAGATGTCGATGCCATAGGGGATGCCGGGGATCGTTGCGTTCTTCTTCGACTCCGCCGCCCACTTCACGCCGGCGATATGCACATCGCCGCCGATGTAGCAGGGCATGGAGTTGAAGAACGACTGCCAGTTCTCCTTGTCGGGGATGCTGGTATTCGTCTTGGGCGGGTTCTTGATCTGGCCCTTGCCGAGCATGGAATAGGTCTTCTCGGTCACTTCGATGATCTGCTTCATGTCCAGCAGACCGGCCTTGACAACATCCTCCTGCTTCAGGAAGAGAATTTCGGGATTCGTCGTGTGCAGCATAGTAATATCCTCCTAAGATCAATCTTATATGTTATTGTTTGTTTAAATGACGTTGATGACTTTGGACAAGAATTCCTTTGTCCGGGGGTTCTGGGGATGCTCGAAGATCTCCTCCGGCGTCCCCTGCTCGGCGATCTGGCCGCCGTCCATAAAGAGCACTCGGTTGGCCACCTTTCGCGCGAAGCCCATCTCGTGCGTGACGACCACCATCGTGATCCCCTCCGCCGCGAGGTCGGAGATGACCTGCAGCACCTCGCCGACCATCTCCGGGTCGAGCGCCGAGGTCGGCTCGTCGAACAGCAGCACGTCCGGCTCGAGCGCCAGCGCCCGCACGATGGCGATTCGCTGCTTCTGTCCGCCGGAGAGCTGGGACGGGAAGCTCCCCGCCTTGCTGTCCAGCCCCACGCGCTTCAGAAGCGCCATGGCCTTCGCCTCCGCCTCCGCGTGGGAGACGTGCTTGACCTTCTCCATCGAGATGGTCACATTGTCGAGAATTGACAGGTTGTTGAACAGGTTGAACTGTTGAAAGACCATCCCGACCTTCTGTCGGTGCTTGTTCACGTCAAAGCCCTTCGCCGTGATATCCGTCCCCTCGAAGAAGATCGAACCGGACGTCGGCTGCTCCAGCAGGTTCAGGCATCGGATAAACGTCGACTTACCGGAGCCAGACGGCCCGATGACTGCGGCAACGTCTCCCTTATAAAACGTCTCGTTCAGCCCCTTGAGCACCTGCAGCTCGCCGAAGCTCTTACAGAGGTCCTTCACCTCAAACATCACATTACCGTTCATTGCGCTTGAGCCTCACTTCAAAGATATTGATTCCCTTTCCCAGAATGATGTTGAGCAGCAGATAGAGAATCGCGGAGATATAGTAGCAGGGCAGCGGGTTGTACGTTGCTGTGATGACGATGCCGTTGTTGTACATCAGGTCGCTGATGCCCAGATACTGGATGATCGATGTCTCCTTGACCATCGTGATAAATTCGTTGCCGATGGCCGGCAGGATGTTCTTGATCGCCTGCGGCAGGATGATAAAGCGCATCGCCTGCGCGGACGTCATGCCGCATGAGCGCGCCGCTTCCAGCTGCCCGACGTCCACGGCCTGAATGCCTGCGCGGAACACCTCCGCGATATAGGCCGCCGAGTTCAGCGACAGCGCGATGACGCACGGGATCGCCCGCTCCATATCCACACCCCAGATCGTCCCGGAGGGGTATTGGATGAAGCTCAGCTGATAGTATACGATGTACAGCTGCACCAGCATGGGCGTACCGCGGATGACGGTGATGTAGAGCTTACTGAACGCCTGCAGCGGCTTGCAGTTTGAAATCCGCATCAGCGCCACTAGGCATCCCAGAATCGCACCGCAGAAAACCGTAATCAAACTGATGAGGATCGTCGTTCGCGTCCCTCGCAGAAAGTATTGATAATATTCCGTGAATATTTGGATAATATTCATTTTCTCACCCCGAATCACTTGTAATTCATGTGCTTATTGTATATTTATTCATGCTGCATGTCAAGTCCCATCTCACCATTTCTCCGGATTCGACAGTCTCGTTTTTTCGCCCTCCAACCGCTTTGTGCAATTTGCACGCCGCGCGCCGTCATTTTGCTGAATCCGTTCAATCATCCGCCCCATATCCGCCCTTGCCGCCCATGCAAAAACGTGCTACAATCACCCGTATATGCATCAATCACCGGGACAGGAGGATCCAATGAACCAGAAAGAACTCAACGAAATCCGCCGCCGCTTCAAGCCCGACCGCACCGCCATCAGCAAGGTCTACGGCTGCTATGTCAGCAGCGCCCGCCAGATCATCTCCTACATCGACGCGCCCATGGGGCTCATGTCGCAGGAGGAGCAGGAGATGTTCCTGAACCTGCTGAAAAAGTCGCTCTCCGGCGCCCTCGGCCGCAACCTCATCGACATCGTCTTTTCCACCGCACAGGTCGCCGACAGCGATGAACACCGCCTGCTCCAGACGCTGCGCCAGACCGCCCTGCAGGATCCGAACGCCCGCGAGATGCTCTACCGCCGCATCATCGACTCCATCGACATGGGGGACAGCAGCTACCTCATCCTCCTCGCCGCTGATGCCTACGACGTTCCCCGCCGCGGCAGCGACGATCAGGTGCTCGCTGACGGCTCGGACACCGTATTCAAATACTTTGTCTGTAGCATCTGCCCCGTCAAGGATCCCACGCTTGCCCTGCGCTACAGCGACGAGCTCAGCGAGTTCCACAGCTGCTCCACCGGCCACATCGCCTCCCCGCCGGAGCTGGGCTTCCTCTTCCCCGCCTTCGACGACCGCGCCGCGAACATCTATAACGCCCTCTTTTACAGCAAGAACCCCGCGGAGCTGCATCAGGAGGTCATCGACGCGGTCTTTCACATCGAGGAAGCGCCCATGTCTGCCGAGGAGCAGAAGAACATCTTCGGTACGGCTCTCGGCGATGTGCTCCAGCGCGAGTGCAGCTACGATGTCGTCCAGTCCGTCCACGAGCAGCTGCGCGGCCGGATTCAGGAGCACAAGGAGAGCCACGACCCCGAACCGCTGGAGCTCTCCGTCCGCGAGGTCGGCGAGGTGCTGTCAAACAGCGGTGTCCCGTCGGAGAAGGCCGAGGCCTTCGAGGCCGAGTGCCGCAGGCAGTACGGCGAAAATGCCGCCCTGAACCCGAAAAACCTCATCGAGGCCGGGAAGTTCCAGATCACCACCCCCGAGGTGAAGATCACCGTCTCCCCCGAGTACAGCTACATGGTCGAAGCCCGCGTCATCGACGGGCGCAAGTATATCCTCATCCCCGCGGATGAAAACGTCGAGGTCAACGGGATTACGGTCAATATTCCCAATCCGCAGACGGCGGAGGAAATCTAAAAAACAGGCACAGCCCCAATGAAGTGACCCCCAAAAGTTAGACAATATTTTGAAGTTAAAATTATTCAAGCAGCCGAAAGGGCTTGCTGCCTGTGCATTGCAGGCGGCAAGCCCTTTCGCTTTGCCTTGATTCTGCGGTTGTTGTAGTAATCCAGATATTCGATCAGTTCCTGTTTGATCGGTAACCCACTTCTGGTTCGGCTTGTCCGCATGGAAGTCCCGATTCAGTAAGTTTGGTGCGGTTTTGCCGACTTCTCCCCTGTAAGAACGATACTTCTTCATTCGGACACGGCAAACCAAACCCAGCTCCTTCATAAACCTCCGTAGGGGGCGGCGTTCTCGACGCCCCGCGATCGTCGCACAGTATACTTTTTGCCGCTGCGGCAAAAAGTATGTCGCCGAAGGCAAACAGCCCTCCTTACTTCCCCGCAAACTCCGGATGCACATACTGCCCATGCCCCGCGGTCTTTTTTCCGCGCCGGATGGCAAACTTCGGACACCGGTGCAGGCACGCAAGGCACATCACGCACTGCTCCTTCACCCAGACCGGCCTGCCGTCCCGGATCTCAATCGCCGAGACGGGACAGTTCCGCGCGCACAGGCCGCATCCGACGCACGCGTCCGTCACGGCGAAATACCCCGTGCGGCGGACGCGCTCATAGTGCGGATAGTAGACCCGGACGGCGGGCAGCGGTACCTTCGCGCGCAGGTGCTCGGAGACAAAGCGCCCGGCCTGTCCGGTCGTCGTCCCATACGTCGCGGCAAACCAGAGATACTCCGGCCGTCCGAGTATCAATCGCTCCAGAAACGCGTTCACGATGCTCGGCAGGCCCCAGAAGTAGACGGGCGAAACGATGCCCACCATCTCCCCGTCCCGTGGCGTAAATGCAAGCTCCCCCGCCTGCATGCACGCCGTGATGGAGACGCACCGCTCTCCCGTCGCCGCAGCGGCGCGCTCGGCCACATACCGGCAGTTCCCCGTGGCGGAAAAATAAAAAATCATCGTACTCTCCCCTCTCCATCGTCCGCTTCCCGCTGCGGCGTGAAATAGTGCGCCCGCGCATAGGCGAACTGTCTGTTGAATGTCTCCGCCGCCTCGACGCTGCGCGCGTCCTGCGGCCGCATCATGTCGAAGGCGTGCATGTCACAGTGATACACGTCCAGCTGCGCCGGGACGCCCGCGGCGCGCAGCCGCTCAAAATAGTGAACCGTCTCGGCATAGAACGGCTCGCCGTCCCCGACGAAGGAATACGCAGGCGGCAGGCCGGAAAAGTCCTCCAGCCGCGCCGGCGCGGCCGGCGGTGAGAGCACCAGCGCCGGCATGCCGCCATGCTCCGTCGGGACACGGATCCTCCGGACGCGGACGTCCCGGTCGGGCCTCATTGAGCGCATGCCGCGCCACCGTTTCTGCGCTGATAGTCCGTCCCCCAGACGACCATGGAGTCGAGAATGGGCTTCAGGCTGCGCAGCCTGATGAACGTCCGTGCGCCCATGGCGGCGGATGAGACGTTTCTGGCGGTGCAGGACGACTATCTGCGCCGGGAGCTCGACGCGCGCGGCGTCGTCCGTTTGAGTGAACTGCGCCCGCTTTGCGGC
>ERZ506769.859-NODE-859-length-20917-cov-4.396798_pt1 | contig 20917 bp, 20 predicted proteins | sample MGYA00513039_ERZ506769 | MGnify/ENA metagenome assembly ERZ506769 | reverse complement strand
CGGCGATGTGGTCTGCGCCGGCTGCGGCGAGGTTCAGAGCAAGGGCGTGGTCATCAAGGCCACCGGCGAGCACCACTATGACAAGGGCGTGTGCACCGTCTGCGGTGCGAAGGACCCGAACTATAAGCCGCCCACGACCGGCGACAGCGGCGTCCTGCTCTATGTCGGTCTCGCGGTCATGGCCATCGGCGGCAGCGCCGTTGTGGTCACCCGCAAAAAAGAGCGCACCTGAGCGTAAACCTGATCCACCCGCATAAGTCATTTCACAGAGCCCCCGGAGCTGACGCTCCGGGGGCTCTTTTGCTGTGCGTGCGCGCCGCGCAGCCCCCCTGCGTATAAAATCTTCCGTTTTCTGCCATACTGCAAGTGATTCTGTATGGGGAGGCTGCTCATGGAACCGACGAAGGATACATTTGACGCGCGGGCGGCGGCGCTCGACGAGCTGCTGGGAACGGGGCGGAGCTTTGACATGGTCACCCGCCCGCTCACGATCGCGGGGCGGCGCGCCCGGCTCTGGGTCGTGAACGGCTACGCCGAGGACGCGCTGCTCGAGCGCGCCATCTCCGCGTGGCGGCCCATTGTGAGCCTTGCGGACACGCCCGATCTGCAGGCGTTTCTCGAGCGCTATGTCAGTGTCTGCGACGCCGCGGTGGAGCGCGACCGCCTGACCGCGGTGACGGCCGTTTTTGCGGGCAAGACTCTCCTCATCATCGACGGCTACGAGGGCGGGCTGCTCATGGACGCCAAGCAGTTCCCGCTGCGCTCGGTCGAGGAGCCAAACTCGAGCAAGGTGCTGCGCGGCAGCCACGACGGCTTCGTCGAGAGCATCATGAAAAACGCCGCGCTCCTGCGCCGCCGCATCCGCGACCCGGCGCTCACGCTCGAGCGGCTGCAGGTCGGCGGGCGCTCCCGCGCGGACGTGGCCCTGTGCTACATGCGCGGGCAGGCGGACGAGGCGCTCATCGCCGAGCTGCGCGAAAAGCTCGCGCACATGGACGTCGGCTCCGTCGCCATGAGTCAGGAGAGCATCGCCGAGGCCATCGCGCCCAAGCAGTGGTATAACCCCTTTCCGAAGGTACGCTACACCGAGCGCCCAGACACGGCGACCGCCTGCGTCATGGAGGGCGACGTGCTCCTGCTCATCGACAACACGCCCGCGGTCATGATTTTTCCCGTCTCGATCCTGCGCTTTGCCGAGGAGATCAACGACTACTACTTCCCGCCACTCGTCGGGTCGTATCTGCGGATCGTGCGGCTCGTCGTGCTGTTTCTGACGATTTTCGTCACGCCGCTTTGGTACCTGCTCGTCAAGTCGCCCGATACGCTCCACGAAAACCTCCACTTCCTGCTCATCGAGGGGGAGTGTCCCGTCCCGCTCATTTTGCAGCTGCTGCTCGTGGAGCTCATCATCGACGTGCTCAAGCTCGCCTCGCTCAACACGCCCGACGTGCTCGGCAACTCCTTCAGCATGCTCGGCGCGCTCATCCTCGGTGACTTTGCGGTGCAGTCGCGCTGGCTCGTGCCGGAGGTGCTGGTGTATATGGCGTTCGTCGCCATCGCGAACTTCACGCAGCACAGCTTTGAGATGAGTTACGCGTGCAAGCTCTGCCGCATGGCGCTGCTGGTGATGATCTGGCTTTTCGACTGGTGGGGCTTCGCGCTCGGGATCGTCGGCATTCTCGTGCTCATCGCGACGACAAAACCCCTCGTCGGGCGCGGGTATCTTTACCCTCTCATCCCCTACGACGGCAAGAAGCTCCGCGCTCTCCTGCACCGGCGGCCGATCAGCCGGGAGAACACATAAAAACTCGCAGGAAAAGGGGTTTCGCTGCGCTCCGCGCCTTGCCCCGCCATGGGCGGGGCTGCGACACTCCGCTCCGCGCAAAGTGTTTTTTGCGGCGTACACGCCGCCGCAAAAAACGGATTTCACTTTTTTCGCGGCTTCCGAGCCGCGAACTCTGCGAGGCCTTTGAGATAAAAACACATCCGGCGGACAATGTCCGCCGGATGTGTTTTGTGCTTTGGGCTATTACTTCTTTTTTTCTTCGAGGAGGACGTCCTCGGCTTCGTGCAGCTCCTCGATCGTCTCGCCCGTGACCTCGCGCTCGCGCAGCTCGGCGGGCGTGCGCTGTTCGGATTTCTCCTCGCAGCAGACCATGTAATACGCCCACGCCGCGAGCGGAATCACGCACCAGCTCGCGCGCAGACCCCACAGCTTCACCGCGAAGAACGACAGTGTCGCTCCGAGGTGGAAACACAGCAGCGTCGCGGCGTAGAACCAGCACTTGGCCAGATACATCGGGTCCTTCTCGCACAGATAGTGCGCGAGGGCGAGCGAGGTCTGCTTGGTGTTGTTCGTGGAGAAAATCGTCGAGCTGTTGAATCCCTGCGCGCCGTTGAACGCGCCCCACTGCACGCTCATGGCGAAGAAAATCGGATAGAGCGCGAGCGTGACGGGCATCTCCGCCGGGAGAAAACCGAGCACGACCGCCGCCAGCGCGTCGACCACCGGCGCCGTGCGGCGGATGTCGAGGTGGAACCAGTGCGGCAGAAGCACCGTGAGCATCGTGCCGAGGACATAGAGCGCGAGCGCGCCGAGGTGCAGCAGCACGTTCAGCCTTCGCCCGAAGAGCGCGTCGATCAGCAGCTCGAGCAGGTTCACCGTCTGTGCGTTGCCCATGACGCCGCTGCGGCAGAGGATGGCATACGCGGCGAAAAAGCCGCCCACCACGGCAAAGGAGAGATGCCTGCAAAAATCTATTTTTTTCAGCTTATGCATATCGTCAAAACCGTCCGATTTCGTCAGAATCCGGGGAAAAACATCTATCAGTATACCAGCTTCTGCGGCTTTCGCAAGAGGAAAAGTGTATAAATTTCCATCCGGTTTCGGATGCAGAAAACCGTTGACAAGCGGAAAATTTGTGATAAAATGGGCTATAATCAAATGCAGCGACGGAGAAGAGTTCGCCACATACCGGCCCGCAGCGAGATGGGGAGCGTGCAAGCCCATCGGCATCGGCAGGCGGACAGCCACCTCCCAGCGGCCCGCGACGAGCGGGACGGGTCATTCCCGTTACAGAATGACTTGAGATGACGGACGGTTTGCCCGTCAAATTAGGGTGGTACCGTGAAGCAGCGCTTCGCCCCTATGCGTGGGGCGGGGCGTTTTTGTTTTTTCCGGTTCCCGGTGGATAGAAAGGAGTTCCCTGGTTATGTCCTGGCATGAGGTGGATATGGCGGCGGATCCGCGCGGCGGGCAGTTCGCCTATTTCCGGCAGATGGTTGACCCCTTCGCGGGGGTGACGGCGGCGGTGGATATCACGGATTTCCTCGCCGCGCTCGACGGGCGGCCGTTTTTTCTGAGCCTGCTGTACGCGGTGACGCGCGCGGCCAACCGTGTGCCGCAGCTGCGGCGGCGGATTCTGGACGGGCGCGTCGTGGAATACGACTGGTGCAGCCCGTCGTACACGCTCATGAAGCCCGACGGCGTGTATGTCTACAGCCTGATCGAGGGCGAGCGCACCTACGGCGACTTCATCGCCGAGGGGCAGCGGCAGCAGACGCTCTCGCTCGACCGCAGGACGCTCACCAAGGACGGCGACCCGCTGGGGAACTTCTTCGTCTCGTGCCTGCCGTGGCTCGACTATCTGCAGGTCAAGCACCCCGTCGTCTCCGCGGACGACAGCAATCCCCGCATCAGCTGGGGCCGCTATACCGAGCGCGGCGGCCGCGTGACGCTGCCCGTCTCCATCTTCGTCAACCACGCGCTCGCCGACGGGCTGCACATCGCGCAGTTTTACAGCTGTCTCGACAAGGAGCTGCGCGAGCTGGTGAAGCTGCTGCGCTCGCAGGAGAAATAACACAACATCGTAACCAAAACAAGCAATAAATTGAACGATAAAGGAGAAAACCACTATGAGCCATCCCTACTATGGCCTCAACGAGCTGCGGGAGATGTTCCTGAGCTTCTTTGAGACGAAAGACCACCTGCGTCTGCCAAGCTTCTCGCTCGTGCCGCAGAACGACAACTCCATCCTCCTCATCAACGCCGGCATGACGCCGATGAAGCCCTGGTTCAAGGGCGAGGAGGAGCCGCCGCGCCGCCGCGTCTGCACCTGCCAGAAGTGCATCCGCACGGGCGACATTGAGAACGTCGGCAAGACCGCCCGCCACGGCACCTACTTCGAGATGCTGGGCAACTTCTCCTTCGGCGACTACTTCAAGCACGAGGCCATCGCCTGGAGCTGGGAGTTCCTGACGAAGGTCGTCGGTCTGGAGGAGGACCGTCTGTACCCCTCCATCTATGAGAGCGACGACGAGGCATGGAACATCTGGCACGACGAGGTCGGCATCCCCGCTGAGAAGATCTTCCGCTTTGGCAAGGAGGACAACTTCTGGGAGCACGGCTCCGGCCCCTGCGGCCCCTGCTCCGAGATCTACTATGACCGCGGCCCCGAGTACGGCTGCGGCAAGCCCGGCTGCACCGTCGGCTGCGACTGCGACCGCTATATCGAGATCTGGAACAACGTGTTCAGCCAGTTCGACAACGACGGCCACGACAACTACACCGAGCTCAAGCAGAAGAACATCGACACCGGCATGGGCCTTGAGCGTCTGGCCTGCGTGTGCCAGAATGTAGACAGTCTCTTCGATGTCGATACCGTCATGAACATCACCCACAAGGTCAGCGAGCTGACCGGCGCGCACTACGGCGAGAGCGAAAAGCGCGACGTGTCCCTGCGCGTCATCACCGACCACATCCGCTCCGCGACGTTCATGATCTGCGACGGCATCCTCCCCTCGAACGAGGGCCGCGGCTATGTGCTGCGCCGTCTGCTGCGCCGCGCCGCGCGCCACGGCAAGCTCCTCGGCGTCAACGATCCGTTCCTGTATCAGGTCGTCGACACCGTTGTCCACGAGAACGAGTGCCAGTACCCCGACCTGCGCGAGAAGCAGAGCTATATCACCAAGGTCATCCGCACCGAGGAAGAGAGCTTCGGCCGCACGATCGACGGCGGTATGCGCATCTTCGGTGAGATGCTCGCCGGCCACAAGGAGCGCGGCGAGACCGTGTTCTCCGGCGCGGACGCCTTCAAGCTGTACGACACCTTCGGCTTCCCCGTCGACCTGACGATCGAGATGGTCGAGGAGGAGGGCATGGCCGTCGATGAGGAGGGCTTCCAGAAGCTCATGACCGAGCAGCGCGAGCGCGCCCGCGAGGCCCGCAAGGCCCTCGGCGACCTCGGCTGGGCCGGCGTCGAGTTCGGCAAGGAGATCCCCGCAACTGAGTTCGTCGGCTATGACCGCGCGAGCGAGCAGGGCACCGTCCTCGCCATCGTCGCGGAGGACGAGCTGCGCGAGAGCGTCGTGGCCGGTACCGAGGCCATCGTTGTGCTCGACCAGACGCCGTTTTACGCCGAGATGGGCGGCCAAGTTGCCGACACCGGCGTCATCACAACCGATTCCGTCCGCTTCCGCGTGACGAACGTCCAGAAGAACAAGGGCGGCAAGTTCATGCACTACGGCACCGTGGAGCAGGGCGAGCTGAAGGTCGGCGACACCGTGACCGCCTCGATCGACACCGCTCGCCGTCAGGCCATCTGCCGCGCCCACAGCGCCACCCACCTGCTCGACGCCGCGCTCAAGCGCGTGCTCGGCGACCACGCACATCAGGCAGGCTCTCTCGTCGAGCCGGATCGCCTGCGCTTCGACTTCACGCACTTTGAGTCCATCACGCCCGAGCAGCTCGCCGAGATCGATCGTCTGGTCAACGACGAGATCCTCGCGGGTGAGCCGATCGTGACCGAGGCTCTCCCGATTGAGGAGGCCAAGAAGCGCGGCGCCATCGCCCTCTTCGGCGAGAAGTACGGTGAGACGGTCCGCGTCGTGGAGATGGGCGACTTCTCCGTCGAGTTCTGCGGCGGCACCCACCTCGCCCACACTGCCAAGACCGGCGTTTTCCGCATCAAGTCCGAGGGCTCCGTCGCCTCTGGCGTTCGCCGCATCGAGGCGACCGTCGGCCGCCAGTCCCTCGAAACCATGAACCGCAACCAGGAGCTGCTGTTCCAGGCAGCGCAGGTGCTCAAGACGACGCCGGGTGAGCTGGCGGGCCGCGCCGAGCAGCAGATGCAGGAGATGAAGCAGCTGCGCAGCGCGCTCGAAAAGTTCAAGGCGCAGGCCTCCCTCGGCGAGGCGACGCAGTTCCTGATGGCTGCCAAGGAGCTCGGTGGGCTGAAGGTGCTCACCGCGAACCGCAGCGGGCTGGACGCAAACGAGATGCGCCGGATGGGCGACTTCCTGCGCGATAAGGAGCCGGGCGTCGTCGGCGTGCTGGCATCCATCAACGGCGAGAAGGTCTCGCTGCTGGCCGTGTGCGGCAAGGAGGCCGTCGCCAAGGGCATCAAGGCCGGCGACATCATCAAGGCCATCGCCCCCATCGTGGGCGGCCGCGGCGGCGGCAAGCCCGACAGCGCCATGGGCGGCGGCACGGAGCTGCTGAAGATCGACGACGCGCTCGCCGCGGTCGACGACTTCGTGGCCGGGAAGCTCGGCCTGTAACAACCGATTCTTTTTGAAAATATACGGAAAGGAGAATGCATCCATGAGCAACGATTGCCTGTTCTGCAAGATCATCGCCGGGGAGATCCCCTCGAACAAGGTCTATGAGGATGATCTGTGCTACGCGTTCTACGACATCGAGCCGCAGGCGCCGGTACACTTCCTCGTGGTGCCGAAGGCGCACATCTGCTGCGTGCGGGAGATCACCGCGGAAAACAGCGCCGTGGTGGCACACTGCTTCGAGGTCATCGCGAAGGTGTGCGAGCAGCTGGGCGTGGAGAGCTATCGCGTGGTGAACAACTGCGGCGATCAGGCGGGTCAGACCGTCAAGCACCTGCACTTCCACGTGCTGGCCGGTCGTGACATGACGTGGCCTCCGGGCTAAAAGTAAAACAAAGAGGGGACGCAAGCCGCAGGCTTGCGTCCCCTCTTTGTTTTGTTATCCAAAAAGCTGTGCCTTTGGGGGCACCATGAAATATATGAGCAGCTTATAAATTGACCAATATCTTCCACATTCGCTATATCTGCTCTATGATAAGCATAACAAGCGAGCCATAGAGCTCAGGATATAAGGAGGAACTGTTATGCTGAATGAAAATGTTGTCAGGCTGCTGAAAAGCGGGATGTGGGATCTGGCCACCTGCGCGGATGGAGAGCCGAATGTGGCGCCCTTGCATTCAAGGATGTGACCCCGGACGGCAAGCTGGTGGTGGGCGATGTGTTTCTGGATACAACCCTGAAGAACATCGCGGCAAACAACGGCAGAATCGCCGTTTCCGTCTACGACGCGCAGAATCTGGAGGGCTATCAGGTCAAGGGGCCGGCGCAGTATGTCACAGAGGGCGAAGTCGTCAAGACCTTCAAGGCCATGGTGGAGAAGATGTTCAGCGGCGCGGCGACCGCCAAGGGTGCACTCATCATCGCCAACGGCATCATGGAGCGCAAGTCCTACGATGAAATTCCGCCCCGGGTAGAGTATTCCCTGACGGAAAAGGGGGCCTCTGTCGTGCCGATTTTACAGAGTATCTGTCAATGGGCAGGCGTGTTCTACAAAGACGGGGGCGAAACGCCCATGATACAGTGTCAGAAGTGTGACCATCGAGGATAATTTTATGAACGACAGCGGCCATTTGCTCGCTGCCATGCCGGTGCCACGGGCGTTTTTCAAGCTGGCAGCCCCGGCGGTAGCGGCGCAGCTCATCAACATTCTTTACAATCTGGTGGACAAAATGTTCATCGGGCGCATCCCGGAGGTCGGCAAACAGGCGCTGGCGGGCGTCGGTGTACCACGCCGGTGATTCTGGCGATCTCCGCTTTTGCCGCGCTGGTCAGCATGGGCGGCGCGCCGAAGGCGTCTATCCTCCTCGGGAAGGGTGAAACCGAACAGGCGGAAAAGGTCGTAGGAAGCTGCACCTGGATGCTGCTTCTGCTCTCCGTCCTCCTGACCGGCATCATGCTGGCCTTTGGGCGGCCGATTCTGCTGCTGTTCGGCGCCAGCACCGACACCATCTCCTATGCGGCCGACTACATGAACATCTATTGCCTCGGCACGGTCTTTACCCAGCTGACACTGGGGCTGAACGCCTTTATTACGGCGCAGGGCAAAACTCTGGTCGGCATGGGCAACGCGGCCATCGGCGCGGCGGCGAACATTGTGCTGGACGCGGCTTTGATCTGCGGCTTTCATCTGGGGGTTTAGGGTGCGGCGCTGGCAACCGTCCTCTCGCAGGGCATGTCCGCCAGCTTTGTCATCCGCTATCTCTGCACGGACAGGAGCGTTCTGCGGCTTCGCCTGCGGAATATCCGCTTCAGCGGGAAGCTCCTATGGCCGTGTATTCTGCTGGGAACATCGCCCGCGCTGATGCAGCTGACGGAGAATCTGGTGGCGATCAGCTACAACACCTCGCTGCAAGCCTATGGCGGTGACATGTCCGTGGCATCCATGAGCATTCTGAGCAGCGTCATGCAGTTTGTGATGCTGCTCCTGCCGGGACTGGTGCAGGGCGCGCAGCCGCTGCTCAGCTATAATCCGGGCGCAGAGAATATCCCGCGGGTCAAGCGAACATTCCGTCTGCTGCTCATCTGCTGTGTCAGCGGTTCATTTCTTATCTGGCTCTTGTGCATGACAGCGCCCATGTTTTATGCCTATTACCGGAAATTGAAATGAATCGGGCTTAGGACTATCCAAAATAAAGAAAGAACAGCGTGACTTTCGTCACGCTGTTCTTTCTTAAAATATGAAACCTATTTTATCCACAGGATAGGTTCAGGGATTGCGTCAGGAATTGGCGTTCAGCTCCTTGATGCCGTCGATGCGCAGCACGAAACTGGGCGCAGACTGCGTGTAGGACTCCTGATAAGCGCCGTCAATGATGGCGTTGTCGGTGTCGTTGGCGAAGTTGCTGTCGGTATCGGTCGCGCAGGCGACGAGAACCTTGCCGTTGTCGTCGGTGCGATAGGAACCGTCGGTGCACTTCGTGGAGATGGTGAACTTAGAGGTATCGAACACCTGCAGCGTGCCGTCGTGGATGGCCTTCTCGACCTCGGCGACCTTCTCGGCGGTGCCGGCGGCGCAGGCGGAGCCGAGCTGGGTGATGGCAACGGCGCCGATATCAAAGCCGCCGACCCAGTTGGTGGCAACCTTCTGGCCGCGCATGGCCTGCGCGATGGCGTAGGTATAGTACACACCCCAGTTGTTGGTGGCGGAGGTCAGCGCGGCGTCGGGCGCGGTGGCGAGCATATCGATGTTATAGCCGATGGAGTAAACGGTGGTGCCGGACTTCAGCGCTTCCTGGCAGGCCTGGGGAGCGCCGGTGGAGTCAGCGTGCTGGCCGATGATGATGCAGCCATCGGAAATGAGCTGCTTGGCGGCCTCGTTCTCCTTGCTCAGATCGAACCAGGAGCCGGTGTACTGGACTTCCATCCAAGCGTTCTCATAGACGGACTTGATGCCCAGATAGAAGGCGGTGTAGCCGGAGACGACCTCGGCATAGGGGAACGCGCCGACATAGCCGATCTTGACCTTGCCGTCCTTGGTCTTGTTCTTGGCCTCGATCTTGCCTTCCTTGTCGAGCTCGGCGATCTTCATACCGGCAACAACACCGGAGACGTAGCGCGCCTGATAGATATCGGTGAAGGCGTTGGCGAAGTTGTTCAGACCCGCGGTCTTGGCGGTATCACCGGTCATGGAGACAAACTGGACATTGGGGAACTCGCTGGCGGCCTGCTGTGCATAGGACTGGTGGCCATAGGAGTTGGTGAAGATGATGCTGCAGCCCGCGTTGGCGAACTCCTTGCACTTATCGTAGCAGACTTCCTGCTCGGGGATCGTGTAGGCCCACATGACGTTCGGGCCGGCGGGGTCGATGCCCAGCGTGGTCATGGCCTCCTTCAGGCCGTTCATGTGCGCGGCGGTATAACCCTCCGTCTCATCGCCAATCAGTACGACGCCGATCTTGATGTCGGTGTTCAGGCCGGTCTTGTCACCGTCAAACGCCACGGCCTCGACGCCCTTCGCGGCGACGGGGGTGTTCTCGGCGGCCTCTTTGCTCTCGCTGGCGCCGCCGTTATCGCCGCCGCAGGCGACGAGGGACAGAACCATCACGAGCGCGAGGATCGTTGCAAGGAACTTTTTCATTCAATTTTCCTCCTTTAAAAATTGTGGAGCCCGGCTGAAAGAAGTGTGAAATATGTCCGGACTCCTGCACCCGGAAAGCCGGGACACATGAGATATTATACAGTAGTCCGCTGTAAATTTCAACTTGAAATGTGAAAAATGCCCGAACATCTTTCAAGTTGACAAGAATATGACAATCCGTTCGCAGCGTTTTGGGGCGATGGGAGAAAAAGCGCCCGGTGCCATAGCAAATCGCAATTCCAGAAATTAGGAGACGCGATACTATACTAATATCACTGAAAAGCCGCTCTGCGCCGTCCGGGTCACACACGCTCCATCGGCGCGGCAAGCAGCTCCTCAAAGCTCTCGATATACCGGTCGCAGACGGCACGCAGCGCGTCCTGCTCCCGCGCGAAGTACGGGTCGGCGACGCCGACGGTGCGCATCCCGGCGCTCTTTGCCCCGCGCAGCGCCTCGACCGAGTCGTCGAACATCGTACACTCGCTCTCGCGCACGCCCAGCTGCCGCGCCGCGAGGTGGTAGATCTCCGGGTTCTTCTTCTCGATCCCGAGATCATGCGCGAAGATGATCGTCTCAAAATACGGCAGCAGCCCGAGATGCCCCAGCGCCGCGCGGCAGTGCGCCGGGACGCTCGAGGTCAGCACGATCATGCGCTCCCCCGCCGCGCGGCAGCGGTCGAGATACGCCTGCACGCCGGGCTTAACCGGCACGCGCGTAGCATATGCATCGCCCGCCATCTCCATCCACTCGGCCATGATCTCCTCCGTGCTCTCGCTCAGATGGCAGTATTCCTTCGTAAACTTCGCCGCCAGTGGGAAGATCGTGTGCGCAACGCCCTCGTAATACGCCCGCGTATACGCAAAGCCTCGCTTTTTCAGAAACGCGATGTCCACATCCTTCCAGATGCCGTTCGAGTCGATCAGCGTTCCATCCATGTCAAAAATCAGCACTGTTTATCCGTCCTCTCTTTCCAGCCAGAAGCGCCACGGGAAGTCGGCTGCCTCCTCGGCATAGTCGATCCCGATGCGCTTGCCGGTGTGCATGGTATAGTGCGGGGGCGTCACCTCCGGCAGCCCCGCGTCCGCGGGCGAAGTGCAGACAAAGAGCTCCTCCCCCGCGAGGTCGGCCGTGTTCAGCGCGCGGTCAATCGCCAGCGCGCGGCAGCACTTGCCCGGCCCGTTCGTGATGTTCCTGCGCTGCGTCCGCGTCAGCGCATCCCAGGTCTTTCCGAAGCGCAGCCGCGCCATCTCATCGAGCCCATAGACCGGCTCCAGCCCACGCAGCAGCACCGCCGACGGCTCGCCCTCCGGCTCGGTGACAAAATTCAGGCAGTGGTGCATCCCGTAGATCATGTAGACATACGCATGGCCCGGCGGGCCGAACATCGCGGCGTTACGCGCGGTTTGGCGGTAGTTGTAGGCATGGGCGGCCTTGTCCATCCGCCCCACATAGGCCTCCGTCTCCGTGATCCGCGCGACGAGCGCCTGCCCGTCCAGCATCCGCACCACATATTTCCCCAGCAGGCGCTGCGCAGTCTGCACCGTGTCACCGAGGTAAAACGCGCAGGATAGTATTGACATCCCATCACCTCAATGCTACTATCTTATCATCTATTATTTCGGCTGTAAACGGAAAAATTTGCCCGTTTTTCCGCCGCAGAAAGGGTGAATACGATGAAATCGAATACGAGACTGGGTCTCGCCGCGATGCTGGGCTGCTTTTTGATCTGGGGGTTCCAGCCGCTGTATTTCTCCCTATGCGGCGAGATCGATACGTTTTTCCTCATGGCGAGCCGCGTCATCTGGGCGGCCATCTGCGTGGTGATCCTGCTGAAGCTGCAAGGAAAGCTCCCCCAGCTGAAGGCCGCCTTCCGCGACAAGGCGCTTTTGCGCCGCGAGATTCCCGCGGCGCTGCTCATGGGCGGCGACTGGGTCGTCTACCTCTGGGCCATCCAGCGCGGGAAGGTCCTCGAGTGCAGCATGGCCTACTACATCCAGCCGCTCGTCGTGTTCATGTTCGGCGCGCTTATCTATAAGGAGAAGGTCAGCTGGCGGCACATCGTGATCCTCGCGATCGTGATCGTCGGCATCGCGCGCAGCAGCACGGGCTTCGGCGGTGTGCCGTATGTGACGATCGTGCTGTCGCTGCTGTTCGCGGTCTACGCCGCAATCAAAAAGAGCATCCGGATCGACTCCATCGTCAGCACGTCCATGGAAATTCTGATCCTCATGCCGCTGGCGATTCTGTACATTCTCTTTTTCCGCAGCGGTGCAAACGGGCTTGGCGCGCTCACGGCTGTGCGGCTTCTGCTGCTGTTTGGTGCGGGTGTCGTGACGGCGGCACCGATGCTGTTCTACGCCATCGGTGTGCGCAACCTGCCGCTCATGACCGTCGGCATCTGCCAGTACCTCAGCCCGACGCTCGCGCTCGTGTGCGGGCTCATCCTCGGCGAGACGCTCTCGGCGGGCAAGCTCGTGAGCTTCGGTTTCATCTGGGCGGGCGTGCTGCTGTATGTGCTCAACTCCGTCTATGAGGAGAAAATGGCGAAAAAGGCCATAACAAGATCGTAAGAATCCATGCAAAAGGGCGCGTATCCGAGGATGCGCGCCCTTTTTTGCGGCTGGTATCGTGGACAAATGGGGAAAACTGTGATAGAATACACTGAATTGCCGTGCAATGGCGGCGGAAAGGGTGGCTTCGATGGCTGGAAAACTGATTGTATTTGAGGGAACGGACGGTTCCGGCAAGGCGACCCAGACGGCGCTGTTGTGCGGCGAGCTGGACCGGCGCGGTATCCCGTACCGGCGGCTCGAGTTCCCGCGCTACAGCGAGGATTCCTCGGCCCTGATCCGCCTGTATCTCGGCGGCGCGTTCGGCAGCGACCCCGGCGACGTGAACGCCTACGCCGCGGCGTCGTTTTACGCCGTCGACCGCTACGCATCCTATAAGCAGGACTGGGGCGCGTTCTATGAGAGCGGCGGTCTCGTCATCGCCGACCGCTACACCACGTCGAACGCCGTCCACCAGACCTCGAAGCTCCCCGCCGGGGAGCGGCGGGCGTTTCTCGACTGGCTGTTTGACTATGAATACGGAAAGCTCGGCCTGCCCGCCCCGACGCGCGTGCTGTATCTCGACATGCCGACGGAGCTGACCGAGCAGATGATGCGCCGGCGCGAGCAGCAGACCCATACCCACGCCGACATCCACGAGCAGAACGACGCGTATCTGCGCGCCTGCCGTGAAAACGCCGCCTTCGTGGTGGACTACTGCGGCTGGCGGCATATCGACTGCGCCGACGGAAGCCGCATCCTCCCGCCGGAGGAGATCGCCGCGCGTGTGCTGCGCGAGGTGGAGGATCTGCTTGTCCGCGGCTGACGCAGCGGAAAACGGGGCCGCAGCCCCGCTTCCCCGCCCGTTCAGCAGGAGCAGCAGGAGTCCCCGCCGCAGCCGCTGTTTCCGCCGCAGCTGCAGCCGTTTCCATTGCCGCTGCCGCAGCAGCAGAACAGCAGAACCAGAATGATGATGAGCCAGAGGCAGGAGCAGTTGTTGTTGTCAAAGCACACGCAAAGTCACCTCACTTGTTCTTTCTGACCCATTGTATGCCGTACCGGCCCCGCGGGTACCTTGTCCCCGCGTGAAATATCCACGAAAGGATGGATCACTCATGTCCAAACAATTTGAAACCACCCACTGGGACGCGGACAAGGTCCGCAGCCAGGGGGAAAAGAGCGCGCAGAACCGCCGCCGCAAAAACAAAAAGTTCAACTGGGGCATCTATATCGCCTGCGTCGTGCTCGGCTCGGTCGTGCTGGCGAGTCTCGGCTGGCTGCTGGCAAACGACCTGTGCTCGCTGAACAAGAAGGACGTCACCGTCACCATTGAGGTCACGGAGGGCGAGACGCTCGGGCAGGTCGCCAGACAGCTCAAGCAGGAGGGGCTCATCAACTACAAGTGGTTCTTCAAGCTCTACGCCAACATCACGGGCGACAAAAAGCTCATCGACCCCGGCAGCTATGAGCTGACGAGCGACATGGACTACCGCGCGCTCATCCGCGGCATGCACGACTATGAGGCCGCGAAGCTCAAGCAGGAGGGAAAGGTCAAAGTCACCATCCCGGAGGGCTACACCGTGCAGGAGACGATCGAGCTGCTCGCGAGCAAGGGCGTCGGCACGGTCGAGGAGCTGACGGACGCCTGCGCGAACTATCCGTTTGAGGACTACACGTTCCTCGATTCGAGCAAGCTCGGCGACATCAGCCGCATGGAGGGCTTCCTCTACCCCGATACGCACGAGTTCTACACCGGCAAGGCCGTCCTCGCCATCGACACACTGCTCTACGCCTTCCAGATGCAGATCAGCGAGCAGATGCAGGCGGATATCCAGAAGTCCGGCTACAGTCTCTCCGAGATCGTCACCATGGCCTCCATGATCGAGAAGGAGTCCATCAACGACGACGCGGAGCGCAAGAATATCGCCTCCGTCCTCTATAACCGCATGAACAACTCCAACGGCGAGACGGCGGGCTTCCTGCAGGTCGACGCGACGATCGACTACGCGCTCAAGCTGCAGGGCAAGGATCACTCCTCCTTCACCACCAGTCTCGACAGCCCCTACAACACCTATCTGCACAAGGGGCTGCCCGCCGGGCCGATCTGCAGCCCGAGCCTGTCGTCCATCAAGGCCGCCATCTATCCGAACCAGACGGATTACTACTTCTACGCTCTCGGCAAGGACGGCGTCCACCACTTCTTCAAGACGTATGCCGAGCACCTGAACTTCATCAACAGCTCGGACTACCAGTCCATCGGATAACGCTATGAGAAAACCGGAGCTTCTTGCCCCCGCGGGGGATATGGAAAAACTGAAAATGGCCGTGCTCTACGGCGCGGACGCCGTCTACCTTGCGGGGACCTCGTTCGGCATGCGCTCGTTCGCGGGGAACTTTGACGACGATGAGCTGCCGCGCGCCGTGGCCTATGCGCACGCACATGGCGTGCGCGTTCACGCGACGGTCAACACCATGCCGCGCTTTGACGAGGCGGAGCGGCTGCCCGCCCACCTCGAAAAGCTCGATGCCGCCGGGGTTGACGCCCTGATCCTCGCGGATCTCGGGGCGTTCACCCTCGCGGGGAAGTACGCGCCCCACTGCGAGCGGCACATCAGCACGCAGCAGTCCATCGCCAACCACGTCTGCGCGCAGGCGTGGTACGACCTCGGCGCCAGGCGCGTCGTCCTCGCGCGCGAGCTGAGTCTCAACGAGATCCGCGAGATCCGCAGCCGTGTCTCGCCGGAGCTGGAGCTGGAGACGTTCTGCCACGGGGCGATGTGCGTCAGCTACTCCGGACGCTGCCTGCTCTCGAACTACATGACCGGGCGCGACAGCAACCGCGGCGCGTGCGCCCAGCCCTGCCGCTACCAGTACGCGCTCATGGAGGAAAAGCGCCCCGGCGAATATTTCCCCGTCTTCGAGGACGAGAAGGGCACCTACATCATGAACTCGCGCGACATGTGTATGATCGACCACCTGCCCGAGCTGATGGAGGCGGGTGTCGACTGCCTGAAGATCGAGGGGCGCGCGAAGTCGGCCTACTACGCCGCCATCGTCACCGGCGCCTACCGGCACTGTCTCGACGACGCGGCAGCGGGCCGCCCGGCCGATCCCGTCTGGCGAGACGAGGTTGACCACATCAGCCACCGCCGCTACTCCACGGGCTTCTTCTTCGGCCAGCCGGGGCAGTATTATCAGAACTCACGCTACATCCGCGACTGGCAGATCTGCGCCGTCGTGACGGACTGCGACGCGGACGGCCACGCCACGCTCAGCCTGCGCAACAAGTTCGCCATGGGTGACGAGGTCGAGCTGGTCGGTCCGGATACGCGCCCGTTCACCATGACCGTCCCGCTCATGGAGGGCGCAGACGGCCTTCCGCTGACGGAGCCGCGGACGCCGCAGATGGTCTTCCGCATGCAGTTCCCGCGCCCCGTCCCGCCGATGAGCTTCGTCCGCCACGCCGTCGAACTGTCGGCGAAAGAGTAAACAGAACGTATAATTTGGCTTGAGATATACAATTCATTGTCGTAATAAGTAGAAAAAGACCGGGTGCTTCCTGTGGAAGCACCCGGTCTTTTTGCTTACTCGAAGGTCAATGTATACTTGTCCAGATCATACGCCTTGGTGAAAAAGCCCTTCAGAATCGTCTCTGCGTTGCTGCGCGCGTTTTCGAGCAGACCGTTGGCAATGGCCGTCTCCTCCGCGTTGTGCTGCAGCTCCTGCAGCGCAGCGTTGTTCTCCTCGAGCGTGATGTGGTGGAAGATGCTCTCGGACTCGTGGTAGACCTTAAAGGAGTCGAGGTTAATTTCGCTGCTGAGTACCCGCGTCTCCGGCATCGTCACTCGGATTGTTTTCTGTTCTTCATCCAGATCCCAGTCAATGCCGCCAAAGTCAATCCCGGCCTTGATGGTGACATCGTAGCTGTAGATGTACTTGCTCTGGGTGAACGGGATCGTCACGCCCCACAGCACGCGCGAGCCCTCCGTGACGTTGACCTGCGTGGTGTAGGCCGCCTGCGTCGCCATCTCGCCGATATCCTCGAAGCCGAGACGTGTCGTCTTGCTCCTGTGCGAGCCGATGACGCCTGAAGCGTGCAGCCCCGCGCCGACCAGCGCGGCCACAGCGGCCAGAAGCACCACCCAGATGGCAAGGCGGAGCGGAAAGCGGATGCGCAGACGCCGTCTGCGCGGGGTATTGGTCTGTTGTTCCATCATGCAAATTCCTTTTCGGTACGTTGTTTTTTTGTGTGGCCTGTAGCATACCACAGACCTCCCCCTTTGGCAAGCCCCTGCACCGGACTGTCGCTTTTTGTTTCTGTTTGTAAGAAATGAACCAATCCATAAAAGCTGCACGCTCCTGTATTTCAGAGCGTCAGCGGCAGCGGCGCAGCAGCAGAGACGATTCAAAACTTAGGCACCGTCCTGCCGAAAATCTTACTTGTCGGCAGGTGAGGAAGTCAAGAAACCTTGGTTTCTTGCGCGCTTTTGGTTGCTTTTCCTGCGCGGGAAAAGCAACCCGCCGGCGGCAGAACCAGCCGATTCAAATGCCAATCCCCCGCCGAAATAAACCATCCTGCATATCGGGTCTTTCACGGTTACGATCATCGTAAAAAGCAGAAACCGCCACTCGGCCAAGTGACGGTTTCTCATTTTGAGTTTCCTTAACTGACTGGGCTGACCGCTTGTCGCAGCGCCCTTTTTCTATATACCACACCCGCGTCCTCTGTCAAGCCTGATCCCCCTCCCGCAGGCGCGGCAGGCTCCAGCGGAAGTGCGCCGCGCACAATCGCAGGACAATCGTGACGAGCAGGCACGCGAGCATGGCCGCATTCTGTCCAAGCGGCCAAAGCAGCAGACACACCGCCGCCCCGCCGAGCGAAGCGCAGGCGTAAATGTGCTTTGTAAAGACATAGGGCCGCTCCATGCAGCAGAGGTCGCGCAGAATTCCGCCGCCGACTCCCGTGAGCACGGCGCAGACGAGCGTGAGGAATATCCGGTCGCCGCAGCCGAATGCTATGCAGATGGCCGCGCCGTTCGCCGTGAACACGCCCAGACCGATGGAATCCGCCACCAGGAGCAGGAGATCTGCATAACGGTGCTCGCCGCACGGATGAAGGCGCGCGCAGATCAGAAACACAAGCATTGAGACGCCGATGGCCATCAGCGCCTCCAGCGGATCGGTCAGCGCCGCGGGCGGCGTCCGGCCGAGGATCGTGTCGCGCAGGATCCCGCCGCCGACGGTCGTGAGCATGCCCGTCATGCTCACGCCGAAGAGGTCGAGCCCCTTGCGGATGCCGAGCATCGCGCCGGAGATGGCAAAGGCCACCGTCCCGATGAGTTCAAATATCAACTGAAACTGTTCCATACCGGTCCTCCTGAAGGGGGTATGCAGAAAAGGCGCCAGACTGTGTCTGACGCCTTTTCCATTATAGAGAGAAAAAAGGAAGAAAAGAAAAGCAGATGAAAAAAGGAACCGGGCGGCCCGAAACGGGCAACTTCGATCCGGCAATCGGATCGGCAGCGGAAAGGACTCCGACCGGCGGGGCTGGAATCAGCACCTGCGCGCGGTGGAAAACAAATAACCAAACCAAACAAGGGGAGAACAGCTCTATTCTGAATCAAGCCTTCACTCGCACTGCGCGGGAAGGCGGCTGCAGCACCTGTTCCTTTTGTGTGCGTTACTGTAACACAAAAATATTGACTTGTAAAATTGATTGTATTAGAGTAAAATATAAATACATCTTGATATATTTTTGGAGGTACAGCCGCATGACAAACCTCGACATCGAGACATTCTGGGCCGTGGTGCAGCACGGGACGATGACCGCCGCGGCCGAAGCGCTCTATATCACCCAGCCCACGCTCTCCATGCGCATCCGTGCGCTTGAGGAGCGCGTGGGGACGCCGCTGTTCCTGCGCGGAAAGGGGCAGCGCCGCATCCAGCTGACGGAGGCGGGGCAGAAATTCCTCACGCTCGCCCGCCGCTGGCAGAGTCTGCTCGCCGAGACGGACTCGCTCGCCGAGCTCGGGCGGCGCGAGTATCTGCGCATCGCCGCGACATACACGACGAACCAGTACATCCTCCCCGCCGTCTACCGCCGCTTTCTCTCGCAGGGCTACCCCGCGCTTCTCTGGATCCACACCATGCGCGCGGAGGACTCCGCCGCGGGCCTGCTCAACCACGAGCTGGATCTCGCGCTAATCGACAGCAACGTCATTGTCAACGAACAGCTCGAATGCACGCCGATCTTCCGCGAGAAGTTCCTGATGGGCTGCTTTCCGGGGAGCGATTTCCCCGACGTCGTGCGCGCCGAGGATCTGAATCCCAACGACGAGATTCTCATCACCTGGCACCCGGAGTATCTGCACTGGCACGACCGTGTCTACGGCTCCGGCGCGCGGCCGTATGTCTATGCCGACACGCTCCAGCCGCTGCACTTCTTCCCGCGCGAGAATAAGCAGCTCTGGGCCGCCGTGCCCGCCATCGCCGCCGAGCAGCTCAAGCGCGAGGGGCTGCGCATCTGCAATTTCGTCCAGCCGCCGCCCGACCGCGTGAGCATTCTCGTCACGCGCGCGGGAGAGGAATTGTCCGAATATGGAAAGATTTTCCTGCAGGAGCTGGGTGAGAGCATCCGGGGCGTTAAGGACGTGCAAATTTATCTGTAATGGCGCGGGCAAAAGGGGTTGACACGGTCCGCTATTTGCCGTACTATAAAAATATCAAATACATATAATATAGATTCCGGTAGGTAAGGCTACCGCGAGGGATATGGGCTGCTGCCGCAAAATGGTGGAGACACCACGAGAGGGTTTGAACAGGCGATATCGAAACCAAGGTATCATCTAACGCAGTTTCACCGCCCCGCGATGCTAAAGCTTGTTACGGTGGCTGCGCGTGCGCGCGCAGAATGTGTCTGACATGCAGGCAGACCCGCAGCATACCACATAGCCGGTGTGCAGCGGGTTTTTTTATTTTCTCAGAGAGGAGGAGCCGGGTATATGTTTGACTATCAGGAGGAAATGGACCAGTATCTGGAAGAAATCGAGGAGCTGGCCCGAAGTAAACAGTATACCGAGCTGCGTGAGCTGTTTCTGCCCATGGAGCCGGCGGACATCGCGCTGTTGCTGGAAAAATCCGGTGAAAAGCTTATGCCGCTGCTGTACCGGCTGCTCCCGAAGGAGACGGCGGCCGAGGTGTTCGTCGAGCTGGAGAGTGACAGCCAGGAGATGCTCATCAACGGCTTTTCCAACACCGAGCTGCAGGAGGTGCTCGACGAGCTGTACCTCGACGACGCCGTCGATATCGTCGAGGAGATGCCCGCAAGCGTCGTGATCCGCATCCTCGACAGGGCCACGCCCGAGATGCGCAAATCCATCAACGAAATTCTCAAATACCCCGAGGACTCTGCCGGTTCCATCATGAACATGGAGTTTCTCTCCCTGAAAAAGGACATGACCGTCGAGGACGCCTTCAAGCGTATCCGGCGTATCGGCGGCGACATGGAGACGATCAACATCCTGTACGTCACCGACCCGACGCGCCACCTGCTCGGCGTGCTGTCGGTGCGTGACCTGCTCCTCGCGGAGGAGGACGACCTGATCGAGGAGATCATGGATCCGGACGTCGTCTGGGCCAAGACGATGGACGATAAGGAGGACGTGGCGCAGGCGCTGAACAAGTACGGCTTCCTCGCCCTGCCCATCGTCGACATGGAGCAGCGGCTGGTCGGCATCGTCACCGTCGACGACGCAATGGACGTCATCGAGGAGGAGACGACGGAGGACTTCGAGAAGATGGCCGCTATGCTCCCCTCGGACAAGCCCTATCTCAAGGCCGGCGTCTTCGACACATGGAAGGCCCGCCTGCCGTGGCTGATGATCCTGATGCTCTCGGCGACGTTCACGGGGATGATCCTCAACCACTATGAAAACGCGCTGGCCGCGTGCATCGTGCTCAACGCGTATATTCCGATGCTCTCCGGCACGGGCGGCAACTCCGGCACGCAGGCCTCCACCGCGGTGATCCGCGCGCTGAGTCTGGACGAGGTGGACTTTTCCGACGTGCTGCGCGTGCTGTGGAAGGAGCTGCGCGTGTCGGCGCTGTGCGGCGTGTGCCTTGCGTGCGCGAACTTTGGGAAGATGCTGCTTGTCGACCGGCTGCTCCTCGGCAA
>ERZ506769.792-NODE-792-length-22865-cov-7.183384_pt1 | contig 22865 bp, 32 predicted proteins | sample MGYA00513039_ERZ506769 | MGnify/ENA metagenome assembly ERZ506769 | reverse complement strand
CAGAGGCGATCAGCTCAATGTTGCGCTGCTGGCGGCCAAGCTCTTTCTGCATCGCCTCGCCAACTTCCGGATCAAAGCGGGAAACAAAGCCGATGGTATCTAGAATCTCATTGTACATAGCGCGTAACGTCCTTCCTTTCACTCGTTCAGATCAAAAAACAATATCGTAATAATTACATACCCAAAGAGATTCTCCCTGCGGCAGGAGAAGCTTCACGCCGGCAGGCATTTTTCAATGCCTCCAAGCTTTAAAGAATTTTAAGATCTGTTGGAGACTATCATACCATAAAATATTCAATCGTTCAACACAAGCAGGCGCAGGTGTTTCAATATTTTTTAAACTAACTGCTTTGCTTAAATGTAGTAAAAATTGCGTTGGTAGTAGCAAAGTGATAACAAATTTATTCATCGCTTTTCTTATAGTAATCATTTCTTTGTGGTTCGTCTGATTAGTTGCACTCATTTTAAATCGAGTTTATTAAATGGCCCCCAGAAAAATATATTAGTGACTGTTTAAGAAAAATAAGGAATTTATAGAAATTTTTATTGACAAATAAAATAATAAATAGTATTATTTTGATATAAATGTAAAGGAGGGGACTATTTATGTGCGAAAAGAAAAGCAAATATGATATTCAGCCTGATGGTTCTAGTTATGGGTTTGGCCGAAAGGGAGGCCGGGATATTGATGACTCTGAAAGAACGCAGCGTACTAGTGATGGTGGTCACATACCAGGTCGTTATCAATGGGAAGAGACTGTCGATGTTTCTAAAGATGAAGACGAAGATGACAACGATAATAATGACAGAAGCAATTAACAATTCATTGCAGGAGAACATATCAGTAATAATCCCCCGGAACCCACAACGGATTCCGGGGATCGTCATGTTTATTCGGTTTTATCGACTTCCGGCAGCCCCGCAATTGATGTAAGCAACGATAGGATGCCAGCCAGCAGCGCCGCACTGCCCACCATGATCCAATTCACATCACCAATGACGGCGGATGTACCGATGGTAGCAACGGCCGTTTGGGCAACGGTCTTAATTGCGCGGATGCCAGAGGCTTTCAGCCAGTTTTTGATGTAGGGTTTCAGTTTCATATTTTCATTCCTCCAATATATTTTTATTTTGCCCTCCGTCTCTCGGCGGAGGGCTATTGCGTTGTCAGACTAGCTTAGACAGCAGCCACGTTACAATCGTAATAATCGCGATCGGGATGGATACTAGCACAACATCACCTCACAATCATTGCCGCTAAGGCGCTGATGATTGCCGCCACGCCTGCGGAGATCCCAGCCGACAGCAGCTTATCCCACCACATGGACGGGCGGTGTTCCAATGCACAGAGGCGGCTGTCATGATCCTCCACCGCCTTTTGATTGGCCTCCACCAGCTCACCCATTTTGATCGTCAGCTCTTCAATTTTTTGCAAGCGGATTTTGCAATCGTCAATGTCACGCAGGTCGCGCGCAAATCGCTCGTCCATTACCTTGCACTTTGCCTCGCAAACTGCCTTATCTACCGGCTCCATCGCTCCACCATCCTTACACGCGCGTCAGGGAGGATACCGCCACCCAGGAGGTGATCTCCTTGAGCAGCGCCTCCCGGACGCCTTTATTCGCCTGGATTTTGCTGACCGTATGTTTTTTGGGGGCCAACTGAGCGGCAGGCACCTTACTGCCCCGCGCGGAGGTCAATCCGCCGTATACCGCGCCCTTGTTGATCGTGACCGTGCAGCCGGTCTCCACGGGTTTTGATGCCCCGCCGGATACCAGCGTCAGATCGCGGAGATAGACCCAACTGCAAATCCCTCCGTCACGGCCAAGTAGCGCCCGATCGCCGCTAATCTCCGACACCTTGTGCGTGGTAGATTTGACCCAGCCGGGGATCGTCTGGCCGGTGGCATACTTTGCGCCAGAGACTTTGACCGTGCTGCCTACAGTGATAACACCAGAGCCGCCGCCCGGGGAGGGCTTTGGGGGCTCTGTTTTTTTCTTCAAACCGAGGTACGCAATTGCCGCCTTCGCATACGCCTCACCGACTGCCTTGAGCTTCGCATCTGAGTTGATCTTCGCCTGATCCTTTGCGTTGTCTACAAACGCATATTCTCCGAGGATGGAGGGGATACCCGTTGTGGCCGCCTGGCGGCACATGCCGAAGTTGTAGCTTGTGCCCGCCTTGCTCTCCTTGATCCCCCGGCTTTTCTGGCCGAGCTTCACCATTTCAGCAAGCACTTTTTGCGCTAGCGACTTCGAGGGCGCGTGCGTGTGCCAGTAGTAGACCTCGCAGCCCTCTCCGCCACCTGCGTTGTAGTGCATCTCCAATACCAGATCAATGATGGATTTCTTTGCCTCAACCTGCGCCATCTTATCTGCCGTTTTGCAGGCCACGTCCGATGTACGGGCCATAATAGTCTCGCAGTCATAATCCTTCAAGTAATTCTGGCAGGCCAGCGCGGTTTTGAGGGTCAGCGCCTTTTCGATGTATTTACCGCTTACCGCGCCCGGATCGTTCCCGCCGTGCCCGGCGGCGATGTAGATTGTGGGTTTCGACATGTTGATCGCTCCTTAAATTTAAGATAATAGATAAGGCCATGCCGAAGATCGACGTGACCAATATCGCTAATATGATTGCAACCCCGATGTAGATATGGGCTGCTGTTGATTGGCTGTAGATCATGTAACCGCCTCATCCGTGGCGATAATCTGCACGCCATAGTAGCTGCCCAGCTCAGGTCAGGCATCCTTCTATTTAATTCCATACACACCAGTCAGACGAGCGCTCTCGCTAAATCCGCTAATGGATATTAGACTGGTCGACGACGCAAACCGGAACCTGATTGCCGCAGTGAGACTGACAAATAATACTGCGAAGCCTGCATCGGAGGTGGATACCACAAACTTTCGGCAACCATCGCCTTGCAAGGTTCCAACCGGCAAAATATTGCTGGCGCCGTAATGCGTATACTGATTTGCACTGCCAACAACGATCAGCATCCGATAGTCCGTGATTGGCTTGGCAAGGCTGATGGTCGTGTTGTCGGCAGTTAAACTGCCTTCCCAGAGCGTATCCAGTCGGCTGATCAGATGCGCCTGCGCAATCCCGTCCTCGATCTTGTTCATATTCACCGCATTGACCGGTGTGCCCACTTGCACGCCCTCAATATGATCCTTCCACTGTGTTTTCTGATAGGCCATAGATTTTTACCTCCGTTATTTAAAGTAAGCTGTGCTGTCGCCGCAATAAAAATCGCCGCAGAAATGATACCGGTAATCTCCCGGCACGCCGCCACACAGGATCGTGCCGCAGCGGATGACGTCAAAATCATCTGCTGTTTTGTCTTCATACCGTTCTAAAAAGGTAAACGGCGCCTCCCAGCGGTTGAGGTCGCGGTAATCAACGACATCCCCTGCCGCCCAGGTCCTGCCGCTGTAATCCAGCCCAAATGCCCGAGCGAGTTCCCCGCAGCGATCTTCAATCAATTGTAAATTGGCCGCCGAATAAATGGCCCGAACGGTAAACGGCGTGAAGCCATAGCTCCACGCCGTACCGAATATTTTGTTGTATGCGTCCGCGATGGTCTTGCAGTTTGCGAGGATCCGGTTGAAGGCCAGAGCATCGTTATTGCCTGCCTGGCCACCCTGCACCAGGTCAAACGTCTCGCCGTCGTCCGTTACATACAGGTCAAGATAGTCCCGGGGCGTCCAGCCCGTCTTAATATGCATCAGCCCTCACCTCCCAGATTGATCATCCAATCCGGCTGGCGGACCGTAGTGCGCATCGTGAGCGCCCCATCGTAATCGATCTCCTGCTTGATGATCACGCCGTTCAGAGGGCCGTATTTGCCCTCTACCGTGACCGGGTCACCCACTTGCAGGGACGCATCCCCACGCCAGTTGCAGGTGATGTCCGCCTTGCCGTAGGTCCGCCGGAGATACATACCCCAGGTGAGCCGATCGAGTATGCCGACCGGGATTGGGTTGTCGACGGACATGCGGTTCTGCTCCTTGTTGATCACGCTGTCCTTTTCAGACGTGCCGGAGCCTGTCTGATCCTCAATCTTTTTGCCGTACAGCCTGACCGTGACATTGTACTCATCCGGATCCGTAAACACAGCGTCCGTCCTGACAGTAATCCGGATTGCATAGGAGGTCGCTGAGACCAGCGTCACAACAAAGTCGCTTGCGTAAGGATGCTCCACTTCGCAGCGGGTGTATGCGACCGGCTCCTCCGTAATCGCCGTGTAAGTGGCAGGCACGCCTTTGGCGGTCTGTATGGCGGCGGTAGCCGCAAGGATTTCTTCGCCCGTATCTTCATACCGGTGCCAGGTGTAATCAATGCCGCCGAGCTCCTCACGCGCCTCAATGGACGGATGCTCATATGACTGATCCAGCGGGATTACGGCAACCGGCGTACGGGACATGGCGGTCAGCCGGGCATTGCCGTCCGCGTCGACATACAGCAGCTTGTGCAGGTATTGCGATACATATCGCAGGCACTCCAGGCGGTTTGTGCCTTTATCAAAGGCAGTCGGGGCCGATCCTGTAAAATCCGTCGCCGGGATCCACGGGCTAGCCCCAAGGCCGAGCACGAAATCCGCGAGGCTCTGATTATGGAGGTGGTCAAGGGAGCGGGCGTTGGGCTTTGCTGCGCCCTGCAATTTTCCGAGGATATCCACGGCATGCAGCTCGCCTGTGCCGCCCTTGCTGGTGGCTTTTGGGCAATAGTAGGCGCCGACTTTGGCATAGACAGGCTTGTGCTGCCCGTCGGATACGCCAATCCAGACGGTCATGATCTGATCCGACCGGACAGCAGATGCCACGCCCGCGGGGTTCGCCGGGTCGAACATGCCCAAGGGATCGGGATAGGTCAGGGTACATTCGCCGGCGGGGATGGATTGGTTGGTGGGATCGGATTCGGAGATCAGGTTGCACGAGTAGAGGCTATCTCCGGTGGCCTCGAATAACACGCCGTTTGCGATCTCGCGGATGCGTGCCCGGTGGAAGGGATGGCTCCACTTACTGACGGTGACCGTAACAGTATCGTAGGCGGCGCGGATACCGGTGATGTGCACAATGGGCTGGTCATTGTTGCGGATGTGCCATTCTTGATGATAGGTCTCTGTGGACGACGCGCCGTCGATTGTGACGTCAAAGTCTACGGCGTATTCATTGGCTGCGGGATCAAAGCAGATGGTCAAAACGCTGATCGCACCGCCATTGCGGGTACAGCTGAGTTTGACAGTGTCTGCGGCAAACATGCCGTCCTGATCGGACAGGGCGTCGGAGAGATAGCCGCAGACCTGCCCGGCCCAGCCGTTGACGAGCGCCCGGCCGTCGAGGGGCGTGCGGTTGTACTCTCCTGTGGCATAGAGACGGTGGGGAGGAGATTTGTCCCATTGGATGGGCATACAAAGGCTGTGCGCGGTGCCGTGGGCGTTGATGTTTGTCGGCCAGCTTAATGGATCGAGCCGGACGACTAGGTCTGTGCGGCGTTCAGAGGCGGCGCTATAAGTGTGGTATTCTTGCGGGACGGTGAGCATAGGGGCCTCCTTTCTATCGTTCAATAAACGGCCACGATATATTTTTGTAGTGCGCCGGCTTCCCGCTCGCATCTGTCGGCCCTGGTTCATACGTCATTGTACCGCTGTAGAATTGCCCTTCTCGGATTGTATCCGTATTTTCATCGTAATACCGCAGGCGGACAAAGTTCTTCCCAGTGCGCATCCGTTTGATACGCAAAAACTGGTCGCGCGTGAGGAACGTCCACTTACAGTTTGCCGTTAATTTCTCGGCCAGCAGTTCCTTTGTCATCTGAGCACCCGGGCCAACGGTACGCTGCGCCCCGGTTACTACCTGATCACTCGACATAGACATATAGGCATCCGGTTGGACAGGAAAAGCCACGCCATCTACGGCATAGACCATTGAATCATCTCCTTACACTGTTTGAGGCTTCAGCCTACCCATTCGAACAAACTCATCCCACACAGCCTGTGCGATAATCCGCGCAAACTTGCGCCCATCAATGTTGACGTCGCCCTCCAGCCGGATTTGGCTGCCAAACTTGCTGTCGTTAAGCGCGTTAAGCATGGCAGTGTAGATTTCACCGGCGGTCAGGCCGGTGCCGCCATCCGCTACGGCCTGCTTGATCATGCCGTACAACTCGTGCAGCGGGGCAATCGCTTCGGGGCTCTGACGGTTGTCGCCGACCATTGCGAGGGTGGGCTGTGAGACGATTCCGCCCTGGGCAAAACTGGGTAACTGCGGCGCCTTAATCGTCGGGATCGTCGGCAGTTTGAAGCTTACGTTTTTGCCTCCGATGATTGGCACCCAATCGGGGACGTCAATATCAAATTGATTCAGCTTGCCAATGAGCGTATTAAGACCTTTGATTACACCGTTGGCCAAGGCGACCATGATGTCGATACCAAGCTGAGCCCAATTTGTTTCGGTGAAATACTTCCACAATGCTTGAACAAGCTTCCAAGCTCCTTCAAGTAATATCGGGATTGATTCAATAAGTCCCTTAACAAGCGTTTCAATCATTTGTGGCGCCATCTCCATGATGACGTCCGAAGCTCCAAGAAACCCGTCGACCAAAGCCAGGAGTAAATTAACACCCATTTGAATGATTTGCGGTAGGTTATCAATGATGGCCCGACCGATGGACCAGCATACCAGAGTCACGGTTGGAATCAGCTCGGGCAAAATTTCTATAATTCCGTCGATCAAAGCCAATAGAATCTCCATTCCAGACTGCAGAATCTGCGGCAGGTTATCCGTCAGTGACTTCACGATCATACGAATCGCATCCTGTGCCATTGGGATCAGCTCTGGCATCTTGTCGGCCAGTCCGGCTAACAACCCCGTGATCAAAGCAATACCAGCAGAAATCAACCTGGGAGCATAGGTCAAAAAAGCTTGAACCAACAGCGTGATAACGTTCACGCCGAAAGGCACCAGCTCCGGAATCAGCTGATCAAGGCCATCCATGAATGCAGTGATGATACCGAGAACTGCACTTGAAATCATCGGGAAATTTGCATTGATGCCCCGGATAAAAGAGGTCAGCACAGTGACCGCGCCCTGTACAAACTTCGGTGCAAATTGTGCAATTTTGACCAGTGCTTGTGTCAAAAAACCGGCAATGATAGGGCCGAGGTCAGAAAATTCTTTGACAAGATTCGCGCCGGCGTTTGGGTCGACGGACAGCGCATCTAGATTTGTACCGCCATCTTCTGCTGATTCTGACTTCTCGATATTGTTTAGCTGGTCGAATCCGGCGACCGCGCCCGCGGCCTTTTTGGCTTCCTTTGACGTGCTTTTCAGCCGTTTGGTAGCCGCGACAGACTGGGCGTATGTTTTCCCAAATACACTCGACGTAAACGCGGCAATCTTTTGTGCGGCAAGGGCGAGTCCAGACATAAGCGCATTGACCGCTGGCATAATTACCTGCAAGATCGGCGTGAAGGCAACCTGTAAATTTCCTTTCAAAGCATTCAGAGATGCTGCAAACTGCTCGTTTGACGTTAATGCGCCGCCGATCAGGTCGCGAAATGCGCGGAAGGCTGCGTACAAGCCCGCCATCAGGATGGCCGACTTAAACGCGCTCTTGATACTTCGCCCAAGGCCGCTGACTTTATGCCCCACATCCTTAACGGATTTTGAGGCGTTTTGCTTCATGCTGGAAAAGGCTTTTCCAAGGCCGTTTTTGACACTCTTTCCGCCCTTGGATGCCGCGGATTTCAAGGTTGACTTGATCTGTTCACCGAGCGAGGCGACAGCTTCCTTGGGTTTTTCCGTCGCCTGCGCTGCTCCCAACATCGCTTTGTCATACTTTGCCTGTGTCTGGAGCAAGGTTTGCTGTAAGGAGATCAGACGGCCTTCGGCTGCAGTGATTTTTTGGGCGAGTTTGTCGCCCTCCTTGCCGCCTTCATCGCCCAGTTTTGCATAAGCGTTTTCCAGTTTCAGCAGTTCCTCACGCTGATCGGTGATCTGCGCTGTGAGATTTTCGAGCTTTTGCTTTAGCAATTCTGCAGGCTTCTCGGCGGCCTGAAAGATATCCGACATAGGAATGGCGGATTCTTTCACCTGCTTACCGTAATTCGCGATAAATTCCACCGGATCAGGCCCAGCCATTGCATATTTGGGCGGCCCACGTGGTGCGGTTGGCTCTGCTGCTGCTTGCGTCACCTTAGCCATTACTTCAAAATTGCGGGGCTTCAAGGCTCGTTCTACCATTGCGTCGAGTGATTCGCCGGTGGCGGTGATGCACTCTTCGACCGTCTTCTGGACCTTGTCCGTAACTTTTTCGACGGTCTTATTCATTTTTTCAACTGGCCGTTGCATCGCTTCAGAGGCGGCTTTTCCGACATTCTCAAAGCTGCTCTTCGCCTGGCCCTGTGCCTTGCTTGCGATGCTCTCCAGCTGCGATTTCAGATCAGCCAGAATATCCAGTTCTAAAAAGATTTTGCCGACGCTCGTACCTTCGCTCATTTACTTCCCACCTCCAAACAGGCCCGCAAGCATCTTCTCCAGCGCGGCCATCTGCTTTTTGGCCTCCGTCACATCGACCTGCGGACGGCTCGAGGCACGGAAGGCGGTCCAGTCTGCGCGGATTTGCTTCTGCCATTTGTTCATGTGCCGGATCATCTCCCGGTCTTTTTCTGACCGGACGGCCACGACACGCCCCAGCGGGGTATCATCCATCAGGCCGGATACCATCTTGGCCCAGTCGCTGTATTTGAGCGCGCCCTGCTCGGACGGCAGCACGCCATATTGCTTGGCGATGCTCTGTTCAATCAAGACATGGTCAAATTCGAGATCATACCACGTTTCTTCATCATTTTGCTGTTTCTTTGGCTTTCTGAAATCGGGCACTCACTTCTTCTGGCTCCTCACCTGTCATCGCCGCGATGATGATCTCCAGCAATTGCTGGTAGGCAGCGAAGGGTAAGTTCATCTCCTCCACCTCTTTGGCAGCCTTTTGACCGAGGGCAAGTTCCAGGATTTTGGAGACATTTTCCACGTTGGCGGTGTCCAGTTTTGTTGCTTTCATGACTGTTTTCGTCCGGTCGTCGATCGGATAGATTTTCTCTCCAATCCGAATTTCCGGCGTGTTGGTAAGCAACTTCTGATCGAGTGTGTAGAGCTTTCCCATAATTCGATTCCTCCAAATATGATTTTTTATATAACAAAAGCGCCTACCTCGGTTGAGATAGACGCTTTCGCTGTTTGGTTGTATAGCATAAAGCAAAGTAAAGCGAAAAAAATAATAGCTAATTAGCTATTGATATTTGATAGCGAATACGCTATAATATAATTAAAGGAGATGAGCAGATGCCGGAGTTATGCAGGTTTTATAACATCATCATTAAAATGATCTATTCCGATAACGGGCAGCACAGCAAGCCGCATTTTCATGTTTACTATGCAGAATATGAAGCTTCAGTCGGCGTGGATGGCGAGCTGCTCGCAGGTTCTTTGCCGATCAAGCAGTTGAAGCTTGTGCAGGCCTGGGCCGCAATCCATGAAGAAGAGCTTTACAGAGCCTGGAACATGGCTGTTAGAAATGAGCCGTTTGGGAAAATCGAACCGCTTAGATAAAAGGAGGAGTAGAGCAATGTATATAGTAGATGGTATTGCTTATGCCGGAGAACCTTCTCCGGCGATCAAGGTCTGCGGCGTTCGTCCGCTCGATGATTTTAAGCTGTGGGTACGGTTCAATACGGGAGAGGCAAAAATATTCGACTTTAAGCCGTTTTTAGATTATCCTGCCTTTGCTCCGCTGGCGGACAAGGACGTATTCCGCGCAGTCTATATCGACTACGGCGTGACCGTATGGAACGATGGCGATATCGATATCGCCCCAGAGACGCTGTATCGGGAGGGAACGGCGGCGGGAGGTGCGGTAAGTGCCTGAACAGTGCGCCCGGCTCATTGACGAGTTGATCGAGCTGCGAAAGGCCAGAGGCTGGACACAACAGGACTTAGCAAAAGCCTGCGGCCTGACGCAATCCGTCGTTGCCAGAATTGAGAGCAAGAAAAGCGTTCCCACACTGGTAACGCTGCAAAAGATCGTTTCGGCATTGGATGCAACCCTGTCTGTCAATAAGGCTGGATAAAGTTATAATTGATGCCCGCACCTGATCGCAAGTGCGGGCGATATCTATGCTTACGCGATCTTCGCACCACGCTGCACGGCCATTTCCTTCACGACCGCGAGATAAATTTCGATGAGCTTTTTGTCGTCCGCGATCACATCAACCTTGTTGAGTTTGTCGCGCTTGGATTTGCAAACGCCTTCATCTGCCATGCGGCGGCGCTTGTTCGTCAGGCGGGTGGCAAGGCTGACACCGGCCCGCTCGTCCACCAGGGCGAAAATTTCGGCCTGCACGTCGCGGATGAACTCATTCCCGCCCATCGACTGGGCGATCTTTACGATCAGCTTGCGAGCCTCCTCGCGCCATGACCGTGGGTTCAGGGCAACAACATCTTTGATATCGTCCACGCGTTGATTGACCTCTGCAATGGCTCTGTCCTGTTCCCTCTGGCGCATCTCCAAATTGATGAGGAGGCGGAGCTCCGGGGAGAGTTCCTGCACCCGCGTTTCGAGGGAGATGAGCTTGTCGCGGATTTCCTTGCCCTGTGTGGTACGCTGGATCATAGCGATATGCTTTGCCATGTCAAGGGCGAGGATGTGATTGACGGGAGGACGACCACCCTTACTTTCGCTCAAAAATGAGCTAAAGTCTTTAGGCTCTGAAAAACCATACTCGCACATCCGAGGGAACCAGTCCTTGTAATCGGTTGCAATTTTAAGCCTCTCATGCAGTTCGCGGCCAATGACGACCTTTTCCCCTGTGTCAGTGGTGTATACCGGGATGATATCGTTGTTGAATACGGTAAGATTATTCATGCTACATTCTCCTTTTTCTTGTTTTGCGTTCCGTCTCCGTTCAGCCAGACCGCTCGCGCCCAACGATAGGCTCTTTCAAGCTGCGCCTCAGACATACCGGCGCAAAGGTCGGCGATACAGCGGAGGTAATATTCTGCGCTTGTCATGCTACTTTTTCCTCCTTTGTATCTGCATTTTTGAGGCCGTTTAATTCCTCTACGATCTGGCACATCTTAAGCATGAGATCGTCAGCAATCTCCGCGAAAACTCCAACGCGATTGAAATCCCAAAGTATTGACGTACGATCTCCTTCCACTTCGTTACTTAATTTTTGAAAATAGCCGTTCGTAATCTCCTGCATAACAACGCGAGCCTTTTCAATCGCTATGCTGAGATCAAAGATTTCATCCGAGAGGACGTTTGCCGCCTCGGCTTTGGTAATGTTTTTGGACATAAAAAACACCTCCTTCAATTTACTTGAAGTGGCACCCTACCTATGATATAATAGATTTCACAGGTAGAGATACCTCGTACAATAGAGACAGTCCGTAACTTTTCCAGGGTGGCGGGCTGTTTCTATTTTTTTTGCGCCAACAACAGATGAATTCCCCGGCGTATGGCTTCGCCTCGTTTAATGCCGCTTTCCTTGCAATACTCTCTTAGCTTTGATTCTGTATCGGCATCCAAGCGAATTGTAACACTGACCGCCTTAGGGTTTTCTGCTTTTGGGCGACCTGTTCGTGGGCTCAAATCATCACCTCACTTTTTGCACTACATTTATTCTAATTTATGCATTGCAAAAAGTCAAGAGGTTTTTCAAAAAACTTTACATTTATTTCTTTACGTGCTATTCTATGAGGCGACGGGAGGGGTAAATATGAGGAATTTTGTCAAAAAATATTTAGATCGTTGGTCTATCGGTGCTATATTTGCTGTTATATATGCAATTTGGGCTGCGTTTTCTGGAAATATCCCGGGACAGGGATTTACGCGATTTTTTAATTGGCTCATCGGATCGTGCATTTTTGCCGGTGTTATATTTTTAGTAATATACATCTTTTCTCGTTTCTTCCCGCAAAAAAAGCCGTCTAGCTGTACTCTGATTGCTTTGGGCATTCAACTGGCTATTTTATCCCACAAGATGAATAAATCCCAGAAAGATATTGACGAGATCGAAGTAAAATTAAGAGAAATGGGGTGTGCTGGCAAGGATACAGGTTCTCTTCCGGACAATGCATCCGCTGAGCCTCCTGACCAACCAGTATATTGGATTGATCTTATAGATCAAATGCAAGGTCCAAAATTTGAGTTGTTTTTTATAAAGCTGTTGCAAAATTCCGGATATGAAAACGTGCAATCCACCGGAGGCTCTGGAGATCAAGGTGTTGACGTTTTGGCCGAGAAAGATGGGATTCGTTATGCCATTCAATGCAAGCGCTACTCACATGCTTTAGGAAACACCCCAGTCCAAGAAGTAAATGCAGGTCGACAACACTACGGGTGCCATGTTGGTGTTGTCGTCACCAACAACTATTTCACAGCAGGTGCAAAAGAATTGGCATCATCTTGCAAAGTGCTTTTGTGGGATAGAGAGAAATTAATAGAAATGCTTAAAGCCAACGATTGGGAAACCGTTTATCGTTAAGAACGCCAATTAGTGCGTGGCCCCCCTCAAAATTGAGGAGGGCCTCTTTTCGTTTATCCCGCCGACGACGCCGGCGTAAACGAGGGCCGTCCGTGCGACATCACATCGAACTCCAGAGGGGCCACATCCGTGCTTTCTCCGCCGCCGATCGCGGTCACGCTGACCACTGCTTCGAACGCCAGCTTCGTGCCGGAAGGAAACTCCCACTCGAATTTCGTATCGCAATCCGTGCCGGATTTCCATGCGAGGCCTGCAACATAATCGTTACCGGGATCACCAGGGCACAGCTTGCCGGAGAGGGATACTGTCAGCGCCTTGCCGGTCGTCATGCGCTTCATCCAGCCCTCCGCATCCATCGGTGTCCATTCCTGCACACTGCCGTCGATCGAGACGGAGAAGCTAGTCATTTCCGCGATGGGCACCATTTCCTCTGTGGTGCTGGACCGCCCGGATTTGCTGATCTTAAATTTATTGTCAAAGACCGGAAAAACACCTGTTTTCGGCATCAAACATCATTCCTTTCTGTAGCATATCTTTAGGTTGATCACATACTCATACACTTTTTTCACGTCCCGTCCGACTGGAACCGGGGCGGCGCCGGGATCGACGAAAACCACCTGTATGCCGCCCATCTCGATATGAGACAGGCCATAGAGCTTTTCATACAGCTCTATGGCTTTCTTTTCCGCCGCAGAGGGGTTCGTCGTCCAGTGGACGAGCAGTGTCACATATTTGTAAGCGTACCGGGTGTAGGCCTCACCGCCGATGCAGATTCGCTGGCCACCGGATGCGCGGTTATCGTTGTACACGCCCACGCAGCGATCCAGATTCGCATCAATCGCACCGACGGTCACGCGGCCATTCAGTTCCGCATCTTGTTTAAGCAGCCATCCGGCGACCTGTTCAAGGGTCAGGGTCACAGCTTTGCCTCCTCTTTATATAACTCAGCAAATTTATCCTGTGCGAAGGTCTCGTGCCTGCCACCAGGCTGCCAAGGCTCCAACCAGAGGCCGCCGGCGTTGGGGTTGTTGACGGTCTGGAAGTTGTACTCTGGATGATAGTACAGGCGGCGGGCCTGCGGGGCGTCTGTTGTGAGCAGGGACACGATTTTGCCATCGGAACGAAAGGTTTCGGCGAAAGTAGAGTTGTTTTGCATGTCTCCGCTGTCATAAGGCATGACCTGCTCTTTGACAACATCTGACCTCAATTCATCCACCGTGTCCTCCACCGCGCGCAGAACTGCCTTTTCTAACTTTTCGATCGCTGCATAGTCAAGTTCGATTCGGATGCCGTCCATCAGACCAACTCCAGTTGCGTATAATTTACCGTGCCGTCCGGGTTCCGCGCGCGGGATGCGCTGTAGATCACCCGGACGGTTTCTGCCCCGGCGCCGCGGATAACCACCTCGCCAGCGATATCCCGGCCCGGTGCAATATCGCCGGGGATCAACGCGCAGGCATTGAGCTGGATGAGCTGCCGTTCGGCGTTCATGACCTGCCGGGATCTCTCGGAGTAATTGCATTTGCCTTCAAAAATGGTCTCTTGTTTCGGCGTACCGTCGAGATTCAGGCCCGTTTGCAGCTGCACGGTGATCGGTGTGCAGCAGGCCTGCGACGGCACGAGCTGCGGCCATTTCAAGCGCGTCACCCCCAATCCAGCCCACGGTAGGTGAGCCCCGATTGCTGCAAGAGCGCATAAATGCTGCGCAGGGTACTGACGCCATCCTGCTGTACCAACATGGATTTATCCCACGACATGGATACCCCGTTGATCGCATAAGAGGTGAGCGGATTGCTGAGCAACTCGCCATATTCGCGCAAAAAATCCGCCTGTAAGCAGACAGCCCTTGTCACAAGCTCCTTCTGCCGCTCCGCCAGTCGATCAAATCCTTGACCGATAATCCGGTTGAAGGTCAAGCTATCAATGTCATACTCGGCGGATTCCAAATTTTGCTGCGTTGCGTCTCCTTCCGGGCAGATACGCATGTAGTCATCTATCGTAACATAACGCATCCTTGCATCAATCCTTCTGCTCTTTTACCTTTTTCAAGGCTTCCTGTGCGGTTTTGAGCTGCTTTTTCAGGGCGGTGTTCTCGTTGGCCACCGTCTGGAATTTGTCGTAAGGCACGGTTTTGCCTGCGCCATGCCGCACGAGTTTTCCGCTGTCGTCGAGGATGTCAAAGCCCTCCTTGACATAACGTTCCTGCTGCGTCTGGTCGATCGTATAGACCTTGTTTCCCTTTGTTGCCTTCATTTTAGTCCCTCCTTACGCGCTTGTGGCTTCCGCGTTCATGGAGACGCCAGAGGCCTTGTTTTCAATCAAAAACAGATCCCCGTAATTGCGGTTCTGATAAAGGTAGCCGTCCGCTGTGCGAGAATCCGTCCCGGGTGTGAAGAGCTTGATATAGCTGTACTTATCCCGGCAGATAACCGCCGACGGGTGCAAGAGGATGAAATTAATCTGCTTCGCGTCGGACGCAGGGACGCATCCGGTCGTGAAATCATACTTTGTCTTCATGCGGGCCGCAGGAACCATCTTGATCTGCACGTCATCCAGGCTGTGCACCTGGCGGTTGATCCCGCCAGCAGAGGATACACTCATCACACGCTGGATGCCCTCGGCCTCCTTGATGATCTTGCGCACAGTAGGCGTTGCGTAAATGATGCGGCCCTCTGTCGGCACGCCGGCCTCATCCATCTTCGCCATATACTCATCGAACATTTCGAGGATGTTTTGCGTGGTGATCTCGGTGGAATCTGGGGTTACGCTGTACTGTTTTAACTCCGCATGTAACTTAGAGAATCGGTAGGAATCCTTTTCTGGGATTGCCTGTTCCTCTTCGAAAGTCGTCTGGATGTTGGCGACGGACATGACGAGGTTCGTCTCATCGATATCCATCGGGTCGATGTAAAACTCCACGTCGCGGTCGTGGTTGAGCTTTTTCGGCTCCCAGTCGTTTGACATGGTGCCAGCGTTAAATCCGGGCGTGCGGGTATGGTCCTTGTAGCCGCTCAGGGACATGCGAGGCAATTTGATTGTCTGTGCATTAATAAACTGCACGCCAGGATTGCTTTTGGTAAGCGCATCGGAGCACAGCTCCCGCGCATACTTCTGCGCGAGCTGGCGCGCAAAGGTTTCGGCGTAATCGTATACAGCCATTGGTCATCATCCTTCCTATTTTAAGTTGTTGCCAAAGATCGCAGCGAGCGCATCGTCATCGGTCTTTAGCTGATTTTCGTTCCCTCCAGCTCCTACCCGGAATCCGCCGGAATTGTTCTTCTGGTCGTCCTGCTTTTTCCATTCGGGATGGCGCTTGAGGACTTCCTTCAACGCTTCTGCAACGGCGTCCTCGTCGAGTTCATCCCCCGATTTTTCGACAGCATGCATGGCAAGCAGCACTGCGTCCTCCACTGCTTCGGGTTTTACACCCTCCTTGTATGCGGCAAGCTGCGCGCGGGTTTCGACAATCTCCCGATGGAGGGCAGCGCTGTTGTCCTCGGCAGGCTCACCCTCGCCCTCTGCGTGAGAAGCTGACGGAGGGGCAGCGGGTGGCTGCTGGGCCTGCTTCTGCTTTTTGAGCCAGTCCTTTTCTGCGCGTTTTAGACGCGTGTTGATCAGAGCGTCAAGCTCCTCCTGTGTTTTTGGCAGATTGGGCTCTGTCCCTCCACCGGGAGGATCGGCCGGGGGCGGAATCTGGTTGTTCGGGTTTTTGTCGGGATTCTCTTGGGGAGCCGGTTCCGCAAACAACTGGAGCTGCGGCCTCAAAAAGGTTTTGCTGTTCTGTACGGTGGTTCTCAACATTGCATATCGCTCCTTTTATAGCCTGTCGGCTGTTATCCTTGCAGAGTTTTACGCCTTGCAGCACGTTTTGGGCATAAAAATGACCCGCATTTCTGCGGGCAAATTTAGCAGGGCTTCCGCCCGCCTCCCTTGCGCTTTGGCATTGTCCTCACCTCCTTCAAATGGACATGAAAAAGCGCCTGCCGGATGGCAAGCGATTTGATATTTTAACATATAAAGGCATAAAGCAAGGGAAGTCCGCTTTTAGCAGGCTTCCCTCGTGAAATGGCAATTGGCGGGTGTGCCCCTTCCCGCATTTCTTTTGACTCAGAGGGTGCGTAGCAGCACAATCTCTACTTCAATTGCCTGATTTCAGCATGTTTTAATCGTCTCTATGGTTCGGACACTTGGAACATATCTTCTCATAGTCATCAGGAGTAAAGGCCTCCTGCGGAGCTGTCCACTGCGGCGCGCCGTCATCCACTACCATACAGATATCAAAGCAGATGGCAACGTCTATTTCTTCGCCCATCAGCGGGCAAAACACCTTATCTTCCATACCGCTTTAACGCCTCCAATATCTTTTTCACCTTATCGTCAAATTCCTCTGGCCCAAACGCCGTGCGTATCGATTGCTTTTCCCGATCGACATATGTAACGCCCTGATCGGAATAATATCGCTCAAACCGGCCATTCCAGACGGTGACGGAAGCCTTTGCGTTTTTGATCATTTCCTGCGCCTGTTCCTGCGTAATATTGTGCTTCCGCTGTAAATTGATATGTTCATCGTCAAATTGCAACGCTTCGATCTCTAGCGGCTCCGGATCTAAGTGGAGCACGCCGCGGATGCCAGATTCACGTTTGATCTCTGCATTCAGTATAGCATCTTTTTGGGAATCTTCCAACGGTATTCCGTATGTTTTTTCACGCCAGTAGTCCCTACGCAGCACATCCTCATGTTCCCCGATAAATTCCCGGACGTTTTTTTGTGCATCCCGCGCCTTTTGCTGATACGCTTTCTTCTGGACTTCGTCGAGCGTGCCCTCGACCATGCGCTTCCATTTTCGCACCTCGCGTTCCAGTCCACGCTGTTGCTGCTCCAAGGCAGCAGTGTTTCGGATTTTATCCCCATCCATTGGTGGCGGGATGGGATCTCCGTATCGCCAGGTCAGCAGCGTATGGCGGCAGTTCGGGTGAAACAGCCCCTTGTTAACCGCGACGGAGAGCAACATATACCAGTGGCCGTCATTACTTAAGCCCCGGTCGCCGCTTCGTTCTCCGTCCCACACGCCCCACACATCATCAATGTATACCTTGCCCTGCCAGGGCAGGCACGTTTCCGAGCAGGCTCCATACTGGCTGACCAGCACCGTATCCACGCCAAAGTCTGCCCGGCGCTGCGCTTCACCCAGCAGCATGGATCGAGTTGCGGCGGTGCGCAAGGCCATCTGCGCATAGTCCGCGATATTGACACGCCGCCCATTTTTATACTCCACGCAGCGGATGCCTTGCGCCAAAAAGTCTTTGACCGCCATATCAATTGCCTGCGGTAGGGTGACGGCTCCCGCTGACATGGACAATTCCACGCGTGAGATTGTCTGTCGGTACACATCCTCCATCGTGCGCAGGGCGGCGCGTTCCACGTGGGATTTCGCTGTCTGGATTTCGTCGATGAGGGAGTTCAAACGGCGCTGATTAACGCCGAAAAAATGATCGTCCGGGATGGATTGTTTCGCGCGTTCCGGATCAATCTCAATCAGTTCCTGCTGCGTTTGCTCCCAACCCTCATCAAACTGCTCGCGGAGCATCTGCTCTGTGGCTTCATCTATCACAGGCCGGTATTCTTTCATCAGAGCTTTGTTCTGCCTGCGGTATTGCTCTAAATTACGGATTTTGAGCGCCTGCCAAGCGGGCCAGTGAAAGCCCTCGCTCGTTTCCCACTCCTTGTGTCCGGCAAGATTGCGGGTGAGCAAAGTAATCAGCCGCAGTTCCATCTCCTCAAACAGCCGGGCGATCTGTTGCCACGTCATACCGCATCAGCCTCATCGGACAGCGCATCCTGCAATCCGCCGCCGATAGACGGTTCCGGCAGTTCCTCAATCCCGCGCAACGCTTTGATACGGGCAACCTCTGCGGCCTTCCATTCCTCGTCTTTACTGTTGCCCCACATCTGGTCAACCTGTGTTTCTATGCTCATCGTGGCGGCCGCAGCGGCTTTGTTGACCGTCTCGACGCGGGCATCAAAAGACGGCGCGCCGTACTCGCCAAATCCGATGGACGGTTCATATGCACCCGGGGCCTCCCCTCTCATGAGATCGTAAGCCATCAGGATTACGCGGATAAGCTGCGGCAGCACCTTTTCCAGCACGCCCGTAATCGTGTTGCGGGTGTATCCAGTGACGTCCTTTTTCTCCCGCTGCGCCTCTGCGCTGCTCATTTTGCCCACATCGATGCCCAGGGTGGCCGGTGACACAATTCCCTGTAGGCACATATCAAGAGCGGCAAGATAAGAGGACAGAAACGCTTCGTACCGGATTTCCGGCTGGACCATTTCGATTTTGTTCATGTCGTTTTCGCCGGATGCGGATTCTGTGACAATATATTCGCTTCCGAAATCATTCATCCGCATTAACTTGCCAGTTTTAGGGTCGGTGGGAACAAGATCTCTTGGAATGTATTTCTTGACACGGCCCGCACGGATCGCATCCCACCATTGGCTGATAACCTCGTCAAGCGCGTCGAAATCGTCAAGCTTGCTCTCATAGATCGCCTTGCCCCGCCCGGGAAACTTAGGGCTATCATAGAACTTCAGCGGTACGGCCATTATGAAGCCGCCATCAAATTCGACCGGTTTCAACCCTGCGAGTTCTGGAACACAGTCGAGCGATACCTCGTGTTCGCCCTCGAATAGCGCATAGCTGACACTGCCTTTGCGGTAGGTTTCACAGAGCCGGTATTCCCGGTGTTTTTCCCGGTAAGTCGTCCAAAAGCGTATTCCTGTGATCCGGCCGTTTTTGTGAATGTATTCCACACGGTCGGCTTCGTAAAACTCCACGTGGGGGTAAGGGGAGGCTTCCGGATCCTTCGGATCGTCGATCATGATTTTCCAGGCCCCGTCTCCCGATTTCAGCGCGCCGGCAATGCCTTTACCCACCGCATCCTGAAAATCCAGCTCCTGCGTGATATCCTCCCATGCTTGCTTACCTGCGTCCCGCTTAAACTCAACGTCGTCCATATCCGATTTAACGAGATAGGCAAGCGTATCCACAAGGATTGCAGGAAGACCACTGTGAATTTTTCGCAGCTTCAGGTTGTTGCTTGGAACTGCTGCCCAAAACCGCGTTGCGTTCGTGCGGTCCTGTGCGCCGAGCTGCTTATATAACTGCTCCAGCTCTGCGGCCTCTCCACGGTACCAGATTTGATTGCGGATCACAGACGCCTGGTGGCTCAGTGGCTCCTGAAGAACAATACTATTTTGCGCCGCAGGTTGAATTTGCAGCCAATTGCGAAGCATACTTTTCACCTTCTCCCCAAATTTACTCATTGATGCATTCCTCCTCGCCCGATCCGGTTTTTATACGGCAGCCATGAATATTGATCGGCGTTAACTGTGTGATCGTGGCCGTCCTCCGGCTCGTTATCCTTGTCTTCTTTCCAGCTGTATGAATTCAGCTCATCGATTTCTGGTTTGCAATAGTCCTCCACCAGCAGAAAATGCCCGCTCGCCATCCATCCGGCCTGCAGGTTGATCCGGTCAATGATCTTCGTCTTTTTCCATGCGGGGGTAAATTCATAGATACTACCGTGCAGACGCTTGTACTTTTGGCATTCAATGATCGTCGCCTCGTCCGCGGAATCGATAAAGACGTTGCGGGCAAACAGGCCATAAATCGTACGGTACTTTTCTAGGAACGCGATCAGCAGCGGCGGAATATCGCTGGGGGCCAGCGCCGTCGCACGGTCCCGGTTGTTGTGCACCTCAGCGGCCAATGTAATCTTCTGGCGGTCGGCAGTGATGCCGGAAAACGTGAATGCAAAGGTATCTGCTGACTGCTGGGAATACGACGTATCCACGCCAGCAGAAACTTGGACGAATTTGATCTTACCATCCCGCATCTGCTCCAGCAGCCTTTTTGCCGTGATCAGATTGTGCGGTTGCAGGTTAAATACCAATCCTGTCGCCCGGCCGCGTAAACCCTCGATTTTGTTCTTGTAGAGCTTTGTGCCTTTGGGTACGCTGTTTATGATCTGCTGTACCTTTTCCGGTGGCAGGCCCAAATTGTGCGCAAAAGAAAAGAACCAATGCGCCCATCCGGGTTTTGGTTCTTCTTTGAGCATCTCTAAAATTTCTTTTGGGGTTTCTTCCTCCCACTCCGGAAGCGGTCTGGAATGGTTGATGTATTCCTCGTACACTGGTAGGTTTGGATCGTCCGGGTTCAGTGTAGCGAGCATATAGTCGCAGCGCATGGACGCCTCTCGGACAAACTCCATATCCGCAATATTGATCTCATCAATGTACAAGCAGCCATATTGGCCGCCCAATGCCTTTTTCCATCGGGCTTTATTGTCATACCCGAGGACATAAACGACTTTATCCCCAGAGGACGGATGGAATAGCAGATGGGGAAGGGAGTTTTTCCCCTTGCCGCCTGCGTTGTATTCAACCAAGTCCCCGAAGTCGTCGAGGATACCGAGATCCTTGTTGATGATGTTCTTCTCGATCGTCCCCAGGTCAAGGCCGGCCAAGATATGGATTTTCTTGGGGCTTTCGGCAACCTTCAGCATGAATTTAAAGAGGCCTACGGTTGTTTTTCCTGCTGCCGTGGTGCCCTCTAAAAACTCGACCGGCGCGTCACAACGCAGGAAAGCTTGGTATTTTTCTGACAGAATCAGACGATCATCCACTACTGTTTCCTCGCAGTTGATGCAAAATATCGTCAAGCTTCTTCTGGCCGGTGTCGAGTTGGCCTTTCACCTCAACCCGATCGGTAAACATCCCGATGTGCTTGCCCAGTAGTTCCAACGCCTTCAATTTGTCGGCCAGCCGGATTTCTCGCTCTACGATTTCTCCATCATTCGTCGGAATGTTTTTGACTTTAACGCTGGAAATGGCCGCAGTATCGTCGGCACATGCTCCATCGATGACCGTCGCTTTGTTCATATCAATCACATCAGAGGCGTTTACAAAAGCAACTCTGGCCAACTCACGGACGACGCGGTCAGCATTTACACCGGTGCGCTTTGACCGTTCCGCCATCGCTTTGTCTATGCGCGCGCGTATTTCAGGTTTTTTCAGGTTTTCGCTTCCCACCGATCCCGCGCTCTCAGGTTTGTATCCTGCACGAATTGCAGCCTGCGTCGCATTTAAATCAATGAGATATTCTTCGCAAAAGAGCTGCTGTTTTTTGGTCATCGTCGCTTCACCACCTCATTTAAAAATCATAAAAATAGCGAACCGCCTAGGGGAAGGCGGTCCGCTGGTATTGTTTTAGTTGCCGGATGTCGGCCTCCGGCGGGGCCGCACGTTACTCTTCCACGTGCAAGTCAGCCTTATGGCATATCAAGGCTTTTGGTGGGGCCGTCTGGAATCGAACCAGAACTATACCTATTGCCCCACGATATCCTTGCCGACAATAAACTGCGCTGGTTTAAGTGCGGCAAGGAAACTCGTTTGCCAGATATGCATCTCTGGGCTTTTGACGCTGGCGGGAGTTGCACCCACACGCACCCTTACGAGGCCGCACTGCTAGTTATGCTACGAGCGTCATGATCCCCGGTATTACCGCCCCGGGGAAGGCGGAGAAGGAGAAAAAGGTGAAAAAATGAATCCTTGCAATCATTTCACAATACCAATTATAGGCCCTTTTTCGAGAAAAAGGTGCCACTTGCTAAATTTCTCGAAGATTTTTTGCGAGCCGGATTAAAAAACGTTTTCGGAAACGCTTCATCGTCCGTAGCGACATGTCCAGCTGAATGTATTGCATCTGCATCCCTTCAAAAAGGTTGCGCTTGATCAATTCCCTTTCACGATCTTCTTCGCATTCCATCCACGCCTGCTCCACCGCCCTGATCTTCCTGTCATTCTCCTTTTGCCTCTGAAGAATCTTCTCGACCTTCCGTCCGGTGGGGTCTCCGACACTGCTTCCTCTGGGCTGGCCGTCTGGCGCATGCGTTTCGTGGATGATCTCCTCTTCAATCTCTTTCTGCCGCTGCAGCATACGGTAGTATCCCTTCGCTGTGGCAACGCACCGAGAGTATACGTCCGGGTCAAGCTTTATGTTCTCGGCATCCTTGACGGTCAATCCCTCCGCCCTCCTCAAACTCAAATCTTTTTGGGTTCACACAACGTTTAAACGGACACAGCCCGCCATCCAACAGCCAAACACACCGCTCATCCGGGCATTGCGGCTGATCTGGCGGTAGTTTAAGGCTGCACAGGCGTTGGACGGCACGGAGCTTGCCGGGGTCGATGTCGAACATGGTGGTCACTCCTTCAATCCCCACCATTCTGATAATCCACGCCAGACAAATCCTGTAA
>ERZ506769.761-NODE-761-length-23577-cov-5.446348_pt1 | contig 23577 bp, 18 predicted proteins | sample MGYA00513039_ERZ506769 | MGnify/ENA metagenome assembly ERZ506769 | reverse complement strand
AGTATGGCTACTACAGAGAGGGCATTTCCACAATGACCTTAAAGGGTATTGATGGTGCCGCACAGATAAATGAGATTATGACAAAGGCACGTGCTGCTGAGCCAAAGAAATTTGGTGATTATCAGGTGCTTGCTATCCGTGATTACAAGAATGATACAAGAAAAGATATGACAACAGGAAAGGTTGAGCCGACAGGTCTTCCTTCTTCTAATGTACTTTACTACGAACTTAACGATAACGCTTGGTGCTGTGTACGCCCTTCTGGTACAGAGCCTAAGATTAAATTCTATTTCGGAGTTAAAGGAGTGTCTCTTGAAGATTCACAGGCTAAGCTTGATGCTTTGTCAGCTGAGGTTCTCGGACAGTTTGAATAAGGACTATGATGAAAATATACATTTGCCCGGATTGTGGCTGGATACGGATGGTTTCAAGAAGGAAAGAGGTTGAATGCTTCAAGTGTGGCAGGCCGCAGATGCGTCTGACGAATCTGGAGTTTGGAAAGTATACTAATATGTCAGAGAAGGAGCGTCAGGACTACGCAGACGCGTGGCTTTACATTCATAGGAAAAAGGAAAAATAACATGGCAAAGAAGAGAAGAAGAAAAAAGAGAAGAAGTGGACGTAAGAAGATTATACTTTTTGTATTTGAAATCCTGTTGCTGTTAATTGTTCTGTTAGTGGTTTGGGCTTATAATAAGACACTCGGACAGGTTAAATATGAGGATGCGCTGACAGCTAGTGAGGCCGGAATCAATGAGGATATTGATGATGATGCTCTTGCCAATATGCATGGATATCTCAATGTAGCGTTGTTTGGTCTGGATAACAGAAGTAATGGTTCATACAATGAGGGGCATTCCGATTGCATCATGATCGCTAGTCTGAATTATGATACTAAGGAGGTTCAGCTTGTTTCTGTCTACAGAGATACGTATCTGCCTATAGGCAATGGAAAGTTTGCAAAGGCAAATGCAGCATATGCTAATGGTGGGGCAAAGAGAGCAGTAGCTATGCTTAATTCAAATTTGGATTTGAATATTACGAAGTACGTTTGTGTTGACTGGAAGGCTCTCGTAGATGCTATAGATGATATCGGAGGTCTTGATCTTGAGATTACTAAGGCGGAGATGAAGGAAATCAATTATCTGATTCCTGAGGTTGATTATACTACAGGATATAATACTCCTTATCTTGAGGGGGATGGTATGCAGCATCTTGATGGAACTCAGGCTACGTGCTATGCACGTATCAGAAGCACCTCTGGTGATGATTTCTTAAGGGCATCCCGTCAGAGAATTGTGCTTCAGGCTATGCTTGACAAGGCTAAGCAGTCAGATTTAGGCTCGCTCACAGAGATGTGTAAGGATATCATGAGTCAGATAAGTACAAACTTTACAGCTACCGAGATATTACAGTATGCTTCTTATGTTACAAAGTTTCAGATGAAGGAGACAACAGGCTTCCCATTTGAGCTGACTACAATGAATCTTTCATCTACTGGGGATACAGTTATTCCAATTGATTTAGCACAGAATGTTTCCAAACTTCATCAGTTTCTGTTTAATGAGACTGATTATCAGCCAACTGAGACAGTTCAAAGTGTCAGTGACAAGATTGCTAAAAAAACAGGTGTTACGTCAAAGACTTCTGCATTTGATCTCTCACAGTACAATGATACTGTTGGTTCTGATGGAACCGAAGGGGCAAAGAAAAAGAATAAGGACAAGCAGGATGCCCTGAAAAAGAGCCAGTCAGAATCTGAAACTGGTTCAGAAAAAAAATCATCATCAGATGATTAAATAATTAAAGTTAGCTATTAGGGAGATTATTTATTATGAAACCGGAAATCAAAGAAAAAATCACGGCAACAAACCAGAAATACTTAAAGAAATTCTTAACAGAGGAAGCTCCGGCTAAGCTTGAGAGCCAGCTTGAGCACATGGACTGGTCATACCTTGATATGATTCACAACAAGGAGCAGCAGAGAGGTACATTTTCACCGCTTGCTGCTATGGAGCTTTCAGAGATAGAGGCAAATAAGGACAAATACCTTGCAACAGGTCTTGATGCGGTCAAGAATGGCAAGGTCGGTGCGATTCTTCTTGCTGGTGGACAGGGTACACGTCTTGGCTTTGACAAGGCTAAGGGCATGTTCAATATCGGAAAGACAAAGGAACTCTACATCTTTGAGCAGCTTGTCGCAAACCTCATGAAGGTTACAAATCAGACCGGTACATGGGTGCCTCTGTATGTTATGACAAGCGAGATAAATGATAGCATGACAAGAGAGTTCTTTGAAGAGCACGACTATTTTGGATACAACAAGGACTATGTGAAGTTTTTCGTGCAGGAGATGGTTCCGGCAGTTGATTTTGATGGCAATCTGCTCATGAAATCTGAGGATTCACTTGCTATGTCGCCAAACGGAAACGGTGGATGGTTCAAGTCACTAATAAATGCCGGTCTTGACAAGGATTTGAAGGACAAGGGTGTTGAGTGGCTTAATGTATTTGCTGTGGACAATGTACTTCAGCAGATTGCAGATCCTGTATTTGTAGGTGCTACAATCGAGTCCGGCTGTGTCAGCGGCTCTAAGGTGGTCAGAAAATGTGATCCATATGAGAGAGTTGGTGCTATGTGTCTTGAGAATGGCAAGCCTTCGATTGTTGAGTATTACGAGCTCACTCCTGAGATGGCAGAGGCAAAGAACGAGAATGGTTCATTGCAGTATGGTTTTGGTGTTATCTTAAACTATTTATTCCGCGTGGACAAGCTCATGGCTATCGCAGAGAAGAGCCTTCCACTTCATGTGGTAGAGAAGAAGGTGCCTTATATTGATGAGAACGGCACAGAGCATAAGCCTGAGACTCCGAATGCATACAAGTTCGAGACACTCATCCTCGATATGGTATACATGATGGACAATAGCCTGCCATTTGAGGTAGACAGAGAGAAGGAGTTTGCACCTGTAAAGAATGCGACAGGTACAGATTCGGTTGAAACAGCGAGAGCTCTTCTTGAGAAGAACGGAATTGAAATTTAATATATGATTTATGGTAACTGTTCATTGGCAGGGATGTATTGATATTCTGCAATTTCTATTTATCGCAGACTCATAGGTGCATCTGCCGATGAGCAGTTATTTTTATAATCGCATAGTGGCCTGCAATGGGGAACATAGACTATAAATAGTTAACTGATTTATGAAAAAATAAATAATCCCGTCACAAATTAAACACAGATTGACAGTATACTTCTAAATATAAACGAAAGGAGAAATTATTATGGATAACAATTATGGAAATATGAATGACACAAATAATACAAATAATACTAACAGTACAAATAACAATACAAACAATGTAAATTTCACAATGTCGGGTAATCCTTACAATCCGGATGAGTCACAGAAGGCTGCACAGACTAATAATACATCAGCTGAAAGCTATTCACAGAGCTACAATCCATATTCGCAGGCTTCTGCAGCAGGACAGCCAAATACAAACCAGTCATATGCAAATCAGTCATATGCAAACCAGCCTTATTCTAATCAGTCGTATAATTCAGGCACAAATAATAATGCATATGGCGGCGCATCAGCCGGTTCGACAGACAACTCATATAGCCGGATGAATATGAATGGTCAGGCATACCAGCAGGCTGCAAAGCCTAAGAAGCAGAGAGCACCTAGAAAACCTGGTGCGTTTGGACCATTTGCAGCAAAGACAGTAGCGGCAGCTCTTATCTTCGGGCTCGTCGGAGGCGGCGTTTTCACAGGAGTAAGCTATATTGGCACGAGAGCTATTTCAAATTCTTCTACTGCAAGTGCAAAGCTTACCACTACAACATCCGGTGGGACTAAGCAGACATCCTCAGGGAATGCAAAGGATCTGACAGATGTATCATCAGTTGTCGATGAGGTAATGCCTAGCATCGTTGCTATCACAAATACAGGAACAGTCACCTACAACAGCTTTTTCGGAAAGCAGTCACAGCAGTCACAGAGCTGTGGCTCAGGTATCATTGTGAGTGAGGATGATGATTATCTCTACATTGCTACAAACAACCATGTTGTGGCAGATTCAGAGGAGCTTACAGTACAGTTTGATGATGATTCTGTGGTAAAGGCGGAAATCAGAGGAACGGATCCTGACGATGATCTTGCAGTTGTACGTGTAAAGAAAGCAGACCTTGGAAAAGATACTTACTCAAATATCAAGATTGCTACAATCGGAGATTCTGAAAGTGTAGCTGTTGGAAGTCCTGCAATTGCTATCGGTAATGCACTTGGATACGGACAGTCTGTCACAACAGGTATAGTAAGTGCGCTTAACAGAACTGTTACTACACAGGATTCACAGACAGGTGAGACTGTTACCAACAACAAGCTTATCCAGACAGATGCAGCAATAAACCCTGGAAACAGTGGTGGAGCACTCTTGAATGAAAATGGCGAGGTTATCGGTATAAACTCTGTAAAATATTCTTCAACTGAGGTTGAGGGTATCGGATATGCAATTCCTATGTCGGTTGCAAAGCCTATTATTGAGAGTCTCATCCAGGATGGAAAGTATACAAACGAGAATCAGGCATACCTTGGAATAAAGGGTGGCGATGTTTCATCTGAGATGGTAGCCTACGGCTTCCCACAGGGTGTGTATGTTTCATCTGTTTCAGCTGGTTCAGGTGCTGCAAATGCAGGCTTACAGGAGGGAGATATCATCACTGCTGTTGACAGCACAAAGATTTCTTCTATGACAGAGCTGCAGTCAGCGTTAAAGAGCTACAAGGCCGGAGATAAGGTTACTCTTACTGTTGCCCGTCAGAGTGGCAGACAGTATGAAGAGAGCAAGGTTGAAGTAACCTTAAGCTCTGCAAAGGATATCCAGCAGTAATTCCGGCGCAGTGTATTGGCGGGAGGTCGGGACGTAAGCCCCGGGTACCGGCGACGCACACGTACTCTTGCGGTCGCTACGCTACGTGGCTAAGATACTGTACGAAATTATGCTTGAAGGGTTTCTATGTTTGACGAAACCGTCGAAACGCGCCGTCCGTGGCGCGTTTTCTCCTCACCCCTGCGTCCATGCAGGGGTGTTTCTGCATTTCATGGGCATAATTTCTACAGTATCTAAGCCACTTCGCTATTCGCTCCTGCAAGAGTACGTGTGCACCACCGGTACCCGGGGCTTACGTCCCTTACGCTGTGGCGGAAATGTTGTTCAAATCAGTTCAAAGTACTAGACAAATTCCACAAAATATTAGATAATAGAAGCAAATCAGTTTTCATTTTGCATAGGAGGTCGGCATGAAGAAGAAAAAAATAGTTATTGCACTCGGACATGATGCTCTTGGAACAACTCTTCCGGAGCAGCACGAGGCTACAAAGCATACAGCAAAGGCAGTTGCAGATTTTATCAGGGACGATTATGAGGTTGTTATCACACACAGCAACGGACCGCAGGTGGGCATGATTCACACCGCTATGTCTGAGTTTTGCAGGATTTATCCTGAGTATACAGCTACACCTACAGCAGTCTGCTCTGCAATGAGCCAGGGCTATATAGGATATGATTTACAGAATGCTATCCGTACAGAGCTTCTTGGCAGAGGAATTTACAAGACCGTTTCAACAATACTTACACAGGTGGTTGTTGACCCATATGATGAGGCTTTTTATCATCCGACAAAGATTATTGGCCGTGTTATGACAGAGGCTGAGGCTGAGGAAGAAGAGAAGAAGGGCAACCATGTGACACAGGTTGAGGGAGGCTACAGAAGAGTTGTGGCAGCTCCAAAGCCTGTTGATATAGTGGAAAAGGATGCTATAAGGGCTCTTGTTGATGCGGATCAGGTTGTTATCGCATGCGGTGGCGGCGGAATCCCTGTTTTAGCACAGGATAATAAGCTTCAGGGCGCCAGTGCTGTTATCGAGAAGGATCTTGCAGCAGGAAAGCTTGCAGATACTCTTGATGCCGATAGACTTGTTATACTTACAAGCGTTGACAAGGTCTGCCTGAACTATGGCAAGGAGGATGAGAAGCCACTTGATACCATGACTGTCGATGAGGCAAAGAAGTACCTTGCAGCAGGCGAGTTTGATGAGGGTACCATGGCTCCAAAGATTGAGGCGGCTATTGACTTTATCGGTGACTCTGCCATCCGTTCGGTGCTTATCACAAAGCTCAACAAAGAGGGCAAGACAGTTTCAGGTGGTATGGGCACTTTAATTACAAAGTAGAGCTTAATTGTTATAATTCACATATATCCCACACGTCTATATGCATTTTGCAGAGCAGATGTGTGGGATTCTAAATAAAAAGAGTAAGATAGAAGGTAACACAAAATGAGTGAGAAAAGGCTTCAAAAGAGAGATGAAATCTCAGACGAGTACAAATGGAAGCTTGAGGATATGTATGAGACAGATGAGCTGTGGGAGGCTGAGTGTGAAAAAGCGTCACAGCTTGCAGAAAAGCTCTCGGGCTTTAAGGGACATCTGGCTGACAGTGCAGCAACGCTGCTTGATTTTTTTAAGAAGCAGGATGAGTTGTCTTATTATTTGGAGCGTATAGTGGTCTATGCGAATGAGCGCTCGCATCAGGACACTGCTGTGTCGAAATATCAGGCATATGTGTCAAAGGCTGAGACGCTGACTGTTCAGGCATCAGGTGCACTGGCATTTGCGAGTCCGGAGATTTTGCAGATAGATGATAAAAGGCTTGAGAGCTTTTACAGTGAGAGCAATGAGCTTATGCACTATAAGCGTGCGATTGATGAGATAATGCGTCAGAAAGCGCATACTTTATCGGCTGCAGAGGAGAATATCCTGGCGCAGTGCGGTGAGATGGCTGCAGCACCGGAGAATATATTCAGCATGTTCAACAACGCGGATATCAAATTCCCGTATATCACTGATGTTGAGGGAAATAAAATCCGTATCACGCACGGCAATTTCATAGATTTTTTAAGCAGCAAGGACAGAAGCCTGCGCAAGCAGGTGTTCCGCGGAGTGTATGATTCGTACAAGAAGTGGAGCAATACTGTTTCCATGATGTACATCAGCAAACTGAAAAATGACACTTTTTATGCAAGGGTAAGAAAATATGACAGCGCAAGGGCCATGTATTTATCAGGTGGCGATATTCCTGAGAGCGTATATGACAATCTGATTGAGACGGTTCACGCACATCTGCCGGCTCTGCACAGGTACATGGCGCTTAGGAAGAAGCTTTTAGGTGTGGAGCATCTGCATATGTATGATTTGTTTGCACCGATTGTGGACAATGTACAGACCACCTACACCTATGATGAGGCGAAAAAGCTTGTGGCAAAGGCGCTTGAGCCTATGGGCGATGAGTATGTCAGCACACTTAAGGCTGGCATGGAGAGTGGCTGGATAGATGTATATGAGAATGAGAACAAGAGAAGCGGTGCGTATTCATGGGGCGCTTACGGCACTCATCCGTATGTGCTTTTGAACTATGCCGACAATCTGGACAGTGTGTTTACGCTGGCTCATGAGATGGGACATGCGATGCATACATACTATTCAAATGAGCATCAGAGCATCACCTACGCGGGATACCTGATTTTTGTGGCAGAGGTTGCATCCACCTGCAATGAGTCGCTTCTAATGCACTATATGCTTGAGCATTGTGAGGATGAGAATGAGAGAAAATATCTCATGACACATTTTCTGGACGGCTTCAGGACGACACTTTTCAGGCAGGCGCAGTTTGCTGAGTTTGAGCATATAGCTCACCGGAAAATGCAAAAGGGAGAGCCGGTTACCAAGGATGTGCTAAATGAACTGTGGCATGAGCTGAATGTGCAGTACTACGGACCGGATATGCGCGTGGATGATGAGATATCATATGAGTGGATGCGCATACCGCATTTTTACACACCGTACTATGTATATCAGTACTCGACGGGCTATTCGGCAGCAGTTGCTTTTTCAAAAAAGATACTTGAGGAGGGAAAGCCTGCTGTGGATAAGTATATAGGAAATTTCCTGTGCGGTGGATGCTCGAAGAATCCAATCGAGCTGCTAAAGAGTGCTGGTGTTGATATGAGCACACCAAAGCCTGTGGATGACGCACTCAATGTATTTGAGGATTATCTGAAGCAGTTTGAGGCAGTAACTAAGTAAGGAGAAACATTTTTATGGAAAGAATTAAAAGCTTTACAATTAATCATAATATTCTTAAACCTGGATTTTATATTTCAAGAAAAGACGGAGAAATCGTCACATACGATCTTCGTACAAGAAAACCTAATGCAGGCGATTATATGTCCAATTCAGCTATGCACTCAGTGGAGCATATGTTTGCAACATGTGTGAGAAACTCTGAGATTGCAGATGATGTGGTATATTTTGGACCGATGGGCTGTCAGACAGGCTTCTATCTCGTTGTGAGGGATGTCGAGCCGGGGAAGGTTTTTGAAATCACCAAAGAGGTCTTAAAACAGATACTTGAGTATGATGGACCGGTATTTGGTGCATCAGCCATAGAGTGCGGACATTACGAGAATCTGTCACTTGACGAGGCAAAGAAGGAGTGCCGTGCATATCTTAAGGTACTTGAGAGCCAGACAAATATGGAGTTTACTTATCCACAGTAAACGAGGACTAAAAATATAATAGCAAGATAGCAGGAATGGAGAAATAAAATGACAATAGGTGTAATTGGTGCAATGCAGATGGAGGTCGATGACTTAAAGGCTCAGATGACAGACACACAGACAGAGGTTTACAGCGGAGTGGAGTTTGTTGAGGGCAAAATCGGTGATCAGTATGTTGTTGCGGCAAAATGCGGAATAGGAAAGGTATTTGCGGCAATATGTGCAGAGGCCATGATTTTGAAATATGATGTCGACATGATTGTCAATATCGGAGTGGCTGGTACTTTGACAAAGGACTTAAACGTGCTTGACGTGGCAGTAGCCACAAACGTGCTGCAGCACGATATGGATACATCGCCAATCGGAGATCCGAAGGGACTTCTCTCAGGCATCAATATGATTCTGCTTCCGGCTGATACAAAAATGGTGGAGCTCATGTGCTCATGCTTAGCTGACAGGAATATCCACTACAAAAAGGGCAATATCGCAACAGGAGATCAGTTTATTGCCACAAAGGAGCAGAAGGATTATATTTCGAATACCTTTGATGCAATCGCAGCAGAGATGGAGGGTGGCAGCATCGGTCATGTGTGCTATGTGAACAAGGTGCCATTTGCCATTCTTCGCTCAATATCAGACGGCGATGGCGGCGAGACAGACTACCAGACCTTTGCGGAGAAGGCTGCGCATCAGTCGATTGAGGTAGTGCTTGAGTTTATCGGAAGGGCAGAAGAACTGAAATAGAGTTATTTCATTATTCATAATTTGTGATAATAAAGAATAGTATATAGCATGAGTGAATACAGAGCATACATGCAAAATACAAAACTACATAATGGGACAAAACGAAAGAAACGCCGACACAGATTCCTTTTTGGAGTGCTGCTGTCGGCGCTTCTTATTACAGGCGCTTTATATGGCAGAGAGTATGACATATCACAGCTGAAAAATATAGAGGTGATGGAGACACTTAGCAGTGCTGTGAGTCAGTTCGGAGACAGAAAGCTGCCTGTATATTCGGTTCAGACAACGGAAAAAAAGATAGCCCTTTCATTTGACTGTGCCTGGGGAGCAGAGGATTTTGACAGTATGATGGAGACACTTGACAAGCACAACGTAAAGGCTACATTTTTTATGACAGGAGGGTTTGTGAGTGATAATCCTGAATGTGTAAAGACGCTGGTTGAAAAAGGGCATGAGCCCGGAAATCACAGTGAGCACCACTATGATATGGCAACAATCACGGCAGGCGAGATGAAGACGGAGATAATGGATGTGCACAAAAAGGTCAAGGAGCTGACCGGAAAGGATATGAAGGTATTCAGACCGCCATACGGCTCGTACAACAATGAACTGATTGACACAGTTTATGGCTGTGACTATTATCCAATCCAGTGGGATGTGGATTCGCTCGACTGGAAAAACTATGGTGTGCAAAACATCATAGATACAGTGTGCAATCACAAAAGCCTGGATTGTGGCTCGATAATACTCTGCCATCTAGGCGCGAAATACACCTCGCAGGCACTCGATGAGATGCTCACGAAGCTTCAGGACATGGGCTATGAGATAGTTCCGGTATCAAAGCTGATCATGACTGAAGGCTATCATATGGATGCAAACGGTATGCAGATCAAGGACTGAGCAATTTCATAAATCAATATTTTAGTCAATATTTAGTCAATAATTTAGCCCTTTACGATATTGTTATTTACAGACAAGTGTGTTAAACTAAAGCTATATTTTAAAGAAGCTGTGAGACAGCTATGGGGGTAAATTATATGACAGATACAGGTTTTTTAGTAGCATTCTTTATAGTTATTTTTTTAGTTATCATCTTTGCGCTTGTCGCTGTAATCGGGGCCGTTACAAGTGCTGTTGCAGGTATCAATGATGATGAGGATGAGACAGAGGAAGAGGGCATTTGAAGCTGAAATAAATAAAAAATCTTAAAAGAGATTAAAAGACATTTAAGGACATCGAATTATATTAATCGTATAATTGGGTGTCTTTTTATTGCCAAAATCTCTTAAAAAAGTATAAACCAATTGAGTTGTAATCCGCCACATTGTATAATAAAAATATAACAGCGAATTAAATATATTGTGAAAATCGCAGTAATCATTGTCTATTAAACTAATGCAGGACATTATCAAGAAAAGAAAAAGGAGGGGTTAGATGATATCCAGATATAGTGTAAAAAAGCCTTTTACTGTACTTGTAGGAGTATTGCTGGTAATAGTACTTGGTGTTGTATCGCTTGGCAGGATGACGACAGATCTGCTGCCGGATATGAGCTTTCAGTATGCACTTATCGTGACAACAGATATGGGAGCAAGTCCACAGGAGGTGGAGAGCGATGTCACCGCGCCGCTTGAAGCAGCTATGGCAACTACGTCAAATATCAAAAACGTAAGCTCAATGTCATATAACAGCTATTCGCTGGTGACATGCGAGTATGAGCAGAATGCCAACATGGATTCTGTAGTGATAGAGATGCAGCAGAAAATAGATCAGGTCAAGGCTGGCTGGAAGGATGGAGTGGGTACTCCGACCATTATGAAGATAAATCCGGACATGCTTCCAATCATGATGACTGCTGTGGATATGGATGGGAAAAGCAAGTCGGAAATCACAGACTTTGTGGAAAACACACTTAAGCCTGCAATTGAGAGTACAGAGGGAGTCGCATCAGTGACTGCGACAGGTGAGCTCACCGAGCAGATACAGGTCACGATGAATCAGGCCAAGATAGATGCGCTCAATGAGAAAATAAATAATGCCGTTTCAAAGAAATTTGACGATGCAAAAAGTCAGATGGATGATACAAGCGCAAAGATAGAGAGCGGACAAAACGCAATCACATCTGCATCGGATCAGATGAGCGCGGGAGTGGATACGCTAAAGGAGCAAAAGGCAAAGCTTGCAGAGCAGAAGACTCAGCTAGAGAGTACTCTTGCAAGCTTAAATGAGCAGAAGAGCCAGCTTGAAACAATTCAGTCAGCTCTTTCAGACTTCATGAATAGTGATACATATACAAAGACAATTCCGTCACTCAAAGAGGGCGCAAATGTACCGGGTGAAGCGGGCACAGCACTCAAAGCGCAGCTTGAGCAGGTTGATAAGCAGATTGCAACACAGTTTTCAGGTCTCTCGGCGCTTGGAATCACCGTAAACACAGCAGATGATCTGCCTGCGGCAGCGTCAGCGATAGCACAGACTCTCATTCAGGTGAATACAGGTATAGAGCAGTGCCAAAGCGGGCTTGACCAGATAGCACAAGGAGAGACAGCACTTTTAGATGCCTATGATAATCTAAACAGTCAGGCAGCTATAAGCTCGATAAGCATAGGACAGCAGTCGGCACAGCTTGCAACAGCAGCGGCATCTCTTGACAGCTCAAAGAAGGAGCTTGAAAAGAGTAAGGATGATGCACTTGACAAGTCAAACTTAAATGCAGTTTTAACAATTGACTCACTCTCGCAGCTGCTCGTCGCACAGAACTTTGATATGCCTGCAGGCTATGTAAATGATTCAAATGGCACGCAGTACATAGTACAGGTGGGAGATGAGATAAAATCAATTGATGATTTAACAAATCTAGTGCTTATGGATATGAAGCTTGATGGAATAGCTCCTATTCATGTCGGTGATGTGGCAGATGTTGAGATGACTGACAACTCGGATGAGACATATGCGATAGTCAACGGTAATCCCGGAATAATACTCTCCATGGAGAAGCAGACCGGCTACTCTACAGGAGATGTCACAGACCGTCTTTTGGACAAGCTTGATTCGCTGGAAAAGGAAAATGACGGATTACACGCCACAGTGCTTATGAACCAGGGCGTATACATCGACATGGTTGTAAAAAGTGTGATGCAGAATATGATAGTGGGAGCAATACTTGCCATTTTCGTATTGCTTTTGTTCTTAAAGGATATAAAGCCAACACTTGTTATCGCAGCATCTATACCACTATCGGTTATTGTGGCAGTGGTGCTTATGTATTTTACGGATATCACCTTAAATATCATTTCAATGTCGGGACTTGTGCTTGGAATAGGAATGCTGGTGGATAATTCAATAGTAGTAATCGAGAATATCTACAGATTAAGGGGAGAGGGATATTCGGTAAAGAAGGCAGCTGTTGAGGGTGCAAATCAGGTGGCAGGAGCCATTTTTGCCTCTACACTTACCACGGTAAGTGTGTACGCGCCAATCATTTTTACTGATGGAATCACGAGACAGCTCTTTGTAGACCTGGCACTTACGGTAGCGTTTACTCTTATGGCATCTCTTGTAGTGGCACTCACGTTTGTACCGGCAATTGCTTCAGGTATGCTCAAAAAGACGAAGGATATAAAGCATCCATGGTTTGACCGTTTTAAGGACTGGTATGGAAATGTGCTCGGCACATGTCTTAGATTTAAGCCGGTGGTATTTATTGCGGCAGTAGTGCTTTTAGTCGGCAGTGGCGCACTTTGCATGTCAAGGGGAATGACATTTATGGATATGGACATGGAGTCAAATCAGATTTCACTTACCATAGAGGCAAAGGATGACGAAAAGCTTGACTTCAAGCAGCTTACAGAGCTGTCTGATAAGGTCATGGACAAAATATCTGATATAAAGGGCATAGACACAATAGGAGCTACAGCAGGCGGCAGCTCGACCATGAACCTGATGAGCTCAGGAAGCGACAGCGTGAGCATGTATATATTGCTTGATGAGAAGTCGGATGTTTCATCGGATAAGGTAATAGATGAAATTGAAAAACGCACAAAGAATCTGGACTGCAAGGTAACAGCATCTTCGCAGGCTATGGACTCATCAGAGTTTTTCGGAAGTGGTCTCTCTGTCAGGATTAAGGGTAATGATATAGACAAGCTGCAGAAGCTTGCAGGTGATGTGGCAGATATCCTTAAGGACACAAATGGAGTGACAGATATAGATGACGGTCTTGGAGATACAATCAATGAGCTTAAGATAACTGTGGATAAGGAAAAAGCAGCAAAGTATGGCTATACGGTGGCTCAGGTATACCAGCTCGTATCCGGTGAGATATCATCTCAAAAGAGCGCAACAACCATTACGACCGACATAAAGGACTATGAGGTATACTTACAATCTGCAGAGCAGTCTGATGTGACTGTGGACGACATCAAAAACCTTACATTTACCTATAAGGATAATGATGGCAGTGAAAAGGAGATTCCGCTCAGTGATATCTGCACTATTTCGCAGGAACAGACACTGAGTACCATTCATCGAGATGCTCAGACAAGATATATTACAGTATCAGGTGCGGTTGATGAAAACCATAATGTAACATTACTAAGCGATAAAATTAAATCAAAAATTAATAAACTTAGTATTCCTGATGGCTATTCAATAGATATGGAGGGCGAGGATGAGACAATAAATGAGTCAATGAGTCAGCTTGGACTTATGCTTGTGCTTGCAGTGATATTTATCTATCTTATCATGGTGGCGCAGTTCCAGTCATTGCTTTCACCGTTTATTATCATGTTCTGTATACCTCTTGCGTTTACAGGAGGCTTTATAGCTCTTTTCATCACGGGAAATGAGCTTGGAATCATATCAATGCTTGGCTTTATCATGCTGGCAGGTCTCATTGTAAATAATGGAATCGTGCTCATTGATTACATCAATCAGGCCAGGAGAGAGGGCATGAGCAAGCATGAGGCAATCATAGACGCAGGCCGTACAAGGCTTCGTCCAATACTGATGACAGCGATGACCACCATACTCGCAATGTTTACATCGGCGATAGGTATCGGAGATGGCTCAGATATGATAAAGCCGATGGCAATCGCAATAATAGGAGGTCTCGTATACGGAACCATCCTTACGCTTATAGTAATTCCATGTATCTATGATGCGTTCAACAGAGAGAAGAGCATGGTAGAGGAAGAGCTGTAGCAGGATAGAAGGAAAAAGCTGGAAATATAGAGAGTTGGAGGATTTTTACATGGCAAAGTATATTATGGCATTAGATGCGGGCACGACCAGCAACAGATGTATACTTTTCAATGAGAAGGGCGAGATGTGCAGCGTGGCACAGAAGGAATTTACGCAGTTTTTCCCGAAGCCAGGCTGGGTGGAGCACGATGCAGAGGAAATCTGGGCCACACAGCTTGAGGTGGCAAAGGAGGCAATGGCAAATATACAGGCTACGGCAGCCGACATATGTGCGATAGGCATTACTAACCAGAGAGAGACCACGATTGTGTGGGACAAAAATACGGGAGAGCCGGTTTATCACGCAATAGTATGGCAGTGCAGGCGCACGGCAGAGTATGCGGATTCACTGAAGGAAAAGGGGCTTACCGAGACCTTCAGGAAAAAGACAGGTCTTGTGATAGATGCTTATTTTTCGGCAACTAAGCTCAAGTGGCTCCTTGACAATGTGCCGGGAGCAAGGGAGAGAGCCGAAAGAGGCGAGCTTTTGTTTGGAACAGTCGAGACATGGCTTATATGGAAGCTCACTCAGGGGCAGGTGCATGTTACGGATTATTCCAATGCATCAAGAACCATGATGTTTAATATCAATACCTTAAAGTGGGATGATGAGATACTTAAGGAGCTTGACATACCAAAGAGCATGCTTCCAAAGCCTATGCCGTCAAGCTGTGTGTATGGTGAGGTGAATCCGGTGTACTTCGGGGGACCGATTCCTATCGCGGGAGCGGCAGGAGACCAGCAGGCAGCACTTTTTGGACAGACCTGCTGTAGGGCAGGAGAAGCCAAAAATACATATGGCACCGGCTGCTTCCTTCTCATGAATACAGGTGAGATGCCTGTTTCATCAAAGAACGGACTTGTTACCACAATAGCCTGGGGCATAGACGGCAAGGTGGTATATGCGCTGGAGGGCTCAATATTTGTGGCAGGAGCCTCAATACAGTGGCTCCGCGATGAGATGAAATTTATCGATTCCTCAACTGATTCAGAGTACATGGCGAGAAAGGTAAAGGATACAAACGGCTGTTATGTGGTGCCGGCATTTACAGGGCTTGGGGCACCGTACTGGGATCAGTATGCGAGAGGAACTATTGTGGGTCTTACGAGAGGTGTAAACAAGTACCATGTCATAAGGGCCACTCTGGAATCAATGGCATTTCAGGTAAATGATGTGCTTGAGGCAATGAAGGCTGATTCGGGCATCAATCTCACATCGCTTAAGGTGGACGGCGGCGCCAGTGCCAACAATCTGCTCATGCAGATGCAGGCTGATATCAGCAATGCACCGGTCAATAGGCCTGTGTGTGTGGAGACAACAGCCATGGGCGCAGCGTACCTCGCAGGGCTTGCAGTGGGCTATTGGGACAGCATGGATGATATAAAGAGAAACTGGGCTATTGACCGTGTGTTTGAGCCGGAGATAGCGGATGATATGAGAGAAAAGAAGCGTAAAATGTGGAAAAAGGCTGTCGCCTGCGCATTTAACTGGGCGAAGGATGACTGAAAGTAAAAATATATATGGAAATTGGTAGGAGAAAATAACATGTATGATGTAGTAATTATAGGAGCGGGAGTATCGGGAAGCGCCTGTGCAAGAGAGCTATCGAAATATAACCTGTCCATCTGCGTAGTGGAAAAGGAGGAGGACGTGTGCTGTGGCACCTCAAAGGCCAACAGTGCTATTGTCCATTCCGGAATTGACTGTAAGACCGGTACACTTATGGCACAGATGAATATCCGTGGAAATGAGATGATGGACGAGCTTTCGAAGCAGCTTGATTTTGAGTTCAGAAGAAACGGCTCGCTGATAGTGTGCTTTAGCGAGGACGATATGCCAAGGCTTAAGGAGCTTTACAATCAGGGAATCGCAAATGGCGTGCCGGGACTTGAAATTCTTGATTCAAAGAAAGCACATGAGATGGAGCCGAATCTGTCTGATGAGGTGGTGGCAGCTATTTACTGCCCGACAGGAGGCATTGTATGTCCGTTTGGCATGAATATTGCATTTGCTGAGAATGCTGCGGCAAACGGTGTGGAGTTTTTATTTAACACCGAGGTGAAGGAGATACAAAAGGAGCAGACAGGCTATATTCTCATTACTCAAAATGGAGAAATTCATGCACGCTGCGTTGTAAATGCAGCTGGTGTATATGCTGATGTATTTCACAACATGGTGAGTGAAAACAAAATCCATATCACACCAAGGCGCGGAGAGTACGAGCTATTAGACAGGGCAGCTGGTGGTATCGTTGACAAGACAATCTTCCAGCTTCCGGGAAAATACGGCAAGGGCGTGCTTGTAACCCCGACAGTACACGGAAATATCCTAATCGGACCTACAGCAGATGATCATGATGACAAGGATGGTACAAATACAACAAGAGCGGGCTTAGCGCATGTTACGACATCCGGCACACGTTCGGTGCCGTCACTTCCTATGCGTCAGGTCATCACATCGTTTGCAGGAAACCGTGCACATGAGGACGGACATGAGTTTATCATCGAGGAGCTTAAAGATGCACCATTTTTTGTGGACTGTGCAGGTATAGAGTCACCGGGCTTATCAAGTGCACCGGCTATCGGTGAGAGAGTGGCAGCAATAGTTGAGAGGCTTTTTAAGCCTTCTAAAAATGCGGACTTTATCGAGACAAGAAAAGGTATTTTAAATCCAAAGAAGCTTTCAGAGGATGAGTATAAAGAGCTGATAAAAGAAAAGCCTGAGTATGGTAACATAATCTGCCGCTGTGAGATGATTACGGAGGGCGAGATAATGGATGCGGTAAACAGACCGTTAGGCGCAAAGTCGCTTGATGGTGTGAAGAGACGCACCAGAGCCGGAATGGGCAGGTGCCAGGCAGGCTTCTGTTCTCCGAGAACTATGGAGATTATCGCCAGGGAGAGAGGCATTTCGCAGCTTGACATCACTAAAAGCGGTGGAAAGTCAAAGATAGTTGTTGGAATGAGCAAGAATCGCGGATAGTCTGTCTTACTTCAAAGAGACAGGTAACGAAAGATTGATATTGGGTTAATATCAGATTAACATAGGGGGACAATATGGAATTTTACGATATTGTGATAGTAGGAGGCGGCCCGGCAGGTCTTGCGGCAGCAGCTTCCGCTAAGAAAAATAAAATAGATAAAATACTTATACTGGAAAGAGACTGCGAGCTTGGCGGCATATTAAACCAGTGTATACACAATGGCTTTGGCCTGCACACCTTTAAGGAGGAACTCACAGGTCCTGAATATGCCGGCAGATTTATCAAAGAGGTCAAAGAGCTTGGCATAGAGTACAGACTGAATACGATGGTCATGGATATCTCAACCGGTGACGAGTCCGAAAATGGGTCAAACGATAAAATAGTCACGGCTATGAACCGTACAGACGGACTTTTCCATATCGCTGCAAAGACAGTAATACTTGCGATGGGCTGCAGGGAGAGAGCAAGAGGTGCCCTAAACATACCAGGCTACAGACCGGCAGGAATTTTCTCGGCGGGTACAGCTCAGAGACTGGTGAATATAGAGGGATACATGCCGGGACGAAAGGTAGTAATACTTGGCTCAGGAGATATCGGTCTTATCATGGCAAGAAGAATGACCTTGGAGGGTGCCAAGGTGCAGGTGGTTGCAGAACTCATGCCGTATTCAGGAGGCTTGAAGCGTAATATTGTGCAGTGCCTTGATGATTTTAATATCCCGCTTAAGCTTAGCCACACAGTGGTTGATATAAAGGGCAGGGAGCGTGTGGAGGGCATCACTCTCGCTCAGGTTGACGAGCATAACAAGCCTATTGAGGGAACAGAGGAGTTTTACGAGTGCGATACGCTTTTACTCTCATGCGGACTCATTCCGGAAAATGAGATTTCAAAAACAGCAGGTGTAGAGCTCAATCCTGTAACAAGCGGACCTGTTGTAAACGAAAGCCTTGAGACCAATGTGCCGGGTGTATTTGCCTGTGGAAATGTGCTTCATGTGCACGACCTCGTGGATTATGTGTCAGAGGAAGCAACAGCAGCAGGCCGCCATGCCGCAGAGTATGTGAAAAACGGCGGTGATAAGAGTGATGATGGCAAAGAAATATCGATAACTGCTACAGGCGGAGTCAGATATACTGTCCCAAGCACTATAAATACTGCACAGATGGATGATACTGTGACGGTAAGATTTCGAGTGGGAGCTGTGTATAAGAATTGTTATATTGCAGTATATCTGGATGATAAACAATTACAGCACCGCAAGCGCCCTGTAATGGCACCGGGTGAGATGGAGCAGGTAGTGCTGCAGAAGAAGCAGCTCATCGAAACGGAAAATCCCCGCACAATTACGATAAAGATTGAGGAGGCATAGTATCATGGAAGAAAGAAATTTGACATGTATAGGCTGCCCTCTGGGCTGTGCCCTTAAGGTGACAATAGATGGAGATAATGTCACAGTAACCGGAAATACCTGTAAGCGCGGAGCAGACTACGGAGCAAATGAAGTGACACATCCGACGCGAATCGTGACAAGCACAGTCTGTGTGAAAAACGGCACAATACCTATGGTATCCGTAAAGACGGCACAGGATATTCCAAAGGAAAAGATAATGGATGTGATGGACTGTATCAACCGGATCACGGTAGAGGCACCGGTGCATATAGGTGATGTACTGCTAAGTGATGCTGCTGCAACCGGTGTGGATATAGTTGCAACAAAGAATGTTGAAGCATAAATAAGGAGCATGAATTAATGGTTAAAACCGGAATTTCCCTTGATAGTGTAAAAAACAATAATAAATCTCAGATACTTAAGATACTGCAGAAAAACGGCGCAATGTCAAGGAAGGATATTGCCAATCAGATAGGACTCACACCGGCGGCTGTGACCATGCTGTGCAATGATATGATGGAAGCTCACATGATACTTGAAAAGGGTGAGATGAAGGAGCAGAAGAGAGCGGGCCGTAAGAAGGTGCTTGTGGATATCAATTATGATTTTAAGTATATAGTATCTGTAAATATTGAGGCTGTAGACACGAGCATTACAGTTACCAATATCAGGGGAAATGTGCTTGTTGAAACTAAGGTACATACCCGGACGGACATTGAACCACAGCTGTTTTTAGAAGAACTGGCAAAGGAAATAAAGCTTCAGCTTTGGGAAAAGGAACTTAAGCTGTCAGATATTCTTGGAATCGGAATATGTGTTCCGGGAATAGTTGACAGGAATAATGGCATCAGTATACACGCTTATGGCATATGGAACAATCAAGTAAAAATAAGAGAAATACTTGAAAAACAGATTCAGTGTCCGGTAATACTTGAAAACAACGTCAAAGCATTTGCGGAAGCCGAAATGCTTTATGGTGTCGGAAAATATGGAAACAATATTGTTTTTATTAAGTGGGGCCCGGGTGTCGGCTCTGCGATAGTTGTGGACAATAAGCTATATGAGGGCAATCAGCACAACGCAGCAGAAATAGGACACTACATCATAGAGCCTGATGGACTTAAGTGCAGATGTGGCAGACATGGCTGTCTTGAAACAAGAGTATCCATGTTTGCCCTGTGTGACCGCATAAAGGAGATATATTCCAAGGAAAATACCCCTGTGCTATACGAAGAAACAGCCGGTGATAAAAATCTTATAACAAGAGAGCTCTTGACTTCGTGGGTAGAAAATGAGGGCAACGGCTACATAACAAGGATGGATAAGACAATTTCTGAGATACTTGTTGGAGCAATAGAACGAATGGCACGTGTCGCTGTAAATGTGTTGACTATTCTGGCTCCGGATTGCACGATAGTGTTTGGTTCAATGTTTGAAAATACAAGCATATATAAGCTTTTTATACAGTACTGCACAAAATATGATGAAAACTATACTGACAAGCTTATCAGCCGTTCACACTTGAGCGATAAGATGGCATATATAGGCGGAACAGCACTTATAGCGAGCACTTATTTCTTTGAAAGTAAAAATTTATAATAAAGAAAAAATGAAGAAATCTTATTGATATTTTCTTTATTATTGCATATACTATAAGCAAGAAAGGAGTGTTGTATATGTCACAGTCAGTTAATGTTAATTTTAAATTGGATGCAGATGTAAAAAAAAGCATGGAACAGGTGTGTTCGGAATTAGGTCTTTCTATGAGTGCAGCGTTCACCGTTTTTGCAAAAAAAGTAGGCAGAGAAAAGCGTATTCCTTTTGAGGTATCGGTAGATCCGTTTTATTCTGATAGCAATATCCGTTATTTGGAAAATATCGTGCGCGATATTAAGGATGGCAAAGCTCACTTCGCAGAGCATGATTTGATAGAGGAGGACTAATGAGGTTACTATGGGAAGATAGGGCATGGAGCGATTATTTATACTGGCAGACGCAGGATAAGAAAACACTGAAAAGAATTAATGGACTTATCAAGGATATTCAGCGAAGTACGTTTGAGGGTATAGGTAAACCGGAACCATTAAAGGAAAATCTTAGTGGTATGTGGAGCAGACGCATTGATGACACTAATCGAATTGTTTATTATGAAAAAGATGAGATAATTTATATTGTTTCATGTAAAGGTCATTATGATGATTGAAAAATCATATTGACAAATCACCCAATGCACTTTAATATTGTAGAAAGAAACAGGCAAATATTTAAAGGCATAAGAAAGAGGAGTACATGACGAAAGCTTTCAGAGAGAGCATCCGGTCCGTAAGATGGGGATACATTTTGGGCAGGCTGAAAGATGCTTAAGACAGAAATCATGGAAGGTAGCTTTTGAGCCGAAGAACCCAGAAAGTTAAATCTATATATAACGAGATTTGACATAAGTTCTTCCGATTCGTCCACGTTACAGGACAAGAGGCATTCGAGCGTATATGTCATATATTTTAGTGTATATGTCGCTCTGATGTAAACGAAGGTGGTACAGCGCTTATTCGCCCTTCCGGTCGTAGACCGGAGGGGCGTTTTTTGTAGACTGAGATGTGCACATATAGCGCAAATTTATTTGCTACTATGCTATTTTCGTCATGGCATGTACTAAAACTGTAAGACCGGCAGATTGCGCATGCAATCTAATCGGTCGCCAGATGAAAAGAAGAACAGCAAAAGCTCACAGCCTGAATTATCAGGCCGCGCATTATGTATGGAATTATGTGATTTATGGAGCTGCCTAGAGACTGTTAAAATTATGTACACAGCTCAGCAACGCACGCACATGGACGTGCGGGCGAGGCGTTAGCGCCATGGACGGCGCTAAAAGCCGGTTGCGTCATGGTCTAAGCAATCATTCATCATAATTTTTACAGTGTCTTGGCAGCGTAATCATGAACATAATTCCATACATAATGCGCGACCTGATACAAAACACCCCCAAAGCTTTTGCGTCATTCATATAAAAGGAGGAAAACATGAGCAAAGAACTAAACAAAACCTACGATCCAAAGGACATCGAGGACCGTCTTTACAAAAAGTGGGAAGACAATGGCTACTTCCATGCTGAGGTAGACCGCAGCAAAAAACCATTCACAATCGTGATGCCACCACCAAACATCACAGGACAGCTGCACATGGGACATGCCCTTGACAACACCATGCAGGATATCCTTATCAGATACAAGAGAATGCAGGGCTACAATGCACTCTGGCAGCCGGGAACAGACCACGCATCCATCGCAACAGAGGTAAAGGTCATCCAGGCACTTAAAGAGCAGGGAATCAACAAGGCAGACCTTACAAGAGAAGAGTTCCTGGAGAAATGCTGGGACTGGAGAAAAGAGTATGGCGGACGTATCGTAAAGCAGCTTCGTAAGCTCGGATCATCAGCAGACTGGCAGCGTGAGAGATTTACAATGGATGAGGGATGCTCACACGCAGTACAGGAGGTATTTACAAAGCTTTATAAGAAGGGCTGGATTTATAAGGGCTCAAGAATCGTAAACTGGTGTCCGGTATGTAAGACATCCATTTCAGATGCAGAGGTAGAGCATGAGGAGCAGGACGGCTTCTTCTGGCACATTAACTATCCTGTAGTTGGCGAGGAAGGCAGATTCGTAGAGATAGCAACAACACGTCCTGAGACACTTTTCGGAGATACAGCCGTAGCTGTAAACCCTGATGATGAGCGTTATCAGGATATCATCGGAAAGACCTTAAAGCTTCCATGCACAGACAGAGAGATTCCTGTAATCGCAGATTCATACGTAGATAAAGAGTTTGGAACAGGCTGTGTAAAGATTACACCTGCACACGACCCTAATGATTTTGAGGTAGGAAAACGCCACAGCTTAGAGGAAATCGTTGTAATCAATGATGATGCCACAATGAATGAAAAGGCCGGTAAATATGCCGGAATGGACAGATACGAGTGCAGAAAGGCACTGGTTGAGGACCTTAAGGAGCAGGGCCTTTTAGTAAAGGTTGTACCACACTCACACAATGTAGGTGTGCATGACCGCTGTCACACAACAGTTGAGCCAATGATCAAGCAGCAGTGGTTCGTCAAGATGGACGAGATGATCAAGCCTGCAGTTGAGGGCGTAAAGAACGGAGAAATCAAGCTTCTTCCTTCAAGAATGGACAAGACATACTTCAACTGGACAGACAATATCCGCGACTGGTGCATCAGCCGTCAGCTCTGGTGGGGACACAGAATACCTGCATGGTACTGTGATGACTGTGGAGAGATGGTAGTTTCAATAGAAAAGCCTGGCAAATGTCCTAAGTGTGGCAAGGAGCACTGGACACAGGATCCTGATACACTTGATACATGGTTCTCATCAGCGCTCTGGCCATTCTCAACACTCGGCTGGCCTGAAAAGACAGAGGATCTTGACTATTTCTATCCAAACGATGTGCTCGTAACAGGCTACGATATCATTTTCTTCTGGGTAATCAGAATGATTTTCTCAGGCTATGAGCAGATGGGCAAGGCACCATTCCACACAGTGCTTTTCCACGGACTCGTAAGAGATTCACAGGGCC
>ERZ506769.533-NODE-533-length-31471-cov-7.555927_pt1 | contig 31471 bp, 23 predicted proteins | sample MGYA00513039_ERZ506769 | MGnify/ENA metagenome assembly ERZ506769 | reverse complement strand
TGCCCAAAATAAGCAAATGCCCCGGATAGAAGATATAAAAAAACCATTTTGAAAATGTTGTAGCTTTTTTGGCTCTTTTCCCATTGTAAAAATATGCAATACAGATACCAGCCACTCCCATGCCAACGATACTTAACAGCGCATAAGCAAAATTAGTTGTGACTGGAAATCTCCCGATACCACCTACAAAATTAAATATTCCAAACAACAATGTGGAGGTTAAAAAAGCCATCTTAGTTTTGAAAGTAGAATTTCTCGCCCACACAAAAAGCAAAGTAAATATGGGAGCCAATATAGCCCAATCACAAAAAAGACTGATAAAAATAATCGCAATGGTAAATATGGTTTTCAGCACTCTGTTTTTTGTTTTAGTTAGCCCCCATATAAGCAAAAAACACAAACAGAGCGTAAAAAGCATATTTAGTCCGTAAAATTCTATAACACGCCCTTTTGTGAATGCTAAGCAATATGGGATTTCAGAAATAATTGCAAAAACAAATAGTCGTGATAGGTACTTTTTTCTTGAATGGGTGTAGTAATAGCCCTCAACTAAAAAGTATATCATCACAATCGCTGTGAAGTAGCCTATTGCTAAAAAGCTTTCACATACCAGCGTACCAGAACGGAGAAAAATTGTTGCAATGTGATTCAGCAACATTGTAAGCATAGCGAAATATTTAATTATGTCTTTGTTTAAAAGTTTAGGGCTGCTTTTTATATCTCTTCCCATAATATCTGCTCTCCTTTTAAGGCTCTAAAAGACATTGTATCACAAGTTTGTGAACATTTCTACAGCAAGTGACATGATAAGCCGGGAAAAGTAAATCAACGATTTAACAAATTATAAAGAAGCAGATTTGACACTTTTGCCGCTATACAACCAGCCCTGTTCCGTGGTACAATGAAACCACGGAATAGTGGGGCTGGCTGTCGGAAACGGAGGATTTTATGTTAAGACAAGCCACCCAAAACCTCATTACCGCCCTTTATCCGAGATTGTCCCATGAGGACGAATTGCAAGGCGAGAGTAATTCCATATCGAACCAAAAACGGATACTCGAAGCCTTTGCAAAACAAAATGGCTTTACCAACCTGCGCTGGTACACCGACGACGGCTATTCCGGCGCGAACTTTCAAAGGCCCGGTTTTCAAGCCATGCTTGCAGACATTGAAGCCGGGAAAGTGGGTACGGTCATCGTCAAGGACATGAGCCGGTTAGGGCGAAACTACTTGCAGGTAGGGTTTTACACGGAAATGCTGTTCCCTCAAAAGGGCGTGCGTTTTATCGCTGTCAACGACAATGTGGACAGCGCAAACGGCGGCATGGACAACGATTTTACCCCTCTGCGAAATCTGTTCAACGAATGGCTGGTGAGAGATACGAGCAAGAAAATCAAGGCAGTTAAAAGAGCAAAAGGCATGAGCGGCAAGCCCGTTACCAGCAAGCCGGTGTATGGCTACCTCATGGACGAGGACGAGAACTATATCGTTGACGAGGAAACCGCGCCGGTTGTCCAGCAGATTTACCAGCTTTGCCTTGCGGGGAACGGCCCGACCAAGATTGCCCGTATGCTGACGGAACAGCAAATCCCCACGCCGGGGACGCTGGAATACCGCAGGACAGGCAGCACACGCCGCTACCACCCCGGCTATGAGTGTAAATGGGCGACGAACACCGTCGTTCATATCCTCGAAAACCGGGAGTACACCGGCTGTCTGGTAAACTTCAAGACGGAAAAGCCCTCTTACAAGACCAAGCACAGCGTAGAAAATCCCATTGAGAAGCAGGCCATTTTTGAGAACCACCATGAGCCGATTATTGACACGGAAACATGGGAGCGTGTGCAGGAGTTACGCAAGCAGCGCAAACGCCCGAACCGCTATGACGAAGTGGGGCTGTTCTCTGGTATGCTGTTCTGCGCCGACTGCGGCCATGTGATGTACCAGCAGCGGTATCAGAACAAGAACCGCAAGCAGGACTGTTACATCTGCGGCAGCTACAAGAAGCGCACCCGCGACTGTACGGCGCACTTTATCCGCACCGACCTGTTGACCGCCGGTGTCCTGGCAAATCTCCGGCAAGTAACCGAATACGCCGCCAAGCATGAGAGCCGCTTTGTGAAGCTGCTTGTCCAGCAGAACGAGATCGGCGGCAAGAGAAAGACCGCCGCAGCCACCAAGCAGCTTGAACAGGCGCAGGAGCGGATTGCCGAAGTGAGCCGCATTATCAAGCGGCTGTATGAGGACAATGTGAACGGCAAAATCAGCGACGAGCGTTTCATGGAACTGTCGGCAGACTATGAGCAGGAGCAGCGGGAACTGAAAGACCGCACCGCCGCATTGCAGGCGGAACTGGACAAGTCGCAGGCGGCCACCGTTAACGCCGAGAAATTCATGGGGATTGTCCGCAAGCACCTTGCCTTTGAGGAATTGACACCCACCCTCTTGCGGGAAATGATTGAGAAAATCGTCGTGCATGAGTGCAGCTATGACGAGAACGGCACCCGCAGGCAGGACATTGAGATTTATTACAGCTTTGTCGGCAAGATTGACTTGCCCGAATAACCGCCCGACCTATCCGACACAATGGCCAAGTGCCGGATAGGAACGGCAAAATTTTTTACACTTCTATTACTTCTTTATCGCACATCAGCAAAGTCGCAGGGTGTTAAGCAGCTCGTCGCGGGCGGTGGTGTTGCCCTGATCGGCGTCACTCTGGTTCCCCTGCTGTCTGGTCTGCTGGGCTGATCTTCCCGGCTGTCCGCCAACCAGCCCAACCATAACTGTTAAATCCTGAAACCCCGCAGCGCTCTCCCGGTTCCATGCGGGAGAGCGCTGCAAAGGAGGTGAACCCACATGATAGGCGAACTCATAGGGGATTGGATCAAAGGCATTTTAATCGACGGCATCATGGGCAACCTGTCCGGGCTGTTCAGCACGGTCAATACGAAAGTCGGGGAAATCGCCTCGGATGTGGGGACGACGCCGCAAGCGTGGAACAGCGGCATATTCAATATGCTGCAATCCTTGTCGGACACGGTGATCGTCCCCATTGCAGCGGCGATCCTTGCCGTTATCATGTGCTATGAGCTGATAGACATGATCGTGGAAAAGAACAATATGCACGACTTTGACACCTCCATGTTCTTCCGCTGGATTTTCAAGTCTGCCTTTGCCATCCTCATTGTCAGCAACACATGGAACATCGTCATGGGCGTGTTCGATGCCACCCAGAGCGTTGTCAACCAAAGCTCCGGCGTGATCATCGGCGAAACATCCATCCACTTTGACCGCTTGATACCCGGACTGGAATTTCAGCTGGAAAGCATGACCATCGGCAGTCTGCTCAGCCTGTGGTTCCAGACCCTTGTAGTGGGCCTGACCATGAACATCCTTTCCATCTGCATCTTCCTTGTGACCTACGGCCGCATGATCGAGATTTACGTTGTGACCGCGCTGGGGCCTATCCCGCTTGCCACCATGGGCAGCAGCGAGTGGCGCAGCACCGGGCAGAATTATTTGAAATCTTTGCTGGCACTGGGTTTCCAAGCGTTCCTGATTATGATTGTCGTGGGCATTTACGCGGTGCTGATACACAACATTTCAGGCGCAGCGGACATTGCCGGGGCCATCTGGGGCTGCATGGGCTACACCGTGCTACTCTGTTTCTGTCTGTTCAAGACCGGCAGCATCAGCAAGTCCGTATTCGGTGCCCATTGAGAAAGGAGCGTTTGAATGGCGTATGTGACCGTTCCCAAAGATTTGACCCATGTAAAATCCAAAGTCTTATTCGGGCTGACCAAGCGTCAGCTGGTCTGCTTCGGCGGTGCGCTCCTCACGGGCGGACCGCTTTATTTTTTGGCCCGGAACTATCTTTCCAACAGTGCAGCGGCCCTGCTGATGATTTTTGCCATGCTGCCGGGGCTGCTGTTCGCTCTGTTCGAGCGGCACGGCCAGCCCCTTGAAGTGGTGATTCAGCAAATGATTCAGTGCTGCTTTATCCGTCCCAAGGAAAGGCCCTATCAAACCAACAATGCTTACGCCGCCCTTGTGCGGCAATACCAAATGGAACAGGAGGTAAAGGCCATTGTCCAGAAAAACGATACCCCACGAAACCGAAAAGCCCAAAAAGCTCACCCGCGCCCAGAAAAAAGAAATTGATGCCGTTATCCGCAAGTACAAGGGTGACGGCAAGCCCCGCACGGCACAGGCCACCATCCCGTATGAGGCCATTTACCCGGACGGTGTGTGCCGCATTGACCGCCGCACGTTCTCCAAGTGCATTGCCTTTGAGGACATCAGTTATCAGCTGGCCCAGCCGGAAACGAGGACCGCCATCTTTGAACACCTGTGCGACCTGTACAACTATGTGGATGCCTCCATCCATGTGCAGCTTTCGTTTTTGAATCGCAAAGTTGACCCGGTGCAGTACGCAAAAAGTTTTGAGATCGCACCGCAGGGGGATGATTTTGACGACATCCGCGCCGAGTACACCGCCATCCTGCAAAAGCAGCTTGCCAGCGGAAACAACGGCATTGTCAAAACCAAATATCTGACGTTTACCATTGAGGCCGACAGCCTGAAAACGGCGCGGGCACGGCTGACCCGCATTGGCCTTGATCTGCTGGGCTACTTTAAGACCATGGGCTGCGTGGCACACGTCATGGATGGGCGGGAACGTTTGGAGGTGCTGCACGGCATCTTCCACCCGGACGGCGAACCGTTCCGTTTTGACTGGGACTGGCTGGCACCCTCCGGCCTGTCCACCAAGGATTTTGTGGCCCCGTCCTCCCTCTGTTTCGGTACGACCAAAACCTTTGGTTTTGGCGGCAAGTATGGAGCTGTGAGCTTTTTACAAATCCTTGCGCCGGAACTTTCGGACGAAATGCTGGCCGACTTTCTCAAAACGGAAAGCGGGATTCTCGTCAATCTCCATGTGCAGGCCATCGACCAGACCGAGGCCATCAAAACCATCAAACGGAAAATCACAGACCTTGATGCTATGAAGATTCAGGAACAGAAAAAGGCTGTCCGTTCCGGGTACGACATGGATATCCTCCCCAGCGACCTTGCCACCTACGGCGAGGATGCCAAAAAGCTGCTGAATAAACTGCAAACAAGAAATGAGCGATTGTTCATGCTGACTTTTTTAGTGCTGAACGTGGCCGACACCAAGCAAAAGCTGGGCAACGATGTGTTCCAAGCGGCGGGTGTGGCGCAGAAGTACAACTGCTCTCTTGTCCGGCTGGACTACCAGCAGGAGCAGGGCCTTGTGTCCAGCCTTCCGCTGGGCATCAACCAGATAAGGATTCAGCGCAGCCTTACCACCTCCAACGTGGCGGTGTTCGTGCCCTTTGTGACGCAGGAGCTTTTCCAGAGCGGGGCCGCTATGTACTATGGCATCAACGCAAAATCCCACAACATGATCATGCTGGACCGCAAGCAGGCCCGGTGTCCCAACGGCTTGAAGCTGGGCACGCCCGGCAGCGGCAAATCCATGAGCTGCAAGTCCGAAATCGTCAGTGTGTTTTTAACGACTGCTGACGATATTTTTATTTCAGACCCAGAGGCCGAGTATTATCCGCTGGTCAAGCGGCTGCATGGGCAGGTCATCAAACTTTCGCCCACCAGCAAGGACTATGTGAATCCTCTGGACATCAACCTCAACTACTCCGAGGATGATAGTCCGCTTGCCCTGAAATCGGATTTTGTGCTGTCGTTCTGTGAACTGGTCATGGGCGGCAAAACGGGTCTGGAAGCGATTGAACGCACCGTGATAGACCGTGCCGTGAAAGCCATCTACCGCCCCTATCTGGCGAACCCCTGCCCGGAGAATATGCCGATTTTGTCTGACCTCCACCAAGCCCTGCTCGACCAGCACTTGCCGGAAGCGGACCGGGTAGCGCAGGCATTGGACTTGTATGTGTCCGGCTCGCTGAATGTGTTTAATCACAAAACGAATGTAGACATCCACAACCGGCTTGTGGCCTTTGACATCAAAGAGTTAGGCAAGCAGTTAAAAAAATTGGGGATGCTCATTATCCAAGACCAGATATGGGGCCGTGTCACCCAGAACCGCAGTCAGGGCCGCGCCACATGGTATTTTGCAGACGAGTTCCACTTGCTCTTGAAAGAGGAACAGACCGCCGCGTACAGTGCCGAGATTTGGAAACGCTTCCGCAAATGGGGCGGTGTGCCCACGGGCGCCACCCAGAATGTGAAGGACCTTCTTTCTTCCCCGGAGATCGAGAACATTCTGGAAAACAGCGACTTCATCACGCTGCTGAATCAGGCATCCGGCGACCGCAAAATCCTTTCGGAACGGCTGAACCTCTCCGCAGACCAGCAGAAGTACATCGACAATTCCGAACCGGGCGAAGGACTGCTGATTTTTGAAAATGTGGTGCTACCGTTTTCCAATCCCATCCCGAAAAATACCCAGCTCTATAAAATCATGACCACCCGGCTCAGCGAGGTGGTGGAGCTATGAGCCTAACGCATTTCAGCTTGTTTTCCGGCATCGGCGGCATCGACCTTGCCGCGGAAGCAGCGGGTTTCACTTCGGTTTGTCAATGCGAGTGGGCAGCATTTCCCGCCGCTGTGCTGGCAAGCCACTGGCCGGAGGTGCCCCGTTTTCAGGACATCACCACTGTAACAAAGGAGGCTTTCTTTGAAAAAACAGGACTTCGCACCGTCACCCTCATTTCAGGCGGCTTCCCGTGCCAGCCGTTCTCCACCGCAGGGCGGCAGCGTGGCTTCCACGATGAACGCTACCTGTGGCCCGAAATGCTGCGGGTCATCCGGGAATTGCAGCCCCGTTGGGTGCTTGGAGAAAATGTTGCTGGCTTCCTCCGTATGGGGCTCGACAAAACGCTCATTGACTTGGAGCAGGCAGGTTACGATGTTCGGGTTTTCGTATTACCTGCTGCTGCCGTTGGCGCGTGGCACGAACGGAAACGGGTATTCATCATCGGCTCCGCTGCTTCCCACACCCCTTGCCAGCGACACCGGGGATGTGGGCAAAGGACTGGACATCCAAATCTCTGCGAATGGCAGCTACCGCAAGATGAACAAGGATGGCAAAGCATGGACGGCGCGGCTCTCTCATGTGATCTACCGTATGACACCCACCACACTGAAAAAGCCCTACCTCAACCCGGACTGGGTAGAGTGGCTGATGGGTTTCCCGCGCAAATGGACGGACATTCCCTTTGGGACAAAGAGCCGGCCGACATCCCGCGCCTGACCGAAGATGTGCCAAACCGCAGCAAGCGGATGAAAACACTGGGCAATGCAGTTTCGCCGCCGCAGGTGTTCCCGATTCTCAAATACATTGCGGACATTGAAACGGGCCGCTGTCCGATGGGAGGTGAAGAACTTTGAAAGAATTGCAGGCGAAAGCCAAAGTCACCCAGACCATGACCCGTGATGGTCTGGTGATGGAAAATCAGGCGGACGGCACTGTGGAGAACGTTTCCAGCCGGGAGGCGGAACAGGATTATTCTACGGATTCCGAAGGCAAGACCGAAAAAATACTGGAACGGGCCGAGGACGTAGAGGACAAGCACAAGGCAAAGAAAAAAGCCAAACAAGCTGCGGAAACCGCCGAGAGTGAAGATGGCCTGCACGGTTCCGCCGCCCGTCTGGAACTGACCGAAGAAGAACGGGCAGACCCGGCGTTGCAGCCGTACATCCAAAAGGCGGAAGCGAAAGCCGACAAGCTGGATGCAGCCCGCGCCGCTCTTCCGAAAAAGCGTGTCCCGGTCAAGGAAAAAGTCTACGATGCTGTCAGCGGCAAGGCAAAATCCACCCTGCGCTTTGAGCAGCAGGACAAAGGCCCGCCCAGCCTGAAACCAAACCCGGCCAGCCGCCCGCTATCGGAAGCGTTGCTGTTCGCTCACGGAAAAATCCATGAAGTCGAACACGAAAATGTGGGTGTGGAGGGTGGCCACAAGGGTGAAGAACTGGTGGAGCATCAGACCGCCAAGGTCATCCGCAGCGGCATCCGGCACCACAAGATGAAGCCCTACAAGGCCGTGGAAAAGGCAGAGCGTCAGCTCATGTCTGCCAATGCAGAATACTTTTACCAGAAATCCTTGCGGGACAATCCGCAAATTGCACAGGCGGCCAGCAACCCCATTTCCCGGATGTGGCAGAAACAGCGTATCAAACAGCAGTATGCCAAAGCCGCACGGCAGGCCGGGCAAGCCGCCGCGCAGGGTGCAGCTGCCACCGCAGAGAACGGTTTCCGGGTGACAAAATTTGCAGCGGAAAGCGGCGAACGGGTGGTCGAATTTGCGGCCCGGAATTGGAAAACCATTCTGATCGTGGCCGTGTTCGGTCTGCTGGCTCTGCTCTTGATAACGGGCTTGCAGTCCTGCACGGTGATGGCGGGCACCGCTGGGACCGGCGTGACGGCATCTTCTTATTTTTCCAAGGACAAGGATATGCTGGGTGCAGAAAAAACCTACGCCAAGCTGGAACAAAAGCTGCAACGGTATCTCGACACCTACGAGGCCACCCACAACTACGATGAATACCATTTTTATCTGGACGAAATCGAGCATGACCCCTATGTGCTGATCTCAATTTTGTCCGCGCTCCATGATGGCGTTTTTACATTGGCCGAGGTGCAGGGCGAACTTGAAATGCTCTTTGAAAAGCAGTACATCCTGACCGAGACCGTGACCATGCAGATACGTTACCGTACAAAAATGATGGTCATTATTGGCCCGTATGGTGTGCCGCAAGTTATCACCTACCAAGAACCGTATGAATACTACATCTGCACGGTCAAGCTGAAGAACAAGGATTTATCCCACCTGCCCGTGGAAGTACTGACCGAAGAACAGCTTAGTGCCTATTCGCTCTATATGCGCACGCTGGGCAACCGGCCGGATTTGTTTGGCAAAGCGCAATACCCCAATGCGTCCACCATCAAGCAGCCCACCTACTACGATATTCCCCCGGAAGCACTAAAGGATGATAGGTTTGCCGCCGTGATGGAGGAAGCCACGAAGTACATCGGCTACCCATATGTGTGGGGCGGCAGTTCACCCAGCACCAGCTTTGATTGCAGCGGCTACATTTCGTGGGTGCTGAATCACTCCGGCTGGAACGTGGGCCGCCAGACCGCACAGGGCCTTTACAACCTCTGTACTCCTGTTTCGGCCGCACAGGTCAAACCGGGCGACCTTGTGTTTTTCGAGGGAACCTACGATACCCCCGGCGTGAGCCATTGCGGTATCTATGTAGGCAATTCCATCATGCTGCACTGCGGCGACCCTATCTCTTACACAAACCTCAACTCAAAATATTGGCAGGAACATTTTTACAGCTATGGGCGTTTACCGTGACGCCAGAAAGGATTTTGTATGGCAAAAAGACTTTCCCGCATTGAGCGCGATATTGAACGGCTCAAAGAAAAAATCAGCGAATACCAGCAGCAGTTGAAAGAACTGGAAGCTGCAAAGACTGAACAGGAAAACTTGCAGATCATTCAGCTGGTGCGCAGCATGAACATGAAGCCGGACGAGTTTGCGGCCTTCCTGCGCAGCGGTGCGCTGAACGCTGCGCCCACCGTTACCCCGTACCACAAACAGGAGGATGCCGCCGATGAAACCTGATAACTGGAACCGTTTCGCTGCCGGGCTGCTGGCTATCCTGCTCTGCCTCTGCTCGTTCTCCATGCCTGCTTTTGCAAGCGGAACTGACCCTGCCCCGGAACCTCTGCCGGAGATCGTGGACGAGGAACCGACTACGGGCGGCATGGAGCCGGAGGGTGTGCCCATCACGCCCAAGGGCAATGCAACACTGGTGGATGATTTTTACGGTGACAAGCAGCTTATTACTGTGACCACCAAAGCCGGGAATTATTTTTATATTCTCATTGACCGTGCCAATGAGGACAAAGAAACCTCTGTCCACTTCCTGAACCAAGTGGACGATGCCGACTTGCTGGCCCTGCTGGATGAAGAACCGCAGGATATCGAGGTCTGCACCTGCACGGTGAAATGTGAGGCCGGAAGTGTCAACGAAAACTGCCCCTTGTGTGAAAAGAGCCTGCGCAACTGCACGGCCCCGGAAGCTGTGAAAACTGACACCGAAACGCCGCAGGAAAAGCCGAAGTCCAACATGGGCAGTCTGATGATCCTGCTGGTGCTGGCTTTGGCTGGCGGTGGCGCGGCACTCTATTATTTCAAGTTCCGCAAGCCCAAGGCCGATACCACCGGGCACGATGATCTGGACGAATACGATTTTGGCGAGGACGAAGATGCAGACGAGGAACCTGCTGAAATCGAGATTCATTCGGAGGATGGACAGGAGGACGAAACATGAGCGTTCAGCTGGTAATTGCCGAAAAGCCCAGTGTAGCCCGTAGCATCGCCGCCGTGATCGGGGCCACTGAAAAGCAAAACGGCTACTGGCAGGGCGGCGGGTATCTGGTCAGCTGGTGCATCGGGCATCTGGTGTCCTTTGCGGAAGCGGGCCAGTACGATGAAAAATACTGCAAGTGGAAGTATGAAGATTTGCCCATCCTGCCCCAGCCGTGGCAGTTCATTGTCCCGGACGAAAAGAAACAGCAGTTTGAAATTGTGCGCTCTCTGCTCAACCGCCCGGATGTGGACAGTGTGACCGCCGCGACCGATGCAGGCCGGGAGGGAGAACTGATTTTCCGTTTCGTCTACCAAATGGCCGGTTGCACAAAACCTGTGAAGCGGCTCTGGATTTCCAGCATGGAGGATGCCGCCATCCGGGAGGGCTTTGCAAACCTGCGCCCGGATTCGGATTATGATGCTCTGTATCAATCGGCCCTCTGCCGTGCAAAGGCGGATTGGCTGGTGGGTATCAATGCAACGCGGCTGTTTTCGGTGCTGTACCACAAGACCCTGACGGTGGGCCGGGTGCAGACCCCGACACTGAAAATGCTGGTGGACCGGGATGCAAAAATCCTGCGCTTCCAGAAAGAAAAGTATTACACGGTCGGCATCCAGTCCGGCAGCCTGAAAGCAGACAGTGGGTGCATTGCGGATGCAGAAACCGCAAATTCTCTCAAAGAAAAATGCACGAGTGCAGTTGCCGTCTGTACTTCTGTCAAACGGGAGAAAAAGACAGAACAGCCGCCCAAGCTCTATGACCTGACCACCTTGCAGCGGGAGGCAAACCGCCTGTTCGGTTTCACGGCAAAGCAGACCCTTGATTATGCCCAGCAACTTTACGAAAAGAAACTGCTGACCTATCCCCGCACCGACAGCCAATATCTGACCGAGGATATGGGCCAGACAGCACAACATCTTGTGTCTGACCTGCTGGGGCTGCTGCCCTTTGCCCAAGGGCTTGGCTTGACCCCGGAAGTGGGCCGGATTCTGAACAGCAAAAAGGTATCGGACCACCACGCCATCATCCCCACGTCCGAATTTGTAAAGCAGGGGTTCACTGGTCTTGCGGAAAGTGAGAGCAAGCTGATGAACCTTGTCTGCTCCAAGCTGCTCTGCGCCGTGGCTGCGCCCCATGAGTACGAAACGGTGACTGCTGTGTTCTCCTGCGCCGGGAACGAGTTCACCGCCAAGGGAAAGACGGTGCTTGTTCCCGGTTGGAAAGAAATCGACCAGCGGTTCCGCTCCAACCTGAAAGCGGATACCGAGGAAGAAGTGCTGAACACCCTGCCGGAACCGGCCGAGGGACAGAGTTTTTCCGTGATGGCTAACGTTTCGGAACACTTCACGTCCCCGCCGAAAGCCTACACCGAAGATACGCTCCTGTCGGCAATGGAGCGGGCCGGGGCCGAAGATATGCCGGAGGAAGCGGAACGTAAGGGGCTGGGCACTCCGGCCACCCGTGCCGCGATTCTGGAAAAACTGGTGCAAATGGGCTTTGTGCAGCGCAAGGGTAAGCAGCTTGTCCCCACCAAGGACGGCATCAATCTGGCGGTGGTTCTGCCGGAAAGCCTGACCTCTCCCGCTCTGACTGCTGAATGGGAAAACCGTCTGACCGAGATTGCCAAAGGCAGCGCAGACCCGGACGAGTTTATGGCCGAAATTGAAGCGCAGGTGCGTCAGCTGGTCAAGACCTATTCCTGCATCAGCGCGGACAAACAAAACCTGTTCCAGTCGGAACGGGTTATCATCGGCAAGTGTCCCCGGTGTGGTGAAAACGTCTATGAGGGCAAAAAGAATTTCTACTGCGGGAATCGTAGCTGTCAGTTCGTGATGTGGAAGAATGACCGCTTCTTTGAGCAGCGCAAAAAGGCGTTCACCCCAAAGATCGCCGCCGCTCTGCTCAAAAACGGTAAGGCAAAGGTCAAGGGCCTCTACTCCGAGAAAACAGGCAAAACCTATGATGCAACAGTGCTTCTAGCAGATACGGGAGGCAAGTACGTCAATTACCGGGTAGAGCGCAAAGAGTAAGGCAAAAATACGAGGGCCGGTTATGGTAAGGTGAAGCATTCATTTTGCCATAACCGGCTCTCTCTATCCGTAGGATAGCAAAAAGGAGTGTGACCAAATGAGCGAATTATTTTCCATCCAGCTGCAAAATCGGCAGCAGCAAGGCAGGGATGGCGTCTGGCTGGACCTGCCCACTACAACCGAACAGGTACAAGCGGCCCTGCGGCAAATCGGCATTTCGTCCGATAATCCGCAGGGCCTTTTCATTTCCGGCTACTTTGCCGAGGAAGAAAAGCGTTTTGCCATCCCCTACAACATGGTGCTGGCATCCAATGTGGATGAACTGAACTTTCTGGCATCGCGACTGGAAACACTCTCTGCCGGGGAACGTGCAGAACTGAACGCCGCTCTGCAAGCCCCGCAGAGTGAGCTTTCCAGCATCGGGAGAATTACCGACTTTCCCGAAAACGTGGACTATTATGTACATCTGCCAGAAGTACACGGGCCTGCCCAGCTGGGCGACTACTACTTGAACCGCTCCGGCATGGTGGATATGCCGGAGGAATGGAAAGGAGGCATCGACACGGCACAGTTTGGCCGGTATGTGGCCCAGCAGGAGCAGGGAGTGTTCACCCAGTACGGCTACCTTGTCAAAAGCGGGGACGAATGGCAGAAAGTCTACGAGGGCCAGCCTGTGCCGGAGAAATACCGGGTGCTGTCTTTTCCTGTATCGGAAATCCTGCAGGATGCGGCCAACATCCCACCGCCGGTGCAGTCCACAACAGAACAGCAGAAAGTTATTCCCATCATCCTGAACGGCAAAGATAGCGCAGAGCGAATGAAAGAAATCACGGACCGGCTGGAAACAGGGATTCAAGAGCTGTTCGACAGCGACCGCTACAAAGCCTACCTCACCACGATGGCGAAGTTTCACAATTACAGCTTCAACAACACCTTGCTGATCGCCATGCAGGGCGGACAGCTGGTGGCGGGCTTCAACAAGTGGAAAGACACGTTCCACCGCACCGTAAAGAAAGGCGAAAAAGGCATCAAAATCCTTGCCCCTGCGCCCTACAAGGTCAAGCAGAAGACGGAAAAGCGGGACGAACAGGGCAAGCCGATTCTGGATAAGGATGGCAAGCCGCTGACGGAAGAAAAGACGGTGCAGATTCCGGCTTTCAAGGTGGTGTCCGTGTTCGATGTCAGCCAGACTGAGGGTGAACCACTGCCGTCCATTGCTGTGAATGAGCTTTCTGGCAGCGTGCAGGACTACCAAGATTTTTTCAAGGCGTTGGAACAGGCATCCCCGGTGCCCATCGGGTTTGAGGACATCGAGGGCGAGGCGCATGGCTACTTTCATCTGCTCGACAACCGCATTGCCATCCAAGAGGGCATGAGCCAACTGCAAACCATAAAGACGGCTATCCACGAGATTGCCCATGCCAAGCTGCACGCCATCGACCCGGACAACCCGGAACAGGCCAACCGCCCGGACAGCCGCACCCGCGAGGTGCAGGCCGAAAGCGTGGCTTATGCCGTCTGCCAGCATTACGGGCTGGACACGTCTGAGTATTCCTTTGGCTATGTGGCCGGGTGGAGTTCTGGCCGGGAACTGGCCGAACTGAAAGCCTCTCTGGAAATTATTCGCAGCGCGGCCCATGAGTTGATCTCCGCACTGGACGAACATCTGGCCGAATTGCGCCAGCAGCGGGAAGCAGACCTTTCCGCTGCACAGGAGGTCGCATTTGCATTGGATAACGGCAACACCCTGTTCATCCAGACCTGTGATTCCGGCTATGACTACACCCTGTATGGCCCGGATAATAAGGCTCTGGACGGAGGCCAGCTGGACGCGCCCGGTCTGACCCTGCCGGATGCCGGAGAGGAAGCTCTTGCTCTGCTGGGGCAGACAGCCCCGGTATCGGAAGTTCTGTTGGGCGATAAACTGACAGCGTTCCAAGAGGCGGCGGAAAAGGCCAACGAAATTCCCGCACCCGTTAAAATTCCAGACCCCGCCGCAGAACCTACGGTCACAATTCTGTGGAGCGAAAGCGACAAGCTGCAGGACGGCGAAATCATGCCGCTGTCCGTGGCAAACCGCGTCTTTGAAGAACTGGACACCGCCCAGCACACGGACCGGGAAAAGGACGGCTACACGGGCGGCTGGTACGACAAGACCGCATTCCGTATTGATTTTACCCTGAACGGCCAACCCGACAACTACGAGGGACGGCAGGATTTTGGTGACGGGGACGGCTCCCTGATTCAGCACATCCAGAGCTACCACGAATACTACGCCAAAGACGAGAACTGGAAAAATTTTGTTCTGCACAACAAAGGAACGGAAGCGTGGGAACAGGACAAGGCAGAGCGGGAAATGGTACTGACCGAGTTTATCCCGTACCTCAAACAGCATTGCAATCTTTCGGCTATGGAGCAGACGGCTACCGCCGCTTTGCGAGAGGGACAGAACATTTCGCCGGAACAGGCGGCCTATTACAACGCTGTTGTGGCCTATGTGCAGGACTGCCGCCCGCTGCTCAACCAAGGCCAGTATGACTTGCCGGAACCGCCCAAGCTGACCGGCTTTGACCAGAGCTTGCAGGACTACAAGGCGCAGGTGCAGGCAGAGATCGCGCAGGAAGCTGCCGATGCTGGAATGACCGTAGAGGAATACGCAGCGGCAGGCTTTGAAGCACCGCAGCAGGACAGCTTTTCCATCTACCAGCTGCGCAATGAAGATTCCACCCGCGATTACCGTTTTGAGCCCTACGACCGCCTGCAGGCCGCTGGTTTGTCCGTGGACAAGGCCAACTATACGGAGGTTTACGCCGCGCCGCTGGCTGCTGGCACCACGTTGGAGGACCTCTACCGCACGTTCAACGTGGACCATCCGGCAGATTTCAAGGGACACTCACTGTCTGTTTCGGATGTGGTGGTACTGCACCAGAATGGGCAGGACACCGCCCACTACTGCGACAGTGTGGGCTTCCAGCAGGTGCCGGAGTTCTTGCGGGAAAATCCGCTGCGTACCGCAGAACTTTCCACCGAACAAAACGAAAATATGATTGATGGTGTGCTGAACAATACGCCCTCTCTGGGCGAATTGGAGGCCAAAGCAAAAGCCGGAGAACAAATCTCTCTGACGGACCTTGCCGCCGCAGTCAAGGCCGAAGAAAAGGCACCAAAAGCCAAGAAGTCCCACACGGCCAAGCCGAAAAAGCCATCCATCCGGGCACAGCTGGATGCCGCAAAAAAGGAGCAGAGCAAGCAAACACCGCCACGGGAAAAGACAAAGGAATTGGAGGTATAAGCCGTGCAAAAATTTGAAAATATGGATGTGATCGCTGCGCTGGAAGCCATTATGCACCAGAACACCGCATACTATCAGAGCGATTTTGCCTATGACATCAAGATGCTGCGGGAGGCCGCCCGCAGCGACCAGCCGGAAGATAAGCTGCTGTTGTGGCTGTCCCGGCCTTCTGGAACATTCTGCTCCCGGGAACGGGACGTGCTGCTCAAAGACACGCAAGCCTACAACACATGGAAATTCTGCGGCGAACAGACCCATGACAGGATTCTTGCCTATGCGGTGGAGCTGACCGGCGCGGCCAACGGAACCGTGCAAGGCAATCTGTATGAACTGGACTATCAGCAGCACTTCCAGCACATCCGGGAAGTCGCCCTGCCCGTGGGTGCCAATCGTCTGATCTACGAAAGCGGGATGCGGGAGATTGGCCCGAAAAAGCATTTCGACAGCCGCCCGGACAAATATTTCGGGGAGTTCGTGCGGTATGAAATGCAGCCCCGTGACCCGGAACTTCTGCAAGCGGCCATCCGGCAGGAGCAGCGCAGCCGGGAACCGGCACGGCCCGGTGATTTCAAAGAACATCTTGCGGCACTGCACACCGGGCTGATTGAGGCCGAGGCCCAGCGCATTGCGGCAGACATGAAACGGCTGGCTGCTCCCAACAGCCCGGACAAGAATCATTTTATGGTGGAGGTATCGCCCTATTTTACCAAACTGGCATCCAGCCGGGACACGGACCAGCTGCTTGCCATGCTGCCGTACAAATCCATGCACCTTTCCAGCGTGAAAGACCGTTTCGGCATCTATGCGCTGGTTGACAAAAAGGAGAACCGGGACAGGGGCATCCGCAAGCCCCGTGCTTCCGTCCGCAAGCAGCTTTCCGAAACAAAACAGGCCGCCAGCCCGAAAAAGGCAGCGGCCCGCAGCAAACAACATGAAATGGAGGTCTGACCATGAATTTCAGCGTGGAAGAAGAAAATTTGATCTGTATGTACCACACCTCTGACCGCCGCCGAACGATGGCGCGGATGCTGACCGCCCTGCCGGACATGGACACGGAAATGCGGCGGCTGGCAAACGGCACCATTGCAAAGTTGGAGCACATGACCGATGCTGACTTTGACGGACAGAGGTTTGATTTTACGGGTGAATAATACCGCCAGCTTAACAATGGCACATTATTTTCAGTGAAAGTAATGTGCCATTGTCAACACAGAAATAGCCGGACACGGTGGCCTTGTGGCTGCTGTGTCCGGCTATTTTCATGTATCAGTCTTTATCTTTTTTCTCGGTGGGATTTTCTGGCAGTTCGGCGGCATCTTCTACAATGTCGGTCACAAGCTGCTGGAAGTCAAACGCATTCTTTTCTGTGATAACGGGCTTGCCGGTTTCCGCTTCAAGAGCCTGCCGCGCAATGCCGGCCACTTTGCCGCCGCGTTTAGCAACCTGCTTGTTTTCTTCAAAGGTCTGCGGCTTTGCAGTCTTGGAAATATCCGTGGTAGATGCTTCCGCCAGCATGGTCAGCACAAGTTCCAAATCGGTCATGTTGTCCCGGAGATTTTCTTTTGTCAGACCTTTCAGCCGCTTGTACTGCCCCGTGGTCATGCCGGACCATGCGCGGGAGATTTCATCGGTCAGGATGGCGTACTCCTTGCCCTTTTGCACTCCGCGCTTCTTCCATTCGTCCGTTAGTTCGTTGCGGATGCGGATTGCCAAAAGCCGCTGGTGAATCCATTCTTCGGAGTAGCCTTTCTTCAAATAGGTATCAAGCGCACGGTCAATAGCTTGCTCCGGGTCGATGGTTTCTTCGATGCGTTCCTTGCCCACCATTGCCAGCCATGCCTTGAACGGTTCAGCTTTCGGGGACGGGATGGACTGGATGATACGCAAAAGCTGTTCGGTGTTGGCGACATCTGTCTTGTACCGTTTTCCATCAGAGGACAACATTTTCAGTTGTACGATTTTTTCGTACAACTCATTTGCCCCCTCAGCTTTCAGCTTACGCTTCAGGTCACTCCAATATCGCCGTGGATTGGCTGTTCCAGTTAAAACAGAAATAACATCAATAATCGAAAAATACCATTCTTCCTTTTCTGCATCCCATGCAGTACGGATTTTCTGATCTTCAAAAAGCTGGATAGAGCCGTTATCGTTCACTTCTGCCATAGAGGGTTCCTCGCTTTCGTTGTCTAAGTCTATTTTACATGATTTCGGGCGGAAACGCCACCCGGTCTAAGCGTTTGGGATTCAAAAATCCGAACAATATTTTGTGCAGATTTACCGTTCCTGCATCTGCTCCTTTCCCGGTGCTGTCCGCAGAATGCCGTCCACATTCTGCTTTATGATGCCATACTCCTGCATCTGGCGTTTGGCATCATTGTACTGCCGCTGCATCTGGTCTTTCTGCTCGGCCAGTTGCTTATACTCGTTTTTCAGGGCGTAGAGGTCGGGCAGCTTTTGAAAGCCCTGCTCTTTTAGAGCTTTCGCCGCTGCTTCATAGAGAATCAAGGTTCCTTCATGCTTACGTCGGAACTGCTTTTTGTCAGCAGCCCGCTGATACTCCTGCAACAGTGGGCGCAGTTCTTTACAGGTGGTGACATCCTTTATCAGCACGGCCATTTCAGCAAGCCGGCGCTCTGCTGCTTTCAATGCGGCGGCAGCTTCGGTGCTGGCGGCGGTGATCTCGGCCACCCGGCTTTCCAAATCCGGGTAACTATCAATTTCATGCTCCGTCAGAAAGTTCAGCGTCCGGGCAGCCTGTTTCAGATTGTGGAGTTTTGCCCACTTCTCATACCCTGCGGACTGCTGGGCCTTGATGCTGTTCTCCAAATCAATCCGCAGCGAAATTTTATGGTTTTCTTTGGGCTTCCGTTCCACGGACCGTCCTTTAATGCGCTCGGTAATAGCTTCCTCGGTATAGGCTTCTCCCAGTGTTTTGCAGCGGGTGAACCGTTCCTGTCCGGGCGCACGGAACGAAACATACTTGCCACGCTTTACCTCGTAGCCCTGCTCCTGCAGGAGCCGCAGAAAATCGTCAAAATCCTTGGCCTGCGGAATGGCTGCATCTATGGCGGCTTTCAGCTTCGCCTTCCAACTCGTGCCCTTGCGGTGCGCGTCCCACTCGGCATAGCTCTTGCCCCTGTCTTGGCCGGGCATTACCACGGACAGGCCATGTTCCTTGCACAGCCGGTCGCTGATGCGCCGGATGTAGGCATAGCTTTGTCGGTTGGAAACATACTTTCGCTGATTCACCATGTCCACAGCACAGAAGATGATGTGATTATGGACGTGCCCTTTGTCAATGTGCGTGGTCAGCACATACGGGTATTTGCCTTGCAGGACTTCATCTGCAAGCTGCCGGCCAATCTCGTGGGCCCGCTCCGGCGTGGTTTCGCCCGGCGCAAAAGACTGTATCAGGTGGTGGGCCAGATTGTTGCCTTTCTGCATGGCTTGTGATAGCAGCAGTTCAAATTCGATGTCGGCGGTTTCATAGGAGCAGGCAAAGGAGGACACCAGCATTTTTTCATCCGTCTTGGCTGGATTCTCGATGTAGTCCAGTGCCTTTTTCAGCGTTGACTTGATAGGATGTATCTTTGTAACTGCCATATCTGTGCCAGCGCTCCTTTGATGTCCGCAACATCTTGTGTGTACAGCGGCCCCATGCTGTTCAGCCGCCGTGCAATCTGATTGACATTGACACCGATCTTCTGCAATTCGGCGGTCTGTGCCCGGATGTCAGTGGTGTCGATGTGGACAACATAACCATCTATCAGCATCTTCCGGGCGTAGGCAGAAAAATTCCGTGTGTGCAGCAGAGCCATCTTCTGCCGGATAAGTTCCTGTTCCTCCGGCGTCACGGGAACACGCAGAACAATTTTTCGGGTTCGGTTCGTCATAGTTTCACCTCGTTTCTTGGGGGTCTGGGGTACTCCCCAGCAAGCATTTCTGCCGGGAGTGGCTACACTCCCTATGCTTGCTACGTTACCTCTCCCCACTACTATGACACCACAACATCCCCGTTTTGCCCGCAAAATACAAAAAATAAGAGGACGCTTTTTGCATCCTCTCAATAACCATGCGTGGCAATCAGACACACGCGGGCTCTTTTTCCTGTTCATGGATTCGCAGAGCACCGTCAATGGCGCCTTCTACGATGGGTAAGTATTCTTCCGGGCAAAGCTGCAGCTTGTGGCTGACCCGCTGACGTTCCGCACTTTCTTCCCGCATGAGTTCCGGGTTGAAGTACCGCTCCACGGGCAGACCACATATTTTTATCAGCTGAATCACCACCGGCAGGCTGGGCAGCGTGCCTTCGTTTTCGATGTTCGCAAGATACCGGCTGTCACAATGTATCATGTCAGCCAGCGCACTGCGGGAAAGCTGTTTTGCTTTTCGTGCTGCCTTGACATCCGCTCCGAACGTTTCAAAGCCGGGACAGTCCTCGATTTTCGCCATTCTGCATCACCCATATACATTTTATAGTTCATGGATGATTGGCGAAATGATGCAAAATCCATTCAGCTTACACTTTATAGTTCCACTTGAAAATCAGACGCGCGCGCCAGAGTTTATTCTGGCTCTCATTCTACTTTCGTTGCGCGGTTTTTCTATACTCCAATGGCAACAATCCAGTGCTTTTGCGGAACAATTCTGCAAATCGGCTTGAAGTGGAATACCCCACTGTTTGGGCAACTTGTCCGACTGTCAGTTCTGTGTATGCCAGCAGATACTCGGCTTGGCTCATGCGCCGCTGCTGAATATACTCTGTAATGGTGCAGTCGTAGTATTTCTTAAAACAACTTTTCAGTTTCGTTGTCCCCATACAGGCAATCTGCGTCAGCCTTTCCAGAGGAATGTCAAAAGCATAGTGGTCGCTAAGATATGAGGCAACCGTCTGGATACTTTCTATATCCTGCTGCGAGAGCTTATGAACTGGTTTATCAGGATGCTTCTTCTGATATTCCACTACCATTGAAACTGCTTCTGCGACTTTTCCCTCATAAAAAAGTTTTGCGGCAATCCCTTCTCCGCGATAGTCCTTAATCTCCGTAAGCAACCGTGACATCGCAGGAAAATCTGATGTTTGGTCGATTTTGCGGAAGGCGTCAATCGGATTGATCTGTGCCTCAGGGTACAGTTTCTTCAGATAATCTTCATAATATGCGGGTGCAATCTCGATTCCAACCGAACGGATTGGAATGTTCTTATGTATCAAAGCCTTGTATGGCGCATAGCCTCCGATAAATGTTTTGATGCAGCCGGCAGACAGTCTGCGGTATGGCGATAACTCTTCCCCGGAGATAGAATCATACTGCGTAATACTCAAACATTCTGGCAAAGAACATTCCAGCATGAAATCCTTGTGGAAAGAAAAATTGTGAATTTTAATATCGTATAGGTCTTTCTGTCCATAAGTCCAGTAGGTACCTTCTCCGACTTCGGGAGAAAGTTTCCAGCAGATACCCAATGCCCCGTATTGCTGGTTATCCGAGTCACGGATAAAACCGTGTTCCGCAAGCAGGGGCGCATAAAGCTGATCAATGATTTCAGACATGAAAGTAGACCGCCTCCTTTTTTTGCAACGATTGGACGAACCTTTGAAAGGAACGGACGAACATCGCCGAAACCTATTGAATGCTGTTCGTCACAAGTGTACCGTATTAGATAACGGTTAGCAGCATCTAATCGAAGAATATCACAAACCGCTTGTCGCGTCAAGACAACGAAAGGTAGGAGGCTCAAAATGAGTAATCAAGTAAATTCTATGAACAAAGGTCTGACTGTGAAAGACCTTGTAACAACTGGCATTTTTACCGCACTGTTATTTGTTTTTGTATTGGTGGGCGGTGTCTTTTTTGCAACAAATCCCGTGCTTACTTTTTTCATGCCGGCAGGAGGTGGGCTGCTTGCTGGCCCCATTTATCTTTTGCTGATTGCAAAAGTACATAAGCGTTGGAGCCTTTCTATAATGGGCGTTATCATGGGTATTATTTGGTTCGTGACTGGTATGCACTGGGCTTTTGCATTGGGCTACCTGATCATGGCGATTGTCGCGGACTTTGTTGCTGGCGCAGGACAGTACAAAAGCAAAAAACTCAACAGCCTGTCTTATATCCTGTTCTCCCTCGGTGGCACTGGTTCGTATATCGTGTTCTTTGTTGACCCCAACGGCTGGGCACAGACCATGCTGGGAAATGGAACGGAACAGAGCTATATCGACACCATGCAGGCTACCGCAAATACTGGCATCCTGATTGCCATGTTTGCTACCGCTATCGCTGCATCTGCAATCAGTGCTTTTGTGGGCTGCAAAATGCTGAAAAAGCAGTTTGAAAAAGCAGGTATTACAGCATGAGCGGTAAACGCCACAAGAAAGGGATTTGGCTCGACCCACGGGCCAAGCTCTTTCTTATTCTTATGTGTGTTTTATCGTCCATGTTTGCTCCTTCACTTGCATATCAATTTGTCCTTGTTATGCTGATTGCGGTATTGGGAGCTTTCTTTGGAAAGTGGAAATATGTCATTAAGGCTGTATGCTTTTATGCGGTCATCTGTGCCCTGACAGTTTGGATCATGGCAGAAATGACAGGCACGCTGCGGACAATGTTTATTGCCTTTTTAGGATTGTTTCATAAGGTCTATGCGTGCGGAACCTTGGCCGGGATTGTTCTGACTACTACAAAAGTCAATGAGTTCCTGTCTGCTATGAACCGTGTCCACGCACCTAAAAAGTTAGTAATTCCTATGGCAGTTATGCTACGGTACATTCCAACTATTCAAGAGGACTGGCGCTATATCAAGGACGCTATGCGGATGAGAGATGTTTCACCTTCTCTGGCGAGCTTTTTAGCACATCCGGGCATGACAGTTGAGTGTATTTATGTGCCTTTGTTGATGGCAGCTTCAAAAGCAGCGGATGATCTTTCTGTTGCTTCTGTCACCCGTGGAATTGAAAATCCCAATCCACGCACCTGCCTTGTCCAGATAAAATGCGGAGCTGCCGATTGGGGCGTCATGGCCGTTGCTGTAGCTTATCTGATTTTTGAATTATGTGTGCGGGGAGGTGTGATCGGTTGATTGAGTTTGAAAATGTATCGTTTTCCTATACAGGACAGGAACATGGCGGGCTGCATGACATCAATTTGAAAATTTCGGACGGAGAATGTGTCCTGTTCTGTGGCCGCAGCGGGTGCGGAAAAACAACGATCACAAGGCTGGTGAATGGACTGATCCCTCAGTTTTATCAGGGAGATATTCATGGTCGTGTTCTGGTAGATGGTCAGGAAATCAGCAATATCCCCATGTATCAGATTGCCGCTAAGGTCGGCTCCGTTTTCCAAAATCCACGGACACAGTTTTTCAATGTGGACACAGACAGCGAGATTGCCTTTGGCATTGAGAACGAGGCTCGTCCTCCACAAGAGCTGATAGAGCGAGTGGAACAGACAGCCGACGATCTGCGTATTCAAAAGCTGCGGAACAGGAATATTTTTGAACTGTCCGGCGGTGAAAAGCAGAAAATCGCCTTCGCTTCTGTTTATGCCATGAACCCACAGATTTATTTGCTGGATGAACCGTCCTCCAATTTGGATATGACTTCCATTCAGGAGTTGAGAGAGCATTTGCGGCTGATAAAAAAGCAGGGCAAAACGGTTTTGATAGCAGAACACCGGCTGTACTACCTGATGGAACTGGCCGACCGAATCGTTTATCTGGAAAAAGGAGAAATCAAAGGGATTTATACCCCGGAAGAATTTCGGCAGCTATCGGAACATGAGCGTGAACACATGGGGCTGCGGGCTGTTGATTTACAGGCGGTATTCCCGCCAAAAGCCCACTTGCCTGCACTTACCCCTGTATTGGAACTGCGGAATGTGACGCTCCGTTACAAGAAACAAACCATTTTGCATGACATTGTCCTATCCGCGGGAAAGGGCGAAGTGATTGGCGTGGTCGGCCACAATGGAGCCGGAAAGACTACATTTTCTCGCGCTCTCTGTGGGCTTCACAAAAACTGCGATGGACAATTTTTGTGGGAAAGCAAGCCGATTGAGCGTAAGGAAAGGCTGCAACGCTCTTATATGGTCATGCAGGATGTGAACTATGAGCTTTTCGCTGACAGCGTAGAAGCAGAATGTTCCTTTGGCATCCGAAATCCAGACCAAACGCTGGTAAATGCAACTTTGGAAGAACTGGGGCTTTCCCCATATCGAGAACAACATCCAAACACGCTTTCCGGCGGTCAAAAGCAACGAGTAGCTGTAGCTGTCAGCATGATTTGTGGGAAAGACTTGCTTGTATTTGATGAACCGACCAGCGGCCTTGACTTTGACAGTATGACGCAGGTTGCAGGATTGATCCGGCGATTATCCGATATGGGAAAAGTCATTTTCATTGTCACCCATGATTTTGAGTTTGTCTGCCGTACCTGTTCCCGTGTCTTACATTTTGACGAAGGCGAAATACCCGATGACGTATTAGTTACAATGGATGCCCTCCCGAAATTGAGAGAGCTTTTCTCTGTCAAGGTGAATATCCCCGCAGGGGACAGAGAGGGCGGCCTGGGCCGTTCAGATGGAAAGGAGAGGTAGTCTATGAAGCAGAAAAAAGAAAACAGTGTAGCATTGCTGCTGCATTGGGCAGGAGAACAAAAATTTTGGTTGTTTCTGGCAATCCTGCTGTCCATGTGCAGCGGGCTGTGTATTATTATCCCATATATTGGAATTTACAGGTTGATGGATGCTACATTTAACAGTGCCTGCACAAAAGAACTTGTAGTGCAGACTGTGGCAATGATTGCCGCTGCTGTCACCCTGCGTTTTGTCCTGTTCGGATGTTCCGGCGTGGCGGCCCATAAAGGCGCCTACGGCGCACTGTTCAAAGTGCGCTGTATGGTGGCGGAACACATGGCCAGAGCGCCTTTGGGCGCCCTGAATGAACGGCGCACAGGAGATATTAAAACGGTTCTGAATGAAGATATTGAAAAGCTGGAGCTATTTCTGGCGCATAATCTTCCCGACCTTGTGTGCTATCTGGTTGGACCGGTAGTCATCTTTATTTATTTGATGACCGTTAATGTTCCATTGGCGTTGATTTCCCTTGTCCCTCTGGTTCTGGCCGTGGTAGTAATGGGGATAATGTTCCGCAATACAGATGACCTGATGGAACGAGCCAACCAATCCATTACTGCACTGAACTCCGTTATGATTGAATACATCAGCGGAATGAAACTGATTAAAGCCTATAACATGGGGAGTAAGTCGTTCCGAAAATTGTCTGACGCAATCCAGGAGGAAAACGCCATGTGGAATGAGACTTCCCGGCGTATGGGGCCTCCATATGCAGCATTTGTCGTTATCATTGAATGTGGAATGCTGCTGATGGTTCCGATAGGCGGGATGTTTTTCCTGAAAGGTTCGCTGACAGCCAGTGCGCTTCTGTTGTTTGTGTATGTCGGCTCTATGTATTTAACGGAAATTCGGCCTTTACAGGAATTGGGCACAAACTTTGCAAATGTACTGAACGCGATTACCAAAACCAAAGAAATACTGGATATTCCGATTTATGAGGGTGGAACAGACTTCCCCCAAAAACATGATATTGAACTTCGGAATGTCCGATTTTCTTATGACGGTAAAACCGATGTACTGCATGGTGTCAACCTCAAAATCCATGATGGCGAGCGCATGGCTCTTGTGGGCCGATCTGGTGCCGGTAAAAGCACTGTGATTGAACTTATTTCCCGGTTCTACGATGTGCAGGAAGGCGAAGTGCTGATTGGCGGCAAAAATGTCAAGGAACTTGACTACGATACCATTCTGAAAAATATAGCCATCGTGTTTCAAAAGACTTTCCTCACCCGTGACAGTGTGCTGGAAAATATCCGCATGGGTAGTAACGCTACTCTGGAAGAAGTGCGGGCTGCTGCAAAAGAGGCACAGATTGATGACTTTATCATGTCCCTGCCGGATGGATATGACACAAAAGTGGGCAGTTTCGGCTCCCGCTTTTCCGGCGGAGAAAAGCAGCGGATTGCGATTGCCCGCGCAATTCTGAAAAATGCACCCATCTTGATTTTGGACGAGGCCACAAGTGCCTCTGACCCGGAAAATCAGATGGAGATTGATAAAGCCATTCAAAATCTATGCAAAGGCAAAACAGTTATTGTAGTAGCACACCGTTTGAGTGCTTTGAAAATGTGCAACCGGGTGGCTGTGGTGGAAAACCATACAATTACCAGCATTGGTACCCATGAGGAAGTTCGGAAGAACAACGCCTACTATCGAAAAGCGTGGGATGACTACGAAACAGCCCGGAATATCACTTATCAGTTGGAGGGCGGTGAGCAGCATGAATGAGCATGATGTATTGAAAAAGAACCGCAATTTCTATATTGGTGTCGGCGGAACCGTTCTGGAAGGACTTCTCTCCGGCAGCCTGTTTATGCTGCTTTACTCTGTTATGCAGTTTTTGTGGTCGAGTCAATTTGATATGAACCGAGTTCTGGCTCTGACTGGTATCATTGCAGTGATTTTTCTTCTCCGTATCCTGATTTACAGCTATGGTTATACCAAAGCGCAGATTGGCGGTGCAGAGGTCAGCAAGAATATTCGGCTTTTTATGGGTGACCATTTGAAGCGCATCCCACTGTCCCGGTTTACGCAGGGACAGACCGGCGATTATATCAACACCATCACAAGCGATGTAAATAACTATGAAAAAATTCTGACCCATAAGGTCGGAGATTTGGCAAAGAATTTTGCCTTGTCGTTCATGTTGATCGTTTTTGTTATGACGATTTATGTCCCGGCTGGAATTATTCTGTTGATTGCTGACCTTCTTTTAATCCCCGGCTTGTGGCTTTCTTTCCGCATGGTGCAGAAATACGGAAAAGAAAAGAACGATATTTGTGCGGAGAATGTCAGCAGCATTGTTGAATATGTTTCTGGCATTCAGACTTTCCGTGCTTATGGTGTAGGCGGTATGAAGAACAAAACCGTTATTAACGCCATGCGGGAGTTTAGCCGTATTAGTTTTGTATACGAGGCAAAAGTGCTGCCGATCGGTACAGGATTTGGCATTTTGAGCTGGCTATCCTGTCCGCTGGTTATCTGGCTGGCTTATACACCTTGGGCTGCTGGAACGCTGAACACGGTAGACTACCTTTTGATTTGTATGCTGCCCTTGTTCTGTGCAAAGCTGGCCAACTCGATTTTTGTAGACCTCACCAGTTATAAAAACCTGATGATTTCGAAGAACAAAATCTTGGGTGTAATGAATGAGCCGGAGGAAACAGGCAGTATGGAGCCGCTTCACACAACCACCCATGAAATCATCTTTGACAATGTAGATTTTTCGTATGTACCCGGTGAGCCGGTACTAAAACACGCTACCTTTACGGTGCCGGATCAAAAACTCACAGCCATTGTCGGAGACTCTGGTTCTGGCAAATCCACCATTTTGAACCTGATTGCAAAATATTACGAAGCAACGGGCGGGACGATTTCTATCGGAGGTAAGCCCATTAACCATGTAGCCGCCGAGCGGGTTCTGGAACAAGTTTCTATGGTAGACCAAGACGTATTTCTCTTTGATGATACCATCCGGGATAATATCCGACACGCCCGTCCTAATGCTACGGACGCAGAAATCGAGGCTGCCTGCCGGGAAGCCAACTGTGACAGCTTCATCCGTAAGATGGAAAAGGGATACGATACGCTGACTGGCGAGAATGGAAATCTTCTCTCTGGCGGTGAGCGTCAGCGAATTTCAATAGCCCGCGCTATCCTGAAAAACAGCCCTATCCTGCTTTTGGATGAAGCAACCGCATCTCTTGACATTGAAAATGAGCTTGCCGTAAAGCAGGCCATCGCCAATCTGCTAAAAGAGAAAAAGACAGTGGTAATGATTGCTCATACCCTTTCCATTGTCAAAAATGCAGACCAAATCCTTGTAATGGGTGATGGCAGGATTGCTGAATCGGGAACCCACGAGGAATTGCTTGCGAAAGGCGGAAAATATGCTGCTATGTGGAACGCAGAGCAAAAAATATCGGCTTGATAGAAAATAAAGCGGCAGGGGTGATACCTGCTGAATCGAATGCGATATTAGCGCAGAAATCTATGAACGGCTGAAAGACGCCTTTAAGAAAGAACAATCATATAGCACATGAGCCTGCCCCGACTAAGGGGAAATAAAAAGCCGTTGGTTTGAGCAGGTGATTTTGTGTACCTATTTTGAACCGACGGCTTTTGAGAAAATCAGGGCCGCCGGTTCTTTTTGCTTATCAGCGCGTTTCATCGTCCGTATGGCGGCCGCTAGGAGGATGCCACTATGCGCCTGATATTCTATCGGTCACTCAACTTTGAATCATCAAAAAAAGCCTTGCTCCCGCACAGGGTCAGCAGGGCTTTTACTGTGTACTATACAATGTAGCTGCTGCGCGTTTAACACTGTCATTCTGCCCGGTTGGCCGCTTTCAGTCTGCTTGGATTTTCTTTTGCCGCCTGAAAATCTGCCCGTTTCAAAAATATTTTTGGAAATTTTCAGAAAAGCGGGCAGAAGCGGGTGTTTCAGGTGTCATATTAGCGGAAAGGGAAAAATCCACCCGACATCCCCACGGAAAGGGGGTGAGAAGATGGAAGCTATCCCTCGCAACGATGGCGAACAGTACCGATTCGATGCGTTCTGCAAAGCGGTACTGCGAAATGAGGCCCGGAACTATCACCGAAATAAGAAACGCCTGCTTGACCGTGAAAAGTCATTCAGCACTCTTTCGTTGGAAGAACTGGGAAAGCTCACGAGTGTAGACCATTATCCGAGCGAAGAATTTATATTTTCGTCCTACGGCTGTGATCTGCACATCGACAATGAACTTGTTGCCAATGCGTTTGCCGCTCTGCCGAAGCAAGAACAAAGTATTCTGATTCTGTTTTGCGTTCTGGAACTGGGCGACGGCGAGATTGGCGACCTCATGGGAATGTCCCGGAGTGCTGTTCAACGACACCGGGCAAAAACGCTGAATGAGCTGCGAAAAAAGCTAAAGGCGCACTTGCCGGAGGGAGGTTAGGCGTAAATGGGCTCCTATGAACACACAAGCAGAGAGCTTTTACCGCTCTCGGTGATTCGCTCTGCCTGCGCTGGAGACACCGATGCAGTTGAACAGGTTTTGCGACATTACAGAGGTTATATCAACAAGCTCTGTACAGGCATTCTCTATGACAAGCACGGTCAGCCTCATGTGTGCATAGACGAGTACATGAAACGCCATCTGGAAATCAAACTGATTTCTTCTATTGTGACCAAAGCCGAAACAGTCTGACCCTTTCCACGTTTCGGGACTGCACCTTGAAAAATATGCCCGCAGGATAATGGCGGTGCATCATAGGGCAAACGGACACGTTGCTGTCTGTATCGAGCCGGACGGCGGGTGCGCCAAGATGCTTTTCTTTGAAAAGTGGAGCGATCACCACCACGCCGCAATGCAAGCGCGGCTGCTTGCGGGCCATGACATACAGGCAGGCTGATACTCCCTTACCGTCAAAGTCCGAGCGTTCAGAGCGTCGCAGGCAATGAGTAGGGCTGCATGAGGAATGCAGGGGTGAGATTCCCGTGGGCTGCTGCCAGCAGCCGTCCGTTGGCTCATTTTTTGATTTTTAAGAAAGGGGATTTTTACGATGCAAGCGAAAAAGACAAACCCTGAAAAAACAAAAAATCCAGAGATGCTTACTCTGGATTCGACTTATCGTATTGGCAATCGCTCCTTTATCGTTGAGCCGGTGTTCAAAGAAGAAAGTTCCCAGACCTTAGGAGAAGTTCTTCTCCGGCTGATGAAATCCGAAAGCGAAAAATTATAATGACCTTTCGGGAGGCAGCGGACAGAGAAAGCGGATTGTGTTATAATATAGGTGTACAAGTGAATTTGCTATTCGACTGTCCCAAGAAAGGAGCGAGTATGAAACAGTCGAGTAACAAGAAATCCCGTGAAGCAACCGCTTTTCTCTATGAGCGTCTTTCCCGTGATGATAATTTGGAGGGCGAGAGTTACAGCATCGGCAACCAAAAGAAACTGCTCACCAAAGTTGCAAAGGAAAAAGGCTATACCAATCTGGTTCACTTTCTGGATGATGGCATTTCCGGCGTGACCATGAACCGTCCCGGTTTCGTTGAAATGATGCAGCAGCTTGAACAAGGAAAAGCCTCTGCTGTGTTCGTCAAAGACCTTTCCCGTCTGGGCCGAAACTATATCGAGGTCGGGCGGCTGACAGAAGAATTTTTCCCAGACCATGACATCCGACTTGTTGCCGTTTCGGACAACATCGACACGGCCGAGGGAGAAAACGAACTGGCACCCATCCGAAACCTGTTCAATGAGTGGTATGCCCGTGACATCAGCAAGAAACGCCGTATCAGTAATAAAATCAAAGGCAACTCCGGCGAACCGATGGGACTTCCTCCCTATGGGTATATCAAGGACCCGAACAACCCCAAGTACTGGGTCATTGATGAAGAAGCTGCACAAGTTGTCCGGCGCATTTTTGATATGACGTTGGAGGGCTTTGGCACGGAACAGATTGCCACCCAGTTTGAAAAGGAAGGCATCCTGACGCCGCAGGCCTACTGGATTCAGAAAGGCATCGGCCGTCCCGGAAAGACCAAGATGCGCCCCGCCACCAAGTGGAATGGCTCCACGATTACCCATCTTCTGTACCAGCAGGAGTATTGTGGTGATGTTCTGAACTTCAAAACCTACTCCAAGTCCTACAAGAATAAGAAGCGGATTCATAACGACCCGGAAAATTGGGTAGTGTTCCAAAATGTTCACGAACCCATTATTGAACGTGCCGTGTTTGAACAGGTACAGCAGAAGCGTGGAAAGATGCGCAAACGCCGTACCAGCAACGGAGAACACAATATGTTCTCCGGCCTGCTTGTCTGCGCAGACTGCGGCTGCAATCTGCACTTCCACTTCAATCAGGGCAACCCGGAAATCAAGTATTTCAACTGCTCCAACTACAAGGGCAACCGTGGTACCTGTCAATCCACCCACTACATCCGGGTAGACTTTCTGGAAGAAGTGGTGCTGGGCGAGATTCGGCGGCTGACCAAGTTTGCCAGCCTCTACGAGGACGACTTTCTGAAAGCTGTTATCGGGCATTCCCAGCAGGCGGACGAAGCCGACCGCAAGCTGAAAGAGAAAGAGTTGAAAGCTCTCCTTGCCCGTGATGAAGAACTGGACGGCCTCTTTGAGCGCATCTATGAGGACAACGTTTCCGGCAAAATCTCTGATGAACGCTTTTCCAGAATGTCCCGGAGATATGAGGACGAGCAAAAGGAGCTGACCGAGAAAATCAAACAGCTCCGCTCCGAAATCGAAAAGCAGAGCAGCCGCACCATGACAACGGATATGTTCATCCGTCTGGTTCGCAAGTACACCAGAGCGAAAAAGCTGACACCCCGGATGCTGAACGAACTGGTGGAAAAAATCGAAGTGTTCAATGCAGAAAAGGTCAACGGTGTATGGGAGCAGCGGCTCCGCATTCACTACAACTGCGTGGGCACCATCGAGATTCCAAGCGCACTTCCTTTACCGACACCCGATGTATCGGTGAATACAAGAAAAGGCGTAGTTGTGAACTACGCCCCCTGTGATGTCGCTATTTAGCAAATAAAAAATGACGAATGTTCTTTGACAGCTAAATGCTGTAAGAACATTCGTCATGGTGCGGATAAGAGGACTTGAACCTCCACCGAGTTGCCCCGATTAGAACCTGAA
>ERZ506769.476-NODE-476-length-34804-cov-4.499065_pt1 | contig 34804 bp, 26 predicted proteins | sample MGYA00513039_ERZ506769 | MGnify/ENA metagenome assembly ERZ506769 | reverse complement strand
GCGGCGAAGAACATCCGCGCGAAGAACGCGGCGAGAATCGCGCAGATGGCGAAGCCCACGCCCGCGAGGAACACGCCGTTCGTCGCGATGTGGTTGGCGCGCTCACGTTCGCCAGCGCCGAGCGCGCGGCCCATCAGCGCGTTCACGCCCACGGCCGTACCGGTGGCAAGGCCGATCATCAGGTTCTGCGCCGGGAACGCGAGCGAGACGGCGGTCAGTGCCTGCTCGCAGATGCGGGAGACGAAGACGCTGTCGACGATGTTATACAGCGCCTGCACCAGCATCGAGACGATGATGGGCAGGGACATGTTCCAGATGAGTTTTGAAATGGGCATGGTGCCCAGCTTGTTTCCTTCCATGCGGCTAACTCTTCCTTTTCATCAGATTTATTCAACCTAACTATTGTAGCATGAATATCGGAAAAAGAAAACCCCGAAAAAGGCGGTAAAACCAAACTTTTTCGGGGTATAAATCCACTCTATTTGACGAAATGGCCAAAATTATTTCGCGGCGCGAAGCATATGGATCACAGTCCGGCGAAAAAGGCGCGGATGTCCGCCTCGGTGCAGGAGACGCTCCCCTGCGCGAAGCCGTCGCGTCCGCCGCCGCGGCCATGGAGCGCCGCGTTCATGTCCTTGACCAGTCCGCGGATGTCCTGCCCGGCGTGGATGACCGCGTAGTGATACGCGCCGTCCGCGCCCGCGAAGACGGCGCAGCGCCCGCCGCAGACCTGCGCCGCGGCGTCGCACAGGCGGCGCACGCTTTCCGGGCGCATGGCGGGCTCGATGAGCAGCACGTCGCCGCGCCCCGCCTGCTGTGCGGCGATTTCACGGAAGCGTTCTTCCTCCATCGCGGCGAGCTGCGCCTTCGTCTCGCCCAGCTCGCCGCGCAGGCGCTCGACCGCGGCGAAGGTCTTTTCGCCCTTGACGGAGAGCGCCTGCCCGATCCGGAGGTTCTGCTCCCAGCTCGCCGCGAGGGCGCGCAGCGCCCGCTCGCCGCACAGCAGCTCCAGACGCACACCGTCGCGGAACTTCTGGCAGCTCAGGAACTTCACCAGCCCGACCTCGCCGCTGCGCATGACGTGCGTGCCGCAGCAGGCGCACAGATCCGCGCCCGGAAAGCCCGTCAGCCGCACCGGCCCCTCGAGAGCCTTCTTGCTGCGGTAGGGGATGTGCGCGAGTTCCTCGCGCGTGGGCCAGGTGATCTCGATGGCGTGGTTTTCCCAGATGTAGCGATTGGCGCGCTGCTCGATTTCGAGCACCTGCTCCCAAGTCATCTCGGCGTTATAGTCAATGGTGACGACGCTCTCGCCCATGTGAAAGCCCACGTTGTCGCAGTGGAACGCCGCGCACAGCATACCGGAGACGATGTGCTCGCCGGAGTGCTGCTGCATGTGGTCGAAGCGGCGCGCCCAGTCGAGTTCGCCCGCGACCTCCTCACCGACGGGGAGCGCGCGGTCACAGGTGTGGACAATCTCGCCGGCGCGCTCCTGCACGTCGAGCACCTTCGCCCCGCCGAGCGTGCCGCGGTCGGCGGGCTGGCCGCCGCCCTCAGGGTAGAAGGCGGTTTGGTCGAGCGTCACGAGCCACGTCTTTTTCTCCTGTACGCAGCCGGTCACGCGCGCGGTGAACGCGCGGCAGTATACGTCGTCATAATAGAGCTTTTTCGTTTCCATAGCGTCTCCTCACAGGTGCAGCAGTTTTTTCGCCGTCTCGCCGAGAATGCCGCGGATGGCCTCGGGCGGGAGCGGGAGGGCGGCGACGGCCTCGGCGTTTCTGCGCATGTCGACGCTGGGCCAGTCCGTGCCGAATAGGAACTTATCGGCGAAGCGCGGCAGGTCGGGAAAGTACTGCAGCAGCTTCTTCGGCGGCAGACCCGTGATGTCGATGTAGGCGTTCTTGTGGATGCGCAGCATCGTCATGGCCTCGTCATACCACGGGCCGCGCCCGCCGTGGCTCATCACGAGCGTCAGGTCGGGGAAGTCGACGGCGACATCGTCGAGGAAGATGGGGTTGCCGTATTTGATGCGGGAATTCTGGAACACGGAGAGCCCCGTGTGGTACATGACGGGCATCCCCAGCTCCTGCGCCGCGCCGTAGAGCGGGTAGAGCGCCGCGTCGTTGGGGTAGAAGTAGTTGTAGGTGGGGTAGAGCTTCACGCCGCGAAAGCCCATCCCGGCCAGCCGGTGCAGCTCGGCGGCGAGGTCGCCCCCGCGGTGGGGGTCGAACGTGCAGAACGGGATGAGGCGGCCACTCTGCGCGCAGAACGCGGCGATCGTCTCGTTGCTGACGACGCCGGAGACGGAGGGCGTCATCTCGGCGAGCAGGACGGCGTAGTCGACGCCCTTGCGCTCGAGCATGGCGGTGAAGTTCGCGGGATCGGCGCAGGTCTGGCTGACGGCATCATAGACCTCGGGCGAGGGGCAGAGCGACCGGAACCACTCCAGCGCGCTGTTCGTGCGCTCGGCATACTGCGGCAGGTGAACGTGAAAGTCAATCAAAAGCTGACCGTTGAGCATAGAAAAACACCTCTTTCATCCTGTCTATTATGACGTATTTTTCTTTAAAAGGCAACACTTCATCAAAAAAGGGTACAGCCCTTTTTTGATGAGGGGGGTCGCTCCGAACCGCGTGTTTTTGCGTGCGGTGCGATTTGACTGCTCAAGCGGGTTTTGTTTTTTCAACCAAAGTCGTGGCGGTTTCCGCAGGAAATTCCCTTGTCCTGCAATGCGCATACGATCTTTTCAATTTGATAGAAGCAATCTTTATCCGTCCGGGTATCATCTGCGAGAATCGCCTGAATTTCCAGAACGGCTTGGCAGCAGGTATCATGAATCAGCTGCGCGGCAATGGCCTGCAAGTTTTCGTCTTTTAGGATCGTGCTCGACAGCGCTTGCGTTAGAATTTCTTTATAAAGCATAATTCTCACCTCTTTTGCCACTAAATTGTAGCATATTCGGCAGTGACATGCAACAAAATAGTAGCATACCACTGAGGTGAGACGATGTATTTTCAGCGTTTGGAGGATTTACGGGTGGATGCGGATCTGACGCAGGAGCAGGTAGCGCAGGTGCTGCACTGCAAGCGGGAGGTCTACCGCCGCTACGAAAAGGGAATCCACGAGCTGCCCGTCTGGGCGCTTATTGAGCTGGCGAAGTTCTACGGAACAAGTACGGATTATATTTTGGGGTTATCAGATATTCGATGAAAGGCGGGAACGAAAGTTCCCGCCTTTTTATCGGGTGGATGCGCCACTCAATATAAAATTAGTAAAACTTACAATTATGGCGCGGAAAGTATGTGAAAAGTGCGATATTGACGGAAATAGCGTGGATATTATATAGTATAGGTACAGTATCAAAGATCACTACGCTGCCATGAAAGGAGACGAACGTCATGAAACGTACCAGAAGTTACTATCTCGGTCGGTTCCGAACGATCGACCAGTTGCTCTTCATGGTGACCATTTTTGTCGCGGGCATGGGGCTGTGCATGGTTCTCTGGTCACTTGACCTGTTCGACTACAGACTCTTCCGATTCTGCTGGGAAATGTGGATCATGGCTTCTTGGACATTGATGCGCTCGGCGGCGAAACGCATTCTGAACGCCATCGCGAAGCGGCGCGGAGATGATGTTCCGTTCAGCCGCGATAACATCTATTGGTCGCGGGATATGTGGTTCAGCCGGGCGGATGAGAGTGACCTTGAATACTGACATGGGGACTGTCCAAAAGGGCCTTGCCATCTTTGACGAGCAAAAGCAGCTCCCGGCCATACGGCTGGGAGCTGCTTTGTTTGTTGAACTGCGCCAAAACGCTTGATTGGACGTCGAACAGAAGCAGAGAGAGCTTTTACGGGAGGAGAAGCTCACTCCTTCTCGACGTCACCCATAATTGCAATATGCAGCTCATCGAGCTGCTTCTGTTCGACGGTGGAGGGGGCGCCCATCATGACGTCCTGGGCGTTCTTGTTCATGGGGAAGGGGATGATCTCGCGGATGGAGCTCTCGCCCGCGAGGAGCATGACCATGCGGTCGACGCCCGGGGCGATGCCCGCGTGCGGCGGCGCGCCGTAGCAGAAGGCGTTGTACATGGCGGGGAACTTCTTCTTCACGTCCTCCTCGCCCAGACGCACCAGCTCGAAGGCCTTGACCATGATCTCGGGGTCGTGGTTCCGGACGGCGCCGGAGGACAGCTCCACGCCGTTGCAGACGAGGTCATACTGGTTGGCGTAGATGTCCAGCGGATCCATCTCGCCGCGCTCGGCCTTGAGCAGCGTCTCCATGCCGCCGTTGGGCATCGAGAACGGGTTGTGGCAGAACTCCAGCTCGCCGGACTCGTCGCCGATCTCGTACATCGGGAAGTCGACGATCCAGCAGAACTCATAGCGCTCCTTGTCCATGTGCCCCTCGCAGGCCGCGCCGAACGTCTTGATCATCACGCCGACGGACTTGGTCGCGTACTCGCCTGCGGCGACGACGACGAGCGTGTTCGGCTGCAGGTCGAGCGCCTTGGAAAGCTCCTCCTTCATGCCGGAGACGAACTTCGTGATGCCGCCGGCCAGCTCGCCCTTTTCGTCGACCTTGAACCAGTAGCCCTTGGAGCCGGACTGCACCTCGCAGTCGGTCAGGAGCTTTTCAATCTGCTTGCGGGTGAGCTTGCAGTCGGAGATGTCGACCATCTTCACGGTCTGGCCGCGCAGGGCCTCGAACTCGCAGTCGGTAAACAGCGCGGTCATGTCCTTCGCGGTCAGATCGATGCGCAGGTCGGGCTTGTCGGAGCCGTAGACGTCCATCGCCGTGCGGTAGGGGATGCGGCGGAAGGGCGCGGCGGAGGCGACGTTATAGGTGCCGTACTTGGCGAAGATCGGGGGCAGCACGTCCTCGAGCACGGCGAACACATCCTCCTGCGTGGCGAAGGCCATCTCCATATCGAGCTGGTAGAACTCGCCGGGGGAGCGGTCGCCGCGGGCGTCCTCGTCGCGGAAGCAGGGGGCGATCTGGAAATAGCGGTCGAAGCCGGAGGTCATGAGCAGCTGCTTGAACTGCTGCGGCGCCTGCGGCAGGGCATAGAACTTGCCGGGGTGCTTGCGGGCGGGGACGAGGTAGTCGCGCGCGCCCTCGGGGGAGGAGGCCGTCAGGATGGGGGTTGTGATCTCGAGGAAGCCGTGCGCGGTCATGGCGGCGCGCAGCGCGGCGATGACTTGGCAGCGCAGGATGATGTTCTGCTTGACGGCGGGGTTGCGCAGGTCGAGGTAGCGGTACTTCAGGCGCTGCGTCTCGTCGGCCTCGCGGCTGCGGTTGATCTCGAAGGGGAGGGAGTTGTAGCGGCAGCGGCCGAGCACCTCGATCTTCGCGGGCACGACCTCGATCTCGCCGGTGGGCTGCTTGGGGTTCTTGCTCGCACGCTCGCGCACGGTGCCCTCGACGGAGATGGTGGACTCCTTGTTGAGGTCATTGATAACCGCCATCATCTCCTCGGACTCCACGACGATCTGGGTCGTGCCGTAGAAGTCGCGCAGGACGACGAAGGCGAAGTTCTGTCCGACGACGCGGACGTTTTCCATCCAGCCGACGAGCTTGACGGACTTGCCCGCATCGGCCAACCGCAGCTCCCCGCAGGTGTGGGTACGCATTTGCATCATAGAAATCTCTCCTGTCTTGATTGTAAATTGTATTATTTGCTTGTTATATTACGGGTTGTTTTCAGAGTTTGGCGTTCTGGCGGGGGAATGGCGCATAGAATCGGCGTGTCCTGTCTCCGACGGGTTACTTTTCCCGCGCGGGAAAAGTAACCAAAAGCGCGCCAGAAACCGTATGGTTTCTGGACTTCCTTTTCCGCCGATAAGTGGGATTTTCGGTAAACCGTGTCCTAAGCTTAGCATCGTCTGCTGTTCTGCGCCGCTGCCGCTGACGGTGCAAAATTTCCGGTGTTCAGTTCTTACGGGCGGGGCGATGCCCACATCGCCCCGCAATCGGCGCACCGACTTCTACATTTTGAAAGATCAGCGGCAGCGGCGCCGGAGCAGAGACGATACTACATCTAAGGCCCCTTGCAAAGCACCCCCAAACGTGTGGGACGCACCTCAACAATATCCGCAGTCCGGGGCGCGCTGAGGGAATCTTAAACCGTAGGTTTAAGCGGCGTTTTTTGCATACTTTTTGCCGCTGCTGGCAAAAAGTATGCCGGCGGATGCATCTGCCAACCTTCCAAACAGGTTGTCCGCACACCGCGGACAATCAGATGTACATTTGTTTTCTTAACATGCCCTCAATATTGTGAAAAAATAAATTCTCGCAACGATAATTTTTTCATAGCAAAATGGAAACGTTTCCGGTAAAAACGGAAAAATTTTGCATAAACTGTAAATTACGCGAAAAAGTCCTGTATTTTTTTGTCGAATCTGGCAATTGATTTTTTTAATAAATTGGCTATGATAGTTGTCGAAAGCAGGAGATATGGGCGTTTCCTGCTGACAAACGTCCTGAATATGTGAAGGAGGAGAGTACAAAAATGATTAGCTTTTTGATTTGTCTGGCACTGCTGATCGGCGGCTATTTCGTTTACGGCAAGGTCGTGGAAAACACCTTCGGCCCGGATGACCGTGAGACGCCTGCCGTCAAGATCAACGACGGCGTGGACTATGTCGTCCTGCCGCAGTGGAAGCTGTTTATGATTCAGCTTCTGAACATCGCCGGACTCGGCCCGATCTTCGGCGCAATGCAGGGTGCTCTGTGGGGACCTATCGTGTTCCTGTGGATTACCTTCGGTACGATTTTCGCCGGCGGTGTGCACGATTATTTCTCCGGCATGATGAGCGAGCGCAACAGCGGCGCTTCCATCTCCGAGATCTCCGGCATCTACCTCGGCGGCTTCATGAAGAACGTGATGCGTGTGTTCAGCGTGGTGCTGCTGATCATGGTCGGCACCGTGTTTGCTGTCGGCCCTGCGGGCTTGATCGTAACGCTGTTCAAGAACGCCGGTTCGACCGGTGTCGTCACGACAACGCTGTTCTGGCTGATTATCGTGCTGACGTATTATTTCATCGCCACCTTTATCTCCATCGACAAGATCATCGGCAAGATTTACCCCCTGTTCGGTATCTGCCTGATCATCATGGCCGTTGGCGTGGCCGTTGGTATCTTTGTCAAGCCTGAGTACACCATCCCCGAGATCTGGGATCACTTCGGTTCCATGCATCCGAGCGGCACCCCGATCTGGAGCTTTATGTTCATCACCGTCGCCTGCGGCGCTATCTCCGGCTTCCACTCTACGCAGAGCCCCTTGATGGCCCGCTGCATGAAGAGCGAGAAGCAGGGTCACTTCGTGTTCTACGGCGCCATGGTTTCCGAGGGCGTTATCGCTCTGGTGTGGGCCGCTGCCGGTTGCGCACTGTATGAGGTCACGGGCGGCCTGAACACCGGCCTTGCCGCGATCCTCGCCAACGGCCAGTCCGCCGCTATCTACGATGTCTGTGTCAAGACGATGGGTAAGGTCGGTGTGGCGCTGGCTATGCTGGGCGTCATCGCCTGCCCCATCACCTCCGGCGATACGGCATTCCGCAGCGCCCGTCTGACGCTGGCCGACTGGTTCAAGATTGACCAGAAGAAGTGGACGAACCGCCTGAAGCTCTGCATCCCCGTGCTGGGCGTTGGCGCCATCCTCGGCATCGGCAATGCCCTCGGCAAGATCGACTACACCGTCATCTGGCGTTACTTCAGCTGGACGAACCAGACGCTGGCCATGATCGTTCTGTGGGCCGCCTCCATGTACCTCTTCTATGAGAAGAAGAACTACTGGATCACCGCCGTCCCCGCGACGTTCATGAGCGCCGTCTCCGCGACGTACTTCCTGCTCGGCAACGAGTGCCTCGGCCGCTTCCTGAACCACACGGACGCCGCCGGCAAGGTCGTGTACAACACCGCCGTCGCGTATCCCATCGGCATCGCCGTTGCGATCGTGTTCCTCGGCATCTTCCTGTACACCATCAAAAAGCGCCATACGCAGCCCCACTACGAGACGCTGAACAAGTAACCACAATCCGGCAAGCGGCGGGGGAGCCCATCTCCCGCCGCTTTTTCCGATGGGAGGAACCGTTATGCTTTTTGCACCTGCACGCCTTGGAAACACCACGCTCGGCCGCGAGGAGCTGGCCGCGGACAGGAAGTCCTGCAAGCGCTTCGGCCCTTGCGGCGTGGGCGAAAAGGCCCTCTATCTCAACAGTTTTTTCATCGACCGGCGCTACTATGTGGCGCTCTCGTCCGTGCGGCGCGTTTTCAAGCGTGTCGCCATGAGCAAGGGCGGCTTCAGCGGCAAGGGTGTCTTCGGCTCCATCCCGTATCTGGTGGTGGAATATGACGGCGGCCAGGTGAAGCAGTGTACCTTCAAGCACGAGGACGACGTAGACCGTATGATCGAGTGCATCGCCCGGTACCTGCCCGATATTCCGCTGCACAGCGAGAAGGTCGAGCGCCACCTCGCCGAACAGGAGGCCGAGAAGGCCCAGCGCTACGTCAGGAACCTGACAGCGGACGCCGAGACGACCCGCGCGCAGCTTGAGCAGGCGATGGCACTTCTGGAGGAGAACTATGCCGACGAGACGGCGGAGCTCTCCCGCGCGGCAAAGGCCAAGCGCGTCAACGACCACACGAACCCTGCCTATAAGTGGGTCGCCCTCGCCATCGTCATCGCCGGTGCGGCCGCGATGGTCTACGGCATCATCACGCTGATCCGCGGCGGCGGGAGCCTTGGGATCTACTTCGCGCTGTTCGGCTTCGCGGCGGTGTTCCTGTTTTCGGGCGCGCACGTCCTGCCAACGGCGAAGAACAACCGCGGCGCCGTCACCCGCGCGTGGGAGCAGGCGGAACAGGCGCTCGCGGACAAGCTGCCCGCGGACTTCCCCGTCCCGGCGCGCTATGCCCACCCCATCGTCCTGCGCCGGATGATCCGTATCCTGCGCGAGGGGCGCGCACAGACCGCGCCAGAAGCGCTCGAGGTGCTCAAGGCCGACCTGAAGGCGCTGAATGCTTCTGTGCAGGTTGAGCAGGCGGAATACGACGAGGTCGTCGCGATCAAGCCGATGTTTTTGCTGCACGAATATAAGTAGTCAAAAAGAGCGTTGCTCTTTTTGACTAAGGGGATCTCGCTGCGCTCCGCGCCTTGTCCCGCCGCAAGCGCGGGCCTGCGACACTTCGCTACGCGCAAAGAGTATTTTGCGGCTTGCGAGCCGCGAACTCTGTGAGACCTTTATCCCAAAAGGGCGTTGCCCTTTTGGGATAATTTTCGCTCTACGCCGCGCCGCACTTGCGGCGCGGCGGTTTTTTCGGTATAATATGATTGTATTTTTATGATTTCAGGCCCGGCGCGCTGCGCGGGGCCTTTGCGAGGAGAATTCCCATGCGAGTTGCCATCTATACCCTCGGCTGCAAGGTCAACCAGTATGAGACGCAGGCCATGGAGCAGGAGCTGACGCGCCGCGGCCATACGCTTGTCCCGTTTGAGGACACGGCCGACGCCTATATCATCAACACCTGCTCCGTCACCGCCGTCAGCGACAAGAAGTCCCGCCAGATGATCCGCCGCGCCAAGGGGCGCAATCCCGGCGCGGTCGTCGCCGCCTGCGGCTGCTATGTCCAGACCCACACCGACGAGGCCGAGAGTCTCGGCATCGACCTCGTCGGCGGCACCGGCGAGCGGATGAAGTTCCTCGACCTGCTCGAGCAGGCCGCTGCCGACCGCCGCGCCCGCGTCCTTGTGGATGAAGCGCTGCGCCGCCGCGACTTCGAGGTGCTCCCCGCCGGGGGACAGGCGCGCCGCACCCGCGCCATGCTCAAGGTGGAGGACGGCTGCGTCAACTTCTGCACCTACTGCATCATCCCCTACGCCCGCGGGCCGGTGCGCTCGCTGCCGCTGGAGCAGGCCGTGGCGCAGACGCGCCGCCTGCGCGAGGAGGGCTACCGCGAGATCGTCTTCACCGGCATCGAAATTTCCTCCTGGGGCCATGACTTCAAGGACGGCTCCTCGCTCATCGACCTGCTCGAGGCCGTCTCCGCCGCCGCGGGGGACATGCGTCTGCGGCTCGGCTCGCTTGAGCCGCGCACCATCACGGAGGACTTCTGCCGCCGCGCCGCGCGCCTGCCGAACCTCTGCGAACAGTTCCACCTCTCGCTCCAGTCCGGCTGCGACGAAACGCTCCGCCGCATGAACCGCCGCTATGACACCGCGCGCTTTGCCGAGTCCGTGCATCTGCTGCGCGCGTATTTCGACCGCCCCGCCATCACGACCGACCTCATCACGGGCTTCCCCGGCGAGACGGAGGAGGAGTTCGCGCAGACGCTTGACTTTATCCGCGCCTGTGATTTTGCGCGGATGCACATCTTCCCCTACTCCATCCGCCCCGGCACAAAGGCCGCCGCCATGGAGCAGCTGCCCCGTGCGGTGAAGGAGGAGCGCGCCGCGCGCGCCGCCGCCGTCGCCGAGCAGATGCGCCAGAGCTATCTCGCCGGGTGCGTCGGATGCACCTACCCCGTCCTCTTCGAGCAGCCGAAGGACGGCCGCTACGCCGGTCACGCGCCGAACTACACCGACGTCGAGGTCGACGGAGAGAACCTGCACAACGAGGTGCGCGCCGTCGAGATCACCGGCGTCGAGGGGGATATTCTGATCGGGAGGATTGTTTGATGAGCCACTTTTTCGCCTTTATCAACCGCATGCGCTTCATCCAGCGCTGGGCGCTCATGCGCAACAGCTATACCGAGAACATTCAGGAGCACAGCCACCAGACGGCGGTGCTCGCGCACGCGCTGGCCGTTCTGCGCAACGAGCGCTTCGGCGGGCAGGTGGACGCCGGAGCTGTCGCCGTCGCGGCGCTCTATCACGACGCGAGCGAGATACTGACCGGCGATCTGCCCACGCCGATCAAGTACTATAACCCCGCCATCCGCGACGCATACAAGCAGGTGGAGTCCGTCGCTGCACAGAAGCTGCTCGACATGCTCCCCTCTGACCTTCGCCCGGCGTATGACGAGGCGCTCTCGCCGTCCGATCCCGGGATCGAGGAGCTGGTGAGCGCGGCGGACAAGCTCTCGGCCCATATCAAGTGTCTCGAGGAGTTAAAGGCGGGCAACAGCGAGTTCAAAAAGGCCGCCGAGCAGACGCGCGCCGCGCTTGAGCGGTTCGATCTGCCGGAGCTGCGGTGCTTCTGCGAGGAGTTTCTGCCGAGCTTTGAATTAGCGCTTGACGAGATGGATTGAACGGTATATCGCGCATTTTACTGCCTGGCCAGCCCGGTCGGGCAGTCTTTTGTTTTTGCAGAACATTACTAATTCCTGCCAGTATTTTTGCTTATACCGCCAAAATGTACCAGAAATGTTGCAGAAATGCGACGATATCAAACATTTGGAACATTTGGAAATTTTCTTCTTGACAGGAGGTGTCGAATGTGGTAGTATCTCCCAATAAATCCCGCCGCCCTCGCGGCGGTCACGTTATATCCAAGGAGGAAATCACCCATGCTGACAGGATTATCGGTATATCTGCCGGAGTCGCTTCTGACCGTCTTTGATAATCTGGAATTTCTCATCCGGATCGTCCTCGCGGCGATCCTCGGCGCCATGGTTGGCCTTGAGCGCACGAAGCAGCAGAAGGACGCGGGCATCCGCACGCACTGCATCGTCGCGCTGACGTCGGCGGTGTTCATGATCCTGTCGAAGTATGCGTTTATCGACGTCGTGGCCCTCGCCGGGAGCAAGGGCGCCGATCCCTCGCGTATCGCCTCACAGGTCGTCACGGGCATCTCGTTTCTCGGCGCAGGCGTGATCTTCAAGAACGCGAACTTCGCCATCAAGGGCCTGACGACGGCGGCCGGTATGTGGGCCACCTCGGCCATCGGCATGGCCATCGGCGCGGGGCTGTACTGGGTCGGCCTTGTGGGAACGGCCGTTCTGATGTGCGTGCAGCTTGTGTTGCACCGCTTCCCTATCGGGAGCGACGCCGTCAGCACGCAGGAGCTGTCCGTCCGCATGCGCGACCGGCAGGAGCTGCTCGACGCGTTCGAGGGGCTGATCCGCGCGCACCGCGGGCAGATCATTGAGAGCAACATCTCCCGCGAGGAGGACGACATTTGCCTCGAGGTTGTCGCGAAGCTCCCGGAGCCTATTACGCATGACGAGGCGATTGCGTTTATGAAGGCGCACAGCGATGTTACGCGGATTTCCGTGTGATGAAAACAAGCATATACGGCAAAGAGCGGGCGTCTGCCCGCTCTTTGTTTGTTCTGGGGAGTGCGAATCGCCTGTCCCCCGCAAAAAAAAGCAAGCCCCCGCCATGCGGCGGGGGCTTGCAGCAAAACCTCACAAATTTTCGTTTTTCAGCGCGTCGACGGTGTTTTCCTTCCGGATCTTGCCCGTGGCATAGAGCATCGTCGCAAACACCACGGCGAACACGCTCCCCACCGCGATGGCTACGCTGTACCACGGGATATAGAAGCTGCGCGCGAACGCCTGCCCGACGATGAGGTAGATCACAAGCGTCATCACAAACGACGCCGGGAGCCCACACGCGAGCGCGCGCAGGCCGTAGATCAGGCACTCATAGTCCATCATCCGCCGAAAGCCCTTCTGCGTAAGCCCCACGGACCTGAGCATCGCGAACTCGCGGCGGCGCAGGGAGATGCTCGTGGAGATGGTGTTGAACACGTTCGCCATCGCGATGAGCGAGATGAGGATGATGAACCCATAGGAGAACACGTTCACCACCGTCACCTCGGCGCGGCGCGACTCGTCCTGCTCCGCCCGGTCGGTCAGCTCCGCGCGGCTGATGCCCTGCTCGGAGAGGAGCGAGCCCATCTGCCGCGTGACCTCGGCGTGATCGCGCGCCGTGAAGGCCATCTTCACGCTGTCCGACGCATCGTAGCCCGGCAGATTCTCCGTGTCGACCTGTCCGTTCAGCAGCATCGCCGTCATGACGCTGCGCGGATAGAGGAGCGTCAGCATACTGCCGTCGACATAGTAAGGGCTCTCTTTCACCGCCGCGCCGACGCGGTAGTCGCTGCGCACCACGGCCTCACTCTCCGGGACGGCGAGCGCCATGCTCTCGTCATAGACCATGCCGTGGTTTTCCTCGTAGCTGTCCCAGAGCGTTTTCATATATTCTGTCGTGTAATAGAGATAGTACGTCTCGCCGCTCACCTCGCGGGTCTGGCCGCTGTACTCATAGCCGTCGCGGTCGAGCACCGTCTTGTCCGTGAGCGTCATGGGCAGGCGGCTCTCGTCGAGCACGGCGCAGCGGTACCACTGGGTCTGGCCGTCCGTCTCCAGAGTGCCCGAGACGGTGTTCGCCGCGAGGGCCAGCGGCGCGTCGGCATTGAAATAGTCCTCCTCGCGCAGGCCGTTTGCGCGCAGGAGCGCGCGGAAAGACGCGTCGTCGATATACCGCACATTCGCCGCGAACGGTACCTGCCCCGTCGGGAGCTCCTGATCGGTCGTGAACGTCTGCTCCATCACGCGGCGGTAGTCCGCCGTGACATTGGCGGCTGGGGCGGCCGTGCTCATCCAGCTCTCGCTGTAATAGACGCTCCCGTCCACACCCTGCACCGAGCGCAGCAGGTCATACAGGCTCTGCACCTTTGCCGCGTCCCCGCCCTTCAGGTTGTAATAGATATCCGCCTGCGCGCCGCCGCTGTCGGAGACATTGCCGACAGCATCCTTCAGATACGCGCAGAAGGACGATGCGGAGATGAAGAGCGTCACGCTCAGAAACAGGCCCATGATCGTCGCGCGGTAGCGCTTGCGGCTGCGGCCGAAGTTCTTCACCGCGAGCATTCCCTCGAAGCCGAAGAACTTCTGACAAAGGTGCGAGGTGCGCACATCGCGCCCGCGGACGGCGATGTCCTCCGACTGGCGGATGGCGCGGATGGGGTCGATGCGCACGGCGCGCCGCGCGGGCACCCACGCCGAGACGAGCGCCGTCACCAGCCCCACCGCCGCCGAGACGACCAGCGCAATCGGGCTGAGCACGAGCTTCATCTGCACGGGATCGGTATAACTATCGCCGGCGGCGAGAAAGCCGAAGCTGTCGCGCAGGCAGTAGAGCGTCACGCCGATGCCCGCGCACCCGAGCACCAGTCCCGCCGGGATGGCGATGGCGCACAGCAGCTCCGCCTCGTAGAGGACGCTCCCGCGGATCTGCTTTTTCGTCGCGCCGACGGACTTGAGGATGCCGAACTGACGCGTGCGCTCGGAGACGGAGATGGAAAACGAGTTGTAGATCAGCGAGATCGAGCCGAAGGCGATGAGAAACAGCAGCACGCCCGCCATGCCGTAGATCACGCTGTTGATGTTCGCGTAGCCGGTGACGCCGTAGCAGTTCATGAGCTCCGAGTTGACGCGGTAATCGTCCGCGACGGCGCTCTGCGCGGCGAGAAACGCGGGGAACTTCGCCGCGCTCGCGGTGCGCGCGAACAGACGCACGCTGCCGCCGTTTTCCGTGCAGGTGAGCGCCGTATAGCCGGGGCACCCGAAGTCCTCGATCAGATAGTCAAAGCGCGCGTAGGTGCCGACGACCGTATAGGTGCGCGGCCGGGTATTCTCCAGCGTCTCGCCCTCGGCAAAGCTGATGTCCGCATCCAGCGTGTCGCCGTCATACACGCGCCGCCCCACGTCAAGCGTGATCGTCTCTCCGACGGGGATGGACACGTCGCCGTTTGTGAGCAGGTGGTCGGGCAGGAGAATCTCCCCCGCCTTTTCCGGCATGCGCCCGGACGTGAGGTTCACGGCGACGAGCGAGCGGAAATCCGCGTCGACGGAGACAACGTGCAGATACGGCTTATAGTCGTTGCTGCTGCCGATCGCCGCCCAGCCGATGTCCTGCCACGTCGTGGATTTCGTGACCTCGTGGCTCTGCGTGAGCTGCGAGGCCTCCCCCTCCGTGAGATTGTCGAAATAGCCGAAAAACGAGCCGACCCTCTGCTCAACGCTGCGCCGCAGAAACTGCACACCGCTGTAGGCGCCCTCCGTCACCGCGGTCAGCAGCGCGACGGAGAGGATAATGCCGACGATCGTCACCAGCGTCCGCGAGCGGTTGCGGATGAGCGACTCGCGGGTAAAGCGGTGGAAAACGTTCATCCCCGCACCTCCCGCAGCCGCTCGTCGCGCGTGATGTGCCCGTCCTCGACGGCGATGATACGGTCGGCCTGCAGGGCGATATTCTCGTCGTGGGTGATGACGATGAGCGTCTGGCCATACTTGCGGTTGGAGAGCTTGAGCAGCTCGACGATCTCCTGGCCGTTGCGGCTGTCGAGGTTGCCGGTCGGCTCGTCGGCGAGCACGACCGCCGGAGCGTTCATGAGCGCGCGGCCGATGGACACGCGCTGCTGCTGGCCGCCGGAGAGCTGGTTCGGCAGATGCTTTTCCCGCCCGCGCAGGCCGAGCGTGTCGAGAAGCTCCCCCAGCCGCTCCTGATTCACCGCGCGTCCGTCCATCAGCACCGGGAGCGTCAGGTTCTCCACGACGTTCAGCACCGGGATCAGGTTATAGAACTGGTACACAAGCCCGACCTGCCGCCGCCGGAAGATGGCCAGCGCCTCCTCGTCCTGCGCGTAGACGTCCTGCCCGTCGACATAGACCTTGCCGCTTGTCGGGCGGTCGACGCCGCCGAGAATGTGCAGAAGCGTGGATTTGCCGGAGCCGGACGGCCCGATAATCGCGAGAAATTCCCCCTTCTCCACGGAGAAGGAGACATCGTCCACGGCGTGCACGGCGTTTTCGCCGCTGCCGTAAACCTTGGTCAGGTGTTCGATCCGCATCAGTTCCATAAATTGTCCTCCCGGTGATTTTCTGGTTTTCAGTATAGCAGATTCCGGTGACAGGTGGGTGACAGACAGATAACAGTTTTGTCATCCGCAGCGCAAAACAGGCGCGCCGGTCGGCGCGCCTGTTTTGCGTTCTTCGTTTACGCCTTTTTCTTCCGGTCCAGAATCAGCGCCGTGAACACGGCGGTGAGCGGGACGGCGAGGATGACACCGATACTGCTGGCGATGCTGCTGACGGCCTCCGTCGCGAGATAGGCCGAGCTGATGAGCTGGTGCGGATCCAGCCCCAGCGAGTACAGATAGATAATCAGCGTCAGGCCGCTGCCAAGGAAGGCGAGGATGAGCGTGTTTGTCATCGTGCCGACCATGTCGCGCCCGATGTTCATGCCCGATCGCACCAGATCCTTCCAGCCGCGCTCCGGCGCGACGGCATGCACCTCCGAGAGGGCGGAGGAGATGCTCATCGCCACGTCCATCACCGCGCCGAGCGCGCTGATGACCACGCCCGCCACGAGCAGGCCGCGCAGGCCGATGGGCGTCCCCGTCTGGCGCAGCTGCAGCAGCGGCTCCACGTCCGACAGGCGCAGCCCGTCCACCTGCAGCAGCGCCTGCGCCGCAAGGCCGAAGACCATCGCCAGCGCCACGCCCGCGAGCGTACCGACCATGGCGCAGACCGTCTTGTGCCGGAAGCCGCCGAGGATCGTCAGCGTCACAACCGTGATATACGCGCACACCAGCAGCGTTGTCAGCAGCGTCGGCGCGCCCTTCATCAGCAGCGGAATGAGGATCCAGAACAGGCACGCGAGCGTCACCGCAAGCCCCACGAGCGACTTTGCGCCGACCTTCCCGCCGACGAGCACCGTCGCGAGCAGGAACAGCCCCACGATCACAATCAGCGGCAGCGTGCGGTTATACTCGAACACCGTCGCCGTGTGCATGCCTCCGCTGTAGGTCGAGATGATGAGCGTGACGCCCTGCCCCTCCTTCAGCGTGCCGCCGTAGAGCGGGCCGACGTAGTTATAGACCTGCAGCGTCTCGCCCGCGTACTGGCCGGTCTTCACATCGACGAGCAGGAGCTGCTCGCCGCGCGCCGCGCCGTCCGAGGTGGGGTCGGTCACGGTGTTGTCGGCGAGAATCTGCGTGATGACGCCGTTTTCATACTCGGCGTATTCCTCTGGCTCGCTGTTGCCCGACGCCGCCGGGACTGCAATCAGCCGCGCCGCGATGAACACTGCGACGGCCGCCGCCAGCACCAGACACGTCATCCGGTACTCCCGCCACCACGCGCGCCCGGACGGGTGCGTTTTCTTCCCCTTCATTTACGCATCGCTCCGTTTCTCCGAATTTTAGTTTCAGCATAGCAAGTTCCTCTCTCGCTGTCAAGCACAGGGCAATTTTTACGAAAATTATGCCAAAGGTTTTTGTGAATTTTACAGAATTTTCAATTCCGGGATAGTCTTTACTAAACCGCTATGGTACAATAATTAGACCGATGATGCCGGTTTGCGCACCCCCTGCTCTTTTGCCCCTCCCCGCCGCGAAGCCCCGCGGCTCGGCCGGATCGCCGGGAAATCAAACAGGAGGTTCTATGATGAAAAGAAGAACAGGCCGCCGGATTCTGTCCGTGCTGCTGGCGCTGGTCATGATGCTCTCGCTTCTGCCCGCGTCGGTTTTTGCATCGGATACGGTCACGGCGAGAAAAATCAGCTCGGCTGACCAGCTCACAAGCGGCCAGTATGTGCTGGTGAATGAGGCGGGCTATGCCCCCACCGTCTTGGACGGCGGCTGGGTCACGCCCACGGCCGTCACCGCCAGCGGCAACACCGTTGAGGTCGCCCCCTCCCTGCTGTGGACGATCACCGTCACGGACGGCGGCGTCACCCTGACCGACAGCAAGGGGCAGATCATCGCCCCCAAGGGCGGCGACGCCAACGGCATCAAGTCCGGGAGCTACACCTGGACGGCCGCATGTTCCGGCGGCACCTTTACCTTCGCCGGCCAGAACACTGATACAGTGACGTTCTCCGGCAACAGCACGCCCACAAGCGGCGAGAACCGCTTCCGTGCCTATAAGAACAGCACAGTCACCGGCAAGTACAGCAGCTCGTATCCCTGCCACTTCACCCTCTATAAGTACGACGCCGCGCCCGCACCCGATCCCACGCCCGACACGCTCCGCCTGACGCAGGTTTCGGAGCTGAAGGACGGCATGGAGGTCGTGTTCTACTACCCCGAAGGCAAAACCGCCATCTCCGGCACGGCTGACGGCAAAAAGCTCGCCGCAGCCGAGACGGCCCAGACCACGGGCGGTCTGACCGTCGCGAAGGATGCGGGCACCGTGTTCACCGTCTCCGTGGACGCCAACGGCAGCTACACCTTCCTGCAGGGCGGCAAGTATCTGACCGCCGGCGCGACCGGCAACAGCCTGTCCCTCGCGGACGCCCCTCGGATTACAGTCTCTGGACGCTGGAGGCCACGGACGGCGGCTTCTTCATCCGCAGCGTCAACGCCCAGTATAGCGGCAATGCCCAGTATGTAGAGTTCTACAACGGCTTCACCGTCTACGGCATGAACGCCAACAAGAAAAATATCTACACCTTCCAGCTTTTCACCCCCGCGCAGGGCAAGACCGATCCGGTCACAGGCCTTTCCGACGGTGACGAGATCGCCATCTACAACGACGCCAGCGGCAATGCCATCGGCAGTGAGGCCTCCGGCAGCCGCATGAAGGCCGTGGCTTCGACGCTCGACGGCGACCTGCTCCGCCAGAGCGACGGCATGGCCGTGTTCACCGTGCAGATCGACGACAGCGGCGCGCTCTCCTTCCTCTGCGGCGGCAAGTATCTGACCGCCGGCGAGACCGGCAGCAGCCTGTTCCTCGCGGCTGCCGCTTCGGATTACAGTCTCTGGACCGCTGAGAAAAACGGCGACGCGTTCTATCTGAAAAGCGTGAACGCCAGCTACAGCGGCAAGGCCCAGTATCTCGAGTATTACACCACCTTCACCACCTATGGGCTCGGCTCCGGCGGCAAGAACTTCGCCATGACCTTCCGCAAGCTCGCACCCGCGTCCTCCGAGGGCGGTCTGCCGGCACCCGGCGCGCAGGTCGTGCTCTATAATCAGAACGCCGCGGGCGTGCTGGCCGCGCAGAACGACACGCTCTCGATCAACATGGCGGCTGCGACCGTCGCGGACGGCAGGGCCACTCCCGCCAACGGCGCCGTGATCTTCACCGTGGAGAAAAACGGCGAGTATTACCGCTTCAAGAACGAGAGCTACGGCTATCTCTGCTCGAACGGCACCGGCAACAACGCCTTCTACAGCAAGGACTTCTCCGAGGACGGCGTGACAGCGGATGACGCCGACTGGCTCGTCCGCTCCTGCAGCGGCGGCGTGGGCGGCTATGAGATGGAGAGCCGCACCGCCAAGTATAACGGCAAGTACAGCCAGTGGCTTGAGTACTACGCCGACAGCTTCAAGACCTACTCCATGTATAACGTCACCGACTACACCATCTATTCCTTCTACTTCTACGGTGTGGCCGACGGCGTCAACGTCACGCGCGGCATCGTCAACGCCCCGTCCGTCGACTTCGGTACGGTCTATACCGCCTACGTCGGGCAGGACTACACGCTGACCTTCACCATCGACGCCCCCTTCGGCGTGGCCGGTGACGTGACCGTCACCCTCGGCGGCAAGACGCTCCCCGCCACGCTCAGCGCCGGGACGTACAGCGTCACCATCCCCGCCGCCGACATCTCCGGCGACAAGCTGACCGTCTCCGTCTCCGCGAAGGATGCCGAGGGCGTCGCCATCGCCGGTACGGTCGAGATTCCCGTGCTCGACGAGCCGGTCATCTCCGACCTGGCCCCCGCCGCGAACGCCCAGACGGGCGATAACAAGCGCCCGGAGATCTCCGCCGCCATCACCAACGAGGGCAGCGGCGCCACGGTCACCATGACCGTGAACGGTGAGACCGTCTCCGCCGTCTGCGGCGGCGGCCGCATCACCTACACCCCTGCGGCCGACATGGACGACGGCCGCGTGAGCGTGACCGTCACCGTCACCCGCGCCGACGGCAAGTCCGCCTCCAAGACGTGGAGCTTCACCGTGGGCGAGTCGCAGTATCAGCTCTACTTCGGCCAGCTGCACTCCCACACCACCTATTCCGACGGCTCCGGTACGCTCGACAGCGCTCTGGACTATATCAGGAGCCTGCCCGCGAGCGCGAACGTCCAGTTCGTGGCCTTCACCGACCACTCCAACTACTTCGACTCCACCTCCGCCGCCAACCCCGAGGGCGCGCTCTATGACATGAGCCTCGCCTCCGCATCCAGCCAGAAGCTCTGGAGCGAGTATAAGGACAAGGTCGCCGCCTTCAACGCCAGCCAGTCCGACGTCGTCGCCATCGGCGGCTTCGAGATGACGTGGTCCGGCGGCCCCGGCCACATCAACACCTTCAACACCCCCGGCATCGTCTCCCGCAACAATGCCACGCTCAACAACAAGACCGACTACGCCGGCATGAAGGCGTACTACGCCCTGCTCGACCAGGCTGAGGGTGCCGATTCCATCAGCCAGTTCAACCACCCCGGCACCACGTTCGGCACGTTCGGCGACTTCTCGTTCTGGGATCCCGTCACAGACACGCGCATCGCCATGGTCGAGGTCGGCAACGGTGAGGGCCAGATCGGCGCGGGCGGCTATTACCCGAGCTACGAGTACTACATCATGGCCCTCGACAAGGGCTGGCATGTCGCCCCGACGAACAACCAGGACAACCACAAGGGCAAGTGGGGCAACGCCAACGACGCCCGCGACGTCATCCTGACCGATGACTTCTCCGAGCAAGGGATCTATGAGGCCATCCGTGCCATGCGCATGTACGCCACTGAGGACAAGAACCTCGCCGTGAGCTACACCGTCAACGGTGAGCAGATGGGCAGCAGCATCACCGTCGTCCCCGATCAGCTGACGTTCGACGTCACGGTCTATGACCCCGACAAGAGCGACTCCATCTCCAAGGTCGAGCTCGTCGCGAACTCCGGCAAGGTCGTCTACACGTGGGACGACCCCGCCCAGTTGGCCGCCGGTGCGCTCACCGCAACGCTCAGCCCCGACTACAGCTACTACTTCGTCCGAGTCACCGAGGGTGACGGCGACCTCGCCGTCACGTCCCCCGTCTGGGTCGGCGAGAGCCTGAAGCTCGGCATCTCCTCCCTCACCTGCGCCACGGCGACACCCGTCACCGGCGAGGAGCTGGAGCTGACGACCACGCTCTTCAACAGCGAGGCCGCCGACGCGGCGGTCAAGTCCCTGACCTACACCATCGGCTCCCAGGTCATCGGCACCGACATGACCGGCTACACCATCGGCAAGAGCAGCACGCTCGACGTCTCCTTCCGCTATACCCCGACCGAGGCGAAGGTCACAACCGTCACCGTCACCGCCGTGGTGGTGCTCGACGGCAAGGAATACACCTTCACCAAGACGATCGACCTCGACGTGCTCAACGCCGACGAGCTGGTCTATATCGGCATCGACGGCTCCCACCACAACGAGTATGTGGCCGGCAACTATAAGGACAGCATGGGCAACTTCGGCAATCTCGCCGCGCTCTACAGTGTGCGCACCGTGCAGCTGAACACCTCCGACGAGCTCATCGCCGCCTGCTCCAACCCCAAGTTCAAGGCCATCGTCCTCACCGCGCCCTCCCGCCGCGACGGCACGGCGCTGCGCAGCCCCTATGACAACTATACAGACAGCGAGATCGCGGCCGTCAACGCCTTCAACCTCGCGGGCGGCACGGTCATCCTCGCGGGCTGGTCCGACTACTACGAGAGCTATGCCTCCTTCCCTGCCGAAGATCACATGGCCGCCCAGCAGAACCGCATCCTCTCCGCGCTCGGCTCCAGCCTGCGCATCAGCGATGACGGCACGCTCGACGATGTACTCAACGGCGGACAGAACCCGCGCCTGTACTTCAGCACCTATAACCTCGACCACCCGCTCCTGAGCGGCATCGAGTATGACCCTGTGAACCCGAACGACAAGCTCTACACCGAGCGCTTCAGCCAGTACGGCGGTGCGTCGATCTACGCCGTGGACGCGGACGGCAACCCCGTCTCCACCCTGCCCTCGACCGTCTCCCCGATGGTCTACGGCCACGCCACGACCTACTCCAAGGATCAGGACAGTGACGGTCTCGGCGGCGCGAACACGCCGAAGTACGCGGTGGCGGACGGCGATAACCGCCTGCTCGTCATGGCGACGGAGCAGCTCGACGGACGCGGCATGATCGTCGTCTCCGGCGCGGCCTTCCTCTCGAACTTCGAGGTGCAGGTCAAGGCATCCAACGACAGTTCTGACAACGACACTGAAAAGAACTACTCCAACTACCGCATCTGCGAGAACCTCGTCCAGCAGCTCAATCCCGTGAAGATCACCCCGATCTCCGAGGTGCAGAAGCAGACCGAGGACGGCTACAAGTACACGATCGAGGGCGTCGTCACCTCGAACGCCTCCGGCTATGACAAGGATACCGCCTTCTTCGACTGCATCTATGTTCAGGACAGCACCGGCGGCATCAACTGCTTCCCCGTCGCCGGGAACTTCAAGATCGGCGACCGCGTCCGCGTGAGCGGCACGACCGACTTCTATCAGGGTGAGCTGGAGCTGCAGGTCACCTCCATCACGAAGATCGGCGAGGGCGAGCCCGTCGTCCCGACGGAGGTCACCGCCGCGCAGGTGAACGACGGCTCCGTCCTCGGCAGTCTCATCACCCTCCGCGGCTTCGTCGAGAGCTTCGAGCTTGAAAACGGCCTTGTTCAGACCATCATGGTCCGCGACAAGGACGGCAATGTCGCCCGCGTCTTCATCGACGGCTACATCACCACCGCCGAGGATGTGAAGAACCTCGCCGTCGGCTGCGAGATCACCGTGACGGGTCTTGCGTCCTATGACAACACCTTCAACGCGCCCGACGGCCCGTTCCCGCGCATCCGCATCCGCGACCGCGCCGATGTGGTCTGCACCGAGCACACGCATGATTACGGCGAGTGGACGGTCACCGATCCCGCGACGTGCACGGTGCCCGGCGTCGAGAGCAGCACCTGCGCCTGCGGCGACGTGCTGACGCGCGAGATCCCGGCGCTCGGCCACACGGACGCCGATAACGACGGCAAGTGCGACGTCTGCGGCGCGTCCGTCGACGGCAATACCCCCGGCGGCACGACCGATCCCGGCGATAAGCCCGGTACCGGTGAACCCGGCAAGCCCGGCACCGCGACCGGCGATACCTCCGGCTTCACGCTGTGGCTGGCGCTGCTGAGCGTCTCCGCCCTCGCGGGCGCCGCCCTCCTGCGCGGCAAGAAGCGCAGAGCCTGAGCACAGTGCGTAAAACCGCATAGCTAAGCTGAACCCCGCCCCGGCCAAAGGCCGGGGCGGGGTGTCTCTTTGTTTTGAGCAAGGTCTGGCGGTTGAATCGGCCGTTTATGCCTCCGGCGGGTTACTTTCTGATTGCCCGGAAAGGAAGTCCAGAAACCGTAGGTTTCCGGCGCGCTTTTGGGTACTTTTCCCGCGCGGGAAAAGCACCCCGCCGGAGGCAGCACAAGCCAATTCAATCCCCCATCCCCCGCCAAACCGGAAAAAATGCGGAGCCTACCGGCTCCGCATTTCATCAGCCATATTCCCTCACAGCAGCCCGTGCGTGCGCAGAACCACCGTAAACACGAAAATCGTCAACATCGAGAGCACCGAGCTCCACGCGACGATCTGCCCCGCGAGCTGCTCGTCGCCGCCGATCTCCTGCACCATCACGGCGCTCGTCACGGCCACCGGCGAACAGAAAATCGCCACGAGCGACGGCATCTCCTCCGTCGTCAGACCCAGCGGCCCGCGCAGAGCGACGGCAAGCCCCAGAATGATGCACGGGCAGACGATCAGGCGCATGCACACCGCGACCGTCAGGTTCTTGAGCAGCCCCCACACCGCGTCGAAGCGGATCTGCGTGCCGAGCACGACAAGCATGATCGGCGTAGCGACCTTCGAAAACTGCTGCAGGACAGAAAACAGCGACGGCAGCGACGACTGCAGCGTGAAGACCGGCGTGCCGTCCGCCCCGGTCGGGAGCAACCCCCGGATCGCGACGACGACAAGTCCCGTACACGCGCCGAGAATCAGCGGGTTTTTCGCGATGTTCATCAGCCGCGTTTTCCATCCCGCGGCTCCCGGCGAACCGGAGGCGTACATCGTCAGCACCAGCACGGCCAGCACGTTGAACACCGGCACGCATACCGACGTGACGAGCGAGGCGAACGCCATGGCCGACGCGCCGCCGAGCGCGCTCGCAAGCGGAACGCCGAGGATCACCTGGTTCGACCGGAACGTCGCCTGCGCGATGACGGCCCTCTGCGCGCGCCTCTTCGCCGTGAGGTGCGCGACCAGAATGCCCAGAGCCATGGAGAAGAGAATCCCCCCGATGATATAGACCAGCAGCACCCAGTTCAGCTCCGAGAGACTGCCGACACTGTAGACGTTCAGAAACAGCTGCACCGGCAGAAACACGCGGAAGCAGAATCGGTTGAGCTGGCGAAAAAACGAGTCATCCCAGAAATTCCCCAGCCGCAGCAGATACCCCAGCAGGATCATCAGCAGCAGGGGCATGACCGCCCGGCTGGCGTAGAGGAAAATTTCGCTCATGCCCGCGCCTCGCCCAGTAGGGTGGGCAGCTCCGCCCCCGTGCAGATGCGCGCGCCGATGCGCGCCATATCGCGCAGGTTCGCTGACTGCACCTCGTCCGTGACGGAGGACGTGCAGTCGGAGAGCACCACGACGTCGTAGTCGAGCGAGAGCGCATCATAGCAGGTGGTGCGGATGCAGTTGGGCGTGGTCGTCCCGGCGAGGATCACCGTGTCAACGCCCAGACGGCGCAGCAACAGGTCGAGCTGCGTGCTGAAAAAGGCGGAAAAGCGGGGCTTGACGATACAGTAGTCGCCCGCTTCAACGGTGAACTCCTCCGGAAACGCGTCGGACATCTCCGGCGGGCAGACTTCAGAGAGTGGCCGTCCGCCGGCAAACCACACCTCCCGGCGGCAGCGCTCGACGTCGCTCCCGTCGGCGCGGTAGTGCCGCGTGGCGTACACCACGGGCGTGCCCGCGCGGCGGCAGGCGTCCATCGCCGCGGCGCAGGCCGGGACGGTCGCAGCGGCGGAGGGGATACACAGCGGGGACGCCGGATCCAGAAAACCGCGCTGCATGTCGATCATAATCAGGGCAAAACGCTTCATATCGGATAACTCCTTGTCGACTTATGTCCCATCCGTTATACCATAGCGCGCGGGAGAAGTCAATGGGCGCGAGGATGGCGCAGGAGGTCACGCATCATCCGGATAGCCCCCGCGTACCGCCGCACGGCAGCCGTATCCGCATCGCCATAGAGCGGCGGTACGATGAGACTGTCTCCGCACAGCACAAAGGTCATCACACCCTCCGCGCGGCGCAGAAGCGTCTCCGCATTGCGGGAGATATGGCGCATAAGCTCATCATTCGCAGCTTCCGTATACAGAATATAAAAACGCATTTTATAGGCAAGCTCTCCGGCGGCATATCGCTGCGGCAGATGGAATTCCCGATTCACGGCATGGTTGACGCGCTTTTTGACCGCATCGAAATCCGCCTTTTGGAAATTCTCCATCCGCACAAGCAGGAATCGTCCGTCAAACCGATATGTCGAGCGGCAGAAAAACGAGTTTTCCGTGTATGTACGACATGTATCCTCCACGGCCGCCGCGCGCAGACGTTCACAGATGTCCTCAAAGCACAGTGTCTCCGGCAGAGGGATCCGCGCCGGGAGCGCCTTCTGCGTGCGCACCCACCACGCGTGCAGCAGCAGGATAAGCACCGACACAGTGAAGCAGGCCGCCGGAATGCAGATGGAGTCGTGTATGAAAAGGAACAGAATCAACGTGCCGCCGGAGAGCACCGCCAACAGCGATGCGGCAAAAGACAACGCCGCCGCGATCCGCTGTCTGCAGATCTGCCGACGCAGCTCCTGCTCAGAACAGAGTATCATACGGACACCCCCTTATATTTTTCAAAATAACATAAAATAGGGAGAAGTGGAAGAAAAATCATATGCTATCCGGTGTGAAACTGTTTAAAAGCCGACGGGGCACTTTCTGTACGCACAGAAAGTGCCCAAAGATGCGGCAGAAACCGGATGGTTTCTGGAAATCACCGAAGTGCCGCCAACGCAGAGACGATCCTGCATTTCGTGCCCCTTGTAAAATCCAAAAAGCGCGAAAAACCTCCCCTTTCTGGGAGGTTTTTCACACATATCAGGTTTATTTCGCGTAAATCAGTCCGATCAGCGCGTTGAGCGCGCGGTACGGGAGGATCCGCTTCAGAAATACGAAGAACTGATAGTCCAGCCGGATCGTATAGATCGGCTTATGGCTCGTCTTCTGCGCGACGCGCGCGATGAAGCGGCCCGCGGCCGCAGGATCCATGCCGGTCTGCTCGTCGTGCTCCATGCGCGAGACGGAGCGGCTGATGCGCCCGCCGTAGACCTCGTCGCCGGTGACGGTCTTTTCCCGCGCGGCGGTGAAGCCCGTGTGGATGTCGCCTGGCTGGACGGCACAGACGGTGATGCCGAAGGGACGCAGTTCGTTCGCCAGCGCCATCGTATAGGCGTTGACCGCCGCCTTGGCCGCGGAGTAGTACGTCTGGAACGGGATGGGCAGCGGCCCCGCAACGGAGCTGAGGTTCACAATGCGGCCCCGCCCCGCCGCGCGCATATGCGCGATAACGGCGCGGTTCACGCGCACCATGCCGAAAAAGTCCGCGTTGAACAGGCGCTGGGCATCGGCCGTGTCCGTAAACTCGACGGCACCGGAGATACCGAAGCCGGCGTTGTTCACGACGACATCGATCTGCCCCTCGGCGTCCATGACCTGCTGCACGGCGGCGCGCACCTGCGTCTCGTCCGTGATGTCGGCGCGGATGTGGTGCAGCCCCTCCACGCCCGCCTCACGGCGCGAGAACTCATAGACGGTGTACCCCGCCCCGCGCAGGGCGAGAGCGGTGGCTTTCCCGATACCGGAGGTACCCCCGGTGACAATGGCAATTTTCTTGTTCATGCTGATTCACTTCTTTTTTTAGAGATCGTATTGGTGCAGAACGTCCGCGATGATGTCCACGGCCTCGTCGACGAGTGCCTTCGTATGCGTCGCCATGAGCGTGCAGCGCAGGAGGCACTCGCCCGGCGCGCAGGCCGGCGGCAGCGTCGCGTTGACGTAAACCCCGCGCTCATACAGCTCCTTCTGGGCCTTGAGCGTGACGATGGGGTCATAGGTATAGATGGGGATGATGGGTGTGTCGGCGTCGATGATCTTCACGCCGCGCGCGTGCAGGCCGTCGCGCATGTACTGGCTGATGTCAAGCAACTGCCGCGGCAGCTCCGGGTGCGCCTTCAGGTGGCGCAGCGCCGCCGTGGCGACGGCGATATTCGCGGGCGGAACACTCGCCGAAAAGATGTACGGCCGGGAATTGCAGCGGACGTAGTCGCACACGCGCGCATCCGCCGCCATATAGCCGCCGAGCGAGGCCATCGACTTTGAGAACGTCCCCATGTAGATGTCGATCTCCTGCTCCAGACCGAAATAGCTCGCGCTGCCGCGGCCGCCCTCGCCGATGACGCCGAAGGCGTGCGCATCGTCGACCATGACGCGCGCGCCGTATTTCTTCGCGAGCGTCGTGATCTCCGGGAGCTTCGCGATGTCGCCGCCCATGGAGAACACGCCGTCGGTGATGATGAGCGCGGCACGGTCCTCCGGCACCTTCTGCAGGCAGCGCTCGAGGTCGGCCATGTCGCTGTGGCGGTAGCGCAGCATCTTGCCGTAGCTCAGGCGGCAGGCGTCATAGATGCTCGCGTGGTTCTCGCGGTCGCAGATCATGTAGTCACGCATGCCAACGATGGCGCTGATGATGCCGAGGTTGCTCTGAAAGCCGGTGGAAAACGTGACGACGTCGCCCTTGCGCAGAAACTCCGCCATCTCCCGCTCAAAGGCAAGGTGCAGATTCAGCGTGCCGTTGAGCAGGCGGCTGCCGCTGCAGCCGGTGCCGTATTCGTCGAGCGCCTTGTGCGCGGCGGCGATGATCTCCGGGTTCGTCGTCAGGCCGAGGTAGTTGTTCGAGCCGAGCATGATGCGCCGCTTCCCCTCCATGATGACCTCGGTGTCCTGCCGCGACTGCAGCTCGCGGAAATACGGGAACAGATCCCGCTCGCGCAGCTCGTCCACGAAGCTGTGCTGATAGCATTTTGTAAAGATGTCCATAGGGCCTCCTTGTGTCTGAAAAAGTTGTTATCTAATATCAAATATTAGTTTATCTCGTATAATTTATTTTTTAATATTGTAAATCTTAATATTCGCTATTATATAACAGGAGACACTTTTCTGTCAATTCCCTTTCGCGCCGGGCGGCTCGCCGGAGCCGAAGGTGATGGAGCCGTCGCCGAACTTGTCGCGGATGGCTCTGACGGCGCTCTCGAGCTTTTCCTGCCGCGCGTCGCTCACGGCGCGGCCCGCGCCGAGCAGGTCGAGCTGTTCGAAGCTTTCGGCGCTCTCGGTGATGTGGAGCGCGGTGACGGTGAGCATCCGGATGGGCGTCGGCGCCCGCCACGCGCTGCGCGTGAGCTCCATGGCGGCGCGCTGGATGTCCTTCATCAGGCGGGTGGGCGACTCAAGCCGCTTCTGGCGCGAGATGGAGCAGAAGCTGCTGTCCTTGATCGTGACCTGCACGCCGCTGCAGTAGAGTCCCTGCCGCCGCAGGCGCATGGCGACGCTGTCGGAGAGCGCCGCGAGCCCCGCGCGCACCTCCTCCCAGCGGGTGAGGTCGTGCGGAAATGTCGTGCCGTTGCCGACGGACTTGACCGGCTCGCGCTCCGCCTGCGGCCGGACGGGGCTGCGGTCAAGGCCGTTGGCGTATTCGTGCAGCTGGCGGCCAAGCTTACCGAGCAGTTGCTCTATCATCTCCGGGCGGCAGGCGGCGAGCTGGCCGATCGTCTCCACGCCGTACTGGGCAAGCGTGCGCTGCGCCGAGCGCCCGACGAAGAGCATCGCCCCCACCGGGAGCGACCAGACGATTTCCTGCCAGTTCTCCGGCGAGATAAGCGTCGTCGCGTCGGGCTTTTTATAGTCGCTGCCGAGCTTGGCAAAAATTTTGTTGAACGACACCCCCACCGAGATCGACAGCCCCAGCTCCTCGCGCACGCGGCGGCGCAGCTCGTCGGCGATGGCGACCGGGTCACCGCCGAAGAGGTGCATGCTGCCGGTGATGTCGAGCCAGCTCTCGTCGATGCCGAACGGCTCGACGAGGTCGGTGTACTGGCCGTAGAGCTCGTTGACGCGGACGGAATATTCGCGGTAGAGCTTGTGGTGCGGCGGCAGGAGCACAAGGCTGGGGCACTTTCTGCGCGCCTGCCAGACCGTCTCCGCCGTCTGGATGCCGAAGCGCTTGGCGGGCTCGTTCTTCGCGAGAATAATCCCGTGGCGCGAGGCCGGGTCGCCGCACACGGCCATCGGCACATCGCGCAGATCCGGGTGGCTCAGCAACTCCACCGAGGCAAAAAAGCAGTTCTGGTCACAGTGCAGAATCACCCGCTCCATGCATCGCGCCTCCCTCCGAAAATCAATCATATGTTTCATTATAGCACAGTTTTCGCCCTCTGCATAGAAAAACATCTCTTTTAATGGGTAAAGTGGAATATTGACTTTTGTGATGAGGATGCGTTATAATAATGTATTATGATAATTTTTACCATCGGCTGACAAGATCGGACACGCCCGCCGGCGGCCGCCATTTGTCACCCAGAGGTAACAGAGGGAGAACTATGCGCAAAGAACTTACACCCAGAAAACGGCAGGCGCTTGAGATGCGCAGCAAAATCCAGAATACCGCGCTGGATCTGTTCAACCGCGAGGGCTTCGAGAATGTCTCCGTCGAGCAGATCGCGCAGACGGCCGGCTGCTCGGTCGGCAACATCTACCACTACTTCAAGAGCAAGGATGAACTGGCCATTCAGGTCACAAGCCACGTCGACCAGACGTACCTCGAGCTCGAGGAGCAGTATCTCAGCGACCGCAATACCCCCGCCCGTGACAAGCTCCTTGACTTCGTCGGCCAGTCACTCGTCAGCAGCGTCTCCGAACCGGTGCTCTACAAGGCGTTCATTCACACCATCAAGTACCCGGAGCAGCACATTCTGCAAAAGAACGACCGGCGCGTGTACTACCGCGTGCTGCGCGAGCTCGTGGAGCTGTGCCAGCACGAGGGCAGCATCGACGCGGCGCGCTCCGTGGACGAAATCGTCGAGGATCTCGTCGTTCTCCACCGCGGAACGCTCATCGAATGGCGGATCTACGAGGGGAATTTCGACATCGTCTCGCGCGGCCGCCGCATGGCCGCCATCCTGCTCGACGGACTGAATCCATTTAAAGCAAAAATGTGAAAAAAGTAACAAATATAGGTGCTTTCGCCGTTTTTAACAGGTGGAAGCACCTTTTTTTGTGCGCTGCTACAAGCTTTTGTCAAACCCATTGACTTCCGCTCACCAAATGATATAATGAGTTCGTTCATTAAGTTATTCGGTGAATTTATTCAGAGAAAAAAGGAGACGCCCTATGAAGGTTCTGGTTATCAATCCCGGCGCAACCTCGACCAAAATTGCGGTCTTTGAGGAGGATCAGCAGCTGTTCAAGCTCGGTCTGGATCACTCCGCGGAGGAGTTGGATCAGTTCGACAAGGTCATCGACCAAGCGGACTACCGCAAAAAGGCTATTCTGGATGCCGTCGCCGAGGCGGGCTTCCAGCTGAGCGATTTCGACGCGGTCTGCGGCCGCGGCGGCCTGTACCGCCCCATCCCCTCCGGCACCTACGCCGTCAATGACAAGGTCATGCACGATGTGCAGACCGCTCCCTACGGTGAGCACCCCTCCAACCTCGGTGCCTACCTCGCCAGACAGATCGGCGACATGGTCGGCATCCCCGCCTTCTTCGTCGACCCCGTGTGCGTCGATGAGATGACGGAGGTCGCGCACTACACCGGCTTTGCCGAGTTCCGCCGCCTGTGCCAGTTCCACGCGCTCAACCACAAGTCCATCGGCCGCAAGGCGGCCGCCCAGCTCGGTAAGAAGTATGAGGACGTGAACCTCATCGTCTGCCACCTCGGCGGCGGTGTCTCCGTCGGCGCGCACCAGCACGGCCGCGTTGTCGACGTCTGCAACGTCAAGGACGAGGGCTCCATGGGTATGGACCGCGGCGGCGGGCTGCCCGTCAACCAGCTCATCAACTACTGCTTCTCCGGCAAGTCCAAGGATGAGATCAAGAAGATCCTCGGCCGCCGCGCCGGTATGCTGTCCTATGTCGGCACGACCGACTTCCGCGTCGTCTGCGCCAAGGTCGTCGAGGGTGACCCCAAGTTCACCGAGGCGTACCAGGCGCTCGTGTACCAGCTCTCCAAGGACATCGGCGCGATGGCCTCCGTGCTGCACTTCGACGTCGACGCGATCGTCTACACCGGCGGCATGGCCTATGAGCAGTTCTTCTGCGACGACATCACCACCTACGTCGGCAAGATCGCGCCCGTGATCCGCATGCCCGGCGAGGAGGAGATGCGCTCTCTGGCCGAGGGCGCGCTGCGCGTGCTCCACGGCGAGCAGGAGGCCAGCGTCTATTAATTCGTGATCCCTTATTAGGTAGTGGAAATAGAGAAGACAAAAAGAAAGGTGGAAAATAACATGAAGCATCTGATGTCCGGTAACGAGGCCACCGCCCGTGGCGTCTACGAAGCCGGTATCAAGGTCTGTTCCGCTTATCCCGGAACGCCCAGCACCGAGATTCTGGAGAATCTGCCCCAGTACAAGGAGGATGTGTACTGCGAGTGGGCTCCCAACGAGAAGGTCGCGACCGAGGTCGCCTACGGCGCCGCCGTGGCCGGCTCCCGCTCCATCTGCACGATGAAGATGGTCGGCCTGAACGTCGCCGCCGACCCCCTGTTCACCGCCGGCTACATGGGCGTGAACGGCGCTTACATCGTCGTCACCGCTGACGACCCCAGCTGCCATTCCTCCCAGAACGAGCAGGACAACCGCCACTATGCCCGCGCCGCCAAGATCGCCATGGTCGAGCCCAGCGATCCCCAGGAGTGCAAGGACTTCGTGAAGATGGCCTGCGAGATCTCCGAGGAGTTCGATACCCCCGTGCTGTACCGCACCACCACCCGCGTCTGTCACAGCAAGGGCCTCGTTGAGTTCGGCGAGCGCACCGAGCATGTCGCCCCCGCGTACAAGCGCAACGTCCGCAAGTTCATCTGCACCCCCGCGAACGCCTACATGAACCATCCTCTCGTTGAGGACCGTCTGGTCAAGCTCGCCGAGTTCGGTTCCACCCGCGCCGTCGAGATGGGCCTGAACACCGTCGAGATCGGCGACGGCAAGGTCGGCGTCATCACCGCCTCCATCAGCTATCAGTATGCCAAGGAAGTCTTCCCCGAGGGTACGTCCTTCCTGAAGCTCGGCCTGACCTATCCCCTGCCCATGGATCTGATCCGCGACTTCGCCGGCAAGGTGGAGAAGCTCTACGTCATCGAGGAGCTCGATCCGTTCATGGAGGATGAGATCAAGGCCGCCGGCATCGAGTGCGTCGGCAAGGAGCTGACGGGCAACATGTACGAGCTGAACACCGAGCTGGTGCGTGAGCGCGTGCTCGGCATCAAGACCCCCTACAAGACCATCGAGGGTGTCGCCGCTGCGAAGCGTCCCCCGGCGCTGTGTCCCGGCTGCCCGCACCGCGGCTTCTTCTATACGCTCTCCAAGAACAAGAGCTATGTCATCACCGGCGATATCGGCTGCTACACGCTGGGTTCCGCCGCGCCGCTGAACTGCATGGACGTGTGCATCTGCATGGGCGGCGGCTTCACCGCTGGCGTCGGTATGGCCCACTCCTTCCAGCGCGAGAACGTGACCGATAAAGTCGTGTTCGGCGTGATGGGCGACTCCACGTTCTTCCACTCCGGTATGACCGGTGCCGCCGAGATCATCTACAACAACGCCCGCATGATCCCCTGCGTGCTCGATAACCGCATCACCGGCATGACCGGCCACCAGGAGAACCCCGGTTCCGGCTTCACCCTGATGGGCGAAGAGGCTCCCATGCTGAACATCGAGAAGATCTTCGAGACCTACGGCTTCGCCCCCGTGCTGACCGTCGATCCCCAGGATCTGACCGCGATGAAGAAGACCGTCGACGAGGCCGTGGCCGCCCTGAACGAGGGCAAGCACCCCGCCATCGTCACCCGTCGTCCCTGCCTGCTCATCAAGCGCATCAAGCAGAACCTCGGCATGTGCAAGGTCAATGCCGACAAGTGCAAGAGCTGCAAGAGCTGCCTGAAGGTCGGCTGCCCCGCCATCTCCATGGAGAACGGCAAGGCGTTCATCGACCGTACCCAGTGCGTGGGCTGCACCGTCTGCGCCCAGGCCTGCCCGTTTGATGCAATCGAAAAGGAGGAGAAGTAACATGTCTAATGTGAAAAGTTGTCTGCTCGTCGGTGTCGGCGGTCAGGGTGCGATCCTGATCTCCAAGATCATGTCCAACGGCTTCATGAAGGCCGGTTATGACGTCAAGCAGAGCGAGGTCCACGGTATGGCCCAGCGCGGCGGCAGCGTCTCCACGCAGGTCCGCTGGGGCGATAAGGTCTACGGCCCCGTGTTCGGCCGCGGCGAGGCCGACATCATGGTCGCCCTCGAGAAGATGGAAGCCGTGCGCTATGCCGAGTTCCTGAAGCCCGACGGCGTCGCCATCATCAACGACTACGCCATCAAGTCCACCACCATCGCCTCCGGCGCCGAGGAGTATCCCGAGGGCTGCATCGAGGCCATGCAGGCGAACTTCAACACCATCGCCATCCCCGCCAGCCAGATCGCTCTCGATCTCGGCAACCCCAAGTGCATGAACGTGGTGCTCTTCGGCGCCATGTGCGACAGCCTTGGCTGCCCCGACATCGACTGGGAGCAGGTCGTTGCTGAGACCGTCCCCGCAAAGGTCAAGGAGCTGAACCTCAAGGCTTTCCGCGCCGGCCGCGAGGCTGCCAAGGCCAAGTAAGGCGATTCACCGATTATAAAAAGACACGCTGCCAACAGGCGGCGTGTCTTTTTTCCGGTTTGGTGTGGGATGGGATTTTAATCGGCCTGTTCTGCCTCCCGCACGTTTTCTCTTTGCTTTTTCCGCCGCGCTATGCTACAATATCCCCAAACGCAGCTTACAACAAGGAGAATCCGCATGAAGTTCCTCGCACATCTGCGCACGATCAACCGCCACCGGCGGCTTGTGTGCAAATACTGCTTCCGGCTCGGCCTGATCTGGCAGGGTCTGACGCACGACCTGAGCAAATACAGCCCCGCCGAGTTCTGGCGCAGTGTCCACTACTATCAGGGCTACCGCAGCCCGAACGATGCCGAGCGGCAGGCCACGGGCCTGAGCCTGTCGTGGCTGCACCACAAGGGCCGCAACCGCCATCACTTTGAATACTGGATCGACTACTGCATCGCCCCGGACGGGCACGTCTTCATGGGCGGGTGCAAGATGCCGAAAAAATACGTCGCCGAGATGTTCTGCGACCGGATCGCCGCCTGCAGGGTCTATCAGGGCGAGAAGTACACCGACGCATCCGCCTATGACTACTACCAGCGCTCGAAGGGGCATGTTCTCATCCACCCGGAGACGAGCCGCCTGATCGACGAATGGCTCCTCCTGCTCAAGGAGCGCGGCGAGGACGAGGCCTTCCGCCTCATCCGGGAGGACTTGAAGAAAAGTAAAACCTACTGTAAAAGGCCTTCGCGGCAATGGTCAGGCCGCATGAGACAGTGAACAGACACCGCGGGATGATCTGAAGTGACCCCCAAAAGTTAGACAATATTTTGAAGTAAAAATTGTTCAAGCAGC
>ERZ506769.464-NODE-464-length-35530-cov-4.164792_pt1 | contig 35530 bp, 31 predicted proteins | sample MGYA00513039_ERZ506769 | MGnify/ENA metagenome assembly ERZ506769 | reverse complement strand
ATCGCCCCTCATTTCTATTTTATCTTGTTTGTACCCCTTGTACACCGATGTTTGTATCGTTTTTTCCCTGAAGTGGTTCTTTCTGTTTCCCTCTTATCAAATAACAACTATGCTGATGTCGAACGTTTTTTTGAAACCGTCCGCACATTCGGATCGTGGAAAGAAAACCTTGGAAATATAAACATCTCTATCTTCAATCATGAAGCAGGAGATAAGAATAGGGTTGCGCATTTTGCATTTGATGAATCAATCGTTCAATTGAACAGGGTTGATGGTAATCATAGATTGAGTGCAGCGGACGAAGTAACAAGTAGTTTCAAGGTCCCATTTTGTTTGGTTTTGTGCCGTAATACAGACGAGGAGAGTCAATACTCGCGTGCCATTTTTCACAATATAAACTCGAAACAAATCCCGCTTAAACTTGAAGAAAACTTAAAAGTAATCTTAACCAGTGAAAACGCTTTCTCAAATGAGGTTTTGAAAACAGACCCTTCTTTTGGATGGGCTTATTATTTGGCAAGAGTTGCAGCAAAAAACATCAATTTTTCAGAGTATCCCTTTATTAATTTGCTAATTCAGCAGGAAAAGTACACTTTCCTGAAGGAAACTTTTGATTCTTTGCTTAACAGTGGCTACCTGCCTAAAGCCGATATTGCTTTTGATATGTTTTCAGGGCAATTACCAGAAATTGACCATGCGTTGAGGGAGGCACAATTACACAGTTTGCCACAAAACATCGCCGTTATCGGCGCCCTCTCCTTTTACAAACTAACTGATCAAAACAAGTACCACAGGTTTATTTGTTGGATAAAAGAAAACTGCATTGCGGATGCACCTAATATTCACATGCATGACCTGATCAGTATCTATGATAAGGTATTTGAGAATTCTCCTAAATCTGTATTTATGTCTATGAAATTTGGAGAGGAAACCGTAAATACATATCAAACGGTTAAGGATGTAAAAAAAATCCTGAAACGAGAAAATAACATTGATTTGAAAATAATAAAAGTTGATGAACACGAGGATGGCTATTCAGATGAAATATACCACCGTATTATTGATGGTATTAGAGAAGCCTCTCTCGTGATTGCAGATTTATCTTATGGAAACAAAAATGTCCATCATGAAATTGGATATGCGCAAGGCATTGGGAAAAAAGTATTATTAATATATCAAATACGTGATGGTATTGATCCAAAAGAAGAAATCGGATCGAATATTTCAATGCATGATCAACTTAGATTTACAAATATTGTAGAATTGCGGTCGCAGCTGCTAAAAAGGATACGAAATTTCTTTGGTATCCCGGAATCAACTGATTGAACTTAGGTGGTGGGTCTATGCCAAAAAGTGTAATACAATATAGTCTCTTAATATCATGTCCTGGAGACATCAAAGAAGAAATAAACTGTGTTGAAGAATGCGTTACGCAGTTTAATACGCTATACTCTGACGCTTTGGGAATTGAGATTGTAACCAAGCATTGGAGAAAAAGCTCCTATGCTCAGTCAGGTGGAAAACCGCAGGCGCTGTTAAATGAGCAATTTGTAAATGATTGTGATGCAGCAGTTGCAATTCTGTGGACACGCTTTGGAACCCCCACCGATGAATATGGCTCCGGCACAGAGGAAGAGGTAGAAATTATGCTGTCTTCCGGGAAACAGGTATTTATGTATTTCTCGGACAAGCCTCTTTCTCCGTCTCAAATGAACGAGGAAAGCTATAAGAAGGTTCAGGCGTTTCGTGAAAAATATAAAGATAGAGGTATCTACTTTACATATTCATCGGACGAAGAATTCAAAACGCTGTTTTTTGCACATTTATCCCAATTCTTTTTAAGCGAAAAGAGAGTTGCAGAAGTTAAAGGCGAGCGTCATTCTGAATTGAAGATCGTCGGTATTGACCAAACTCAACACATCAGTGATGTAGCCCCCATAATTAGCTTCATTCCAAATACTGATATGACTATCAGTAAGTACTTGGAAAAAATACGGACGCTATATGCTGATATTTCTGCCAGAAACTTAGAGAAACGTATTGAAATGCCGGAAAAAATTGTAAGATACACCTTAGCGTTTAATAAGCCCGTAGAAATTGACGAAGGTGATCGAAAGATAATTTGTTCCATGGCTGATCACTTAGGCATCAATATTACCGAAGACTTTTTCATCCTTGGAAATCTATCACAGAGTAGTATACCAACAGGTATAATGGGCGGCTATTCGTTTAGTGGAACAGACGCAGAAAAAGAGAAATACGATACCATTCAGGAACTTTTGGAAACAATTTCGAAAGCATTGGAATGGGCGCCTGTCGAAAAAGCATTTGATGATAAGAAGTGTTTGAAACTTGCCCTTCAAAATTGCGGAACCGACATAGATGAAGATATAGAGATTTCTCTCAGGATTCCAAAGAATAGTTTGTTGCCAATAAGTGAGTTTCCCAAGTTTGATAATGACAAAATGGGTTACCTGCTGAATGATTGCGATATGAGCGAACTTTTCGGCATATGTAGTACATCAACGTATTCACATTACGACTCATCTATTGTAACAAGTCGCCGGTTCTCTCCTCGTGTTTCTACGTCTTCTGTTTTCCCGGGATATGTCCCGAATTATAATGACGATTTTGAAAGTGAACTTGCTGATATATTCTCTTATTCTTGCTTTGGCGAAGGAGAAGAATACATTGTAAAAATCAAATTTGATTACATTAAGCATAATACGATAATCGCTTTCCCTTCGGTTATTTTTATTAAAGCTCCTTTCACGGTTATGCCATACACGATAACGTCCAAGAATTCGCCAAAAGTAGTGTCTGGAGAAATCAAAATTACAGAAGATATGCAACACCAATAAACAAAAAACGGCGGCAGGGATTGCCCTCCGCCGCCGTATGTCTGTTATGCATAGATCAGGTCATTATTGATGATCTCCCTTGCCCTGACCTTGATATTATTCATTCTCTGCACCCACTCCATAGGCTTCTCCGCCTTGAGTTGCTCGGTGATGCCTTCGGAGGCAGCACAGTCCTTGACTAACGTTCTTCGACGTCGGCAAGGTGGGAGCGTAACTTACCGCTGGTTTTCAGATTGGCATAGAGAATCGGCCGATGCTCCCGAAGGTAGCGCAGTCTCCGTTGGGCCCACACGCCGATGGTAGATTCTTCTTCGGGCGGTAACTGGGGATATTATAAAACTATCGTTCAGTCAGATTTCTCGAAAAATTCGCTTTATTCACCCTTGAAGAGCGAATAAAGCGAATTTTCGGTGAATATTCGGCGAATTTTCAGTCGCAGAAGCAGTGAATTACACTTTTCAATAGAAAAACAGGACGTAAGATCACGCTTTTCAAATTTCCTCACTGATCCTACATATCCAGAAAGCTTTCAAGAAGGGCGTCATCGCTCAAGAAGGTATCCATCATAAACCGCGCGCCGAGACGGAAGCCGGTGATGAAGGTGTCCAGCTCGCATTCGCCCATGAACTCGGCGTAGGCGTTGCAGAAGCGGAGGAACAGCGCCTTGTTTTCACCGGCGAGCTGCTCGGTGAGCTTTTCCTCCAGGTCGTTCAGCGAGTCAGACGCCTTCTTCACAGGACTCTTGGGGCTGTAGCCGCGATCCTGCGGGTCGATATTGCCGTAATACAACTCCTCGATGATATTTCCCCTCATTGTCCGTCACTCCATTTCTGCAGCTCCCAGAGCCGGTCAACATGGCGGCGGGACTTACGGAGGGTCGCGTTGTGCTCGTCCGTGGAAAGCCAGTCGATCAGGTAGCACTTCGGGATCATATACTTGTGCTGCAGCGCCAAGGCGCGGAGCTTGCCGAAGCGAATCCACTCGCAGACCGTGTGACGGTTGTAGCCGGTAAACTCCACGATGGAGGACACGTCGATCACGTCCGGGTAGGAGGCGAGCTTGCTTTCATAGTAGCGCCGCGTCTTCTGCGGGTCGTTGGGGAGGGGCGGCTGAATGCGGATCTTGTAGGGCTTCACGTCCTCGTTTCCGTATTTGTACCAGCTGGTGGGTACGATGTACCGGCTGGGGTTGACCTCCCGGTTGATCATAAAATCGATGACGTCTTTTTTCTTGATGGCGTAGCAGCGGGTTTTCTTCCCGGTGCAGACGTGGGGGATCAGATTGAACTGCAGCAGATAGTGCGCCGTCCGCTTGCTGATGTGGCAGACCTTGCGCATCTGCTCCTTGTTCATGATCTCTGGGTATTGGGCGAGTTCCTTTGCATCGTATGTCATGACGAAGCTCCTTTCCTTTTTTACGATCCGAAAGGGTGCTTTATCGGTGCTGTCGGGGTCTCTGTTTTCTTGCCTGACTTCTTGCAAACGCGCAAGAACAGAGGCTTTTTACGCAAGAACGCGGTTTTATTTGAACTTTGGGGCGGTTCGAATCGCCTCTGGCCGATACGGGTCGGAATGTCCGCAACCCCTTGCGGCGTCTGCGTTTCTGCCTCTTAACAAAGCGGCCCATAACGGCCTGCTCCAGACGTGAATCTGCCAAAGTCTTACAACACTCGAAATGCGGTAGGTCGGCTCAAACCGACGCGAGAGTTCGAATCTCTCCATCTCCGCCATCAAAAGGGTACGAAAAAGATGTACCCGGCAAAAAGCCCGATTTATCGGGCTTTTTTGCTACCCATAAGCCGTTTTTCGGAGCTTCAAAATCGTAGATGAAAATCGGCGTTTTCCCATTGAGGACAGATACGAACCCAAGTAACAACGGAACACAGAACAAGGACGGCAGATAGTCACAAGCACGATCTGTCGATTTTTGTTGCCCTCGGAGCCAATCGTTTTGCAAAGAAACGGTTGGCTCTTTTTTATTTCACAGAAAAGGAGTAAGACAATGATCTTTTCAGATTCACCCCAGCAAAGAGCATTAGAACGGATGATGACAGCCGTCCCAAGATTCCTTCCCCAAGGAGGCGGCATAATGGTGCTTCACCGTTTTGAGTACACGGCAGAAATGTGCGACTGCAGGTACTGCCCATATTACCGCGGAAAAAGAAAATTCTCCATTCTGAAAGACCGCTTCGCAAATCTGGACGAACTGAACTACCTCGCCAAGCGGATGGAGAGTTTCGATTATCACGAGTATGATCAGTTCCTCATCGGCATCACAAAGCTGCAAAACCCGACCGAGAAGGATCTCATCAATCTGACCTTCAACCTCGACCACTTCACGCTGTGCAAGGACGTCAGCAGCTACGGCAAGATCGGCAGAGAATACGTGATGAACACGCAAGGCGCCGTTCCCGCCCATGACGAGGATGATCCGAAATACGCCGCCATCGGCAAGGATCTCATCGACCGAGGGCTGGCGCAGATCACCGCAAAAGGTTTGCTCATCTACAATCCCTTCGACGAGCTGACCGAGGTATACGACGGTCAGGCCTTCCCCGAATACTTCTATGAGAATACCCTTGCCAGCGCAGAGGTCAGCTACAATGGCCGTACCGAGCTACTCCTGCTCCCCGGCGAAGAAATTGCAATCCAGAAGGCACTTGCCCGGCTCGGCGCTCCTTCTGACAGCGACTGTGAAATCAAGTTCTGCCTTAACCAAGGAGAGGATGACGCCTGGGAGGAACGCATTGAAGGCATCATCCGCAGTGAAGGGCTGTATGAGACAAACAAAATGCTTCGCTCTCTGGACACCGACGATATGGATTGGGGCAAGCTGACTGCGGCCGTCGAGCTCGCCGATGTTAAAAGCGCCGCCAACATTGCTGCCGTTGCACAGCACCTCGGAGAGTTTGGCTTCCTCCCCGACGCAAAGAGCGAATCCGACGTCGGCCATTTCCTCGTGAATAACGTGGACGAGTACGGAATGAACATCGAGATGGAGGAATACTTCGACTTCTCCGGCTTTGGTGAGTATTTCGCCGAGGAACACGATGGTCAGTTTGTGAACGGCGGCTTCGTGTATTTTGACAGCGACAGATCTCTCGATGAGTTTCTCGAAGAACTCGTGTCCGAGGACGAGGGCATGGATATGGGAGGAATGTGAGCATGAAAATCAACGCAATCATAGAGAAAAGGGACGGCGGCACTCTCGTGCTGGACTTTCCCCGCAGCATCTACGATGTGTACGAAAAGCTCCAGTCCGTAGGTATCAGACAGTCCCCGCATCAGATCACCCTTTCCGATGAGGAAGACGATGACGTGCGGATCAAGCTCTATCTCGGCACACAGATTGCCAACACCATCTTTGACGCCATCCTCCAATGGTTCTATGAGATCATCTACGGCGCCGTTGCTGACTTCTTTACCATGATGGGCAACATGGGCGCCGAAATCTTCGACTTGTCCTGGGTACAGGCTACTATCAGGCTTTTCACGCTGTTTGGATGGTCGCTGTTCGTTGCTGGAACGGTTGTCGCCATTTTTGATGTGGCAATAGAGTATCAGAACGGCAGAGCCAACATCAAAACCACAAGCATCAACATCCTCAAGGGCTTCTTTGCCTGCAGCTTGATCGGCGTGGTTCCTGTTGAACTGTATAAGTTCTGCATCAGCCTGCAAAACACCTTCGCACATGACCTAACAAGCATGGTAGCGGGCGGCCAGAGTCTGGATCTTGCAGGGCAAAGCACATCCGTCTTGGAAGGCAGTTTTGCCGTGTCAACCCAAGTGACCTTTGGCCTTCTCAACCTTCTGTGTCTGATTGCCTTTGCCTACTGCGTGATCAAGATTTTCTTCCAGAATATCAAGCGCGGCGGCATCCTGCTCGTGCAGATGGCAGTCGGAAGCCTGTATATGTTCAGCGTCCCCCGTGGATATACCGATGGATTTAACCAATGGTGTAAGCAGGTAGCAGCAATCTGTCTGACGGCGTTTATGCAGACAACGCTGCTGTTCCTCGGCTTGCTTACCTTCCCGGATCACATGCTTCTTGGACTCGGCATCATGCTCGCAGCCAACGAAGTGCCTCGTATCGCCCAGCAGTTCGGCCTCGACAGCTCCGTCAAGGTGAACATGATGAGCGTCGTTCATGCGACCACCACCGCCGTCAATCTGACTCGAAGCGTAGCCAGAGCGACCGGAAAGTAAGATGAAAAGCAAATTTTCTGTGAAGTTGTGAGTAACCTCTTGATTTTATTTCGGTATGCCGATATAATATAGAGGAAGGAGGCGAACACGATGATCATAGAAGATTTGCTTGCCAAGCGGGATATGACGAAATATCGGCTTGCGGTACAAGCTGGAATCCCCCATGCTACGCTGAACGACATCTGTAGCGGAAAAACCAAGCTCGAAAAGTGTTCCGCCGAAACTGTGTATAAGCTGGCAAAGGCACTTGGCGTATCTATGGAGCTGTTGACCGAGGGCGGCATCCACCAGGCAGAACGTGAACAAGCCTTTGAATACGGACTGCCCGACTATCTCCAGCATGATTTGGATGCCTATAAGGACGGTCTGAAATCTCACAGCGGACTCATGGATTGCTTGTGGGGCGAGCTTTACGGCAGCATCAACATGGCGGAGATTAGCGACGGAATCATTACCTCCGAACACGCAAACTATCTGAGAAAGAAATATCTATATGGAGCGAGAATATGATTGATTTTACGAATTGCAGGGTGATCCCCGGCAGAGCATACAACGGAGCAAACGGAAGCAAGATCGCCGTTGAATATAACGGCGAAGCATATATGCTGAAGTTCCCGCCTTCTGCCGAGGGAAAGCCGACCGACCTGTCCTATACAAATAGCTGTATCAGCGAACACATTGCCAGCAGCATCTTCAATATGCTGGGCATCCGAGCGCAGGAAACCATGCTCGGTCTCTTCACCGTCAAGGGAAAGGAAAAGCTCGTCTGCGCCTGTAAGGATTTTACCGCAGGCGGCAAGAGGCTGTTTGACTTCTGTTCCATAAAGAACACGGTTCTTGACTCCGTTAGCAACGGAAGCGGAACGGAGCTTTCCGACGTTATGGACACCATCGACAAGCAGCAGTATGTCTCCCCAATAGTTCTACGTGAGCACTTTTGGAACATGTTCATTGCGGACGCTCTGCTTGGGAACTTTGACCGGCACAACGGCAATTGGGGTTTTCTCTATGATGATGCCAAAGGTGAAGCGGAAATCGCCCCCGTCTTTGACTGCGGGAGCTGCTTGCTGCCGCAAGCCGATGACAAGGTGATGAAAAAGGTGCTTGCCAATGAAGCTGAGCTTCACGCCAGGGTTTTTCAATTCCCCACCTCTGCGATCAAGCTTAAGGGGCGAAAGATCAACTACTACGACTTTTTGAGCCGTGCCGAGAATGAGGACGCCAATGAAGCTTTAAAGCGGATTGCACCAAGAATCAATATGGGAGAGATTGAAAGCTTCATTGATCAAGTACCCGGTATTTCCGATCTGCAAAAGGAATTCTACAAGGAATATGTGAACGCAAGGTATGATCTGATTATTCGCCCCACATTGGAGCTTGTTGCAGCAGAGGAACAGGAAGAAGCCGGGCCGACACTGACAATGTAAAAACCTATATATCCACTTCGGGCATCGCACAAGCAGCGATGCCCTATTTTTTGCCCAAAGGAGCGTGAGAATTTGAAGGAAAACAACGAACTGACACGGGATGATATCGCCATCGACCATGACATGGAAGTCGACTGCGACGAAGGCCGAGAGATCACTGTGTATTCGCTGTAGAGCTTCTTCCACTCCTCGGTGAACTTTCTCTTTTCGAGTCCATAATTAAATCCCATTTGTCGTAATCTCCTTTGAATTTTTGAATTTGGGTGAAAGTCAAAAATTCAGAGATCACGGGTATTCAGCGATATAGCAGAGCCACTGATCGCACATAAAAAGTCCTTTCCGCCTGCTGCGGTCCAAAGGACACAACTACGCTGGCGAAAAGGACTCCCGATGCTGCTTGCCTGAAAAAGGGCGCAGAAATCTAAGGGTACCCATACTGCTTTTTCAAATAGATTTGAAATCAGCGTATTTGTATCCTTGGCCCTTGTACTTCAGGCTGCGAATATGTATTTGTGATGTCGGTGAAAAACAAAAAAAGGCCACCGACAAGGCAGACCTATAGATAGAACTATAGTGTCTTACCTTGCCGGTGGCCTCTCACGTATGTCTGGAATAACTACCGGTTCATGTTCGGGCTGCTGCCCACGATCAAGTGACCTGGAAGCGGATTTAGCGCGGCCCTGTTTCAGCCCGACCGTTCCGTCGTGATGTCGTTGATTCAGTTGTTATAGAACTCGCTTCGATGTTCTTCAGGCAGATCAATGGGGGGATTATCATCCCGCCAGATTAGGGCTCATGCCATGCTCGTGCAGCCATGCCTTTGCCTTGCTTACAATAGTCCGCAATAATCCTTGATAAATCCACCTTGCTGTGATATGCTCAAATTGTATAAGTATATCTATCAGAAACCACCTGAAAGTGAGGATACTCCCATGGAACCGACCATCGAACGCTGGTACTCAATGAAAGAGATTTGCGAATACCTCGGCGTCAGCCGTGATACGGTACTCGCCTGGATAGAGAAAAGAAATATGCCCGCTGCGAAAATAGGCCGCCTTTGGAAATTCAAGGTCAGCGAAGTAGACGCCTGGATGAAGTCCGGCGTGGCGGCGGATAAATAATCTGGATTGGGTGATGAGCTATGGGCTTTATAGATTCGTATAAGCATCTCGAAAAGCTGTGTGGCGATATGCTGCAAACTCAGCACGGTGTCTCCGCTTATATAGCCGAGATGGAAAGTACCCCAAATGGTTCATATCGGGTGCAAGGCTGGGTCGAAGATCTCAAGTGCCTTAAGCATTACCGTTGGGTCAGAAATCAAATTGTACACGACCCGAATAGCAGCGAAGAAAATATGTGCGTCCTCAGCGACGCACAATGGATTGACAATTTTTATGATAGGATTATGAAGCAAGGTGATCCTCTTGCTATGTATCAAAAGGCGACAAAACCTCGGCCTGTCGCAAAGCCAAAACCGCTCCGCCAATCTCCGCAAGCACAATATACATATTCCGCACGGCCGGTTTACCCAAAAAAGGAAGCGCAGAAAGCCACTGGATGGGTTGTGTTATTGATTATTACAGTGCTTGTCGGACTGTTTTTTGTGCTTAAATACCTTGTAAATTAATCAGGAGATGCACGATGGCACTGGAAAACAAATTAGGGCTGACAAGCTCCGCCGATCTTGCCCGGGAAGAAGAGCGCCTCAGCAAGAAAAAGGCGGTAGAACTGTTTAAAAACGGCATGCTTGATACGCTCCCGGCGGGTAAATTCTCGACCTTGCAGGCGATTCACAAATATCTGTTTGAGGATATTTACGACTTCGCCGGTAAGCTGCGCACGGTGAATCTGGCGAAGGGCAATTTTCGCTTTGCACCGCTGATGTATCTGGAAGCGGCATTAGCCAACATCGACAAGATGCCGCAGTCCACCTTTGACGAGATTATCGAAAAATATGTGGAAATGAATATTGCCCACCCCTTTCGGGAGGGCAATGGGCGCAGTACTCGTATCTGGCTTGACCATATTCTGAAAACCGAAATCGGCAAGGTCGTGGACTGGAGCAAGGTGGATAAAGAGGATTATCTTCTTGCAATGGAGCGCAGCCCCATCAAGGATGTGGAGATCAAGGCGCTGCTGAAGGCGGCACTGACCGACGAGATAAATAGCCGTGAGGTCTATTTGAGTGGCATCGACCAGAGCTACTATTACGAGAGCCTTTCGGCTTTCCGGGCGGGAGATTTGTAAAGTCCAAAGTATCAAATTGGCACTTTGGAATGCGGCAAGCATCCACTATGAAGAACAAAAAAGCCGTAATGCCACTGCAATGGCAAAAGTGGCGTACATAAATTGGAGGAGAAACCAATGGTCAATGAGAAAAGCAGCGCCGTGGGCGTGAATACGACATGACCCGTGTAACTGCTAACGGATATTTTGATGCTGAGGATTCTGAGCAGGTACGCTTTGAAAAACGAAAAGCACTGAACACGCAGCGCACCGAGGACTATAAAAACGGTGCCTATGCGCTGGCGGGTGGCGTAGTTGATCCGCTGTCGGAGGACGCGCCGCAGTTCGTGAAGGACTACTACGCCTACTGCAAAACGCCGCGAGGCTGCCATCCCCGCAGTCTGAACTTCAACAACGGCTGGAACGTGGCATCTTCGCTTTCCTTCCTGAATATGCCAATCCTGCAATACAGCAGCGAGATTCGCTCCGCCGTGCTGCTGGTGCATCACCTATATCCATATCGATGCAAATTGGCTGCCGGTCAATTTCCTGCGGGCAAACCGCCTGTCCTTGATTGATACAGACGTAGGTGGCGTTCGGGTTCTTCGCCGTCATCTGCCAGAAGGGGCATTTGATGATGGCCGGGGTATTATAGCCAACGCCCAATTCCAGAAAGAGGATTTTTTGCCCCGCGCGGGTTCGGAGAAAACTCTCATACCGCGCCGCTGCCCGATGCCAGCCCTCGTCCTCAACAAAGGTATCATCGCAGCGGAGGTTCATGGTCATGGGCTTGCCGCAGTGGGGACAGGTTGGAAGAAGCTCGGTCGGGACTTTCATATCTTCCTGTCGCTTGACCATTTCACGAATCGCGTCTGCGTCTTTGTACGGTCTTAATATCATCCGCTCAGTCCTTATCCCGTCTTAAAACTCTCTCTGATATGATTGAGAAAATCAATGCAGAGGGAGTTGTCTTTTATGCCGGAGGAGCTGATATATCGAAAACGCAGACTTTCATCCTTCAAAATTATCATTCTTGGTTTTGCCGGAGTTATTTTGTTGGGGGCTCTGCTGTTGATGCTGCCGATCTCCACGACTGGAGGAAATGTAACTCCATTCAATGAAACGCTGTTTACTTCAACTTCTGCCGTGTGTGTAACAGGCCTTGTTGTGCGGGATACAGGCAGCTACTGGTCAACCTTTGGGCAGACGGTTATTCTGGCGCTGATCCAAATTGGTGGTCTTGGTGTCGTAACCGTAGCAGCATCATTTGCGCTGTTGTCCGGGCGGAAAATCTCCCTGATGCAGCGCAGCACCATGCAGGATGCAATTTCTGCGCCAAAGGTCGGTGGAATCGTCCGTCTGACACGCTTTATCCTACGGGGGACATTTCTGATTGAACTGCTGGGCGCACTTGCCATGCTGCCGGTGTTCTGCCGTGACTATGGATGGCGCGGCATCTGGATGGCGGTGTTTCATTCCGTATCCGCATTTTGCAATGCCGGATTTGACATTCTTGGAACGGGAAACAACCTCTATCCGTCCCTCACCAGTTATGCGGGCAGTCCGATTATCAATATCACAATTATGCTGCTGATCGTGACTGGCGGTATTGGGTTTTTAACATGGGACGACATCTGTGAAAACAAGCTCCACTTTCACCACTATCGGATGCAGAGCAAGGTGATCCTTGTCACGACTGCGTTTCTTCTCGTCCTTCCGGCCATATTTTTCTTCTTCGTGGATTTTTCTTCACTTCCCATCGGAAAACGGGTGCTTGCTTCTTTTTTCCAGTCCGTCACACCGAGGACTGCTGGCTTCAACACCGTGATCCTCTCTGATATGACTGGCGCATCGCAGGCTGTTATGATTTTTCTGATGATGATTGGCGGGTCGCCCGGCTCCACGGCGGGCGGTATGAAAACAACAACGCTGGCTGTATTGGTCGCAAATGCTGCCGCGACTTTTCGCCAGCATGAGAGCGTCCAATTTTTTGGACGCAGGATTGAGTGTGGAGTTGTCAAGACTGCCGCAACCGTTGTGACGATGTATCTCGCGTTGTTTTTTGGCGGCGCTATTTTTATCAGCGTATATGAAAATCTGCCGCTTTCCTCGTGCCTGTATGAAACGGCTTCGGCAGTCGGAACAGTAGGACTGACGCTGGGTATCACGCCGCAGCTCCACATTCCGTCGCAAATGGTGCTGATCATGCTTATGTATCTGGGCAGGGTCGGCGGTCTTACCCTTATTTACGCGGCGCTATCCGGAAAAAGAGCGGAAACCGCAAAGCTGCCGTTGGATCAAATTGCAGTTGGATAAAGTCAGGAGGTTCATGATGAAAAATATTTTATTGGTTGGAGTCGGTCGCTTTGGACGGCATATTGCCATCCAGTTAGCGCAGATGGGACATCAGGTTATGGCAGTAGATACGAGTGAGGATCGAATCAATGATGTACTCCCGTTCGTTACCAACGCTCAGATTGGCGACAGCACAAATGCGGATTTTCTTCGCACACTCGGTATTGGGAATTATGATGTCTGCATTGTTACAATCAGCGGCAATTTCCAAAACTCCCTTGAAACGACCTCGCTTCTAAAAGAGCTGGGTGCAAAGTGCGTCGTGTCCCGTGCCGAACGCGATGTTCAGGCGAAATTTCTACTTCGCAATGGAGCCGATCATGTGGTCTACCCGGAAAAGCAAGTGGCAAAGTGGGCTGCGATTCGATACAGCTCCAATCATATCTTTGACTACATAGAAATCGACGACCAGCACGCAATTTTTGAAGTGGAAGTGCCGGAGGCGTGGAGAGGTAAAAACATCGGGGAGTTGGACATCCGCAGGAGATTCGGAATCAACATTCTTGGAATTAAGCGGGCTGGGGAAACCGATGTGTCTGTCAAGCCGGAAACCGTGCTGACAAATGATGTAACCATTTTGGCATTGGGCGAATATAAGCAGCTTCAGAAATGTTTTCGGCTTTGAAAGAGCGGTGAATTTATATGGAAGATGTTGCTTTGATCGTATCCATGCTGCTTCTTTTTCTGCTCGGCTGGTTTGTTATGGTGAGACTGGATCGAATCCTCGATGATAAACAAATGTGGAATGATAGCGCATGTGAATCACGACCAACTCCGCGCTGTATTGTTCTGCCTGGAAATCTTATGGTAGAAGATTTATCATCGAAATTGCAGCGTTTTAGAGATATACACCCAAACACACAAATTTTATTTCTTGATTCCGATACATATTCCTTAGACGAAATCCTATCGGCCATAGAGCACAAGCGGTAGAATCTTTCATAATTGCGTGTTATAATAGTTTAAAAGGTGGTGGACACATGAGCGATCAGACTGTAAATACGATACAGCAAGAGCATATTCTTGTTTGCCTGTCGTCATCACCATCAAATGAACGGATCGTCCGTACTGCCGGGCGGATGGTCAAAGCATTTGGCTGCGACTTTACAGCACTATATGTGCAGACACTTGATCGTACCGCATTGAGCAAGAATGATCTGGCGCGGCTGACCGATCATATCAAGCTCGCAGAACGGCTTGGAGCAAGGATCGTCACAACGCATGGCGAAGATGTAGCGACGCAGATTGCGGAGTACGCACGGCTTTCAGGCGTAACAAAAATTGTGATTGGGCGAAGTGGTGTGCAGCGCCGTCATTTCTGGAATCGCCCGACTCTGACTGAGCGCTTGATTGAGCTTGCTCCGGGACTTGACATTCACATTATTCCCGATGCGGATATATATAAAAACTATCGGCAAAAGCCCGTTGCGATCACATATCCGACCGTTCCGACTGTGCGGGAACTTTTGCTGACATTGGGTATTTTGGGAATAGCAACTGCTGTTGGTTGGGTGTTTTCCCGTTTAGGCTTTATAGACGCGAACATCATTGCGGTTTATTTGTTGAGCGTACTTCTGACCTCCATTTTTACCAGCGGCTATACCTGCGGTATTCTGGCCTCTTTCCTGAGCGTGATTCTGTTTAACTACTTTCTGACGGAACCCCGCCTCTCTCTATTGGCTTATGACAGCGGATACCCTATAACATTTGCGATTATGCTGGGCATCGCACTTCTGACCGGAACATTGGCCGCAAAGCTGAAAGCTCACGCGCAGCTATCCGCACGGGATGTCTACCGCACCAAGATTTTATTTGACACAAATCAGCAGCTCCAAAAAGCTGCAAAACCAGAGGATGTCTATCAAATGACCGCTACGCAAATGCAGCGGCTCATGGGGCGCAATATTCTGATTTATCCTGCACACGATGGTGTGCTGCTGGCTGGGAGTTTTTATCCGGCAGACGACAGTTCGCCGCAAGGCGTCCCGGATGCTGAACAGGAGCCGGATGTTGTTCGTTGGGTCTGGCACAACCGCAAGCGCGCCGGAGCGACTACAACACATTTTTCTGAAGCGAGGTATCTTTATCTTGCCATTCGGACGCAGCAGCAGGCCTACGGGGTAATTGGCATCTCCATCTTGGGTAAACCCTTGGATTCCTTTGAATCCAGCATTTCATTGTCCATTCTCGGTGAATGTGCCTTGGCGCTGGATAACCTGCGCAACGCCAGAGAAAAGGAAGAAGCTGCCGTCCTTGCAAAGAACGAACAGCTTCGTGCGAATCTTTTGCGTTCGATTTCCCATGATCTTAGAACCCCACTGACCTCCATTTCCGGCAACGCCGACACGCTGTTGCACAGCTATGATGCTTTGGATGCGGAAACTCGGCAACGTATTTTTAACGACATATACGATGATTCTCAATGGTTGACTGAGCTTGTGGAGAATTTGCTTTCCATTACGAAAATAGCGGATGGCAGCGTAAAGCTGCATCTATCCGATCAGGTGCTGGAGGATATTATCTCAGAGGCGCTGCGTCATATTGACCGCAGGAGTTCCGAACATCAGATCATGGTAAATTGCGGTAACGAGCCGTTATTAGTACGGGTGGATGCGGGACTTATCATGCAAGTCCTTGTCAATCTCGTAAACAATGCAATCAAGTATACTCCTGCGGGCTCATGTATCCAGATAACCGCAGTACGCCACGATGATGCAGTTGCACTTTATGTCTGCGACAACGGGCCCGGTATCCCGGATGAACTAAAGAAACGTGTTTTTGAAATGTTCTTTACCGGGGGCAATCCGATTGGCGACAGCCGCCGAAGTCTTGGGCTGGGGCTTACTCTCTGTCAAGCCATCATTCATGCACATAATGGCGAAATAACGCTGAAAGACAATTCGCCGCATGGCTGCATCTTTTCCTTTACAGTACCGCTTAGTGAGGTGAACCTAAATGAATAAGCCGCTCGTCCTCGTTGTAGAAGATGATACCCCGGTGCGCAATTTAATCACGACGACGCTGAAAACTCACGAATACAGGTATCTCTCAGCTCAAAACGGCGCAAGCGCCGTAATGGAGGCGCTGTCTCATAATCCGGATATTGTGCTGCTTGATCTGGGGCTGCCGGATATGGACGGCGTGGAGATCATCCAAAAAATCCGTTCGTGGTCGAATATGCCGATCATCGTGATCAGTGCCAGAACGGAGGATTCTGATAAAATCGGGGCGTTGGATGCTGGGGCAGACGATTACCTGACGAAGCCCTTTTCCGTGGACGAGCTGTTGGCGCGGCTGCGGGTGACGCAGCGAAGATTAGCGTTGATGAAAGCGGATACGGCGCAGGAAACTCCAATTTTTACGAACGGTGCGCTGAAAATCGACTATGCGGCAGGCTGCGCATATCTTGATGGTGCAGAACTGCACCTGACGCCCATCGAATACAAGCTGCTGTGCCTGCTCTCCAAAAATGTAGGTAAGGTTTTGACACACACCTACATCACGCAGCAGATTTGGGGCAGTAGTTGGGAAAACGATATTGCCTCCCTACGGGTATTTATGGCGACTCTGCGAAAAAAGCTGGAAAATGGGAAAGACGGGCAGCAATACATACAAACGCACATCGGCATCGGCTACCGGATGCTGCGGATAGAATGAACGGCGTTCAGCCTTTTCCATAAAACAGAATAAAATTACAATGCGGTGCGGCCTCTTGAAAGGCAGCACCGCATTTTCTATTTATCATCTTCCAGCATACGATACCCGACGCCAAGCTCATTGATGATATAGCGCTTTTCACCGGGCGTCACGCCCATCTTCTTTCGGATGTTCTTCATGTTGACTTGCAGCTTCTTGACGCTGCCATAGTCCGAATACCCCCAAACCGCACGGATGATTGCGGCATAAGTCAGCACCTTTCCAGCATGGATAGAGAGATAGGCTATGATGTTGTATTCGGTCTGTGTCAGGTCGATTTCGTCCTTGCCGACAAAGACCTGTCTTTTATCATAGTCGATCAGCAAATCTTGAAGCTGGTATTTGCCGCTGGGTGTACTCTCATTTTCTGCTCCCTGCCGATGACTGCGGAGAACGGCACGAATACGGGCCAGCAATTCTTCTGTACCGAATGGCTTTGTAATATAATCATTTGCGCCCAAATCCAATGCCGTCACCTTGTCCCTTTCGTTGGAACGAGCAGACAGGACAATGATAGGAACCGTGTCCGATTCCCGGACTTCCTGAATCAAGTCCAGACCATCCCGATCTGGCAGGCCAAGATCCAGAATGATTAAATCTGGATGGTGTGAAGCATACATCATTATCCCAAGCGTACAGGTTTCAGCACAAATCACCTGATAGTCGCTGGTTTCCAGATTTGCTTTGATGAAACTGCGGGTGTTGGCTGCATCCTCTACAATCAGAATCTTATATTTGTTATTGCTCATCGTCACACTCTCTTTCCAGAGAAAAGCGGAATACAGCGCCGCCGCCTATTCTATTTTCTGCGGTGATCTCGCCGCCGTGGGCTTTGATAATAGCGGCACATACCGATAATCCGATCCCCATATTGCTGCGAGTCCCATCCACCGGCGCGGCGGACTTTTCATAGCTTCCGGCAAAAATCTTGTCCAGCGCTTCCTCCGGAATACCGCAGCCATTGTCAGAAACCTCAAATACCGCCTTGTCCCCCACAAGGGAAACCGACAGTATCAGTTCCGTCATACCTTTTGCGTGAAAAACGGCGTTTTCCAGCAAATTCAGCAATACCTGCTCAATAAGAATGGAATCCATCGGAATATCCACGAAATCATCCGGTATTCTTGTAATCACCTTTTGATTTGGATGCTTCTTTGAAAACTTCATGAGAACCGAGTCGATCAGCTCGTCCAGAACAGTCGGCGTTTTAACGACCTCGACCTTTGCATCGTCAATCCTTGTAACGGACAGCAGGTTTTCGACCATACGGATCAGCCATTCACTATCCTCTTGAATTTCACCCAGCAGCTTTAACTGCTGCTCTTTTGGGAGCGCGTCATACTTGGAAATGAGCGTCGAGGTCGAGCCGTATATTGAGGTGAGGGGTGTACGCAGGTCGTGGGAGATTGCCCGCAGCAGGTTGCCGCGCATCCTCTCTTTTTCACTTTCTGAACGCAATTTCTCCTGTTCCCGCACCCGAAGCATTTCCTGCTCTCTGATTCGAATGTTCAGCGTACTGGTGGAAACAGCGACAATCAGCATAATAACAGCGGAGAAGATGCTTTCCTCCACAAAGAAATCAAAAGCATAGTATGGATAGGTAAACGCAAAATTTACCGCGAACACGCTGACGATAGCCGAAGTGATACCGTAGAGATACCCGTGCGTTTTCAGCGAAATCAGAAACACGCCGAATACAAAAATCATGGGGACCAGCGTCTGCGTTATGAAGATTTTCTGGATCAGAAGATTAACGGCAAAGACGCAGAAAAAAATAATGACCGAAAACAGAATATCTTTTTGTCGTTGGTGGCTTTTCATGGCAATCTCTCCAAAGGTGCTTTTTAACAATTTAATTATACTCCATGAGAAGAAGCGCATCAAGATTTTAAGCAGGACGATATTGCCCTGCACCTGTTTCTTTACCGAATCTACACCGCAGAAATGATATAATAAGAGTGCGCAAGGCTGTACGCCGCATAAGCGGCAAACGGTCAATAGGTGCGCAAGGAAAAGGAAGGGCCTTTCGTGGAATACGACAGTAGCGATGACACCGACAACTGCTCTTATATGGCCTGTTCATATGTGGCATATCTACGCCCTTTGCTGCGGTATCGGGTATAGGTGTGTCTTTTTTGCATGAAATGATCGTATGAACAGAACATAAAGGAGTTTGAAATGAATTATTTTGGAAGCATTTTCGCAATGGTGGCCTGCATCGTCATGTCCGCCTATTTCAGCGCCACAGAAACGGCGTTCTCGTCCCTGAATAAGACCCGCCTCAAGGTGTTGGCGGACAACGGAAACAAGCGGGCAGCGCTGGCGCTCAAGCTGTCCGAGGATTATGACAAGCTGATCTCCACCATCCTGATCGGCAACAATATCGTCAATATCATGGTGGCATCCATCGGCACACTTCTGTTCGTCGGACTTTACGGCGACATCGGCGCGACGGTTTCTACGGTCGTCGTTACAATCGTTGTTCTGATTTTCGGTGAGATCACCCCCAAAAGCGTTGCAAAGGACACGCCGGAGCGCTTTGCCATGTTCAGTGCGCCCTTTATCCGGCTCTGGATCTGGGTGCTGACCCCGCTGAATTTTCTCTTTTCCCAGTGGAAAAAGCTGGTTTCCCGCTTCTTCAAGACGGATGACAACGCAAAGATGTCCCACGAGGAACTGCTCCTTTTCATGGAGGACATGGAGCAGGACGGAGGCATTGATGAAAACGAGGGTGAGCTGCTGCGCAATGCTCTTGAGTTCCGCGACCTGACGGCGGCAGAAATTCTGACCCATCGAATCGACTTGGAGGCCGTGGACATCGGCGAAAGTCACGAGGAAATTGCCAGAGCCTTTACGCAGTCCCGCTTTTCCCGCCTACTGGTCTACCGGGATACGATCGATCAGATCGTCGGCGTTCTTCATCAGAAGGACTTCTATATCAACGGCAAGATGACGGATCAAACCATTGCGGAGATTATGACGGAACCGCTGTTTGTCTATCAGCACACAAAAATCCGGGATATTCTAAAAATGCTCCAGCATCAGAAGTCCCACGTCGCCGTTGTTGTGGATGACTTTGGCGGGACGCTCGGTATTGTTACGATGGAGGATATTCTGGAAGAACTGGTCGGTGAAATTTGGGACGAACACGACGAGGTGGAAGAAGATTTTGAAAAGCTGGACGAGAATACCTACCGCGTGGACTGCTCCGTCAGCTTAGAGAATTTTATGGAATTCTTTGATGTCAAACTGAAATCGGACAGCGTTTCCGTTGGCGGATGGGTCATGGAGCAACTAAACAGAGTCCCGGTCAAGGGTGAATCGTTTCATGTTCAACATCTGGAGATCACGGTCTCTGAGCTGAGTGCATACAGAGTGTCGTCCATTACTGTCAAGCAATGTGACTCTATTTTAGAATGTGCGCAATAACAGCGTGGAGGGGATATGGCTAAAAAAACACAGGGTACTGACACCAAACAGCACGATATTGCTGCACCGCCGGAGAACAGGCCGCTCGACAAAAGCATTGTTCGATCCATCATTCGCGCATTGCTGCTGATTATTCTTTTTGCTTGGGCTTTAATGAACCTCGATGCCGTAATGAAATTTCTCGGAAAAGTGATCTCGCTGTTCTCACCGTTTCTAATTGGTGGAGGTATCGCTTTTCTAATCAATGTCGTCCTTAATCCACTTGAACGTTGCTGGAACAAGGTATGCAAAAAAGCCCCTGCAAAGCTGGCAAGACCCGTTTGTCTCACTTTAAGTGCTGTTCTTGTGTTTGGGATTTTGTTTGCCGTAGTGTTTATGATGATTCCGAGTCTGCGGGAATCCGGCGATGAGTTTATTCAGAACATTCCGTTTTATGTTGATGAAATTGGGTGCTGGTGGGCAGATACTGTTCACTTTGCAGCAAAGTACAACATCGTTTTGCCGGAATATGCAATCGACTCCGATCTGCTGATTGAGAAAATTACGACCTTTATCAACGACGAAGGCAGCGGAATCATTACAGTAACATGGGGCGCGGCCACATCCATCCTTTCCGGCTTGGTTGACGTGCTTTTGGCGTTCGTTTTTGCTTTGTATCTGCTGGCAAAAAAAGAAGTGGTTGCAACCCACTTAAAAAAGCTGATCACAACGGTGCTTCCACAAACGAGGGCAAGGCGACTTCTGAGCATCGCTTCGCTGACGAATCAAACCTTTACCAACTTTGTCAGCGGACAGCTTACCGAGGCTGTCATTATTGGAGTCCTCTGCTTCTTTGGGATGCTGATTCTGGGGATTCCCTATGCCGGTGCCGTTTCCGCATTTGTTGCTGTTACCGCGTTAGTGCCGATCTTCGGCGCATGGCTCGGCGGCGGTCTTGGTGCATTTCTGATCCTGTTGGCGGAACCCATCAAAGCGGTGTGGTTCATTGTTTATCTGCTGATTCTACAACAGGTAGAGGGCAATTTGATTTATCCAAAAGTTGTTGGAAAATCGGTCGGCCTACCCGGACTGCTTGTGCTAATGGCTGTCACGATTGGAGGCGGGGCGTTTGGTGTCTTGGGAATGCTTTTCAGCGTTCCGGTCTGTGCGGTGCTATATAGTCTTTATCTGGAGTTCATGCAGAAATCAGACGCCCGGAGTTGAACCTTTCACGATTGATTGCCTTTGAAAAAAAGAAAAGGGATCTGTTGACAAAGTCAAAAAATAAAACGCAGCCCCCGAATGTCTCATTCGGGGGCTGCGTTTTGCTTTCTTTACCGACGCCGACGCCCATGCCGGGCAGGGAGAAACTTTCGCACGATGGTTGTCACAAGCCCGCGCTCATAGCGGTTCATGCCGAACAGCCACATGCACGCACCGTAGAGCAGCGCGAACGCGGCCGCGATTCCGGCGACGCCGAAGTACGATGTCGGATAGACGTAAATCGCGAGCAGCACCGCCGCGATAAACGGCAGGAGCATGGACGGGAGCAGGTGGAAGATGTGCTTCCAGAACATCGGGATGTTCAGGCCGATGCGCTTGTGGTAGTACCAGTTCATGAGCGTGACGTTGCCGATGAGCGTGGCGATGGCCGTGCCGATGGCGGAGCCGAGCCCCTCCCACTTCCAGCAAAGGGGGATGCTGATGAGGATGTTCCCGATCAGAACGGCCAGATACAGAAATGAGCGGAATTTGTGCATGTTCATCGCCTGCTGGATGATGGTGCCGAGCGTCTGGATGTTCGTCCAGAGACAGGTAAACATCAGTAGCAACGCGATCCAGTAGCGTGTGTCGGCGTAGGCCGCGCTCTGACCCCACAGGGCAAGAAAACCGCGTCCCACGGCCACAAAGCCAAGCAGAATGCACCCGAGCAGGATGAACTGCAGTCGCCCGACCTTTGTAAACATCGCGTCGAGTTCACGCATGGGGCGGGCCTCGGCGACGAGACGGTGCACCTGCGGGGTGAGGACGTTCGAGATGGCGGTCGCGAACGTCAGGAAGTAGATGTTCACCTGCGAGGCGACGGTATAGACCGTGACGGCGGTACTGCCGTGGATCCAGCCAAGGAGCTGGCGGTCGATGCTCCAGTTGATGTTCTCGACCACGATGCCGATGAATACGTACAGCATGAACGAGAACATCTCACGGATGAGCTTGAAGTCGTGGCTGGTATAGGGGCCGAAGCGGAAGGTGATCTTCAGCTTGAAGACGCAGTAGCCGATGTTGATGATGCCGCTGAGGATCGTGAAGATCAGCGAGAGTACCGTCATCGCGACGGAGCGGTATCCCATCAGCAGCAAGGGGATCATAATCAGCGGGTTGAGTACCTGCTTGCCCATGGCGACGATCTTCTGGAAGAGATAGCGCTCATGGATTGTGACATAGGACTCGAAGACCGTGATGGGGAAGGTGAGCGCGGCGTTGACCGTCATGATCCGAAGGAGCTTTACGCCGAGGGTAACCTCCTCCGCGGTGAGCTTTGTGCCGAAGATGACGCTCCCGTGATAGCTCAGCCACAGGCCGATGATGAGCACGACCGTCCCCTGCACGGTGTAGGCCAGCAGGAACATGCCGTTGAGCTTGCGCATGCCGTCCCTATCGTCCGCGGCCTTGAAGCGGGAATAGTAGCGAACATACGCGCTGCCGAGGCCGAAGGAGAGCAGGCTCAGATACGAGATAATGGGGAGTACAAACTGATAGACGCCATACTCGCTGTCACCGAGACGGCCGATCATGATCGGCGTATAGACGAAGGAGATGACGGTGCTCAGTATGATGGAGACATAGGACAGCACCGCACCGGCACGCACCTGATTGACTTTCACGCGGGCACCTCCAGAAAGGGTCGATTATTGTACGTCAGATAATTCATAACATCTTATTATAGCGCTGTTTTGCCGTTCTGTAAAGCAAAAAATCCGCGTTCCCCGGCCTCAGGTAACAGACCGGAAAACGCGGAGGACTCGGCGGACGGGTGCATCTGCCGCTGTGTGCGCGGCGGCAGCGTCCCGGCGCTGAGTTTGATTTTGCTGCAGCGGCGCGGGGAAAGAGCCCGCGCCGCCGAAGTAACGTCAGTATAGCACAGACTGCGCGTATTTGCAAGCACGCTTACTGCGCCGCCCGCTTCTTGGCAGGCATCGGAATCTGCGCCAGCAGCACCGCGATGAACATCAGCACGCAGCCGATATACTCGCGCGCGGACATGGACTGGTGCAGGACAATCGCACCCGCGATGACAGCAAATACGCTCTCAAGGCTCAGCAGGATCGTCACGACCGTGGGGTTCGAGTCCTTCTGCGCGAGAATCTGCAGTGTATAGCCGATGCCGCAGGAGAAAACGCCCATGTATAGCAGCGGCAGGATGTTCGACAGCAGCGCATGCAGATCGACGTTGTCGAAAATCAGCATACAGACGGCCGACCACGACCCGGCGAACAGAAACTGGATGCAGCTGAGCTTCACCCCGTCGCAGAAGGCGGTGAAGTGGTCGATCACGAGGATATGTACCGCGAAGCACACCGCGCATACCAGCACCAGCAGGTCACCCGCCGCGAGAGAAAAGCTCCCCTTCATGCAAAGCAGGTACAGCGCCGCGACCGAGAGCGCGACCGCGACCCACACGGGCGGGTCGACCTTGCGCCTAAAGAACAGACCGAACACAGGCACCAGCACCACATACAGCGCCGTCAGAAAGCCGGCCTTGCCGCTGTCGGTACCGGCGACCATGCCCGCCTGCTGGAAATTCGAGGCAAAGGCGAGCGCCGTTCCGCAGCAGAAGCCACCAAGCCAGAGCTGCCGGCGTGCGGACTTTTTCTCCTCGCGGGAGAGGGAGGGACGCTCCTCCTTTTTCTCCGCGGCGGCGCGCACGGTGACCAGCACCAGCAGCGCGAGCGTCGCGATATAATAGCGCGAGGCGTTGAAGGTGAACGCGCCCATGACGTCGGCGCAGATGTCCTGCGCCACGAACGACGTGCCCCAGATAAAGGCGGTGAGAATCGGGAAGACCACTTGACGAACCTGATTGTGTTTCATCGGAGAATCAACCTTTCCGTTTATTTTCCGTCATCCTCTCGGATAGGATTGACGTGCCATTTAAACTTTTTCTCCGTGCCGGAGAGCAGACGCTGGATGTTGCCGCGGTGGTACCAGATCACGAGCGCCGCGATGGCGGCGGAGAGAACGGTATAAAGGACGTTGTGCGAAAAGACGAAAAACGTGGTGACGGGCATGCTCGCCGTGGCGGCAATGGAGCCGAGGGAGACATATTTCGTCGAGAGCCACAGCACCACGAACAGCCCCCACGCCACGAGCGCCACGCGCCAGTCGAGCATCAGGACGATCGTGCCGCCGGAGAGGATGCCCTTGCCGCCGCGGAAGCCGAAGAACACAGGGAACATGTGCCCGAGCTCGCAGCCGATGCCCGCGATGAGCAGACCCAGCGTCCAGTCGCCGAGGAGGCTGTGGAACATGTAGCCGCCGATAAGGCAGGCAACAACGGTCTTGCCCATATCGAAGGCGATGACCATGAGCGCGTATTTCGCGCCGTAGGTGCGGTAGAAATTCGTCAGACCGGCGTTGCCGCTGCCGTGCTGACGGACGTCGTCATGGATGACGAAGTGAGAAGTCATGACCGAGCCGTTGATACAGCCGAGAAAATACGATACCAGCAGCACCACCGCCGCCGCAAACAGATTGGACATGGTTATGCGTCCTCCTCACCCTTCTGACGGATGCTCATGATGATGGGCGTGCCCTCCAGACCGAACACGCTGCGAATCTGGTTTTCCAGATACCGGCGGTAGGAGAAGTGGAAGAGCTTTTTGTCGTTGCAGAACACGACGAAGTGCGGCGGCTTGATGCCGACCTGTGTCATGTAATAGATCTTCAGGCGGCGGCCCTTGTCCGTCGGGGGCTGGACGCGCGTCTGCGCGTCGGCGAGGACGGAGTTGAGCATGCCCGTCGTGATGCGGGTCGTGGCCTGGTTGTTCACATACTGGATCAGCTCGAACAGCCGCGTCACGCGCTGGCCGGTGAGCGCGGAGATGAACAGGATCGGCGCGTAGGTCATATAGCTCAGGTCGCGGCGGATGTCCTCGCGCATGCGGTCCATCGTCTTGCCGTCCTTTTCCACGAGATCCCACTTGTTCACGACAATGATGCAGGCCTTGCCCGCCTCATGTGCAAGCCCCGCGACCTTCGTGTCCTGTTCGGTCACGCCCTCGGTCGCGTCAATGAGAATCAGGCACACGTCCGAGCGCTCGATGGCCATCGTCGCGCGCAGGACGCTGTATTTCTCGATGCTGTCGTCGACCTTCGACTTCTTGCGCATGCCGGCGGTGTCGATGAAGTTGAACTTGCCCGTCTCGTTTTCAAAGTACGAGTCGATGGCGTCGCGCGTCGTGCCCGCGACGTTGCTGACAATGACGCGCTGCTCGCCGAGAATGCGGTTTGTGAGCGAGGACTTGCCGACGTTGGGCTTTCCGATGATGGCGACCTGAATGACGTCGTCATCGTCCTGCTCGTCGTCCTCCGGCGGGAAATACTGCAGACATGCGTCGAGCAGGTCGCCCGTGCCGTGGCCGTGGACGGCGGAGACGGCGATCGGGTCGCCGAGACCGAGGTTATAGAACTCGTAGAACTCGGGATCGGCGGGGCCGGTGGAGTCCATCTTGTTCACGGCGAGCACGATCGGCTTTTTCGACCGCTGCAGCATGTTCGCGACCTCCTGATCGGCGGCGGTCATGCCGGTCTTGATGTCGACGACGAGGACGATGACCGTCGCGTTGTCGATGGCGATCTGCGCCTGCTCGCGCATGAACGAGAGAATCTGGTTGTCGGTGCTCGGCTCGATGCCGCCGGTGTCGACGAGGGTGAAGGTGCGGCCGTTCCAGTCGGTCTGGCCGTAGATGCGGTCGCGCGTCACGCCGGGCGTGTCCTCCACGATGGAAAGGCGGCGGCCGATGAGCTTGTTAAAGAGCATGGACTTGCCCACGTTGGGGCGGCCCACGATGGCGATGATGGGTTTCGACATAAAAAATCACTCCTTTACAGTGTCGCAGGAGGCGAACACGGCGTCCGCCAAGTCAAAGCCGTCCATGCCGACCACCTCCACCGGGCAGTCGAGCTCCTCGGAAAGGCGCGGGACGGTATAGTCATCGAGAAAAACGTTCTCCCCGTTGCGCAGCATGTGGATCGGGATCAGCACGCGCCCGAGATCAGGCACGGCGCGCAGCTGCGCGGAGAGATCCTGCCCCGTGAGCAGGCCCGCCACGTCGATCGTGTGGCCGAAGAAGTCGTTGCGCACGGCGACGACCCGGCCGCGCAGGCCGGGAAAGCGCGCCTGCGCCTGCTCGAGCAGACCGCGCAGGAACGGCGCCGCAGCGACGCCCGTCGCGATGGTGAAGTCGCCGGGGTTTTCCGGCAGCTCCTCGGTGTCGAGCGCGGCGAGAAAATCGTCGCCCAGCGAGCGGAGCATCCCCACGCCGTTTTCAATCTGGCGGTAGCCCTCGTAGTAGTCCGCTTCCGGCAGCGGCAGCCCCGCGCGCAGGAACAGCTCGTCCGCGCAGAAGAAGCGGCGTGTGCCGAAGCGGCGGAGGTTCTCCTGCCCGAACTCCTCGGCGATGGCGATGATCTCCCGCGCGCAGTCGGCGTCGACGGGGCGGAGCTTCGCGAGTCCCTTGCGGTACTTCGTGATGCCGACGGGGACGAGCGAGCAGCTCGAAAACTCCCAGTCCGTCAGGTCGCGCAGCGTCCGGCGGAGCTGGTCGCCGTCGTTCCAGCCGGGGCAGATGACGATCTGGCCGTTCATGACGATGCCCGCCTTGCAGAACGCGCGGATATACTCGAGCGAGCGCCCGGCGTTTTTGTTGCCGAGCATCGTGCAGTGCAGCTGCGGATCCGTCGTGTGGACGGAGACGTTGATGGGGCAGATGTGCAGGTCGATGATGCGCTGCGCCTCGCGCTCGGTGAGGTTCGTGAGGGTGATATAGTTGCCGAGCAGGAAGGAAAGGCGCGCGTCGTCGTCCTTGAAATAGAGCGTCTGACGCATGCCGGGGGGCATCTGGTCGACGAAGCAGAAGATGCAGTGGTTCGCGCACGAGCGCATCTCGTCCATGAGATAGGTGTCGAAGTTCAGGCCGAGATCCTGCCCCTCCTGCTTCCGGATATGGACGGCGCGCTGCGCCCCATTCGGTTCGCGCAGCGTCAGGTGGCTGTCTGCATCATACCCGTAAAAGCGGTAGTCCAGAACATCTATGATCTCATGTCCGTTGATGGTCAGCAGCTGCTCGCCGGGCTTGATTCCCGCGAGCTGCGCCGGGCTGCGCCGGTCAACGGATGCGATAACGGTACTCATTGCATCAATCCTCAAATCTAAAAAATGGCATACTAGCACATTATAACTAACTAATTATACAGGCCTTTTCCGCGTTTCGCAAGGGTAAAAAACGGATTTTGTGCCGGTTTTGGCGCAAAAATCCCCCGCCGCGTGTGCGGCGGGGGAGAAGCGTCAGTCTCGCCCGAGGTCGTCGTGGATGAACATGATAAGAAAGCTCACCGCCAGCAGCGCGCAGGAGAGCCAGATCCCGCGGATGCCGAAGCGCGCCGTGAGCAGTGCGCCGAGCCCCGCGCCGGCGGCGAACACGCCGATCACGCCGAAGTACGTCAGCGCCTTGTGCAGCACCTCGCGGTCATGCGTGTGGAAGTAGACGCACAGCGCCTCCGTGCCGCTGCGCATGTTGCCGATGCACATGGTGCTGGCATAGGCATGGCCGCGCACCTTGCGGAAGGTCTGTACCTGCATGGCGCAGACGAAGGACACGACGGCGTTTGCGGGCGTATCGACCGACTGCGGCAGAAAGCCCACGGCGAAGAGAAACACAATCTCCGCGAGGAGGATAAGCTGACGCCAGTGGACGCGCTCCATGTGCTTGAAGCGGCGGTGGACGCATTCGGCGACGAAGATCCCCAGCATGAACGAGAGCACCGGGACGAGATAGTGCAGGCTCCTGTGCCAGTCGCCCTCGAAGAGACAGGTGCTGAAGAGCACGATGTTGCCCGTCTGGGCGTTGGCGAATACGCCGCCGCGGCAGAGGTAGGTATAGGCGTCCTGCAGACCGCCGGAGAGGATGACGAAGGCGGACATCAGCAGAGATTCGGACATCTGCCCGCGGGGTTTGTGCAGCAGCATGGTAAGGCTCCCTTTTCTTAGATTCGACATGTCATTATAAGGCGGCATGTCCCGCAAGTCAACCGTCCATTTGGCCAAAAAGGCGGGCGGCAGCTTACAGAAAGCTGGCACCCGGGGGTGCGTGGGGGAGGGTTTTACTCCGCGTCGAGTTGCCAGAGCTCGGCCCGCTCGCGGATCTCGGTGAAGCGGCGGTAGAGCCCGCCGCGTGCCATCAGCTCGTCGTGCGTGCCGCACTCGGCGATGCGCGCGGCTTCGACGACCTGCTCGTGCGTCGCGTCGGGGCAGCCGAACTTAATGTTATTTTCGATGGTGTCCGCGAAGAGGTAGACGTTCTGAGCCGCCGATGCTGACGCGGCCGCTCTCCACGTCCCAGAAGCGGGCGACGAGATTGCAGAAGGTGGTCTTGCCGAAGCCGGAGGGGCCGACGATGTCGTGGCGCGCGGGGAGACGGCTTTGCCAATGAAAATCAGCTGCGTTCCAAGACTTTTTTAATCTCTTGGCCCAATTATAACAAGAACAAACGTTCTGACCAATGTGATTCTTAGAGGAAGAGCAAGCACAGCAAGTGTAGCTACACCTGCGAAAAACGGCGTGGGACTATCAGGATTTTCTTGCAGTGCAGCAAGCAAATCCGGTGAGTACCCACACCGAAAAAACAGAGCGTTCCGGCTGACCGCCGAAACGCTCTGTTTTCGTATTTTGGGATCGTCCCAAGCCCTTATGTTCATGAAAAATTACGAAAGCTCACCAGCTATACTCTAATAACTGGAATGTGTAGGATTCGCCGGGAGTAATGCCATAGATCACAACAGAGTCATCCCTGAATTTATCTCCGGCGCTCAGAGAAGATAGGTATATATTGCCGGAGCCTACCAGATAACCCGCACTGTCATACAGCTTATAACTAATCATATCGTACCCGGAATCACTGCTCCCGCTCTTCTTTTCTCCGGTAATCGTAATGGTCAGCTGCGGAGAATAGTCTTTGTCAAACGTAAACTCGGCTCCTTGAATTTGGATCACGGATGCCGTACTCCCCATGAAGTCTTTCACCTTCAGATCCAGCGGAAATGAATCAAACGTCACTTGAACATCTTCAATAGGCAAGCAATACAGCACATCGCAATTTACTTCGTCGAACTGAACTGCGTTTTCCTTGTACACGGTGAAATAAACCTTCCCGCTTGCAGACGTTCCGGCTTTGATCTCAGCGGCAGGGATTCTCACATTGGCAAGATACTGCTCTCCGGCAGCTTGGCTGGTATAATAGCCGAAATCATCAGTAGGAACGGACTTTGTACCAGTATAGACCTCTTCATCCGCATCATTTACGATTCGAATATCCACATCGACATCGGCTGACAGGGACTTATCATTTTTATCAGCCAAACCAAAGAAAAGGCTGTAATCACTCGTTCCCTCGTTATACTGAAAAGACCAGCTTTTCAGTGTTTCAACACGGGATGCCGACGATCCGCACCCACTCAACAACAATGCAATTACAAGTCCACACACAAGAAAGAATCGTTTCATTTCTGCGTCTTCTTATCTGTCTGTGCCTTTATTGCACGGAACATTTCTTGTTTGAGCAAACGCTTTTTCTTTGGATCCATTGTGCAGTAATTGCGATTGCACCGATCACTTAGAAAGCAAGTCTCGCAGATAAGCTGTTCAACTTCCTGCATAATCAGTTCATCATCGCTGGGAAGCTCGTAGGCTTCGATCTTTTGGATGCCTGTCGGGTTACGCAGTCCGTAGTCAATCAGTTTTCCATTTCCGGTTTTTACATAGCGGTAGACCTCGGCACCGAATGAAACACTGTCACCAACGTTGTGCTCTTCAAAGCCGGATTTGTCCATCCAGACGTGATCCTCTTTATCATCAAACATCATTCCATCCGAATACATCCCGCTGATGAAGACCCGCTTGAAGCAAATATGTTTTGGCTTGACTTTCTCAATCTGTCCTTTGAATTCAAGCAGATAATTAAATATGCCGTTTGCAAATCCGGAACGATAAGCGTGCCCTAAAGAAGCAAGCTGGACATCCAGATATTCATCATAGGACATCTTTTCTGCGCCAACGACATCCTTACGAGAATCCGGATTGAAAAATACGAGGCCGTCTTCTTCATCTACGCATGTATCTTCTTCATAATTGATTGCCAAAAGCGATTTTTTATCTGGGAACTTGGCAATCAGAGCTGCGGCTTTTTTGAGCCGATCCTGCCGCTTTTGCCTTTCGCAGCGTTCGCACTCATGCTGCTCCGCAAGAATGCGATCCTCTATGTGTCTGCTTTCGGCTTTTGTCAGCAATGGAGATAAATGGTCAACGCAATCGTAATCGCCATTTTCCATGCGTGTTTTGAAGCGGACAAGAATCTCTTTCAGTTCCTGAGCAGACAAATACCTCGCCTTGTCAATAGAGCAGCTATGATAGCAACCCGTGTTTATGTTGCCATGCCCATCGCCGTACATAATGGCGGTATTCCATGGGCAAAAATAGTGTTCTTTCTGGACAAGCCTTCCTCGCTTCAAGCCCTCCTCAAATTCCGGAAAGACCGCCGGATTGCCACAGCCTTCGTGATCCTCCACCCAAAATCCGGAAGGACCCTTGTCCGCGTGGCGGATCATCACATTGATTGCGTCGACTGTAGCCTTTTTCGTTTGCTTGTTATTCATAACCCAAACCTCCGTTAATAAGTGCCGCCAGACAGCGACCTGACATGTTAACGTGGTCTTTTAGAGTATTTATAAAAATTATAGCATGTTTCTTTGTGCTTGTCTATCCTACTTACTTGGCCGGACAAGCAAAAACAGCTTTCAAATATTCAGAGGTTTTTATCTCTGTAAATGATGTGCTGCTTATGGAAAGGGATTCCGCTGTTCATTGGATGGTGAACAACTAATTGTAACCATGCAATAGCGAACGGAACGGTGAGTGCAGTACACGGATTGCAGAAGCGCGGAATAATGGACAAAATTATCGTTTCAGCAAACTCCTTTCCTATCCTCACAAGGATTGGTTTAAGTGAGGGATTTCTGACTACTTTTCTGAAAGATGACATCTCAGAAGTACCCTTATGAAACAGGTTGGAAATCGGCATTTAACCGACCTATGAGCTGTACTTATACAAGGGTATGGACACATCATTGCCCCTGATTTTTGCGTTATTCACAGGTAAGCTAATTCCGGATTATCGACCTTAAATCGTACAAAATCTGTCCTATCCATCTACCATCAACAAAGGCAACTGCATAAGCAAAGGGGTATGTGTCTTAACGGCACATACCCTTTTTGTCAGCAACCCTTGTCCGGCAACTGCCATATGATTTGTTTCGTGAAACCTGTTTTATGGACAGCTACCCGCGGCCCGCAATTTTTACATATCTCTTATAGCACGCCGCCCCGCGTTTTTCAATGGGGAGAAAAGCGGTTTTCCGGGTCTTTTCCCGCGGCGGCGGGCATGGTATAATGAAAAAAACGATCCCCGGAGGTGCGTGCCATGCCGAAGGCCAAATGGAATCTGAACACCGTCTACACATCGGAGCGGCTGCAGGAGAGCCTGCGGCCGATCTCCCGCTGCGCCCTGACGACCGTGGTGGCCCCGATGGGCTACGGGAAGACCACGGCGGTGAACTGGTATCTCGAGCGGCGCGCGAGGGCGGAGACGCTGCGCGTCATCCGCGTCAGCGTGTACTCCGACAACCTCGCCATCCTCTGGCGGAGCGTGCAGGACGCCTTCGCCCGCGCGGGGCTTGCGTTTCTGCGGGACTATCCCTGCCCGACGGACGCGACGGGCGGCGGACTGCTCGCGGATGACCTCTGCCACGAGCTGGCGGGGGACGTGCCCTGTTTCCTGTTTATAGACGACTTCCACCTGCTGACCGACGGGCGGGCGGCGGCGTTTCTCTGCACGCTCGCAAACCGCCTGCCGGGGAACGTGCACCTGATCGTCGCCAGCCGTGACCGCTTTCTCCCCGCCGCCGAGACGGTGCGGCTCGGCGCGCGGGTCTATCAGATCGGGACGGAGCAGCTCCGGCTCAACCACACGGAGCTGGCCGTCTATGCCCACCGCTGCGGCACGGAGCTCACCGACGAGCAGGTCGCGGACCTGCTCTATTCCAGCGAGGGCTGGTTTTCCGCGGTCTATCTGAACCTGCGGACGCTCTCCGAGCGCGGCGTGCTGCCGGACAGGCAGTCCGACATCTACGCGACCTTCACCGCCGCGATGATGGATCCGCTCCCCGCGCAGCAGTGGGAGTTTCTGGCGGTCATGGGTCTTGCCGACGAGTTCACGGCGGAGATGGCGCGCTTTGTCACGGGCGACGCGGACGCGGAGCGGATGCTCGCCGCGCTGACCGCGCAGAACGCGTTTGTGAAGTGTCTGCCCGACGGCGTGACCTACCGCTTCCACCACATGATGAAAGAGTGCGCCGAGCGCAGCTTCCGGAAGATGGAGACGCAGACGCAGCGGCTCTACTGGGAGCGCTTCGGCGTCTGGTATGAGCAGCATGAACAGTATCTCCACGCCCTCGCCGCCTACCGCAGGTGCGGGGACTTTGACGCGCTGCTGCGCGTCATACAGAAGGACGCGGGTATCCTGCTGGCGTCGCTGCGTCCGGTGGATGTGCTCTCCGCGCTCGATGAGTGCCCCGCGGCCGTTCTGAAGGCACATCCGCTCGCGATTCTGGTGCTGATGCGCAGTATGTTCAACTGGCGGAACATCCCGAAGATGCTGGAGCTGAAGGCACTTTTGCTGGACGCCATTGCGGAGCACCCGGTGCTTTCCACGCAGGAGCGCGGCAATCTGCTGGGTGAGTGCGACCTCATCATGAGCTTTCTGCGCTACAACGACATCAGCGCCATGAGCCGCCTGCACCGCAGCGCGAGCGGGCAGATGACCCGGCAGGCCATCAGCATCCGCAGCGACGGCGGCTGGACGTTCGGCTCGCCGTCCGTGCTGATGATGTTCTACCGCGCGCCGGGCGAGCTGGAGAGCGAGCTGCGCGAGATGGACGAGTGCATGCCGCACTACTATAAAATCACGGGCAATCACGGGCAGGGCGCGGAGCGGATCATGCGTGCCGAGGCGGCCTATATGCAGGGGCGTTTCACGGACGCGCACATCGCGCTGGAGAGCGCCTATGCCCGGATCGAGGGCAACGGGCAGGAAAACATGGCGCTCTGCTGCGACTTTCTGGCGCGGCGGCTCTCACTGCATGCCGGCGTGCAGCAGCGCTGCAGCTTCGACGAGCGGTATGCGGCGCTGCTGCGGCGGCATAACGCCGCGTGGATCAACATCTGGAGCGCCACCGCCGCCTATTACTACGCGCTGCGCGGCGAGACGGAGCTGATTCCGGAGATCTTCGCGCAGCACCGGCTCGCGTCCCTCCAAATCCTCGCGCCGGGTAGACCGATGTTCGAGATGATCGAAAATCAGGTCTATCTCGCGCAGGGGGCTTATGCCAAGGTGATCGGGCGCAGCGCGGAGCTGCTGGCCGTGTGCGAAGGGATGCACTATGCGCTGGTCGCGCTGCACGTCCGCGTCCAGACCGCCGTGGCATATGAGCGGCTGGGAAAGCATGAGGACGCCCGCGCGTGGCTCGCAGATGCGCTGCGGGACGCCGAGCCGGACGGGCTGGTGATGCCGTTTGTGGAAAACTACGGGTACCTTGCGCCGCTGCTTTCGCGGGAGGTGCGCAGCGGGCTGACCGCGCGGATCATCGAGCTCGGCGAGGCGGCGCAGCGCCGGGGAGCCGGGGAGACCCTCCCGGCGGTTCTCGCCGCGTTGACGGCGCGGGAGGTCGAGGTCGTGCGCCTGATCGCGCAGCGCCTGTCGAACCGCGAGATCGCGGAAAAGCTGTTCCTCTCCGAGGGCAGCGTCAAGCAGTATGTCAAAACCATCTACGATAAGCTCCATATCGAGGGCGACACCCGCACCAAGCGCCGCCGTCTCGCCGCCCTGATGCAAAAGACCTAACCATTGGTGAATGGTTATTTCCCCCAAAACACCGTACAATGCTTGTACGGTGTTTTTATATTGTATATATGAAAGGAGGACATGCTCTTGAACCGAAGGTATCTCGCAGCCGTTCCCCCGCTGACCGGGCACGTTTTGCAGGTCGATTTCGTGTCCGGCAGCCGACTCCTGCTGGATATGACACCGTATCTCGACAGGATCCGCTTCCGTCCGCTGGACAACGAGCGGGTGTGGCGCAGCGCCGTCACTAACGGGATCTTCGTCCGCTTCGGCGACGTGGAGCTGAGCCATGACGAGATATTGTCCATGGCCGAGCAGGGGCCGGCGCAAATGATCTGAGAGAGGAGAAAGAACATGGAAAAGAGAAGAACGTTTTTGCCGCTTGTGCTGGCGCTGGTGCTGTGCCTGAGCCTCGCCGCCTGCGGCGCTGCTGGCGGCGGCAGCGATGACGATGTCACCGAAGCGCCGGAGGCCTTTGAGGGGCTGGTGAAGGATACGGCGCAGCTCACCGCGAACTACGCCATGTACCGGGGCGTCTGGCTCGGAGACGGCGGCACGCTCGTCGTGGAGGAAAGCGCGGACGGCGACGAGATGCGCTTTGTGCTCTATGACGCGGGCGAGAACATCGCTGCCAGCGGCTTTATCCAGCTCGTGCAGGAGTACAGTGCGGACTATTTCTACAACGAGCACGACGGCTTGGCGCACCACAGCTGGCTGGACGGGAGCGGCACGCTGCAGATTGACAGTCTCGGTGCCTTCACGAAGGCGAGCGGCGATGTGCCGGGCGAAAACATCGGTGACACCGGCGACGAGGCCCTCGTGGGCGAATGGTATCAGGACGGCGAGGCGGGCGCGGTCAGCATCCTCGTCATCTATCAGACCGGCATATGGGATCTCTATGAGCGCCCGGGCGGCGACGGCGACCCCGTCATGGTCGACCGCGGCACCCTCGAGGGCGGCAGCGGCGGGCTGTATCAGGCGCCGTCCGTCGTCTATGACGGCGTGGTCTACGACATGACCGTGGTCAGCGGGGATACGCTCTATTGGGGCGGCGAGAACGACTGCTACCAGAAGTTGACCTGACGGGGAGGACGGGATATGGAAGGATGGAAAAGATGCAC
>ERZ506769.463-NODE-463-length-35558-cov-4.379996_pt1 | contig 35558 bp, 27 predicted proteins | sample MGYA00513039_ERZ506769 | MGnify/ENA metagenome assembly ERZ506769 | reverse complement strand
TCGGCCCAAAGGAACTGGCCTCGGCAGACCCGACGGTTGATGTCGGGCCAGAGTGCGTTTTGCCCGCTGTAAGCGGACAAAACGCACGGTTCGGAGCGAAATCCCCTTGACAGAAAAGGGCTATGCCCTTTTCTGTCAGTCCCCCACGTACTCCGACGGGTCGATGACCTTGCCGTCCTTGCTGACGGAGAAGTGCAGGTGCGCGCCCATCTCCGTCTCGGCGCTCGCGGTCGAGCCGACCTGCCCGATCACGTCGCCCGCGGCGACCTCCTGCCCCACCGTGACAGGTGGATCCTTCTGCAGGCAGCTGTACTGCGTGCTGTAGCCGCCCGCGTGCTCGATGACGACGGTTGTGCCCATGAGCTCGTCGTCCTCGACCTTCACGACCTTGCCGCTTGCGGCGGTCTTGACGCTGTCTCCCTCGGCGGCCTGAATGTCGATGCCGCTGTGTGTGCGCCAGTCGGCCATCGTCTCGTCATAGAGAAGCTCCGTCGTGCTGAACACGGTCACGGTCGTCCCGTCGAGCGGGGAGACGACCTGCGGCAGCAGATCCTCAGGCTGGGCGGGCTCCATCGTCGGGGCGGCGGGCTCGTCCGCATCGTCCGGCTCCGGCTGACTGGGGACGGTCCACTCCGGCTGGAGTACCGGCGTGTCGCTGGGCTCCGGGGTCGTGGGCTGCTGGGGTCTGAGGAGGGTATAATAGCCGATTACGCCGGCTGCCACAAGGCAGAAGGCAAGGGCTATGTAAAAGCCCCTGCCGCCGAACACGGCCTTTACCTTTTCTCCGTTCCATCTGCTCATATGCGCCTTTCCGGGCCGGCGCACGGCCGGCCGCCGCGCGTTTCCCGGCCCGCGGCACGCCGAACAGTCCCATAAAAAGGACCTCTGCCTCCAGTGTGGACAGGCAGAGGTTTTTTTATACGCACAGCGCGTTTTTCGCGGAAATTCCGGCGCTTAAAACTCGTTTTTGATCGACCGGCGCAGCAGCTGGTTGAGCATCTCCTGCGGCGCGGCGCCCTCATAGAGGATGTCGTATACCGCCCGGCAGATCGGCAGCTCCACCCCGTATTTCTCCCCGAGCTGACACATGGCGCGCACGGTGTAATATCCCTCGGCGAGGTCAGTATACGTCTCACCGCGCACAAAGGATTCACCAAACTGGCGGTTATGACTGTAGGGGGAGAAGACCGTCGCCTCATAGTCGCCCAGATGACACAGACCATAGGCCGACAGCTCACTGCCGCCCATCGCGCGGATGAGCCGCGCCACCTCGCGCGTTCCACGGCTCATGAGGGCACCCTTCAGGCTCGAGAGCCCCTTGCCGTCGAGCATGCCCGCCGCGATGCCGACGACGTTCTTCGCCGCCGCGCCGACCTCGTTGCCGATGAGATCCGTCCCGTAGTAAAAGCGGATGAGGTCGCTCGAGAACGCCTGCACGAGCCGCTGCTTCGTCTCCACGTCGTCGCTGTCGATGACCATGCAGTTCGGGATGCCGCGGTAAAACTCCTGCACATGCCCCGGCCCCAGCCAGACGGCGACCCTGTTCGACGCGTCCACGCCCGCGCGCGCAATCTCGCTCAGGCGGCAGCCCGTTCCGATCTCGAGTCCCTTCATGCACAGAACGAACGTCTTGCTGCGCAGCCCCAGCGGCCGCAGCTCCCCGAGCAGCGCGCGCAGCCCCTGCGAGCCGATGGAGATGATGATGACCTCCGCCTCCTGCGCCGCGCGCAGGTCGGTCGTGAGCGCGATGGACGGCGGCAGCTCAAGCAGATCGTTTTTCCGCGTCTGCAGAAAGCGCTGCATCCGCGCCGAGCCCGCGCGGCCGTAGAGTGTGACCTCATGGCCGATGCGGTCGAGATACCACGTAATCAGCGAGCCCCAGCGCCCGCAGCCAATCACCGTAATTTTCATGGAAAGACCTCCTTCCGCTTCCGTGCGGAAGATATTTTTACCCATTATAGCAAAGTCGCCGCGGGAAATCAATGCGCCGCCCCAAGCCGTGCCCGTCTTAAGCGGGTATTTGTATTTTGGTATTGCCCGGCGGCGAGGAAAACAAGGCCGACCGCTTTCCTGGGCAGAAAGGGCGGGGATAAAGTTTCCGGCCGCGGTATTGACATGGATGCCGACCGCCTGACCGATGAAGCCGCCGAAGTGATTGCTGGCGGAGTTGGCGGTTACGCTGCCGAATGCGTAGCAGTTGACGGTGGTGACGCGGTTGTTGAGCCCCACAAGGCCGCTCAAACGCGGGGAAGAACCGGCGCAAATGCGGAAAAACGCGGGCGCGGCGGCCGGGGCGCGTGAAAGAGAAAATCCCCCAAAGGACTGTGCCTTTGGGGGATCTGATTTACTTCGCGTATTCGATAACCTTCGTCTCGCGCAGGACATGCACCTTGATTTGACCGGGATACTCCAGCTCGTTCTCGATGCGCTTGGCGAGCTCGCGCGCCAGAATGACCATCTGATCCTCGGACACCTGCTCGGGCTTGACCATCACGCGGACCTCACGGCCGGCCTGAATGGCGTAGCTCTTCTCGACGCCGGGATAGGAGCTCGTGATCTCCTCGAGCTTCTCCAGACGCTTGATGTAGTTCTCGAGGTTCTCACGGCGCGCGCCGGGACGCGCGGCGGAGATCGCGTCGGCCGCCTGCACCAGGCAGGCCACCAGCGTCTTGCACTCCACGTCGCCGTGGTGCGCCTGAATGGCGTGGACGATGTCCTCCTTCTCGCGGTACTTGCGGGCGTATTCCACACCGAGCGAGACGTGCGTCCCCTCGAACTCGTGGTCAAGCGCCTTGCCGATGTCGTGCAGCAGACCCGCGCGCTTGGCGGCCTGTACGTCGGCGCCCAGCTCGGCGGCCATCATGCCCGCGATATGGGACACCTCGATCGAGTGCTGCAGGACGTTCTGGCCGTAGCTTGTGCGGTAGTGGAGCTTGCCGAGCAGCTTCTGCAGCTCGGGGTGCAGCCCGCGCACGCCCGTCTCGAGCACCGCGCGCTCACCCTCGGAGCGGATGACGGCGTCGACCTCGCGGCGGGCCTTCTCGACCATCTCCTCGATGTGGGTGGGGTGGATGCGCCCGTCGGCGATGAGCTTTTCGAGCGCGAGACGCGCCACCTCGCGGCGTACCGGCTCGAAGCAGGAGACGGTGATCGCCTCGGGCGTATCGTCGATGATGAGGTCCGCGCCGGTCAGCGTCTCGAGCGTGCGGATGTTGCGGCCCTCGCGGCCGATGATGCGGCCCTTCATCTCGTCATTGGGCAGGGGAACCACACTGACGGTAATTTCGGCCACATGGTCGGCGGCGCAGCGCTGGATCGCGGTTGCGACGATCTCGCGTGCGCGCTGGTCGGCCTCCTCCTTGGCCCGGGTCTCGATCTCCTTGATCTTCAGGGCCGTTTCATGCGTGACCTCGGACTCAACCTGAGAGATCAGGTATTCCTTGGCCTGGTCGGCGGTCAGGCCGGAGATGCGCTCGAGCATCTCGGTCTGGCTGCGCTTGATGGTGCGGATTTCCTCCGCTTCACGGTCGGCGGCGGCGTGCTTGGCAGCAAGCGCCTCCTCCTTCTTCTCGATCGTATCCATCTTGTGATCGAGGTTTTCCTCTTTCTGCTGCAGTCTGCGCTCCTGCTTCTGGATGTCGGCGCGGCGTTCCTTGACTTCCTTCTCGTATTCGGTGCGGCTTTTCAAAATCTCTTCTTTTGCTTCAAGAAGTGCTTCCCGCTTCTTATTTTCCGAGCTCTTGATGGCTTCGTTGATAATGCGCGTGGCTTCTTCCTCCGCGCTGGAGATTTCTTTTTCCGCTACGTTCTTGCGATGGCGAATACCGAGGAGGAAAAAAACGACCGCGGCCACGACAAACGCAGCCGCAGCAATCAGCACTGCAATGCCGGTTTTCATCATGGTGGGTGTTTGCCTCCTGTTGTTTTGGTGTATGAAAACGGTCTCCCGTTTTTATAGCAGATAACAATCGGGAAATTCCCCTTGTTCTCCCGATGATAATCCTTTCTAATTTTAAACGGATTGCACAAAACTGTCAAGGGCAAATCGACGGGGCATCTGCAAATTTCCGGCTATGTGCGGATGAACCAGCGGCTGGCGTAGCCGAGCTGGCCGTCGTAGGAGACAACGTACCAGTCCTCATACGCGCCGAGCACCGTCACGGCGGCACCGTCCGGAATTTTTCCGATGACCGGGCCGGTGACGGCGGGGGTGCTGCGCAGATTGACCGGACCGCCCGAGGCGGTCTGCGCCGTGCCGGGCCGCGCGGGGCCGGGATAGACGAACGGCAGGCCGAAATACGCCGTCAGCGACTGCACAAGGCTCTGGGCGATGGGGTCGATGTTGTTTTCGATCCACTGTGCGTCCTCGTAGTTGTCGTGGTAGCCGATCTCGAGCAGGACGGACGGAAAGCGCGGCTGGCGCACCTCGCCGAGACTCGTGGTGGCGCGGGTCGTCACAAGCTGCGGCAGCGGGTAGATCTCGCGCAGGTTCTGCGCGAAAAGCTCCGCCGCGCGGCGGCCGTTCGCGCTTGTGGGATAGTAAAAGGCGATGATCCCGCGGGTCTGTCCCTCGCTCCCGGAGCCGGAGGCGTTGGAGTGGATCGCGAGATAGAAGTCGTAGCTGCCCTGATTGGCCTGCCGGATGGAGGACGCGGCGGTCATATCGGGGGTGTTGCGGGAGAACTGGATCCCGTTGGCGAGCAGATACGGCTCCATCGCATCGGCGATGAGGTTCATGAAATATTCCTCGCTCCCCGCGCCGGTGATATACGGGTTATACTCCTGCGTGCTGGGACTGAGATACACGGTCGGCATGGTAATCGTTCCCCTTTCAGGTGGTTTTCCCATCCTATGCCGCCGGGTGCGCGGGTGCAATCTCCCGGGGGGCTTTTCTCTGCCATAAAAAGAAGACGGCAGATTGCGCGCGGCAATCTGTCGTCCTGGTACGGGTAGTGGGGGTCGAACCCACACGAATCGCTTCACAGGAACCTAAATCCTGCGCGTCTGCCAATTCCGCCATACCCGCGTATTCGATTTTCCGCCATACCTGCGGCACGTTTTATTGTACCACAGGTATGGCGGAATCTCAAGCGTGTTTTCTCAGCTCTGCCACCAGCCGTCCGGGGCGAGGACGAGCGAATAGACGAACGACGTGCGGTTGCAGCCGAGATAGAACGTGTCGCCCGCTCGGAAGATGTTCTCCGGCTCGCCGTCGACGCCGCTGAGCGTCGCGATGGCCACGTTTTCGCCGTCCGGCGTGTCGATCACCATGCGGTGCGACGCGCTGCCGGAATAGTAGCGGATGTCGTAGATGTACCGGCCGTCCCAGAAAAAGCCCTGACTGATCTTGTCGGTCAGCGGCGTCTCGAAGGTCGAAATGGGGTTAAACGCCGCATCCGTGCGCGTCACGGTCGGCTTACCCTCCATGCCGAAGACGTATCCGTCGCTCTCCGGCAGATAGGCCACGCGGCTCTGGCGGAAGGCCGTCTCCGCAGAGCCGGTGAGCTGCAGCGTTTCCGGGTCGACGAAGTTCAGACCGAGATAGCCGTCCGTCTTGGTGCAGCGGGAGATGACGAGACGTTTGTTGACGCTGTCATAGGTGATGTCATTGCAGTGCGCCAGCTCGATCGGCTCCGAGACGAGTACCTGCGACCAGTCGGCGAGACTGTACTTGTACAGACGCACAAGGCTTGGATCCTGCGAGGAGTCGATCATGCCGAAGAAGGCATAGGTGCCGTCGGTGCCGCCGCCCTGCATGACGGTGTAGCCGTCCGTCTTCGGAACGGTGCAGACGATGTCGGCCGCGATGAACGCGGGCGTCCGGCCCGCGGCCAGCATCTTACGCACGTCGGGGCAGCCGGGAAGCTCGTCGGAGAGATAGCTGTACCCGTCCTCGAGCGTCAGGCCGCCGCTTCCGAGGATGGTGGTGAGCAGATAGTCAAGCGCCTCATACGTCAGGTATTCGTTCGTGCCGCCCACGGCGAGACAACCGTCCGCGGCCAGCAGACCGAAGCGGCTGCCGCCCGCCTGCGCGAGCTGGGTATAGAGCGCCGTGCTCGCCGCCTGCGACGTTTGCCCGATGAGCACGCGCGTACCGGACGCCTTTTCATCCAGCTTGTTGTCGTAGTTCAGCTGCACCTCACCGCCGAGCTTTGCTGCCAGCTGCTTGCGGAAAGCGACCGAGAGCGAGGTGACGGCGTTGTTCGCGTCTGCGGACAGCACCACCACCGCGCCGCCGTCCGCCGTGAGCTGTACGGGCTTTTTGCTGCCGCAGGCAGCCAGTGACAGCACCATCGCAAGCGCCAGCACCAACGTGAGCAATCGTTTCATACTTCCTCCTGTTTATCCCGCCCGCAGGCGACTGAAATTGGCAATATTATACAGCACCGCCGGGAAAAGCACAATCCTTTTCCCACCCGCACTGCGCCCTTTATAGGAAAAAGTCTCACAGAGTTCGCGGCCCGCAGGCCGCATTTTGCGGCGGCGTGTACGTCGCAAAATGCACTTTGCGCGGAGCGCAGCGAAATATTCTTCCCCCCAAAAGGCCAACGGCCTTGGGGGGAGAGCGTGCAAGCCCCTCCGGCCGAAGCCGGAGGGGCTTGCACTATGTAAAGAGTATGGGGAGTTAGCTGATCTTCTTCCTGCGCAGCAGGGCACAGCCGGCGAGGGCCGTCAGGCCAAGCGCGCTGAGCCACAGCGTCAGATGGGTGTTGTCGCCCGTCTTGACGGAGGAGTCATCCGCGGGATTTTCGGGCTGGACAGGCTGCTCGGGCTGCTCGGGCGTCGTCGGCTCGGTGGGCTGCGTTGGGTCAGTGGGCTGCGTGCCGACCTCCGCGCCGCAGACGTCGCACTTGCCGTCGCCGTCGGCGTCCGTGTGTCCCACGGCGGGGATGACCTCACCGGGGGTGACAACAGTGCCGCAGGACTTGCAGACGAGGTCACCGGTGAAGCCGTCCTCGGTGCAGGTGGCGCTCTTCACGCCGCGCAGCTCCGTGTCATGCCCGGCGGCGGGGATGACCTCGGTCTTGCTGGCGCCGCAGACGGTGCAGGTATAGGTCAGGACGCCGTCTTCGGTGCAGGCGGCCGCCTTCGTGACGGTGCCGTTATCCCAGACGTGGTTGCCGCTTTCCGAGGGGCAGGCGACGAAGTACAGACGGATCACATCGTCCTTCTGGAGCTGGTACTTGTCCAGCGTGGCATAGAGCGTATTGCCGTCTTCATCGGCACCCAAAATGGGCATCTCGCCGTTGACGGTGAACATCCAGCCGGACCAGGGGCCGTAGGCCTTGTCGCCGGAGGAGAGGGCATTGCCGTTCGGGTCGGTGATGCCGGTGATGTAGCCGGGCGTGCCGCTGTAGGTATAGCCGCTCCTGGCGAGCACATCCAGCAGGGCGTCCGCCGCGGTGCGGCCGTCACCGGCGGTGCAGGTGTAGGAGCCGCCGGTCAGGCTCGCAAACGCGCCGAAGCCATTGCCGTCGACGTTGACGGTCACGGTGATGGGCTGGAGATTGGGATCCTCAATGCCCTCCGTGCCGATTACGGTGACGGTGGTGGAGATGGGCTGCTTATAGAACTTGGCGAACTGCGTGTAGGCGGGATCGCTCTGGAACTTCTCGTAGTACTTGGCGTACTCGGTGTAGGTCAGAACGCTGTCGATGGTGATGCGGGTGTTATACTTGGGCTGGGTCAGCAGCAGGTTCTCGTGGGAGACGACGGCGCTGTTGCTGGAGCGGAAGCAGCGGTACTGCTGCGCGTCGTACCAGCCGGGGATGTCGTCGGCCTTGACGCCGACGGCGTTGTAGGAATCCATGTCGCGGACAAACTTATAGCCGTCGCCGTCCGGGACGATCTCGATGAACGAGCGCATGTCGCCGGTGATGCGGTCGCGGTCGCTGTTTGCCTTGCGGATGCCCTCCCAGTAGACGTCCTCGGTGCAGACCTTCGTCATGAAGGCCGACGCCGCGTCCAGCTCGTCCTGTGTCAGGGGCTGGACGGTCAGGGTGATGTCCTTGCTCGCGAGCACGGTCATGGAGTCGTAGTCCTTGCCCTCGCCGCTGGGACGGGAGAGAATCTTCACCGTTACGGTGACGGTCTTGGCGCTCTGGCCGGGCAGCGGGCGGTAGGTCACCATGCGCGCGACGTTCGCCGTGGCCGGATCGGCGGAGACGATCACGCTGTCGTCGCTCGTGCAGAGTAGGATGGGCGTGTACTTGCCGTCGAAGTCCTGGTTATAGTCGCGGTAGGCGATGGTATTGAGCTGCCGCGTGGTGGGGAACTGGATGTCGGAGGTGACGCTCGCGGTGTCGATGGACGCGCTATCCTGCGGATCGTGCAGACCGTATTCGGTCAGCGCGGCCTCGAGCAGGGCCTGATAGTCGAGCTCGCGGGGCGTGGTGTCGCGCTTGACGTCGACGGTGTAGACCCTGCTGACCGTGAGATCCTCGCGGCCGTTATAGGTCAGCGTCAGCGTCAGGGTCACGGAGGTGTCCTGCTTCGGGAGCGTCACCGTGGCCTTGTAGGGGGAGAAATAGGGGTAGGAGACGTCGCTGACGGAGATGACGGCCGTGTCGCTGGAGCTCCACGCGGCGGTCGTCCACAGTTCAAGATCATCGCTCTCGTTATAGTCGACGCTGCCCGCGTCCACACCGGCCTTCAGGGGATACTTGGGCAGGCTGGTGAGATCGTCCGCGCTCTCCACCGTCTCGGGGACGGTGATGCGGTCGGCCACGGTGCGCAGGGCGGCCATGGCCTTCGCCTCATCGAGACCGATGATGAAGTAGCACCCGGTGCTCTCCCGGGTATAGGTCTTGCCGTCGGTACCCTGACAGCTCAGGACGACGGTGGGGCGGACATTGCCCTCGGAGGCGGACGTGGTGCCGTTCGGGTTCCACTTATACTGGATCGTACCGTCGGCGGCGATGCCCACATAGGTCCAGCTGTTGGAGACGGCCTCCTTCATCGTCACGGTGACGTTCGTGATCCCGGCGGCGGCCAGCTTGGCGCGGATCATGGTCAGGGCATTTTCGTCTGTGCCGTAGGCGGGGGTGTAGTTGCCGGTGATGGCGGTGTCAGCGGCGCTGAGCTTCTCCTCGGCCGCAGTCTGCTCGGGGGACTTCTTCTCCGTCCAGATGGCGTAGAGGTTAAACGTCTCGTTGTCCGAGCTGCCGTCCCAGTAGTCATCGTCCCACGCGCGGTTGATGGTGGCGCCGTCGGCGTAGGCGACGGTGGAGCCGGAGCTGCTGGTGCCCCAGCCCGCGAACTCATAGCCCTCGCGGGAGAAGGCGCACTTCGTCAGCGCGGCGTCCTGCCCGAAGGGGACAACCTGATCGGCCATCGTGCCGGTGGTGGTGCTCTTGTCGCTGTACTTGATGTTGAACTTGATGATGTACTGGTAGTCGCGCCACTTGGCGATCAGCGTCACCTCGTCGCCGGAGAACACGGTATCCTTGGTGACGGCCTCGCCGAAGGAGCCGTCGGCGTTCTTGACGTACCAGCCCTCCAGCGCCTTGTTGGCGGGGAAATAGGTGTTGCTGGTATAGGGCAGACTGCTGTACACCTTGTCGGGCGTCACGGTCTTGTCCGCGATGGTGTTCTTGTAGCCGTTGCCGTCGAAGTGGACGGTGATGCCCTTCGTCCAGTGGGCATACATGACAAAGCCGTTTTCGGCATCGGCGGCGGTGAGCTTATAGGACAGGCTGATTTCATTGCCGCCCTCAGCCGCGTCGAACCAGCCGTCAAAGATGTAGCCCGTCCGGATGGGATCGGCCACCTGACTGAACTTGGAGCCGCCGCTCTCGGTGACGATATAGTTGTAGTTGCTGCCGACGATGCCGGTGCGGGTGATATCCTCCGCCCCCTCGTAGTTGAGCTTCAGCGTGACATCCACGGGCAGGCCTCTCCACGCGGCATAGAGCGTGACGGTCTTGCCTTGCTCGCTGGCGAGGTTTCTGACGGTCTGTTCGTCCTGATAGGTGCCGTAGGAGGTGCCGGAATAGGTTCCCCAGCCGCTGAAGCTGTAGCCCGGGCGGGTGAAGGCGTTCTTCGGCAGCGTGACCTCCTCGTCATAGGCCGCGGAGATGCTCTCCATCGTGCCGGTGCCCTCGTTCGCGCTGAAGGCGATGGTATAGGTGATGGCCGTCCACTTCGCCGTGCAGGTTATATCACCCGTGATGACCGTCTCCGCGGTCAGCTGCGTATCGCCGCTGAACCAGCCGCCGAAGGTATAGCCGCGCTTGGCGGGGGCGGCGGGCAGACGGCTGCCGATGGCGCTGCTTTGCGGGACGAGAACCTCCGTGGTGCTGCCGTCGTTGTCAAACGTGACGGTATAGGCGTCCGCCCACACCGCATACAGGTCGAGATCCGCTTCAAGCGTGACGGCGGCACCGTCCTGATACAGAACCTCGCCGCCGGCCGAAGCGGCCCAGCCCACGAAGACCTTGCCGTCACAGGTGAAGGCGTTGGCCGGCAGGGTGCCCTTGCCGCCGTAGATCTTCTGCTGGACGGTATCGTCCGTGCCGTTGTTGGCGTGGAGCGTGACGAGCAGAGGCGTCCCGGCGGAGAAATTCCGCAGATAGACGCAGTCGTCGTTCTTGTCGGTGCTGCTGTCCTTCTTATAGACAACCTGCAGCACGTCGCCGCTCTTGGCGTCGATCTCCAGCGGCTTCCAGCTCTGGTCGCCGCTCTCGCCGTTTACGAGCGTGGTGCTCCCGAGCGTGATGGTACACTTGTCGTAGCGGATCTCGGAGGAGACCTTGTACTCAAAGGTCATGTGGACATCGCTCGTGAAAGTGAGCTGCAGCGTGCTGCTGGAGCTGCTCTTGCCCGCGTTGCCGGATATGAGGACGTCCTCACCGTCAAGCGTCGTGACCTTCCACTTGTTCGTGCTGCCGGGGGCGCCGGGCTCGGTTTCCGCGATGACCGGCAGACCATCAAAATAGCCCTCGAGCGTCGCCGCGGCAAAGGCCGTCACGGGGACGAGACTCAGCGCCATGATGAGGGCGAGCAGCATGGAGAGAATGCGCTTTTTCATGTGTTCTTCCCTTTCGTGCAAATTTCGCGCCGACCGGCCGGGCGCTGCTTCTGCGCGCAAAAAAGCCTGCGCCGCCGCAGCGGTGCAGGCTCACATATCCAGAGACAAAGGACAGAATCCGTGAGACGACCCGGTGTAGGCAGGCGCCCGACCGGACGGTCAGCGTATCTGACTTATCCGGCGCAGCCCGGCATCACAGTGACCCACTCGTGGGGAATCTCACCCCATTCCGCCCGCCCCTCTGACAGGGCAGACCGTCCGATCCATATGCTCTTTTACGCCGGGCAGACGCTCCCGGCAGAAATCGTATGCGATAACCGGAGTATAGCACAGGTGAGCTTTTATTGCAAGGGGGGAACGGTGTATTTGCGCCCGCGCCGCGAACGCTCCGGGGCGATAATCGGGCGGGAGGAAGCCATAGACTTCCTCCCGCCCGGTATTTGTTGTTTATTGAATGATGTTGATGTTTCAAAAAATTTGCCGGTTGACTTACTTCTTGAACTCCCCGTTCGCGGCGGCGGTCAGGTAGGCATTGATGAACCCATCAATGTCACCGTCCATGACGGCCTGGATGTTGCCCATCTCGTAGCCGGTGCGGGTGTCCTTGGCGAGGGTGTAGGGCATGAAGACATAGGAGCGGATCTGACTGCCCCACTCGATCTTCATCTGCACGCCCTTGATGTCGCTGATCTTCTCCGCGTGCTGCTGCAGCTTCAGCTCGGCGAGCTTCGCCTTGAGCATCTTCATGGCGTTGTCGCGGTTCTGGAACTGGCTGCGCTCCGTCTGGCAGAACACCACGATGCCCGTGGGCAGGTGGGTCAGGCGGACGGCGGAGGAGGTCTTGTTGATGTGCTGGCCGCCCGCGCCGCTGGAGCGGCAGGCCTGCATCTCGATGTCCTCGGGGCGGATCTCGATCTCGCTGTCGTCCTCAAGCTCGGGCATGACCTCGACGGCGGCGAAGCTCGTCTGGCGACGGGCGTTGGCATCAAACGGGGAGACGCGCACAAGGCGGTGCACGCCGTTCTCACTCTTGAGGTAGCCGTAGGCATTGTCACCCTCGATGAGGATGGTGGCGGACTTGATGCCCGCCTCGTCGCCGGCCTCATAGTCCATGAGCTGATAGGTGTAGCCGTGGCGCTCGGCCCAGCGGGTATACATGCGGTAGAGCATCTCCGTCCAGTCCTGCGCCTCGGTGCCGCCGGCGCCGGCGTGGAAGGTCAGAATCGCGTTGTTCGCGTCGTACTCGCCGGAGAGAAGCGCGGCCAGACGGCGCTCGCTGATCTCCTTTTCGAGCTTTTCATAGCCCTCGATCACGTCGGGCAGCTGGGACGCGTCGTCCTCCTCCTGCGCCATCTCGCAGAGCGTGAGCGTGTCCTCCCACTCAGAATTCAGGCGGTCCTGCTTGCGGATGCGGTGCTCCAGACGTTTGATCTGCTGGGAGACCTTCTGGCTGTGCTCCAGATTGTTCCAGAAGCCGTCCTGCTCCGTCTCCTTCTGCAGCGCGGCCAGCTCCTCGCGGGCCTTGGGGATGCCCAGCGCCTTCTCCAGATCCTGCAGCGTCGGCTCGAGCGCCTGCAGCTTCTGTTTATACTCGTCGTATTCAATGACTGCCATCGTCAATATCTCCTTGCTGTCAAAAATTCCTTAGCCTTTCTATTATAGCGATATTCCCCCATCTTGTAAAGGAGAAAGTACTGCTTTTCCGCCGTTTGCGCGCAAAATCAGATCAGCAGACCATATTTTTCGCACAGGGGGAGCAGCGTCGCCTCCGGCAGGCTCCCCTCATAGAGTGCGCGCCCCTGATAGAGCCGCAGCGCGGCCTCGAGCAGTTCCGCGTCGTCGCAGACGAGACAGAGCGGCTTTTCAAGCTGGAACTGGCAGTCGACAAGCGCGTCGAGCTCGTCCCAGCTCCCGAGCGCGAGCGCGACCGTCGGCTCGGGCTCGGACTGTGCGTCCGCGAGCGCGTCCTCAAGCGACGCGTCCGCGCGGAGGACGGGGCCGTGTCCCGCGTCCGGGGAGAGGAGAAAGACGTCCTTCTCCGTCGCGGCGGGGAGCAGCTCCGGGTGCGCGGGGGAGGGGGGCGCGGGACGCTTCCCTTCGAGCGCGGCGCGCAGGGCGGCGATATGTGTCCGGTCGGTGCCGCAGCAGCCGCCGAAGATAGCGACGCCCGCTTCCAGCATCGCGGGGACGCAGGCGGTGAATTCCTCCGGCGGGCAGTCATAGACCGCACGGCCGTCGACAATCTCGGGCATCCCGGCGTTCGGCTTGGCGAGCAGCGGCACGCGCGCGTATTCGCGCAGGCGCTGCAGCAGGGGGAGCATCTGCGCGGGGCCAGCCGAGCAGTTCAGCCCGAAGGCGCTCACGCCCATGCCCTGCAGCACGGTGAGCGCGGCGGCCACGTCCGTCCCCGTCAGCGTGCGGCCCGTCGGGTCACAGGTGAAGGAGACAAAGATCGGCTTGTCACTCACGCTGCGCACGGCGAGTACGGCTGCGCGCGCGTCGGAGAGCGTCATCATCGTCTCGATGGCGTAGAGGTCGACCCCGGCCTCCTCAAGCCCCGCGGCCTGTTCGGTGTAGATGTCTACCAGCTCCTCGAAGCTCGCCTCGCCGAGCGGGGCGAGAAACAGCCCCGTCGGGGCGATGTCGCCCGCGACCCATGCGCGGCCCGCCGCGGCCTCCTGCGAGAGGGCGGCAAGGCGGCGGTTATATTCCGCCGTCCGGTTCATGATGCCGCGCTCCTCGAGCTTCTGGCGGTTGGCGCCGAAGGTCGGCGCATAGACGACCCGGCTGCCCGCGTCGAGATAGCCGCGCTGCACCTCCCGGATCGTCTCCGGGTGCTCAAGCACCCACTGCTCGGCGCAGCTCTCGCCCGTGTAGCCGCGCTTTTGCAGCTCGGTGCCGGTTGCGCCGTCAAGAATCAGGGGAAAACGGATTTCCATCAGTTCATACCTCCGTCGGTCAATTCATCGAACGCCATGCCCGCGGCAAAGGCGTCTGCAAAATCCTGCTGTCCGGAGAGCTCCGCATAGCGGCAGCTCCCGGCGATGTGTGCGGCCTGCTGCCGCGCCGCGCCGTCGAGCGCGAGCATGGACGCCCCAGCGAGGGACGTGTTGCCCAGTCCGTGGATGCGCCCCGCGAGCGCGCGGGGGAGCATGCCGATGGCGATGGCGCTCTCAGGGCTGAGCCATGCGCCGAAGCCGCCCGCGAGATACAGCCCCTCAATCTCGCCGAACGCCGTGCCGCTGCGCGCGGCAAGCACGCGGATCCCCGCGGCGATCGCCGCCTTCGCCAGCTGCAGCGCGCGCACGTCCGCCGCCGTGAGATAGACCTCCGGCGTGAGATAAAAGCGCGCGCCGCCGTATTCGTCGACCCGCAGCCGGGACCGCAGCGCCGCGGGAGCCTCCTCCGGCGGGAGGAGCCGCCCGGCGGGCGTAATCGCCCCGAGGTGCAGCAGCACCGCCGCAAGATCCACCAGCCCCGAGCCGCACAGCCCGCGCGGCGCGCCCCCGCCGATCACGTCCATCAGAAAGCCGCCGCGCCAGACAACGTGGCTGACCGCGCCCGGCAGACCCGGCATGCCGCAGGCGATGCCCGCCCCCTCAAAGGCGGGCCCCGCAGCGACGGAGCAGCAGAGAAAGCCGCCGCGCCCGCCGAGGGCCATTTCGCCGTTCGTGCCCGCGTCCAGAAAGAGCACGCGTCCCGGCCGTCCGGCGAGCCCGGACGCGAGCAGACCCGCCGTGATGTCACCGCCGACATACCCCGCGATGCACGGCACGAGCCGCAGGGGGATGCCCTCGAGCGCATCCTCCGCGTCCCCGCGGAAGAGCGTTTCGGGCAGAAACGGCGCAGCGGCGAGGCCGCGCACGCTGTGCCCCGTGAAGAGCAGCTGCATAGCTGTGTTCCCGGCGAGGACGACCTCGCGCAGGTCACCCTTCCCGCGCCCGGCCTTTTTGAGCAGGCCGCGGATCAGCGCCCACACCTGCGCGCGGATACGCTCCGAGAGCTCGCGCAGGCCGTCCGCCCGCTCGAGCGTATACTGGATGCGGCTGATGACGTCGGCACCGTAGGCCACCTGCGCGTTCCATGCGGCGTCCGTGCCCAGCGCGCGCCCGTCCGCGCGGTCATAGAGCCGGACGGCGACGGTTGTCGTCCCGAGGTCGACCGCGGCGGCGCAGCCCGTGCGCCCCGGCTGGACGCGCGGGGGCGCGGCGCTCTGCGTGAGGATCGCGCCCGCGCCCGTCTCCGGCAGCTCGATCTCGTCGCCGTCCGCCGGATGCACGCGGCAGGCAAGGCGCGGCACGCCGTTTATGCGCACGCGGCACTTGCCGCAGCGGCCGCGCCCGCCGCAGGCGGCGGGGAGGGAATAACCTGCGCCGCGCAGCACCTCCAGCAGCGTTTTTTCCTCCGCCGGAAGGGGCAGCGCGCGTGTTTCGTTGTTCAGCCGGACACGGATACTTGACACGGGCAAAATCCCCCAATATAATGGTTTTTACAATATTTTAAGCAGTGGGCGTTTGCTTTGTCAAGAGGGTTTGAGAGATATGACGGATTTCCTGTCTCTGGCCGCCGAGGGCGGCTTTTCGCACTGCGCGCCGCTGTGCATGGCGGCGGCGGTGCCGCGGCGCGAGGTGCGCGGGATGTGCGCGGCAGACCGCTGCGGCAAGTGGGGCAGGTGCTGGTCCTGCCCGCCCGCCTGCGGCACGCTGGAGCAGGCGGCATCGCGGATTGCGCGCTTTGACCGCGGCATCCTCGTGCAGAGCACGGCTAAGCTCGCGGACGACTTCGACTACGACGGTATACAGGCGCTCTCACGGACGCACGCGCAGCGCTTCGCGGCCCTTGCGCGGCAGATGCGCCTGCTGTGCACACGGACGCTCCCGCTCTCGGCGGGGCCGTGCCTCGTCTGCCGCCGCTGCACCTGTCCCGACCGCCCCTGCCGCTATCCGTCCCGGCGCATCAGCGCGATGGAAGCCTACGGCCTGCTCGTGAGCGACGTCTGCGTGCGCTCCGGCCTTGCCTATAACTACGGGCCGGGGACGATGACCTATACATCCTGCATCCTGTATTCAGAGGAGTGATCGCATGTCCACACCGAAAGAGATATTTCTGGAGCTGCTCCGCCCCGACGGGCAGCCCGAGCGGCAGCTGCGCCAGTATGAGGCGCTCTCCATGTGCTTTACCGACCCCATCAACGCCTATCTGCGCGGCAACCGCAAGCGCGGCTCGACGAGCGTTGACCGCTGGGGAACGACGATCAGCTGGCCGGCGGACGCGCCCGGCGCGATGCCCGTGACGGAAAACGGCATGGCCGTCTGCCCGGATGTGACGCGCTGGCGCGAGGTGGTGCATGCGCCCGATCTCGGCACAAACTGCGCGGAGGGGTGGGATGCCTGCCGCGCGGCGGCGCGGGCGGCCTGCGGCGAGGAGCACCTGCTCGCGGGCTTTATGGGGACGGGCATTTTTGAGCAGTGCCACTTCCTGATGGGCTTTGAAAACGCGCTCACGAGCCTGTATGAGCACCCCCGCGAGATGCACGAGCTGATCGAGTATATCACAGAGTACCGGCTGGACTATGTCCGGCGGCTCATCGACGGGCTGCAGCCGGACGTGATCTTCTCCCACGACGACTGGGGGACGAAGGACGCACTGTTCATGCGCCCGGAGATGTGGCGCGAATTCTTCAAGGAGCCGTACCGCCGGTTTTACGGCTATATCCGCTCGCGCGGCGTGATCACCATCCACCATGCCGATTCCTACCTCGTCCCGATCGTGGACGACATGGCCGAGATCGGCATCCAGGTCTGGCAGGGCGTCCTGCCGGAGAACGACATTCCCGCCCTGCAGCGGCATCTGAACGGACGGATTGTGCTGATGGGCGGCTTCGGCGCGGCCATCGACCGCGCCGAAGCGCAGCCGGACGAGATCCGCGCCTACGCCGCGGACACGCTGCGGCGCTGCTGCCCCGGCGGGCACTTCATCCCGAGCATCACCTACGGCGTGCCGGGCGCGGTGTTCCCGCATATCGACACCTATCTCAACGAGGCGGTCGACGATTACAACGCGCGGCTGCATATGCCGGCGGTGAACCTGCCGCCCGTCCCGCGCCGCCAAGCCGGCGCACGGCCCGCCGCACCTGCTGCGGCTGCTCCGGCGGCGGAGAGCGCAGCCCCGCCCGACACGCTCGGCAAGATTGCGCAGGCGCTCGTGCGCGGGCAGCAAAAGCGCGTGCTCCAGCTCTGCGCCGCCGCGCTCGAGGAGGGCAAGGACGCGCAGGAGATCCTCTCGGACGGCCTGATGCGCGGCATGACGCAGCTCGGTGAGGACTTCTCGGCGAACCGGGCGTTCGTTCCGGAGATGCTGCTCGCGGCGCGCTGTATGGCCGCGGCGACGGAGCTGCTCAAGCCTCATCTGACGGCGGGCGGCACGGAGACGATCGGCCGCGTCTGTCTCGGAACGGTGCGCGGCGACATGCACGACATCGGCAAGAACCTCGTGAAGATCATGTTCGAGGGCAGCGGACTGGAGGTCGTCGACCTCGGCGTCGACGTCGCGCCGGAGCGCTTTATCGACGCGGCGAAGGCGCAGCAGTGCGGCATCATCGCCTGCTCGTCGCTGCTCACGACGACGATGCAGGAGATGCGCCGCGTGGTGGAGCTGGCCGAGGAGGCGGGCATCCGCGGGAGCGTGAAGATCATGGTCGGCGGCGCGCCCATCAGCCAGAGCTTCTGCGACGAGATCGGCGCGGACGTCTATACCGAGGACGCCGCTGCCGCCGCGAGAGCCGCGGTGGCGCTGTGCAGGTAGGTCGTCAAAAAGGCGCAGCCTTTTTGACGAGGGGGTTTCGCTCCGCTCTGCGCCTTGACCCGCCGTAGGCGGGGCTGCGACACTCCGCTCCGCGCAGGGTGTTTTTGACGACGTACACGCCGCCAAAAACAGATCGAAATTTTTTCGCGCCGTGCGCGGCGCGAACTCTGTGAGACGTTTTTTGAATAGATGAGGGAGGAAGCCGTTGCTTCCTCCCTCATCTATTCTAGTCTTTCTTGAAAATATCTTCGGCGAGGTGGACGATTTGCCAGAGCGCGAAGAGCAGGCAGAGCGTCTGGGCGACGACGATGCCGTCTATTCCCAGCGAATACTCCGCATGAGCCAGCGCGGTCGGGTTGAAGTACAAATAGAGCGTAATCAGCGCGGCGATCAGGCGCACGGCCAGCGCGGGGATCTTTCCGGTGTTGTTCATATGCGGATAACCTCCCTGTTTTTACAGTTTTGCGGCAGTTCCAGTATATTGAAGCGGAATACGCACGTCAACTACTTTTTAATAAAATTGTCGGATAATGCGGAAAGAACTATCATATCTCACAAAGCATCGCATCACAACCGGAAGATGGCATTGCCCGAAAACAGGCCTAAAAAACTGCTTCCTGCGCGTAGGATATACTGAGAGCTACAGAAAGTCGGCGTTGCTCCCCGGGCGGCGGGTGTGGTAAAATAGAGACATCCAGTTTTTGACAGTCCGCACGGCAGGCACTTCCGACAGAACACTATGACAGGAAAGGAAGCGTGAACAGACATGCTGCAGCAGGAGAGAAATATTGTATACGAGGCGGCTCCACCCGCGCAGGAGACGCAGCCCGCACCCGACACGAGAGATTACAGCAGTACCTATACGGTGATTTCCAAAGTCGCTTATCTCATCGGAGTACCGAAAAAATTTTTTGAAGCGGAATACGCGCCGCCGCAGCTGCAGACCTTTGATCAGATGGAGCGGGAGAAAAACGCGCGCATCATCCGCAATCTGTGCCGGCTCCGCACGGCCATTGAGCAGAATTACGGCCGCATCAACAAGGCATTTCTATACGATCTCAAAAATCTGCATACACTGCCCGAATATATTCCGCAGGAGTGTCTGCGCCGCCTGTCGGAGGACGGCATCGAGCTGCTCCGCGCCAACTATAAGCTCACGCAATACATCATCGACATCAATCTGCACATCGCCAACCGCATCAACAACTGCCGCGACCTTCTGCCGCTGTGGCTGAAGTGGGAGTATGTCCGCGAGCTGTTTCTCATGCCGAACGGCACGAAGGAGGCGGGGCTGAAGCGCGCCGCCGAGGAGTACTGCGCCAACCGGACGCACTACCCCTATCAGGTCTACATCAACTGGCCTGCGCAGGAGGAGCAGGGGAACATCCTCCACAACGACAAGAAATTCATCACGCTCCTCTACGAGATGCACGAGGACTATTTCGCCGACTTCAGCAAGGTCTCCGACGCGGGCAGCGCCGCCAAGGCGGGCATCTATCAATTCCTGGAGGGAAGCCGCCGCACGGCGATCGTCGTCGACTGCGAAAACAGCGACCCCTATAAGCTCTATGCCATGCTCAACAACCTCGACCAGAACGCCCTGCTCGGGAAAATCGCGAAGATCATCCTCTACGATGACGTCCACACGACGACGGCGTGGCAGATTCTCGAGAAGTTCACGCAGATCCCCGTGGAGCATGTGCTCATCGAGCGCGTGAAGGAGAACAAGTCCCTCGTGGACATCCGGCTCACGACCGGCACCTGCTGCGAGTTTTTCCAGAACAACATCGACTCGTTCCTCCTCGCCTCGAGCGATTCGGACTACTGGGGTCTGATCCCCGCCATGCCGCAGGCGCGCTTTTTCGTGCTCGTCGAGGCCGAGAAGTGCAGCGGCGCCATCCGCAAGGCGATGGAAAACGGCGGCATCGCCTATTGCTACCTCGACCGCTTCTGTACCGGCAACAGCAACCAGATCAAGGAGACGGCCATGCTCCAGGCTGTGCAGCGCATCCTCGACGAGGAGGTGCAGCTGAATCTGCACGACGTGATGAACGAGGCATATCTCCAGACCCGCGCCGGCATGACCACCGCCGAGCGCCGCCAGTTCTGTGAGCGCTACCTCCAGCACCTGCGCATCGAGATCGACGAAACAGGGAATCTCCGCCTTGTGGTCGGAAAATAAAGCGGAGACGCGGCCCGCGGGCCGCGTCTCCGGCCTTTTCCACTTAAAAAGAACCGCCCCGCGAAATCTGATACAATGCGGATAAAGTGTTCTTCAGGAGGGATGTCTATGTCCGCATTGACAGGGGAGTGGTCCGTCGAAAAAATCCGCGCCGTCATGGTGCATCTTGACCGGAAGACCGGGCTGCACGGGGCGGAGCTGCCGATTGAAATGGGGAAGGCGGTGAGCTATCTGGGGCGTTACTACTGCGGGGAGCGGAAATCCTTCTACTTTTCCACACACCATCTGAATGACCCGGCCTTCCGCGAATCGGAGGCGATCGAGCTGATCCGCCACGAATACGCGCACTACTATGTGGACGCGGCCGGGCTGCGGCCGTTCTTTCAGGACGGAAGAGCACACCACCACGGCCCGTCGTGGCAGTACGCCTGCAAGATGGTGGGCGCGAGCGGGCGGCGCGTATTCGGACAGGATCTGCTCCCGGAACTGACGGCGGCGGAGCTCGTCCGGCGCTTTCGCGCCGAGGATGTGCGCGCATTCGACATGTGCGGCTATATCCGCATGTGGAACCGGCTCCCGTCCGAACCGCAGCAGTCTGCGCGCTGGATGGCCGCCGTCGAGCGAAACAATCACCGCGACCGGGTGTTCTATCCCGGCGACGAGGTGCTCTTCCCGCAGCGAGGCTTCGGCCGGGTGCTCGCGATGGAGCCGGTACCCTCGGGGCAGCTGTTGTACATCCGCTTTGAAAGCGGCGTGGAGGAGACGCTGCACGCGCGCTATGTGTGCAAGGTCGTGGACGGCGTCATCAAAACGGTGGACGTGCGTCGAAAGCGGTGCGTCTGACGTGGGAAACGGGCCTTTTTCTTGCCAAACGGCGCGCGGCGCGCTATAATAGTCTTCTTGAATCTTTTGGACTTGAAGGAGGTTTTCCATGAAACGTTTTCTCGCGATGCTGCTTGCATCCGTGCTGGCCGTGGGGATCATCGCCTTTGCCACCAACGGCGAGGGCCGCCGCACGGACGGACTTTACTATGAGGTGACCGGCATCCGCCCGGACGCGCAGATCATGACCGTCGACGGCGAAAAGGTCTCGGCGGAGGAGTATCTGTACTGGCTGTCGTCGCAGTGCGACAAGCTGGCCGCGTACTATCCCGGCGTGGACTTCAACACACAGTATACCGACAGCATGACCTTCGGCGACTTCGTCAAGACCGACGCGCAGGAGATGGCCAAGCTCTATGCCATCGTCCGCCAGTGGTCGGAGAAGTACGGCGTCACGCTGACCGATGCCGACCGGGAGGAGATCGCCCAGCAGCGTGCCCAGTACGTCAGCTACTACGGCAGCGAAGAGGCCTATCAGAACCAGCTGCGCCTGCTGGGGATCAGTGAGGAGTCGTTCAACACCATCAACGAGGCCGCCTATTACTACGCGGACCTTGCCAAGCTCTTCTGCAATGAGGACGGCGCGCAGCGCCCCTCGGACGAGACGCTCATTGCCTATGCCGCGGACAACGGCTACTGTACCGCCAAGACGCTCTATGTCCGCACGAGCGGTCTGGATGAGGCGGCGCTCGCCGAAAAGCGCAGCCAGCTTGAAGCGGCGGCGGAGCAGCTGCGCGCGGCGGAGGACAAGGACGCGGCCTATCTGGAGCTTGCCGCGTCTCTCGGCATCGAGACGAACGGCAGCGCGCTGACGTTCCGCGCGTCAGATGTCTCCGATGCGGCGGCGGAGATTCTCAGCCCGCTGCAGAGCGGCGAGGTGTCCGACATCGTGGAGGGGAGCGATGTACTCTATGTGTTCCTGATGCAGGAGCCGGACTGCACGGCCCTCGCGCAGTACTACTTCAAACAGCTCGTCAGCGACGCACAGACAAATGCCAAGGTCAAGACGAGCCGCGCCTATGACAGGATCGACACCGCCTCGTTCTACACCGGGCTGCAGGAAGCGCGCAGCGCGCTGGCCACCAGTCTGCAGGGCGACGGCGCAAACGCCGCTGGGTAAGAAAAAATCCGCAGCATGAAAACGCCCATTTCCATGAGGGAATGGGCGTTTTAACCATCTAAACCGCGACCGGTGCGGCCGGCAAAAGCCAAATTTAGCGCTTGCGCATGACGAAACGTCATGTTGCGGCGCGGCGAGCCGTTAAAATATCCAAAATGGTTAGCAATTTCTGGACAAAATCACAATTTTTGCCGATTAGGCCTTTTTGGTTGAATTGCCAGTTGACTATTGTTAAAAAATTGACTATGATAAGGGCAGATCAAATAAGGCCCCTAATAAGAATTTATCATCATGTAGGAGGAAATATTATGAAAGATCTGTATGTTGTGAATTGCTGCAGAACCGCGATCGGTTCTTTTGGCGGCGCCCTGAAGAATACGCCCGCCGCCGAGATGGGCGCTGTCGTCGTCAAGGAAGCTCTGAAGCGCGCGAATGTCGCTCCGGAGAACGTGGATGAGCTGATGTTCGGCTGCATCCTGACCGCTGCGCAGGGTCAGAACGTGGCCCGCCAGGTCTCCATCAAGGCCGGCATTCCCTATTCCGTCCCCGCTTACACCGTCGGCATGGTCTGCGGCTCCGGTATGAAGTCCGTCATCGAGGGCGCCCGCTCCATCCTGGCCGGCGACGCCGACATCGTTGTCTGCGGCGGTACCGAGAACATGAGCGCCGCTCCCTTCGCCTCCATGGACGCCCGCTGGGGTGCCCGCATGGGCGATAAGAAGCTGGTCGACACCATGATCAAGGACGGCCTGTGGGACGCTTATAACAACTATCACATGGGCACCACCGCCGAGAACATCAACGACATCTGGGGCATCACCCGCGAGGAGCAGGATGCCTTCGCCGCCGCCTCCCAGCAGAAGACCGAGGCCGCGCAGGCTGCCGGTAAGTTCGACGACGAGATCGTCCCCGTGATGGTCAAGGTCAAGAAGGCAATGGTTCCCTTCGCCAAGGATGAGTATCCCAAGGCGGGCGTGACCAAGGAGGGCATCGCCAAGCTGCGCGGCGCGTTCCCCGTCGGCCCCGAGTCCCCGAATCCCGAGGTTGTCCATACCTTCGAGGTCACCGGCGCGCAGGATGCCGCCGATAAGGGCACGCAGCGCGTGACCGCCGCCAACGCCTCCGGCATCAACGACGGCGCTGCCGCCATCGTGCTCGCCTCCGGCGACGCGGTTGCCAAGTACGGCCTGAAGCCCATGGCCAAGCTGATCGGCTGGGGCCAGGGCGGCGTGGATCCCAAGATCATGGGCGTCGGCCCCGTGCCCGCCACCCGCGCGGCGCTGAAGAAGGCCGGCCTGACCGTCGATGATATGGATCTGATCGAGGCCAACGAGGCGTTTGCGGCGCAGTCCATCGCGGTTGCCCGTGAGCTGCACTTCGACATGAGCAAGGTCAACGTCAACGGCGGCGCCATCTCCCTGGGCCACCCCGTCGGCGCTTCCGGTGCCCGTATCATCGTCACGCTGCTGCACGAGATGCAGAAGCGCCCCGATGCCAAGCACGGCCTGGCCACGCTGTGCATCGGCGGCGGCATGGGCGTTGCCACCGTGTACGAGAAGTGCTGAACGGCTGTATAAGCTGAGCAGCTTCGCGATAAATGACATAAAACCGCACGGCGCAGAGCATTCTGCGCCGTGCGGTTTTTGCATCTGATGTGTTTGCGGAAGGGTGGGGGATGGATGGTCTGACACCGTTGCACCGTACGCAGTTGGTATGCAGGAATTCTGCTCCAAAATAAAGAAAAAAGGGGTAAATGTGATGATCCAACAGGTGGCGGATTGCCTGAAGCAGGCTCGCGTGCCGTTTCCGGCGGCCTTTCGGGGGATTATGCTGGATGATTCCACAAAATGGAGAGGAAAACGGTAGGTAAACCCTACTGGAAGGCTATCGAAAACTTCCCTCGCCACAAAGAAGTAATCGACCGGCTCTCGAGAAAGTATGATGCAGTTCTGGCACGGTATCCATACAAAAGCGGAAAGTACCAGTTGGAGGAAGAAGATTTCTTCGCGGAGCTTATCCTCCAGTGCAGAGAAGCGGAGTTCTGTTCGGGCGGCTCATTTTTGGAGCGGGACTGCCGCGCGATTGACGCAGATCTCCATGAGCGGATGCTGCAGGCGCGTAAGCTATATAACCCATACCGCAATCTGTATCTGGATAAATGCTATGGCGAGAGCAAGACTCCGCTCGGCGCATGGATGGACTTTCAGTAAATACGAGGAGGAACAGAGCGGGAGCCCCATATGGGGGCTCCCGTTTGTAATTGCGTGAAAATTTCCCAGAACCTGCCCGCGTCACATAATTTTCACTTCCCTGCAAAAAATAGGCGTGACAATTTAAGTAACTGGAGGAATTTCATATATGAAAGCAACCGGAATTGTGCGCCGCATCGACGACCTCGGCCGCGTCGTTATCCCTAAGGAAATCCGAAGAACCATGCGTATCCGCGAGGGCGACCCGTCACAGATAACATTGGCACGGTGGGAAAGATTCTGCTTCGCTATGTTGGATCTGTCAAAAAGATGGGGACTGGATTGTACATAGTGACGGAGGTTGAGGGCGCGACCATGGGAATACGGAAGGGATGAAATAAAGGCAGAACGCCGTCCGTTGGTCGGAAATGGCCATCGGACGGCGTCTTGGCATTATCATATCATAATAGGCTGCGCTCTTTTTTTGTAAAAATGTAATCTTTTTTGTGATTGTCAAAATGCATATCAACAGCCACCACATAGTCTTTGCCCACAAATTCCATATAGGCAATCCATTCTTTCAACGCAACCCAATATAGGACTTTGTTTCTGTCGTAGTCAGATGATACATAAAAACCGTCTATTCTCTCGTTTGTATCATAAGTGAAAAAGAAAACATAAGAATGAATTAACCAATTGCAAATATCAGTGCCCGGTTTCGTATATGTTACTTCATGCTCCCAATCATAATTGCCATTTTCGGGCCAGCGGTTCATAAAATTCACTTCTTTTTCCGGCTGGAGGCCTTTAATCGTAAACGAATATTTATCAACCTCATCGCTGACTTTTCCCTTGCAATCAATCAGTTTTCGAATAATAAATGCAGAATAGAATATAGCTTTTTCAATAACTGTGTAAGCTCGGTCATTATCATCGCCAAGGAGTTCTGGATGATTGTATTGCTGTATGAGTCTTTTCCTTCGTAGTAAGTCTTGCTTCCATGGGTAACTCTCGTAAATCATAATTGGCTCCAATCTTTCACCCAAGAGCGGCTTTCCAATCTATGCGGAGGAATCCTTAACTCGCTCGCATGTTTTTCTTAAACAACTACCTAAAACCCAGCAAAAGACGATAGTTCCGCAATATCGTGAATTAGTTGCTCGAAATCTTCCTTTGTCCAAAATCGCGGATGAAGATGCCCGTGAACCACTTTATTTCTACCATTTTCATCGGAAGGATTTTCGTATTCGTACATGAAATATTTTTTGCTCTTATCCAATAACGCAACATACTCTGGTTTATCCGCATTTTCTTCCTTCGCAAGTTTTATCAGGCTCATCCCCACCTTAAAGTTGAACTTCTTCCCATTCCGATCGAGAAATGGAATCCCGTACTCAGACGTGGTAGAGCGTATTAATTCTTCAAGATAAGAATAGGCGAATGGCATCAACACAGAATATGACTCTGGAATACGAGAATAAATATCTTTCACAACACTCCAGTCTGGTGCCCAGTTCCAAAAGTGCGCATGGTCAAGGATGATTTCAAGATCTTCAAATACAGGCATTGATGTCACTCCATGTCATTTTTCTCATAAAACAGCAGGTTTCATTCCAATCCAGCAAGAAGTCTATTGCTTCGCTGCTGATAGAAAATCTCAAAGTTCCTTCATAATCTCAACAAACCGATCCAGCGTATACGCTCCATCGATGCCGAAGTCCCGATTCTTAAACACCATAAAATACCGATACTCCTGCCCGCACTGAGCCTGCCATTTACGGCCGAGCTTCAGCTTACGGGCGCTGTTGCTGTTATCGCGGTCATCACCTTTATACTCAATCAGCACCAGCTTTCCGGACTTGGTCATTACCATGAAGTCCGGATAATGATTGATAAAGCCGTTCAGCCGGAAGCCCTTCTTCTCAATAATTCGGTGCCACCATTTGACATTGTCGAGGGCCACTACGGCATCGATCAACTCATGCTCCTCCGGATTCATATCATCTTTCTCTGCTTCATACAGAGACTTTGGAATAGCATCCGTTATGACGGCAGGTGTAATCACAGGCGGTAGTACATAACTCTCACGGCACACAATCTTGCCTGCATCCAGCCAGCGAAGGAACTGCTCTTCCCTATATGCCTCTTCCAGCCCCTCAATCTTCTGAGAAATTTTAGCGGCATATGTCGGGATGGCCGTCTCCATAGCTGCCAACTCATCCTGTGTCATGCCGCCAACGATTCTACGCACATAGTCGTTGATCTCCGATGCTGCATATCGATTGTTCCGATTGATCTGGGTGCATAGCATATTGGTACAGCTTTGAATTTTCTGTTCTGGCGGAAGCTGTGCCATGCGATTGCGGATGTATTCACTCAGCTCACTGTCCGCACGCTTGTACTTAGGCACTGCCTCGCCGTGATCCTCCACATCAACGCGGTACATTTCACCGGTGGCCAGCTCAAAGCTAACCTGTGCATCCTGCCCGGTCAGAGAAAATCCCTCGGAAAGATTCTCCTTCTCCAGCAGTTCAAATTCATCGCCAAATAAATCCGGAACGGAACGAAGGAAAAACTGCGGAATCCGCAATGCGGATACCTCTTCAGCAAGATAGGGCTGTACCCTATTTTGTATCAGCATATCTCCCAGCTCACCTCCCATAAATCCGTCATCCGCTTCGTTGGCCGCCGCCGTGTAGGTTTCCGCCTGCACCGTTGCTTCCCGAACCATTGCAGAAATCGCAGCGCCTCCCTGCGCCGTGCTTTCCAGCGCCGTTTTCACTTCCTGTACATTTACATCGTCAAAGGCATCGGCCTCAGTGGCTTGCGGCGCAAATGGAATTTCCGTCTGTTCTGCTTCCGGCTGAACCGGCACCTGCGGCGCTTCAATCGCTTCGCCGATACGGTAATCCTTTCGACTGAAGCCCGCTTTATTCAAACCAGCCACAATTTTCTCCAAGGTGGTGTGGAAATCCACGGAGTTCGTCAACACATAGGAGGTGTTCAGCAGCGGCGACTTGTGTTGCATTGCATAGGGCTGACGCAGAATGCGTCCCAAGATCTGCTCCACATCCACAGTGGAGGTGCGGTTGGCCAGTGACGCCAATATGTAGGCAAAGGGGCAGTCCCAGCCCTCTTTCAGCGCGTTGACGGTGATGATGTATCGGATTTCACAATCCCTGCTCATCAAGTCCTGCCCCTTGAGGTCGTCCACATCGGACGTTTTCACCGCAATCTGGTTTTCCGGAATACCCATACCGACCAGCATCGCCTTGATTTTATCAAACGTATCGCTGTTGTCCCCAGTGCGCGGCTGCGCCTGAAACAGTACAATGGGCCGAATATACTTCCCGCCAGCTGCTTCTGCGGCAATAGCTTCCTGCTCAATGCTTCCTCTCAGCTGGATGGCATCCTGAATGACACTCTGCCGGGTGGTGCGGTTATATACCACTACGGGGAGCTTTACCATGTGCTCCTTCTTCAGCTCACGGGCGTCCACATAGGAGATAATGTTGCTGTTTTTTCGCGGCGTTGCCGTCAGATCGAGTACGAAGGACGGATTCAGATTATTCAGCATCTCCGTGCTGAGCTTCGATTCTGCATTGTGGCTTTCGTCCACAACAACGATAGGCTCCAGATGGCGCAGCACCTGAATCAGCGCCGTATCCGGTGTATCGGCCAGCAGTGCATCCGTATCTTTGAAATACTCTGCAAAGCGGAACAGATTGCCGTTTTCCTGATAGACCTTGCGAACATCTTTCTTCCGGCTATCAATGCGCAGTGAGCCATAGCTCATTACGCAGACTGTCAGCATTTCCCGCACAGTATCCGGCGAAAAGTTCTGCCCGTTCAGCAGCATTTCCTTGGTGTACACGCCGACACGCCCGGCAAAATCCTGATCCAGTCTCTGCCGGTAAGGGTGATTCGCATCGGATAGCGTGCGGATGGTCTGTGTCAGGATGGAATCGCTGGGGACCAGCCACACCACCACCTGCGGCTTTCCGGTGGGCAAGGCGTCAAAAATCCGCCGAACGGAAGCGCAGGCCATAAAAGTCTTGCCGCCGCCGGTGGGCACCTTCATGCAAACATGGGGCGCACGTTCAATAGAGTTATTATAGGACGGTACCCCACCGAGGCCAACGGCCACATCCTTGGAAAACCAGTATTCCCGCCACGCGGAAAACAGATTGGTTCCACGGTTGACGCAGTCCAAGTATGCGGAGAGGTCACACATGACTTGCTTTTGATAATTATTAAGTTCCATCACCATGACCTCCTTACAGCTTCGTAATATCGCGGGGGATTTTCTTGAACGTGATATGGTATTTTTCCAGTTCTGTCTCACTGAGCGTACAAAGGTCAGCGTAGATCACATAAGAGTCTGCCTTGGTTTTGACCGTATGCAGGAACTCCCGGTTCAGCGTAGTAACAGCTTGCTTTTCATAATAGAAATAATAAGCGCTGCCAATGTGGACACCCATAAAATACGGTTCGTCCGGGTGCGATTCCGGCAGAGAGGCTTTCGTATCTGTAAAGTACACATACTCCCGGATCTTTTCCACACCCACATTTTCGTTGAGCACATCACCGTGCAGCAGCGGTTCGCCCAGATCGTAGAAGCTGAAATTGCCGCCCGTACCCTCCACGGCGTTCTTGCCCTCGCCATAGCCACGGATCACGCGCTTCACGCGCTCGGCGGTGATGCTGTCGGCGTAGTCCATCATCTCAACAAGGATGAACTTGCGGCGTCCGCCGTCGGATTTGTTCATGTTGAGGACAGCGTGGGCGGTGGTGCCGGAACCGGCGAAGGAGTCGAGGATAATTGAGTTTGGTGAGGCAGCTAATTTGAAGATGCGCTGCAACAGTCGAACCGGTTTTGGATAATCAAAAACAGCCTTGCCTAAAATCGCAGCAACCTCTTGTGTGGCTTCCTGCGTATGTCCAACTTCCGTATTTGTCCACCAAGTCCAAGTCCCTTTTCCTTCACGTTCGTTTAGATATGTCTTTTTTCGAGGAACTCCACACCCGTCCGCACCAAACCACAGACGCCCCTCGGCAAGTAATTCTTTGTATACGCTTTCAAGATGTCTCCAGCAACGTCCTTCGGGCGGCAACATTTTCATCCCGCTGGGGGTCGTAATTTCGTACATTTGATTTGGTCGCCAGCCCTGAGCTGTGAAATCTGACGAAACCCAAGGACCACGGGGATCGTTGTCTGGGTTCTTGAACTTTGCAGCATCTTTTCCCTCTATATCAAGTAAATTAAAGCAGTCGTTTTGTGAGTTCTTTGCGTATATAAGAATGTACTCGTGACCGCTACTCAATTTCTTTCGAGCGTCCGGTGAAGTGCGCTTTTGCCATACGATAGATTCGACAAAATTATTTGCTCCAAAAATTTCATCACAAATCAACCGCAAATTAGACTGCTCATTATCATCAATAGAAATGAAAATAACGCCGTCATCCGCCAGCAGCTTTTGCAGCAGCTTCAACCGCGGGTACATCATGCACAGCCACTTGTCATGGCGGGTCAGGTCCTCGCCCTCTTTGCCGACAACCTCGCCCAGCCACTTCTTGATCTTCGGGTCATTGACGTTATCGTTATAGACCCAGCCCTCGTTGCCGGTGTTGTAGGGCGGATCAATGTAGATGCACTTGACGCACCCCTCATACCGGGGCAACAGCGCTTTCAGGGCTTCCAGATTATCGCCCCGGATGATCATGTTTCCGCTGCCATTGTCCTCGTTGTGCTGCCCGTTTTCATCAAAGCTGTACTTGCGCTCCAACACCCGGAACGGCACTTCCATATGATGATTTACAACTTTATCTTTTCCAATCCATTCAAGTGTCGGCATGGCAATATCTCTCCATTTTTTCAAATTTTCTTCTTGTATCATACAATCATCGCCCCAGTGTCTGTCTGCAAATGTAATATACCATTTTCGCGGAATGTCTCCACCGGTTGGTCGATCGTTCCATCAAACGCTCTGTCTTGTCCGCTTATTCCTTCTAGGATCATAAAGCAAACAAAAAGACTGTGTGGGGTGCCTTCGGTTGTAGTTAGCGAAATTTGTCCTGTACTGGCTTGAAACAAACAAACTGTACCAGCGTATTGCCCACTGCGGTATTTCGTGCCTTGTGCTAGCGAGAAGATACACAGGGTCATCTCCTGCAATGCCTTATCAGAAAAACAGATGCCTAAACTGCCACCCAGTGAATCCCACGCATTCTTCCAATCAGCCCACTCGATTCCATGGTATCCTTTAACTTTTTTTGAACCGGCGATGCATTCATAATCATTTTTGATTGCTCCCTCAATGCAGCGCATAACTCTACCTTGATTCCGCTCCCGGTGGGCAATCAAATCGCAGAATTCTCTTATTACCCCATCATTTGTAACCCATGCTCTTATAAAAATAAGGAAACCAAGAATATCATATTCGTCAAATGCGCGCTTTTCGATAATTGTTTTGTAATGATTCAGTATAATCTGCTCTTTCAAAGTCATGTGCATAACGCTCCACCCGAATCCGTTGATACAATCACGATGTTTTTGCAAAGCCCTGCTCCACATCGATGCAGGTTTTTTTGCGTTTTCAGAACGAGTATTCCATATCGCGGCCCAACTATTCCTCCCCGCTCCAGACATACGCCGTGTAGCGTCCGCCGCTGAGCTTGGTAATCTCCCCATTTTTCAGCAGTTCCGCCAGGGCGCGTTGGACGGTGATCTGGCTGATGTCCGGGCATTTGGCCATAATCTCGCTCTTGGTGATCTTGCCGAGGTGGTTCTTGATGATCTCCCGCACCCGGTCGGGCTTGGAAAGTCCCTTGGCGGTCAGCAGCTCGATCCGGCTCTCAAAATCCCGGTACGCCGCCGCCAGAACGCCCAGCATATAGGTCACGAAGGGCGCATAATCGTTCGTCCCCTCGTGCCAGTTGTAGGAGCTGGCTTGCAGGGCCTCGTAATAGGTCTCCTTGGTGTCGGAGATCAGCTTTTCGATGCTGATATATTTGCCGACGATATAACCGGAGCGGTACAAAAGCAGCAGCGTCAGGAGCCTGCTCATGCGGCCGTTGCCGTCGTTGAAGGGATGGATGCAGAGAAAGTCCAGAATGAAAATCGGGGTCAGCAGCAGTGGGTCAAGCTCGGCGTCCTGCGCGGCCGTCTGGAAGGCGTCGCAAAGTGCTGCCATTGCCCCCGGTGTTTCCCACGCAGAGACAGGCTCAAAGCGGACGATCTTCCGGCCGTCCGGCAATTCCTCGGCAATCACATTATCCGAGTTTTTGAAGCTGCCGCCGATGGACTTGACGCTGTACTTGTACAGATCCCGATGCAGCTGCAAAATGACCGTCGGCTTTGGCGGGATATAATCGTGGCTCTCGTGGATCGTCGCCAGCACGTCGCGGTATCCGGCAATCTCTTTTTCGCTGCGGCTCTGGGGCATGGTCTTTTCGCGGACGATCTTTTTCAGGCGGTCGTCTGTTGTGATGATGCCCTCGATGCGGTTGGACGCTTCGGTGCTCTGGATCTTCGCAACCTCCAAGAGGTTGGACAGCGCATCCGCTTTGGCCTCGATAAAGAGATTCTGCTGCCCCTTGTACTCGTGGATCCGCGTCAGATACGCCACGACCTCCGGCGTCAGGAGCTGATTGTATTCTGCTTTGAAGTGAAAGGCTCTCATTCAAGTTCCTCATTTGCGTTTTAATTTTATCATAATCGCTTCGATGATACAATTATAGTATACCCATACCACAACATCACGTCAATCTCAATTTCATCATTTCTGCGCAAATGATACCATTGCGTGTTTCCAATTCCTCGCCCTCCTGCTTGCATTTCTGCAAGATTTCAGGAGGGCGTTTTTGTTTTCTTGAACATGCGCCGGATTTCGTCGGTCTAAGACCTTTTCTCCGTATATTCAGGTGACAAAGGAAATTTGTCGCAAAAATCTGAAAGGAGAAAATGCCTATGAACCTATTTGATACCGTGAAGGCCGCCGTTACCCCGCGCATGGCGGCGGAGCGGTACGGGCTGCCGGTCAAACAAGGGAATATGATCTGCTGCCCATTTCACGCCGACCGCACACCCAGCATGAAGCTGAACGAGGATTACTTCTACTGCTTCGGCTGCGGGGCAAGCGGCGATGTGATCGACCTTGCGGCAAGGCTGTTCAGCCTGAGCGGCTATGACGCGGCGAAAAAACTGGCGGCAGATTTCGGCATCAGCGGGGAAAAGCCGTCCATTCTCGCAAAGCTACAGCGCGGGAAATCGCAGGCGGAAACCGAGCGGCGCTGCTTCCGCGTGCTGGGGGACTACCTGCAAATCTTGCAGGACTGGAAGGAGCGCTGTGCCCCGCAATCGCCGGAGGACGCCATCGACCCGCGCTATGCGGAGGCCTGCCATATGCTGGAGCGCATCAGGAATATGCTGGACATTCTGGCCTGCGGCACGCCGCAGGAGCGCGCCGAGGTGGTGGCCGACTTGCAGAAGGACAACCGGCTGGCGCTGATGGAGGCGCGAAACCGACAGCTCAGGGAGGAAGCACATGGAACGAAATGAACCACCGCGCTGGATGCAGGACAAGCACTTCAACGAGGTGCTGTTCTGCGAGGACTTTCTATCGGCGCACCCGATGGTCTGCGTGGACGGCAGCTTTTTCACCGTGGAGGGACGCGTCACGGACGAGGAGGGCATCCGCAAGCAGATCTACGAGATGCTGCGCCCGCATTTTACGAGCGGCACGGCTCGCCGCGCCACCACTCTTCTGGAAACGCTCAGGCTGGAAGCTTACACGCCGGAGCTGCCCATTCAGGAGGATCGCATCCATGTTGCCAACGGCACGCTGTTTCTAAATGGTGAGTTTTGCGCCGAAAAAGAATTCTGCCGCAACCGGCTTCCCATCCGATATGACCCCAGCGCGCCGCAGCCGGAGACGTGGCTGCGGTTTTTGTCTGACCTGCTGGAAGCGGAGGACATCCTGACCTTGCAGGAATACCTCGGCTACTGCCTGATTCCGACGAACCGCGGACAGGTGATGATGCTGCTCAAGGGCAACGGCGGCGAGGGCAAGAGCCGCATCGGCGTGGTGATGCAGAAAATGCTCGGCAGCAACCTGAAAAACGGCAGCATCGCCAAGGTGGAGCGCAGCCCCTTCGCCAGAGCCGATCTGGAGCACGAGCTTTTGATGGTGGATGACGACATGAAGCTGGAAGCGCTGAAATCCACCCACTATCTCAAGTCCCTCATCACTGCCGAAATGCCGATGGACTTGGAGCGCAAGGGCGAGCAGAGCTATCAGGGCAAGATGTACGTCCGGTTTCTGGCCTTTTCCAACGGGGATCTCGAATCGCTTTACGACCACTCGGACGGCTTTTACCGCCGCCAGCTCATTTTGTCGGTGAAGAAAAAGCCGCTTGATCGCGCGGACGACCCCTTTCTCGCGGACAAGCTCTGCGGCGAGATCGAGGGCATCTTCCTCTGGTGTCTCGAAGGCCTGCGGCGCTTGCAAAGCAGCAACTTCCGCTTCACGGAAAGCTCGCAGACGAAAGCAAACCGCGAGGACGCGCGCCGCGAGGCTGACAATGTGCTGCTGTTCCTGCGCTCCGAGGGCTACATCCGCCTGAAGGCCGACAGCGCCATCCCGTCCGCCGCGCTGTACGGCATCTATACCATGTGGTGCAGCGACAACGCCTACAAGCCGCGCTCCGCGCGGACGGTGAGCATGACCCTCAAAAAGCACGCCGATGAGTTCGGCCTGGAGCACGACAATCACATCCAGAACGCCCTCGGCAAGCGGGTCAACGGCTTCTGGGGCATCGAGGCGCTGGTCGCGCCGCCGGTTTTATGAGATCAGACACAAAATTCTCCATCCCATCCATCCCAAGCATCCCAAAACCCCGGATGGATGGGATGGATGGGATAGATGTTTTCAAGTTCAACTGTGAAGCAAGTCGCAAGCGCTGCTCTGGCAGCGCTGAAACGGAAGGGGTATCTGCAAGACAGGTGAAAACCGGAAAGAAATTTGTGCGGCGGCGAAAGGATTTTGCGAAACCGCGCTGCTCGGAATTGCGTACCGGCTTCACGGATGCGCGTGGGGCTGCACGGTTTAGAGCGAAGTCACGCGGTTTCGAAAAGTCGATACCCCTCACTTACGAAGAAGGCATCGACCGCCGCGTTTCCAGCGGGTTTCAGAAAGACAGAATATTACGCCAAACAGCGAAGCAGGTTTTCGGAAACGCAAACCCGCTTCGCTGTTTTCATCACGAAAATTTGGGAGGATTTTATGAACATCAGAAATGAGATCAAGGCGCAGATCGTCCGCGTCGGATTTACCATGCAGGAGGTCGTTGACCGGCTGGCCGAGGAATACGATTGGAGCGACAGTGTTTCCAACCTGTCCGCAAAATTGCAGCGGGAGAGCATCCGCTACAAGGAGGTCGTGGAGCTGGCCGACGTGCTGGACTGCGACATCGTGTGGGTGAAGCGAGGGGCGCGCCGATGAAAGCACAGTACGCCATTCTCCGCTTTGCCAAGTATAAGGGGCCGGAAATTGGGCATATCGAGTCTCACAACGAGCGCACCAAGGAGAAATACGCCAGCAATCCAGACGTGGACACGTCCCGCAGTCACCTCAACTTCCATCTGGTGACGCCGCAGCGCAAATACCGCGCCGAGGCGGAAAAGCAGATCGCGGAGGTTGGCTGCCGCACGCGGTCGGACAGCGTGCGCGTGGTGGAGGCTCTCGTGACGGCCAGCCCGGAGTTCTTCAAGGGCAAGAAGAAAGGCGAGGTCAAAGCCTACTTTCAGGAGGCGCTGGGCTTCATCCGGGAACACCAGGACCCGAAAACCATCATCTCCGCCGTGGTGCATATGGACGAGAAAACGCCCCATATGCACCTTTGCTTCGTCCCGCTGACAGCGGACAAGCGGCTCTCCGCCAAGGAGATCGTCGGCAACAAGAAGAAGCTGACGCAGTGGCAGGACAGGTTCTGGGAGCACATGGTCAAAAAATACCCCGATCTGGAGCGCGGCGAAAGCGCCAGCGAAACCGGGCGCGACCACATCCCGCCGCGGCTATTCAAGGAGGCCGTCCATCTGAACCGGATGAAGGAGCAGATCATGGCGATCCTGAACGACACCAATCCGTTCAACAAAAAGGCCAAGCTGGACGAGCTGGAAGCGCTGCTGGGCAAATACGTTCCCGGCGCGGAGGCTCTGCGGACGAAGCTCAGGAAGTACGACGCCGCTTATAAGGCGCTGACCGCCGAGAACGCGGCGATGGAAAAGCAGCTGGGCGCAACGTCCAAGGAGAGCGTCCTGAAAAAACTGGACATCAGCGAAAAGCTCCGGGA
>ERZ506769.453-NODE-453-length-36123-cov-6.930049_pt1 | contig 36123 bp, 29 predicted proteins | sample MGYA00513039_ERZ506769 | MGnify/ENA metagenome assembly ERZ506769 | reverse complement strand
TGCAGGGTGCCGCACTCCTTGCCGCAGACGGCGCAGTTCTGTTTTGCGAACAGGTTGGAAAAGAATCCCATCATGGTATGCTCCTTTCATTGCTCTGTATTTGTCAGATCAGGTCTGGTCGCTGTCGTCAAAGGGGTCGCCGCACTCCGGGCAGAACTTGGGCGGGTGAGCGGGGTCTGCCGGCTCCCAGCCGCATTTGTCGCACTTATATTTGGGCGTACCGGCGGGCTTTGGTTTGCCGCACTCGGAGCAGAAGCGGCCCTTGTTCACTGCGCCGCAGCTGCAAGTCCAGCCTTCTGCTGCCGCCGGGCGGGGCTTGCCGCACTCCGGGCAGAACTTGCCGGTGACGGTGGCACCGCAGCTGCAGGTCCAGCTGTCCGCAGCGGGCTTCGGCTCCGGCTTTTTGCTGCCACATTCCGGGCAGAATTTGCCGGTAACGGTAGCGCCGCAGCTGCACTTCCAGCTGTCTGCCGGGGCGGGTGCGGGGCGGCTGACCTGCTGGGGCGCGTCCACGCTGTCCGGACGGGCCTGCTGGCCCATGGCAAACAGGTTCTGGGCACTCATGCCGCCCATGCCGCCTGCACCGGCTGCCATACCCATGCCCATAAAGCCGGTCATGGCACCGGCGGTGTTGCCGGCGGCGGTCTTCATGGCATCGATCTGACCACCCACCAGACGGGCGGCGGCGGTGGTGGGGTCGGTGGTCATGGCGTTCTCTTCCCACTCGGTGATCTTCTTCTGCTGCTCCTCCGGGATGGACAGGGAGTTGATGTTGAAGGAGAACACCTCAATGCCCCGCTTCTTGCGCCAGACGTTGGACAGCTGCTCGTTGAGGGCGTCCGAGATCTCCAGCGTGTGGGCGGGGATCTCGTAATACTGCACCTTGTTGGCAGAAAGAGTAGCCAGCGCGGGCTGCAAAGCGTTCAGCAACTCGCTCTTCAGCCGGGGTGCGATCTCGGATGCGTCATACTGGGTGGAGACGTTGCTGCACACGTTGGTGTAGAACAGCAGCGGGTCGCAGATACGGCAGGTGAAGCTGCCGTTGCACCGCAGGTTCACCGAGAGCTTGTAGCCTCGCTCCTCGCTGACCACCACACGGAACGGAATGGGGGTGGCGGTGCCGTACAGGATCTCGCCCAGCTCCTTGGTGTTGATGTAGTACACGCGCTGATCCTTGCCGGTGTCGCCGCCGTAGGTAAAGCGCTTGGCTACGGTCTGGAAGGTAGCTGCCAGACTGTCGCCGAAGTTGCCGGTGAACACGCTGGGCTCGGTGGATGCGTCAAAGGTGAATTCGCCCGGTTCGGCGCACACCTCCACCACGCGGCCCTGCTCCACGATGAGCATGCACTGTCCGTCTGCCACAGCAATGCCGCTGCCGTTGGTGATGATGTTGTCCTCGCCGTTGTTGGAGCTGCGGCGGGAGGTGCGCTTCTGGCCCTTTACCATCAGCACATCTTTGTCCAGAGAATCGCAGTAGAAAAATTCCTTCCACTGGTCTGCAAGAGTTCCGCCCAGTGCGCCCATACCTGCTTTGATAAGACCCATAGTAATTTCCTCCTGTATGTTTTATTTGTGCAAACGATAACTTTCTGTTATCGCACGGTTTCCGGTTTTGGTCACGGTTCAAGGGGTTGTTCCGGGGAGTCGTTTTTCCAGTAAATGGGACGCGTGTCCCGGTCAAACAGCACTTCTCCGGCGCGGTATTTCAGGCTGCAACCGCTGGGGCTGCCGTCATCGTTCAGCAAAATGGCCCAGAACTCGCACGGTCTGCCGTCCGTGTCGGTCAGCGTGAAGTACAGCTCGGTACCGTCCTCGGTGCGGCCCTGTGTTCCCTCGGCGGTGCCGGTCAGAATGCCGTTCCACCCGTCCCATTCCACGCTCATGCAGCAGCTTCCGTCCGGCAGGAAGGTCATCCAGCGGATGCCCTTTGCGGCCTCGTCTCCGGCGCGGTAAGTGCCCCACAGCCTGCGGGGGATGGCGGTGAAACCGATGTCATCCCACGCCGTGGTGCGCCGGAACACATACCACACGGTGCCGTCCTTTTTCGAGCCGGTGGAACGCATCAGCAGCGAGCCGTCCTCCATCATGGAGATAATCCAGCGGCTTCTGCCGTCCTCGCTGAGGCAAGTCAGGTTCCAGCCCTGACTCTTTTCCCCGTCCCAGCCGGTCACAGCACCGGCATTCAGCTCTCCGGTGCGGGTCTCGGCAGCGGACTGGATCTGCGGGCTGACGTATGTTTCCCGGATGAAGGAGACGGTCACCGTGCCGGTGATCTCGGCCTTTTCCAGCCGCAGGGTAAAGCTTTCGTTGCGGTCGACGGGGGTGTAGGTCTGCCCCTCCGACACCACGGTGACCGCCATCCACTCGGCCAGCACCTGCTGCTCCCAGTCCTGCGGCAGCGGCTGCGCGTCCAGCGGGATGGTTGGGGCATCGTTCACAAACTCTCCCCCGGACGCGCTGAACCGGCGGACGAAAAAGGTAACGTTCCCCGCTTCGTCAAACGAAAGCGGCAGCTCATCCAGTGTAGCCCACCATGCGGTGTTGCCCTCTTTCAGGCTGCCGGGGGGCAGCAGCCCCCGCTCACAGGCGGTCTGCCGGTCCAGCTCATCCCGGCACTTTATGTCGCGGTACAGTGCTTCTTCCAGCGCGGCGGGGTCTGCCCCCATGCGCTGCAGCAGCTGGATGGCGGTGAGCTGGTTTCCACTTTCAAAGTCGAAGCACCAGCCATTGTGGAAGGGCGCATCCGTACCGCCGTAGCAGCTGCTGACCACAAGGCTGACGCAGTCGCCGTACCAGCTGGCGTTCCAGTTCATCTCAATGCAGATGTCCCACACGTCCGGGTCGGCTGCCGCCGGGCAGTCTACATACTCCTGCACATCGTATTCGTAGAGCCGGGCGATCTCGGCGTTGATGCGGGCGGCATCGGCGCTGTCGCTTTCCAGCCGGGGCAGATGGATGTTCAGCCGAACCTTGCCGCCGTTTTCCGCCTGCACCACCTTTTCAAGGGTGTACTGCTCGGTGATCGCCGCGGTGGCGTGCATGGAATCCGGCGGGGTCGATTTCAGCTCCCGGCTGCCAGCCGGGCGGGCAGAGGCTGCGGTCTTTGCCCCACAGCCTGCCAGCAGCGCCGCCAGCAAAACTGCCGGTATCCAGCGGAATGCTTTGTGTTTCATGGTGGTTCTCCTGTGTTCTCAGCAGCTCCCACCGGGGTCAGTTATCCGGGCAACGGGTCAGCTGCAGCTGGGGCTTTCCTTCGGCAAAGGGGTTCTGCCCGTCGATCATGGTAAAGCTCAGGGTCTCGTTGTACAGGTCGTACTTCATCGCCGCCACAAAGGTGATGCCGGGTGCCCCGTCTGCCGTCTCGTTGGTCCAGACACCCAGCACCATGCCCTCCGGCACTACGCCCAGATAATCGGCGTAGCCCTGATAGAAAACGCTGTTGTCCTGCACGCCCATCTGGACGGAACCATTGCTTTCCACGTCCATCCAGTCAAACTGGTCGTCGCCCATATCGTTGAACGCACCTGTGACCTCGTAGGGGATCTCCTGCGCGTTCCACTCTGCCGTCAGGGGAGCCAGCTCCAGCACAGAGCCATCCTCCTGACGCAGGTTCACCTCGCTGCCGCTGCGTTCCAGCGCCACGCCCTGATTTGCAATATAGATAGGGTCCTGACAGACCAGAGCGCTGCCGAACATGAGGCAGTGCAGCACATCCACGTACTCCACCACGCCGTCCTGCGTCAGCAGATAGACCACCGGGTGGAAGGACGCGCCCAGTTCTCCGATGCACAGGTCGATATACTCATTATAGATGCCAAGGATGGGGTAGGTGCGGTCCTGTTCCAGCCGGATGCCGTAATCCGCGTCCCATGCGGCGGTCTCCGGCGTGCGGCGCAGGGTGATGGTGCCCTGTGTTCCTTCCAGCTGCACCGAAGCGCTGCCGTAGGTATCGGTCAGCACCGTCTGCGGCTGCGGGTCAGCAGCCTGCAGCGGGATCTCCACATCCAGCTGCCGCCAGCCCGACCCGGCGGGGGAGCTGCACCCGCCCCGGAGCACCAGCCGGTCCGGTTCCGGCAGCAGCAGGCACAGGTCATCCAGCTGATTGTTTTCCAGCGTGTTCATCCGCATGCTTGCCAGATTGCCGCCGCTGAGCAGGCCCTCGTAGTAGCCGCCCTGCGCCATGCGCCGGTCAAAGGTCTGCATGGCCCCGCGCAGCATCTGCTGCTGCACGGCATCCGGGTCCAGCCCCATGCGCTGCAGCATTTCAGCCACGGAGACCTGCTTGCCGGTGGCAAAATCGAAGCACCAGCCCCGGGAATACCCCGGGTCGGTACCGCCGTCGTAGCGGAACACCACAAGGCTTACGCAGTCGCCGTACCAGTAGGCGTCCCAGTTGATATAAATCTCCGGGCTCCACTCGTCCTGCTGCGGCTCGATCTCCGGGCTGTCCTCGTACTGTCGGAAGTCTGCCGCATACATGGCGGCAAGCTCATCGTTGAGATAAGCAGCGTCCGGGCCGTCGCACACCAGCTGCGGCACATGGATGGTCAGCTTCTGTGCGCTGCCCCACTCGTACAGCTGGATGGTCTTTTCCAGCGTGAACTGCTCGGTGATGCGGTCTTTTTGTGCCGTCTGCACCGCCGTGTCTGCGGCGCTTTGGGAAGCTGCGCCGGAGCCTGCGGGGGCAGCGGGAGCCGCCGCGCCGCCGCAGCCGGTCAGCCAGAGAGCCGCCGCCAGCACCGCAGCGGCAAGGCGTTTGTGTTTCATGGCCGTTCTCCTGTGTTCTCAGCCGTAGCTGCGGGTCAATTGCAGCTGGGTCTCGCCCTCGGCAAAGGGGTTTTGCCCGGCGATCATGGTCAGGGTCAGGTTCTCGTTGTACAGGTCGTTCTTGAACGCCGCCACAAATTCGAGCTCCTCATCGGCAGCGATGCCCAGCACCACGCCCAGATACGCGGCATCGCCCCGATAGATGCGGCTGTTGTCCTGCACGCCCAGCTGGGCGCTGCCGTCGCTGGTCAGGTCCATCCAGCTCCAGCCGTTTTCGTCGGTGTAGTTGTAGGAGCCGGTGACGGAATAGGGGATCTCCTGCGCGCTCCACTCTGCCGACAGGGGGGCCAGTTCCAGCACAGAGCCATCCGCCCGGCGCAGGTTCACCTCGCTGCCGCAGAGTTCCAGCGCCACACTGTTGTTGGCAATGTAGATGGGGTCCTGACAGATCATGGCGTTGCCGAACATGAGGCAGCGCAGCACGTCCACATACTCCACCACGCCGTCTTTGGTCAGCAGATAGACCACCGGGCGGAAGAAGCCGTCCTCCTGCTCCCCGATGCACACGTCCACATACTCGTTATAAGCGCCAAGGATGGGGTAGCTGTGCTCCTGTTCCACCCGGATGCCAATGTCTCCCCATTGGTCGGTCTTTGGCGTGGGGCTCAGGGTGATGGTGGCCTGCGTTCCCTCCAGCTGCACCTGCACACCATCGTAGGTGTCGGTCAGCAGCGGGGTGTCAGTGGGGGGCAGCGAGAGCTCCATATCCAGCTGCTGCCAGCCTTCTTCGCAGCTGTACTTACCCCGGAGCACCAGTTGATCCTGCTGTGGCAAAAGCAGGCACAGGTTTTCCAGCTCATTGTATTCCAGCGTATCCATCCGCATTTGCGAAAGCTCTCCGCCGAGACGCAGGCCCTCGTAATACGCGCCCTGCGCCATCTCCCGGTCAAAGGCCTGCATGGCCTGCCGCTGCACCTGCTGCTGCACGGTGTCCGGGTCCAGACCCATCCGCTGCAGCAGCTCGGCCACGGTGAGCTGCCGGCCGCTGGCAAAATCGAAGCACCAGCCGATGTAACGCCACGGGGCGGTGCCGCCGTAGCGGCTGTGCACCACCAGACTGACGCAATCGCCGTACCAGTAGGCATCCCAGCCCACACCGATCTGCGGGTACTCGCCGCCCGGCTGCCCGGCCTCCTCGCTGTTCTCGAACTCCCGGAAATCCGCCCCATAGATGGCATTCAGCTCATCGTTGATGGAGGCGGCATCCGGGCTGTCGCATACCAGCTTGGGCACATGGACGGAAATGCACTGCACCGCTTCCTCCCCCCACACGCCCGAAACGTTCTTTTCCAGCGTGTACTGGTCGGTGATGCGGTCTGTCTGGGCGGCCTGCGCCACCGCGCCGGGGGTGCTTCGGCTGCTGTCGGAGCTTTGGTCGGCAACGGCGCTGGGGCTGCTCTGGGTGCCGCCGCAGCCGGTCAGCAGCAGGGCCGCAGCCAGTGCAAGGCTTACAAGGTGTTGGTATTTCATGACGGGCTCCTTTTCTATGGTGTGGTTCAGCCGTCTCCTATGCCTTGCCACTTGTCGATGATGTAGGCGGCCCAATAGGTCTTATCGTTGATATCCACCACAGTGATGCCTACCTTATTCACCACCGGGTCGTCCTCATGAAGCCCCGGCACACCGCCGTAGTCCTTGATCAGTTCATCCACCAATTGCTGGAACTGGGCCTCGGTGGCGGGGTAGAGACGATCCATGCTGTAACGTTGCTTTCCTTCGTGGTCAAAATCCACGCCTACCCGGTACTGATTGAGCATACGGAAGATAGCCGTGGAGCCGGCACTGTAACCGGCTTCGTTCAGACCTTCCCACATCTTTGCGGAATAGTCGCCCTCCATCCGCAGCCTGAGCCCTTCGTCCGACGGGAACTCCGGGCTGCCGTTATCCACAAACATCTGCACATCTGCCTGAATGGCGTGTTCCAGACCCTTGCTGTACTCGAACTTGATGTTCTCCACCTTTCGCCGGGCCAGCTCTGCGTTGAAAATGGTCAGAATCTTCTGCCCGTCCCGGATCACAGGGATCGGCGGCGAGGGAGGCGTTTCTGTGGCAGAGCCGGAGCTTGTGGAGCCGGAGGAGCAACTATCGTCACAGGCTGCCAGCGCCAGCATCACCGCCGATGCGCCGGAGAGCTTGAGAAAGGTCCGTCGGTCATATCGTTTCATGGGGGTGCTCCTTTCTATAAAACCCCGGACACAGGGGGAGTGTGCCCGGGGCAAACAGGGGGATGTCTTGATGTCTTGTTATCTTATGCCGTTTTATTCCAGAACACGGTAGCAATCATGTAGGTCTTGCCCTGAACCACCGGGCAGTAGATGCTGATGAACTCCGCCTTCCGGCTGAGACTATAGTCCAGGATTTTATCCACAAATTTCTGAACCACCGCATCCTCGCAGGAATACTCAAACGTCAAGGATATCTCGCCTTCGCTAGACGGTTCAGAGACTCCGGCAGCTCCTCCAAGTTCATACTTTTGCTTCATTGTGTATTCCCACGCTGTAATATCACCCAGTTTCTTTATGTCTTCCGTTGTCAGCGTATGCACCGGTTTTTGTGCGTTCTCGAAGATTCCTCCTTGGATTTTTATGGCTTCCTGCGCCTCCTGATTGAGGGTCAGCTGCTCATGGTCAACCAGACCTGCATCAAACTTTTCCTTCCAGACCTTGTTGATAGCTGCCAGCACCTTGGCTTCCTTGCTGCCAGCGGGCGCTACGGGCGTGGAAGGGGTGCTGCCGCAGGCAGCCAGTGCCAGCAGGGCGACCGATGCGCCGGAGAGGGCGAGGATGGTGCGTCTGTTCAGTTCTTTCATGGGGGTGCTCCTTTCGATGCAATATATTATAGATTACGGTTCGGGATTTGCGGGAAGTCCGTGCATCTCTGCCCCGCTTCAGATCGGTGCAAAGTTTACCATTACCGCCACCGTATAGGTCTTGCCCTTAATGGTGGGGCAGTAGAGCCCGATCATCCACTGCTCGGGATGCGGACTCGCCAGTCCATGCCCGGCCAGATACCGCACAAACTCCCTGACCTCGCTCGGACTACGAGGATACAGTTGCTTTAATTGCATACCGTCATGGGTGCTGTTAGAAACTCCCGCAGTCCCCCGATAGCTTCCGTTTCCATATTTGTTCCTGATTTCCTGTATCATTTCAGACTCACGGCGTTGGTACTCGTGGAATACATCATCAGGCAAGTTCCATTTGCGGTAATCCTCTTCGTCTACTTCAGGTTCATAGGTTTCAAAGGGGCTGGCTGTAAACTTTGCGAGGTCGGCAGCCTCCTGACAGTAGACCACAGACTTGCAGATATCAAGTTTGGGATTGTGGATTGCTTCTTTGTTGACTTCATACCAGACCTCGTTGATAGCTTTGAACAGGGCCATCTCTTTGCTCTCAGAGGCCGGAGGTGTGGGAGGTGCGGGAGGTGTGGAGGGCCCGCCGCAGCCTGCCAGCGAGAGCGCCACAACGGCTGCGCCGGAGAGGGTGAGGAATTCGCGTCGGTTCATCTCTTTCATAGAGTGCTCCTTTCTGTTTGTCCCCCTGCTTTTTAGGGGGCTCTGGTTTTGGTATTCTCTGCACTTGCAGTCCGCTCCATCTTATGCTATCCTTATGAATAGAATCCGCAGATGCCTGTTGACGCGTTTTGTGCACAGCGACAGGCTTTCTGCACCGGCGCGGGACCTCTTCTGTTTGTACTGTATCATACCCGGGAAAAAATTGCCCCCTCAGAAAAGCCGTTTTTGGGGGGCAATTCCAAAAAAATTTTTGGGGTTTGGGGCTTCCCCCTCAAAAAATCCCCCCAAAAAGCCCAAAATTGGGGGGATTTGGGGGTGGTTTCCCACCAAAACAGGCGGCTGCAGCCCTGCCTGTGCCGGTTTTCCCCTCTGGCTGCAATGTGCGGAAAGGAGTCATGAAAAATGGAACGAAGGACATTTTTAAAGCTTGCGGCGCTTGTCCCCGGTCTGGCTCTTGCGGGCTGCGGCGGCAGCAAGACCCTGCTTTCTCCCAAGGACCCCACCATGCTCAGCATCTGGCATGTGTACGGCGAACAGGCGGACTCGCCCATGAACCGCCTGCTGACCGAGTTCAACGACACGGTGGGCAGAGAGAAGGGCATCCTGCTCAACGTGACCAACATGACCAACAGCGCCGCCATCGGCGGCCAGCTGCAGGACGCCAAGGCCGGCAAGCCCGGCGCGCTGGACCTGCCGGACCTGTTCTCGGCCCATTCCGCGGACGCCAGCGCTCTGGGCATTGAGAACCTTGTGGACTGGAACGACTGGTTCACCGCCGAGGACATGGCGGCCTATGTGCCCGGCTTTGTGCAGGACGGCATCATTGACGGGCGGCAGGTGGTGTTCCCGGTGTCCAAATCCACCCAGCTCATCTTTTTGAACGGCTCCCAGTACGCCCGGTTTGCGGCGGACACCGGGGCGCAGCTTTCCACCCTTGCCACATGGGACGGCTTTTTTGAAATGGCGGGTGCCTACCGGCAGTGGTCGCAGGGCAAGCCCTTCTGCGCGCTGGATTACCCCCTGCGTCTGGTGGAGCTGAACGCGCTGGAACAGGGCAGCGGCGAACTGTACAAGGGCAGCTGGTACGATCTGACCAACGAGACCTTCCGCGCTTCGTGGATGGAGTTTGCCCGGGCGCTGGTGCAGGGCGATATTCTGATCTCGGACCTGTACTCCAACACGCAGGTGATGACCGGCGAGACGCTGGCGGGCCTTGGCAGCTCTGCGGCCATCCTCTATTACAATGATTTCGTCACCTACCCGGACAACACCACCGAGCCCACCGACCTGCTGCTGGCTCCCCTGCCCCACGCCGCAGGCACCGCCACGCCCCTGATGCCGCAGGCCGGTGTGGGCCTGTGCGCCTTTAAGACCACCGGCCAGAAGGCCGAAGCCGCCGCCGTGTTCCTGCGCTGGCTCACCGAACAGCAGCGCAATCTGGAATTTGCCGCCGATACCGGCTACATGCCGGTGTCCAGCGCCGCCTTTGACGCCATTGCGGACTATCCCTTTGAGCAGCAGAGCTATCAGCGGCTGTACGACGTCTACAACGAAATGCGCATCCAGAACACCCCCCTGTCCGAACCGGGCATCGTGGGGTACCACGCCAAGGCCAAAACCTTGTACGACAGCCTGCGCCAGCGTCAGAAGGACTACCCCCAGCGCCTTGCGGACGGCGAAACGCTGGAAGCCCTTGCCGAGGAAACATGGCAGCTGCTGTGTGACAATGCCTGAGCCTGCCGCTCAGCCGGAAAGGAGGGACTTTGATGCACTTTGTTGACCGGCACCGTGAAAAGATCCGCCAAAGCCCCATGAGCAGTCGGCTGCTGTGGGCCTGCCTGCTGCTGGTGGTGCTGCTGGTGTTGACCTTTGGTGCAGCGCTGTTCCTGTTTGCCAGCCTGCACAACACCAAAAAGGACATCAGCCGCAGTCTGCAGATCCAGTTTTCGGTGTTCCAGAACGATATGGAGCGCTATTTTGACCAGCTGGCGGTCATGGGCGTGAACCTGTCCGAGGACATGAGCGCAGAGGTGGACAAGGAGCTTGCTCTGCGGCAGATGTCCTTTGCCCAGCTGAACGACTCCCCCGAGGTGCTGAACGCACTGGAAGAGGAAATGCTCGAGCCGCTGTGCCGCCGTCTGCGCCAGACCGGCTGTTCCGGCGCTTTTGTGCTGCTGGATGCCACCGTTAACACCCACATGGAGGGAGCAGAGCATTCCCGCGCCGGGCTGTATGTGCAGAAAAGCGGTGCCGACACCCCCACCGTGCCCCTGCTGCTGTACCGGGGCAGTGCGGAGGTGGGCAAGGCCCACAGCGTGATGCCCCACCGCAAGTGGCGCATGGAGTTCCAGACCGACCAGTTCCCGGACTACGACCGCTGGATGACCCCCGGCAGCACCCCGCTGTACCAGTCTTACACACTGACCGAGCGGTTCGAGCTGCCCGGCACCTCGGAGGAGGTGCAGTTGTTTTTGCTGCCCCTGCGGGGGCGGGACGGCACGATGTACGGACTGTGCGGCTTTGAGATCAGCGAGAGCTATTTCAAGCAGAACTTTGCCCAGCCCACCGGCTTTGACCGGCTGAGCTGCCTGCTGGCCCCGGCGGGAGACGGCCTTGCCGCCGATGCCGCCCTCAGCAGCGGCACCACCGGCGGCTACTACCATGCCCCCCGGAACACGCTGGTGCTGCGCAGCATAGGCGGCGGGCTGACCCAGTTGACCGGCCCCGACAGCGCCTATGCGGGCATCTCCCAGCTGTGCCGCCTGAGCGAGAGCCAGTCCTACCGGCTGGCGGTGTGCATCCCCATGGCAGACTACCGGAGACTGGTCTTTTCCGGCAATCTGCAGATGCTGCTCATCGGCCTGTTCATCGCCTTTTTCGTAGTGTTCTGCTGCATGAACTTCCACCGGCGCATCCTCTTGCCTGCGTTCCGGCAGTTCGAGGAGGACCGGCGGGAATCCCGGCGGCGGATGGACGAGCTGCAGCTGGAACGCCAGCAGATGCAGACTGAGCTGTCCCGGCTGGCGGACGTGTGCCGCAACGAGTCGGTGCCCGATGCCTTCCAGACCTTTGTGGCGGGCATCCCCACCCTGACCAAGACCGAACGCCGCATCTTTGACGGCTACGCCGCCGGGCTGCGCACCCGGGAGATCGTGGAGCAGCTGGACATCAAGGACAGCACCCTGCGCTTCCACAACAAGAACATCTACGAAAAACTGGGTGTCAGCTCCCTCAAGCAGCTGCAGCAGTTCGTGGCGATCCTGAACTCCGGCAGCGCCCCGGACGAAAAGTGACCCAGCAAAGGGAGCTGCTGAACGTGGATACGATCTATCTGCTGCCCGGTGAGGAACGCTGCGTTGATTTTCGAGATGCCAATGGAGTCCCGAGAGTACACTACACTTACTGCTCTATCCGTGGCAAACTTTTCAACTGCACCTGCTGCACAAAGGATGAAGCGCAGCGGCTGTGTGAAGATTGGCTTATAAAACAGGACCGCTGCTATATAAACTAAAGAACGCCGAGGGTTCCTTCCACATGGGAAGGGATTCCTCGGCGTTCTTCATTTCATGCTTTTTGATTGCCCGGTCAACAGTATCACGCGCCTTACGGCAATGCACAGATCACAGCCACTGTTTCAGCACATCGTTCAGCTTATTCAAATCAAGCGGTTTTGCGATATGCTCGTTCATGCCGGTGTTCTTTGCCAGCTGCACGTCCTCGGCAAAGGCATTTGCCGTCATGGCAATGATGGGTACTTTGCCCCGGCTGCCGGCAAGCGCACGGATCGCAGCAGTGGCTTCGTAACCATTCATGATGGGCATCTGGATGTCCATAAAAATGAGATCGTACCACTTTTCTGGCGCTTCCATCACCTTTTCGACTGCAATTTTTCTGTTTTCGGCAATGTCAATGGTCACGCCCGTCATGCCTATGATCTCGGTTGCGATCTCACGGTTCAGCGCATTATCTTCCACAAGAAGGATCCGCTTGCCCGCATAGTTTTCCTTCGCAAAGTCTTCCAGATAGTTCCGGGCGTTTTTCTCCTTCTTCCCGGATGTAAACTGCCGCAGAGTTGCCGTCAGACGAGAACGGAACAGCGGTTTTGCCATAAACGCATTCACGCCCACTGCTCTGGCTTCTTCTTCGATCTCGCTGAAATCAAAGGAAGTCAGGATGATGATCGTGACGTCCTCCCCAACGCATTCCCGAATCCTTCTGGCCGTTGCGATGCCGTCCATCTCCGGCATCTTCCAGTCCAGGATCACCGCAAAATAGTCGCGGCCGGTCTTGTGCCGCGCCGCGCAGCGTTCCACGGCTTCCTTGCCGGTCAGGACCCATTCGCCCGCTATGCCGATCTCCTGAAGGGTTGCAACGGTGCTTTCGCAGCAGGTCTTGTCATCGTCCACGACCAGTACCGGCAGATCGAGCAGCTCTTTTTCCTGTTCCTTCTCGTTCTCCTGAAGCTTCAGATAGACCGTGACCGTGATCTTCGTTCCCTTGTTGGGAGCGCTTTCGACCTGAATGTCACCATTCATCAGGTTGACGATGTTTCTTGCAATGGCCATGCCAAGACCGGTGCCCTGCACCTTGGTCGTCCGGTGATCGTCTGCCCGGCTGAACGGCTCGAACATGATCTTCTGGAATTCCGGCGTCATACCGATGCCGTTGTCCTCGATGGAAAACTCGTAGCAGCCAAGCTCCGAGAAGCCGTTCGGTTTTTCCTTGATCGTAAGGGTGATGTTTCCGCCATCCGGGGTGTACTTGACGGCGTTGCTCATCAGGTTCACAAAGACCTGCTGGATGCGCAGGCTGTCGCCGCAGACAGCTTCGTGCTCGATGTGCTCAACATGGACTTCGAGCTGATGTTTGTGCTCGTCGATTGCCGGTTTTGTGAGGGTGAGCAGGTTATCGACCAGCTCCGGCAGGCTGAAATCCTCCTCGGCAAGGCTCATTCGCCCGCTCTCGATTCTGGCCATATCCAGCACTTCATTGATCAGTCCCAACAGATGACGGCTCGATTTTGTGATCTTGCCAAGGCACTCGACCACCCTGTCCTGACTCTCGATATTCGCACCCGCAATGGCGGTCAAGCCAATGATTGCATTCATCGGTGTACGGATATCATGGGACATATTGGAGAGAAATTCTGTCTTGGCGCGGCTTGCGTTTTCCGCTGCCCGGTACGCATCCTTCAGTGCCTTATGGGATTCGATCTCGGCCTTTTTCTCCTGTGACACATCCATAGATGCCAACAGTGCTTTGACCAGCTTTGTGCCATCCCACTCCAGCGGAATGAAGGAAGCGATCTTATAGGTGTTCTCATCTATGGAGCAGTATTCAAATTTGTAGATGTCGTTCTCATCCTGCAAATTCTTGCGGATATTTTCCGGTGAAATCAAAGTAGCCAATACGTCCGGCGGTTCCAGTGTCTTATACTTTGCAACCACCTGCTCCACAAAATCATGGTAGGTTCCCGTCGGCGCGTATATCATTTCACCTTGCAGATTATAGAACCGATACCGGTCATTCTCCAGATCGCAGACGACAAAGCGATCCAGCAGACGCACCATACTCTTGATCAAAAGATCCATCGATGCGTTATCTGAGGCCATCTGCATCCGCCGTGCCGTCTCTGCTTTGGACTCTGTGATGTCCCGCAGAAAAATCATCGCATATTCGGAATCTTCGATCTCGCCGCGCATGACCACGTTGCTGACCCATCGTTCCTCTCCATCCAGAACGATGCGGCACTCCTGACGCAGCTCCGTCTCAAGCCCCTTTAATTTTTCCGTGATGTAGGCGCGATTGTAGAAATTCGTTACAGACTTTTTGTCCTCTTCAACCACATAGTTATCCACAAGGAATCTGACTAGTCCATCCCATGTGTGGTTCTGCTCAAAGGCCGTCATCAAAGAGGGCTCCACTTTGAAAGTGTCAAAGGTGTTCTTTTCCAGATTTACATAGTATTCGCAGAGGTTTGCGCTGGTAAATGCACGGTGAAATGCCGCTGCCCGCTGCGCCTGCATCCGGCTTCTTTTTTCCGCGTCAATGTTGCTGATGATTCCGGCAATTCGATTGGCCGAACCATCCAGACGGCGTATCACCTCCGCCGATGCCCGGAACCAGTGGTATTGGCCATCCTGCATTTTCAGTCGGTACTCAACATTATACTTCGTAGCATTGGTTTTGTCCGCAATCGCTTCCAAAAGCAGCTGCATTACCCGGTCATAGTCCTCCGGGTGCAGAAGGTTCGACCACGAATCCAGTTTGTTCGGAAAATCCAGAATGTCATGATATCCAAGGATCTGCCGGAACGCATGGCTCCAGTTCACATGAACGATCTCACCGTTTTCATTACACTCAAAATACCATAGTGCAGAATGGATGGATTCATTAACCAGCGCAAGGTTCTCATACGCCCAGTTCATCTGTACTGACATGATCCAGATCGGTGTTCCATCCGTATCGACTGCATCTTTTTTGTAGAGACGCACATAGACGGGAGCCCCATCTGCCGTGAGGATCCGGCCTTCCCCTTCGCCTTGGAGCTGACGAAAGCGTGCATTGTCGAGGAATGCGGCATCTTTCTTATAGAAAAGATTCTTCAGCGAACCCTTTGTCTGTTCCATCAGGGATGCATAGCTGTGGTTCAGATTATGCAGCAACAGATCACTGACCGACAGGATCGACAATTCGGCATCATAGTACCCGGTAATGGTTCCGACACCGCCATTATGATAGATCGTCTCCTGCATGGCCTGAAATGCATTTTTTCCCAGCCTTACCGTATCGGAAGTGTAGATTTCATCTGTAAGTCTTCTATCGAATTTCATTTTCATCCTCGTAGGGTTTCGATCCCGCCGCACGCTTCAATTCTGGTATGTCTTTTATGGTCAACCGGCATACTGATTTTTGATCAAGCTTGTACAGTATAACTAGTATAGTATACTTGCGCAGTGTTTCGTTTTCAAGCGCTAATTGGCATTGGCTGTGTAAAAAAGAGAGGCCAATCTGCGTGAAAATTTACGCAAGTTGATCCCTGTACTTTTCCACGATCCGGCTATCCGTATAGACAGTCGCCCTGCGATGCGGTATACTCGAACCAGATCAACATTTTCAGGAGGAAAATCATGGTGGGAGAAAATAACAAGGTGGTCATTGTTACCGGAGGAAGCTCCGGCATCGGGCGGTGCACGGCATCCGCTCTGAAGGAGAACGGCTGCATCGTCTATGAGTTCAGCCGCAGAAATATCCCTATGGAAGGCGTCACCCATCTGTCCGTCGATGTGACCGATGAAGATGCGGTCAACGCCGCTGTGCAGCAGGTCATCCAAAAAGAGACCAAAATCGATGCAGTGGTCAACTGTGCAGGCTTTGGCATTTCCGGTGCGGTGGAGTTTACGTCCATGGAACAAGCCAAAGCACAGTTTGATGTGAACTTTTTCGGGACAGTCACTGTAAATAAAGCGGTTCTCCCCTTCCTACGCCATCAAGGGAAGGGGCATATTGTGAACATCAGCTCCGTTGCCGCCGTAGCACACATTCCGTTCCAGACCTTCTACTCTGCAAGCAAAGCCGCCGTTTCTTCTTACTCTTACGCTCTGGCAAACGAAGTCAAGCCCTACGGCATCCATGTTACCGTCGTAGAATTGGGTGACATCTGTACCGGATTTACAAAGGCACGTCAAAAAAGCATTCTCGGCGATGATGAATACGGCGGGCGTATCTCCCGGAGCGTCAGTCAGATGGAGCACGACGAGCAAAACGGCATGGACCCGGCACGCATTGGATGGTACATCGCCGGTATTGTGGAGAAAAAGAAGCCGGCGGTCGTTTATGTTGCCGGTGCACAGTATAAGTTCCTGAGCCTGCTGTGCAAGCTTCTGCCCGCCGCAGCACGCGGAAAGATCGTGGGGAAAATATACGGGTAACAGGCGCATTGCTCCGCAAAGCTGCTATATAAACTAAAAAATCCGCCGAGGATGCCTCCCAACAGGGAAAGCTCCTCGGCGACTTTTTTAACGTGTCTGTGTTTTCTCGGTGGTGTTCTTTTCCTCTGCAAAAAAACGTTCTACATTTTTCTGTGCCCGAACTAGTTTCTGCATCTCATTCCTTGCCTTGCGGTAGTCCGGGTATTGTCCTCATACTGGTCAACCTCCCTACCAAAAACAGCCCTCCCGGCCGTCATGGTCAGGAGGGCTGTTTTCAGTCGATAAGCTTTACAATTCCAGCCGCATGGAGATCAGTTCTTGAAATCCAGCGTTTCGAGAGCGAAAACCTTTTGGGTTTCTGCCATATTCCACAAATCCTGCCGTCTGGTACATGGAGATTGCTCTTGCGTTCTCCGCCACTACATCCAGCTCCAACTGAGCATATCCGGCGGTTTTAGCACAATGGATACAGGCTTCCATCAAGGCTCGCCCGATCCCCAGACCCCAATACTCTTTTAGGATGCTGATGCCAAATTCGGCACGATGCGTCACTTTATACTGCGCTCCGATTGCATCGATCCCGGCAGTTCCTGCCACTTTACCGTCCACAAAGGCGATCAGTTCGATCTCATTCGGACTGGTTTCTTTTTTCTCTAAGTAGCGGCTTTCCTGTTCCGCATCAAAGTGATTTTCATCGGGATAACTCAGCAGATAATCGGTTTCTGCGTGTGTCAAATCAAAGTTTTCAAGCACAGCGCTTCCATCGGATGCCACGCCGTTTCGGATGTGGACTGCCAGTCCTTTTGGTGTGATAACCGTTTGATCGTATTGCATTTTTCCTCCTGAATCTCTCAATCCGCTGCGCCTGCTAATTTCAAAAATTTCTTATCCGACTGGATGCCCTGTGTCACGAATTTCCCATCACGGAACAATGCGTATGTTGTGACAGGTGCGGGCACATTCTGTGCCATCTCTTTCTCTGTGACGTGGATGGCTTTGAATGGAATCCCATGTTCCTTTGCGGCCTCCTGCACCTTTGGCACCCAATAATAGGTGTAGGGGCACTGGTCGGTATAGTAGAGGACAAATCCGTTTTCCTCCACCTTGGGGTGCTTGGCGCAGGCCTTGAATTTTGGCGGCGGGGCACTCTCTGCAAGGGGCAGATACATGAGGTTGATGCCGCAATCGGAGATGTCCGAAACCTTGAAGCCCTTATGGGTCAAAAACTTGGGGTCAGCGAGAAACTCCCGTTTGCGCCCCTCTGCACACAGGATGCAAACGCCGTTTTTGCCCTGCGCTTTGGCATCCCGAAGGCATTCTTCCAGCAGTTCGCTGGAATAGCCGTGCCCTTTCAGGGAACCGGAGACCCACAGACAGTTGATGTACAGATAGCCATCGGCATCAATGGGCACCCATGCGTTTTCCGCCGGGATGTACTCGATAAAGCATTTGCCGCGCTCCGCACTGCGGTAAAAAACAAGCCCCTCCTCAAAGCGCTGCTTGAGCCATTCCTTCTTGGCAAGGCTCTGTTGACCGGACATGGCACAACAGATGTGTTCCTTGTCGATGTTTTCTTTTGTGATTCGGATATACTCCATCTTGTAGTTCCTCCTGCGGCTTACCGCATCCGTCCATCGCCGCCCATCAAGGCGGTCATTTCCTCAATATAGTCCAGCGGGAACGGCGGAGAGCACAGGGGCTTCATGGCAATGCTCATGAGCTTCATGGGGTTGTCGTCTGCCGCCACACGGTTGGAACTGAGCTTTCCGCAGCGTTTGCAGCGGTGGATGATGGCCCACTCGCCGCCCTTGCGTACCCAGACGGCTACCGGCTCCATGATGCCGCCGCAGGCTTTTCAGAGGTTTTGGCCTCCGGGCGCAAATGCTGCGGGTGCATTCTTTTTTTATTCACCTGACCTGCGTTTTATTTACAAAATTTTGTGCAGTTCCTGCACAAGGTCGCCAATCACAATGGGCTTGGACAAAAAGCCGTTCATGCCGCTTTCCAAGGCGTTGCGGCGGTCCTCGTCAAAGGCGTTGGCGGTCATGGCAAGGATCGGCAGCTTTGCCCGCGCAGGGTCGTCCAGTGCGCGGATCTTCCGGGTGGCGGTATAGCCGTCCATGATCGGCATCTGCACATCCATCAGTACCAGATCATAGCTGCCCGGCGCGGCAGTGCTCACCTTTTCCACCGCTACGGCGCCGTTTTCTGCCGAATCGACAAGGAAGCCGTACTCCCGCAGGATCTCCTGCGCGATCTCGCGGTTCAGCGCGTTGTCCTCCACCAGCAGGATGTGCTTGCCCTTGAAGTCGGCGTTCTTTTCCGGCAAAAGCCTCTGCACTGCATCCGCCGGCTTCTGGCCAAGGGCGCTCATCAGGGTCTCGCGCAGGTCGGACATGAACATGGGCTTGGCGCAGAAGGCGGTCACACCGGCAGCCTTTGCCTCCACCTCAATATCCGACCAGTCGTAGGCGGTCAGGATGATAATAGGCGTATCATCGTGCAGGCTGCGGATCTGGCGGGTGACCTCGATGCCGTTCATATCCGGCAGACGCCAGTCGATGATATAGGCGTGGTAGACATCGCTCATCTCGATAGACTGCCGCGCACGCAGCACCGCTTCCTTGCCGGAAAGGGTCCACTCGGCGCGCATGCCCACCTTGACCAGCATCTTTGTCACGCTGTCGCAGGTGTTGAAGTCGTCATCCACCACCAGTGCCTTCAGGCCCTCCAGCTCGGTGATCTTTTCCACCGGGCGCTGCTCGGTCTGTGCGCGCATGGGCACGCAGACGGTAAACTCGGTGCCCTTGCCCTGCGCTGTCTGCACCTCGATGGTGCCGCCCATCATATCCACGATGTTTTTGGTGATGGCCATGCCAAGGCCGGTGCCCTGGATGCGGCTTACCGTGGAGGTGCGCTCCCGCTCGAAGGGTTCAAAGATCTTTTGGGCAAACTCCTGGCTCATGCCGATGCCGTTATCCTTGATGCGGAACTCGTACTGTCCGCAGCCGCGCACTTTACCGGCAAGCTGCCGCACCCGTACCGAGACCGTGCCGCCCGCCGGGGTAAACTTGATGGCGTTGGACAGCAGGTTCAGCAAGATCTGATTCAGCCGGGTCTTGTCGCAGTAGACGTCTTCGTCGGTCACGTCCATGGCATCCATGTAAAGTTCCAGCTGTTTTGCATAAATTTGCCCGCTGACGATGGTTTTTAAATCGTGCAACACATCCGAAAGGTTAACTTCCACCTCTTCCAGATGAATTTTTCCGCTTTCAATGCGGCTCATATCCAGCACATCGTTGATGAGGGAGAGCAGATGGTTGCTGGATGCAAGGGTCTTGCCAAGATAATCCTTCACCCGGTCTGTATCGTCAATATTGCTGAGCGCCAGCGTGGTAAAGCCGATGATGGCGTTCATGGGGGTGCGGATATCGTGGGACATATTGGAAAGGAAGGTACTCTTGGCGCGGTTCGCGCTCTCTGCTTTTTCCACGGCGACCTGCAATTTTGCATTCAGTTCCTGCGTATCGCTTGCGGCTTTCCTTGCAGCAGCTTCGGCTTTACGCGCCTTCTGGAGCAGCATCAAAATCGTGAGCAGAACAACTGCAACAGCAATGCTGCTGATCAACATAACTTTAAAGAAGTTATCCTTTATAAAATCGCTCAGGGTAACCTTCCGCGCGGAGCTCTTATACATCGCAAGCGCGCCGGCAAGCATATTAACAGGCATTGCCTTGATCGTTTTGTTCAGGATGGACAACAGGCTGCGGTTTCCGCTATTGACCGCAAAGCAGGATCTTACAGGGTTTACCAGCGGAACGCTGTAAAAGCTGTATTTCTTGCTGTATTTATTCTCACTGCTGATCCCGGTAACAAAGCAATCTGCCTGTCCGTCTTTGACCAGCCTTGCCGCATCCTCCTGTGTATCGCAGTCCACGATCTCCCACTGCGGGTAATAAAACGCAAGGTACTTTTTCAGGGAGAGTTTGTTTTGGGGAACGGCAATGCGGTTTACATTGTTTTCGTTAAAGTGCTGTTTGTTCGTGACCGCCATCAGGTTGGAGGTCCACGTTGTGTTGGTACAGGCAAAGTGATACTCTTCCGCCAGATTGGGGTTCTGGTCGCAATGGAAGATCATGTCGATCTCGCCCGATTTCAGCGCATCCAGTTCTGCTTCCTTGCTGTCATAGCCGACCAGCTGGAATTCCAGTTCCTGATTGCCCAGACAATCTGCTGCAAACTGAATATAGTCCGTGATTACCCCGGTAAACTCCCCGGTGGCAGGGTCAAAGGTGCTGACGCCGCTGTCGCTCGCCAGAAAGCCCATCCTGATCGCACCGTGCTTTCTGAGCCACGCCTTTTCCTCCCCTGTAAGGATGGGCGTATAATCCATTGAGAAATATCTTTTGTACAGATCCGCCGTATAAAAAGGCACAGCTTCGTCCAACGCGCGCATCGCATCGTCAAGTTCTTCCTTGATATCAGGCCGGTTTTTGTTGATCGCATAGTAGATGCCGGATTCTCCCACACGGGTTATGGTCGAGATGCCACGCTCTGCCCAGAAGGATTCTTCCAGCGAAACAAAGCAGTCGATCTCGTGGTTTGCCAGCTTTTGCTTCACATCCTCGTTGTTGGAGATGTTGACGTGTTCCGTTTTCAGGCCGTATTTTTCTTCCCACTCGGCCAGCATCACTTCCGGCTCTGTTCCCATCAGAACGCCGATCTTTTTGCCGTTCAGCGTCTTGAAGTCGGAGGCGGAGATGTCTGCGCGCGAGAGATCGGCGTAGAGGTAATATTTTTCCACTCCCATCGGCTCGTCTGAAAACAGCATCTCCTGGGTGCGGTCCTCCGTATAAGAGATACCGCCAATAATGTCGATCTCGCCGTTTTTGAGCTTTTCGAAGCAGTCTGACCAGTCGCAGGTCACATACTCGAACTGCCAGCCTGTATAGCCGGACAAGGTCTCCAGCAATTCGTAGCCGTAGCCCTTTCTTGCGCCCTTCTCGTTGACATAGTTGAAGGTGTCCTCAAACGAGCCAACTCGAACAACCTTTGCAGAGGCGGTTTCCGCGGCAGCTTTCACAGGGAGCACGGCTGACAGTAGCAACAGTAGGCTCAGCATCACACAGGCGCTTTTCCGTGTCAAGGTCTGCATGGTTTCGCTCATTCCAGAGTTTTTCATTTTATCCAATCTTTCTCCACCCCAGACGGTCTCATTCCGGCTTTATTTTCACTTCACCGATTTCAGGAAGGTGCTTGCAATATCATTCTCGTTCTGCTGTCAGCAGCTTTTTTGAATATCTATCCTATTATGTAGCATAATTGTAACATTATAACAGAAGCGTTTCAAGATTTTTTCTTGTAAAGAGCACCTATTTTCTATGGAACGCTTTTATCCCTTACCGGCAAAAAGCCGTTCCCGCAAAAATACTGCGATGACGATAAAAAAGCGAGCAGCCTTTTTCAGGTCGCCCGCTTATGGAATCTATGGTATTTTACCGCAAGGCAAGAAATGCGTGAAGCATTAAAAGGCGGTATAGGTCTGCCCTGTGCTTTTAATCCAGAATTTTTCCGTCAATGGAGATGGTGACCACCTGCCACGGAATGAACTTTCCGCTGGTCTGAAGCGCCTTTTTCGCCGCCATCTCCAAGCCGCCGCAGCAGGGCACCTCCATGCGGAGGATGGTCACGCTCTGGATATCGTTGCTGCGCAGGATCTCGGTCAGCTTTTCGCTGTAATCCACAGCATCCAGCTTCGGGCAGCCGATAAGGGTCACCTTGCCGCGCATAAACTCCTGATGGAAATTGGCGTAGGCATAGGCCGTGCAGTCCGCTGCAATCAGTAGCTTTGCGCCCTCAAAGTAGGGCGCATGAACAGGTGCCAGCTTGATCTGCACCGGCCAGTTGCGCAGGCGGGAGACCGGCTGCACAGGGGCGGCAACTGCACTTTCGGCAGCGGTCTCCGGCTGTTCCAGCATCCGCATCCGGGAGCCGGGGCAGCCGCCCTCGTGGAGGTGCTTCATCTTCTCCTGCAATTCCTTTTTCTTTTTGTTCTCCTGCACCGCTGCCTCGTCGTAGGCAGGGGCTTCCCGCTCCTCAAAGGTGATAGCTCCGGTGGGGCAGCCCGGCAGGCAGTCGCCAAAGCCATCGCAGAAATTTTCCCGCACCAGCTTTGCTTTGCCGTTGATGATATCAATGGCTCCCTCATGGCAGGCGGTTGCGCACAAGCCGCAGCCGTTGCATTTTTCTTCGTCAATATGGATGATCTTCCGAATCATATCTATACTCTCCTGTTGTGGGTGTTTTTGCATTTGCAGGTTTATTATAGTATACTAAAGCCATCTTGTATGTTTGAATTCCAACAAGGAGAGCATTTATGCAAAAATATCTGCCTGTTCTGCGGAGCTGCCCCTTCTTTACCGGGCTTTGCGATGATGAGATCTTGTCCATCCTGCACTGTGTCAGTGCAGCGAAAATCACCCGGCCCCGGGGTTCCTACATTTTCCGTGCCGGAGATTCCACGGAGGTCATGGGGCTCATGTTGTCCGGCTCCACCCTTGTGATACAGGAGGATCTTTGGGGACACCGCAATATCCTGTCCAAGTGCAATACCGGAGACTTTTTCGGGGAGCCTTACGCCGCCACCCCCGGTGCCATCCTGAACATCAGCGTGGTGGCAGAGGAGGATTGCGAGATCCTGCTGCTGAACGTCAAGCGGTTGCTCACCGCCTGCCCCACCGCCTGCGACCATCACCAGAAACTCATCCGCAATCTGGTCAGCGTTCTGGCAAACAAAATACTGCTTTTTAACGATAAGATCACCCATGTCAGCAAGCGAACCACCCGAGAAAAGCTGCTGTCCTACCTGTCCGCCGAATCCATCCGGCAGTCCTCCCTTTCCTTTGACATCCCCTTTGACCGTCAGCAGCTGGCAGATTTTCTCTGCGTGGAGCGTGCCGCCATGTCGGTGGAGCTTTCCAAGCTGCAAAAAGAAGGACTGTTGGTCACCAAACGGAATCATTTTGAGCTGTTGGCCCGCTGACCGCTTGGCACATTGCCTGCAAGCACCGGCTTCTTTGCGGAAACCGGTGCTTTTTTTGCAGTTGCACTTTTCCCGGGAGATTATTATACTTATCTTATAAAAAAGACCGGGTGCTGCAAGGGCAGGAGGGAAAGCGTATGGCACGGAACAAAACCGCACAGGGCGGCATCTCCCTGCGCAGCAGGGTCACGGCATGGCTTGCCGCGATTTTGCTGGTCACCATGCTTTCTACCGGCATTGCTACCATAGCAGGTCAATGGACGGTGCACTCCTTTGATACGCTGCTGGCCGACAACGCCGTCTGCTACACGGTGCAGAACGCCCTCAAGGACGAAACACAGGCCTTTGCACGCTATGTGCGCCAGCCTACTTCTGAAACGGAGCAGGCCTATACCGCTGCCTGCGCTGCCGCCGAGCAGAGCCTTGCGGCCCTGCCCTTCGATTATGCCCGCATCGGTGAAGAGCGCTATGCCCGTACATGGAACCTTTTACAGGGGTACGCGGGCTACCGGCAGGAGCGGGATGCCTTTTTGCAGCTTTCGCCCTCGGCAGATACCTATATTGAACAGATGTACCATGTGATGGCGCTGCAAGACTACCTTGCCGAGTATGCGCTGCGTCTGACACAGGCCACGCTGGAACAGGAAAACGCCCTTTACAGCAGCACAGCGGCTCACCTCCGGCATCTGCCGTGGCTGTATCTGGGGCTGTTCCTGACGGCGGCCGTGCTGATGCTGCTGCTCATCCGGGTGCTGAGCCGCGCGGTGGTGCGTCCGCTGCTGCGGTTGGCGCAGGCTTCCCGCAGCATTGCCGAGGGAGATTTTTCCAGCCCGGACCTACCGGTGAAAAGCAGCGACGAGGTGGGGCGGCTGACGGCCACCTTCAACCAGATGAAGCACGCCATGGCGCAGCAGCTGACCACGCAGCAGGCCTTGCACCGGGAAGAGGTGCGGAACCTTGCACTGGAAAAGGATCTGGAGCACACCCGGCTGGAGGTGCTTAAAAGTCAGGTAAACCCGCATTTTCTGTTCAACACCCTGAACATGATCTCCTGTATGGCGCGGCTGGAGGATGCTGCCACCACCGACCAGATGATCGTGCATTTGGGCAGTTTGTTCCGGCACAACCTGCGCACCAAGCGCCAGCAGATCACGCTGGAGGAGGAGCTGGACGGACTGGAGGACTACATTTATTTGCAGCAGATGCGGTTTGATGGACGCATTACCATAGAAAAAAGCATCCGGGTGCAGCCTGCGGCGGTTTTCGTGCCGTCCTTTATGCTGCAGCCGGTGGTGGAAAACGCTTACTCGCACGGGCTCAAGTCCCGCGAGGAAGGCGGACGCATCCTGCTGCGGGCATGGATGCAGGACAAGGTGCTGGTGCTCACAGTCGCGGACAACGGCAAGGGGATGACCCCAGAGGAGTTGGACGCCGTGCAAACCAAAATTGCCCAGAGCGAGCAGACCGGCCGTAACATCGGCCTTGGCAACATTTCCCGCCGCATCGGGATGCTGTATCCGGGCGGTAAAATGCAGGTGTACAGCCGCGCAGGTCATGGCACTGTGGTGCGGTTTGAACTGCCGCAAACGCAGCAACCGGAAGAAAAGGAGGAGACGCTCTCGTGAAGTGCAAATTGCTGGTGGCAGAGGATGAATTGATCGAGCGCAAAGTGCTGTGCAGGACCTTGCAGAAGTATCTGGGAGATCTGATCTGCCTATATGAGGCAAAAAACGGCAGAGAGGCTCTGGAAATTTTCGCTCGCGAAGTGCCGCAGGTGGCTGTGCTGGACATTGAAATGCCGGGTCTCACCGGGCTGGAGGTGGCGCGCAAGATCCGCGAAACAGACAAAAATTGCGCCATCCTGTTCCTTACCGGCTTTGATAAGTTCGACTATGCGCGGCAGGCGATCTCTGTGCGGGCGCTGGACTATCTGCTCAAGCCTTACAACGAGCAGGAACTGGTATTCGCGGTGGAGGATGCCATCCGGCAGGTGTCGGTGCAACTGCCTGCCCGCCCGGCACAGCCCCCTGCGCCTGCAGAGCCCCTCCGCCGGGAAGAGGATGAGGATATGCGCACCGCCATCATCCGGGCAGAGATCAGCCGCTTCATCGAAGCCCACTATGGGGAGGATATCTCCATGCAAGATGCCGCCGCTGCGCTGCGCTACTCGGACGCCTACTTCTGCAAGCTGTTCAAGCAGTGCTTTAAGGTGAACTTTTCGGCCTACCTGAACGAATATCGGGTGAACAAGGCGCGCCAGCTGATTTTGGACCCGCGCCTGAGCCTGAAGGATATCGGCGCTGCTGTGGGTTACAGCGACCCCAACTACTTCACAAGGGTGTTCAAGCGCCTGACCGGCCAGACCCCTTCGGAATACCGCATGGCCGCAGCGGAAAAAGCGGTACAGGGATAAATCCGACACAAAAGAAGCGCTCGTTCTTTTCTGCCTGTCAGCAGGAGAGGGACGGGCGCTTCTTTATTTTTGCCAGTTTCTTTCGCCCGCAAAACACAAAAATTGTACTTGGATACAACAAAGACAAAATCGTACTGCGTTTCACAAAATAATCCGGTTTCGCAAAAATGAACGGTTTGTTAAACTATAATCATAGAAAAAGTGCGAAAAGAGAGGATGCCATTCATGAAGAGAAGAACGTTTCTGTCGCTGATGGGCGCGGCGGCACTGACCAGCAGCATGATGCTTACCGGCTGCGGCGCCGGCTCCGATGACGACCGCAAGATCGTGCGCATCGGCCATGTGCAGTCCCAGACCCACCCGGATCATCTGGGACTGGAAGCCTTCGCCAACTATATCAACGAGAAGCTGGGCGACAAGTACCGCGTGGAGGTGTACCCCAGCGAGCTGCTGGGCTCCCAGACCGAAATGGTGCAGCTGACCCAGACCGGTGCCATCGACTTTGTGGTGGCATCCAATGCCATTATGGAGACCTTCAGCGCCAAATACCAGATCTTCAACCTGCCTTACCTGTTCTCCAGCGTAGAAGCCTACCACGAGGCCATGGATGACCCCGATGTGACGGACCCCATTTTCAAGACCACTTCCAAGGCCGGTCTGGAAACGGTGGCGTGGCTGGATGCCGGTACCCGCAACTTCTACACCATCAAGACCCCCATCAACCAGCCCTCCGACCTGAAGGGTCTGAAGATCCGCGTGCAGCAGTCGCCCACCAACGTGGAAATGATGCGTCTGCTGGGCGGCACGGCGACTCCCATGGGCTTCGGCGATGTGTACACCGCGCTGCAGGCCGGTATTCTGGATGGTGCCGAGAACAACGAGCTGGCTCTGACCGATAACGGTCACGGTGATATCTGCAAGTATTACTCCTACGATATGCACCAGATGGTGCCGGATCTGCTGGTGGCAAACTACGCCTTCCTGAACGAGCTCAGCGACGAGGAGCGCGCGATCTTTGAAGAAGGTTTCCAGATCGTGAAGCGCACCGAGCAGGATGCTTGGGAGGATGCTGTGGCTGAGGCGAAAGATAAGGCCGAGAATGAGCAGCACGTCAACTTTATTTACCCGGACACTGCACCGTTTCAGGAGGCTATGGCTCCCCTGCACGATTCCGTGCTGGCCGCAAACCCGGAGTTGCAGCCCATTTATGACCTGATCCAGCAGCACAACGCTGCCCATACTGCGGACTGAGGAGGAGCATCATGGAAAAACTGAGAAATACCCTGAACAAGGTGCTCAACCTGCTGGCAGGTCTGAGCATGACGGTCATGGTGGTGCTGACCACCTATCAGGTCATCGTGCGTTACATCTTCAACTCTCCCTCCACATGGTCGGAAGAGCTGGTGGGTTATCTATTCGGCTGGAGCACCCTGCTGGGTGCCACCATCGTTTCCGGCGAGCGCGGCCACATGAACATCCCCGTGCTGGTGGACCGGTTCAACCCCATCATGCGCAAGGCTCTCCACATCTTTGCTGAGGTCATCGCCTTCCTCTTCTCTGCGACCATTCTGGTGTTCGGCGGTTTTCAGGTGTCCCAGCTGGCTATGGGACAGCAGACCTCCTCGCTGGGCGTAGCCGTGGGCGTGTTCTACTGGGTCATGCCCATCTGCGGCGTGATCATTCTGGTGTATTCCGTGCTGAACATTATCGGTATCGCCAACGGCTCCATCTGTCTGGATACCCCGGAGGATGCAGACTTTGCAAAGGTGGAAGCCGAAATGGCTGCCGATGCCGACAAGGAAAACAAGGAGGACTAAGCTGTGGCAATTCAAGCGTTACTCGTAATTCTGGCAGTGCTGCTGGTGCTGCTGTTCCTCGGCGTGCCTATCTCGTACGCCATTGCAGTCTCTTCCCTGACTGCCATCCTTTCTTCCATTGATCTGAATGTGGCCGTGCTGACCGCTGCCCAGCGCACCTTTGTGGGCATGAGCAAGTTCAGCCTGACCGCCATCCCGTTCTTTATTCTGGCCGGCAACATCATGAATCAGGGCGGCATCGCCAAGCGTCTGGTGGATTTCGTCATGGCCATTCTGGGCAAGCTGCCCGGCGCACTGCTGGTGACCAACATCGGCACCAACGCCCTGTTCGGCGCCATCTCCGGCTCTGCTTCCGCTGCGGCAGCTGCTGTTGGCTCCATGATCCGCGATGGTGCCGACGAGCAGGGCTACGACCCCGCCGTGACCGCTGCCACCAACGCTGCTTCCTCCTGCTCCGGCCTGCTGATCCCGCCGTCCAACGCCCTGATTACCTACTCGCTGGCGTCCGGCGGCACCTCTGTGGCTGCGCTGTTCATGGCTGGTTACATCCCCGGCATCATCTGGGCGCTGTGCTGCTGCGTGGTGGGCGTGCTGCTGGCGGTCAAGCTGGGCTATAAAGGCACACCCGGCAAATTTGACTGGAAAAACCTCGGCGTCTGCACCCTGCGCGCCCTGCCTTCGCTCTCCCTGATCATCGTGGTCATTGGCGGCATCATCGGCGGTGTGTTCTCTGCCACCGAAGGCTCTGCTATCGCGGTCGTCTATGCGCTGGTGCTGGCTTTCTGCTACCGCTCCATCAACCTGAAGAGCCTGTGGAAGATCATCGTGGACTCTGCCAAGATGTCCGGCATGGTGGTGTTCCTTGTGGGTGTTTCCAACATTCTGGGCTGGGTCATGGCCTTTTTGCAGATCCCGGATGCCGTGGCGGCAGCCCTGCTGAGCCTGACCAGCAATAAGTACATCATCCTGCTCATCATGAACGTGATCCTGCTGGTGTCCGGCACCTTCATGGATGTGACCCCGGCCATCCTCATCTTCACCCCGCTGTTCCTGCCCATCTGCCAGAGCTTTGGCATGAGCACCATCCAGTTCGGTCTGATCCTCGTGTATAACCTTTGCATCGGCAACATCACCCCGCCCGTGGGCAACGCCCTGTTCGTGGGTATCAAGGTGGGGCGCACCTCGCTTTCCAAGGTCATGCCGTATATGCTTATGTACTATGTGGCCATCATCGGCGGCCTGCTGCTGGTCACCTTTATCCCGGCAGTGTCTACCGCACTGCCGCAGGCAATGGGCCTGATGTAACTGAAACATCTCCTTTTTCTTCTCCTAAAAGGCGGTACCTGCTTTGCGGCGGGCACCGCCTTTTCCTATCTCTTGCACAAAAGCAGTCTTGTGCGCTATACTATCTGCAAAGGGAGGGAGAGACCATGCGCAGACGGACCTTTTTAGCCGGACTGGGCTTTGCAGCCTTGCAGCTGGCAGGCTGTGCCGCAAAGCCGCAGACTACACCGGACTATGTGCTGACCTATGCCGACAACCAGCCCGCCGGGTACCCCACCACACAAGGCGCACAGTATTTTGCAGACCTTGTGCAGCAGCAGACCGGGGGTAAGGTGGTCATTCAGGTCAAAGCGAACGGCGAGTACGGCTCGGAACAGCAGGTGTGGGAGCAGCTTGCCATTGGCGGCGTAGATTTTGCACGTGTGTCGCTTTCGGCGGTCACAGACGATCTGCCCCGGCTCAACGTGCTGCTGCTGCCGTATCTCTACCGGGATGCCGACCATATGTGGCGTGTGCTGGATGGCAGCATCGGGGCAGAGTTTTTGCAGGACTTTACCGCGCATGGGCGGGTGGGCCTGAGCTGGTACGACGCGGGTGCCCGCTCGTTCTATGCCCGTCAGCCGGTGCGCAGCCTGAACGATCTGCAGGGCAAAACCATCCGCGTGCAGGATTCGCAGATCGTGATCGACATGATCCGCCTGCTGGGTGCAGTGCCGGAGACCACGGCTTACAGCGACGTGTACTCGGCGTTTGAGACCGGGCAGATTGATGCCGCCGAAAACAACTGGCCGGCCTACTATTCCATGGAGCACTACAAGGTGGCACGGTACTACATGGCCGATGAGCACAGCCGCGTACCGGAGGTGCAGCTGGCTTCCGGCCGCACATGGGATGCACTGCCGGAGGAATACCAGCAGATTCTGCAGAAATGCGCCCGGGCATCGGCGCAATACGAGCGCCAACTCTGGGCGCAGGAGGAAACAGCTGCCCGAAAAGCGGCATTGGCTGGCGGGTGCCGGGAGCTGCCGCTGCCCGAAGAGGAAATGCAGAACTTCCGCCAGCTGGTACAGCCGCTGTACCGGAAATATTGTGCCGACTATCTGCCGCTGGTGGAAGAGATACAGGCAGAATGACAACAGAGAAAGTCCTTTGAGGGTGCAGGGAACTGCTCCCCACCATCGTGCGCGATTTTCAGGCGGTCATCTCCAAGGAGATCAAGGAGTTGCTGCTGGGAAAGCGGAGAGCGGCTTTTATACCGTTCTCCGCGCTTTGTTCTTATTTTATCTTCGGTGTTTCCTTTCGCTGCCGGGTGGATCTCAGGTATTCCAGCAGCGTCCGGCTCACCACCGAGCTTGCCGTCTTGGAAAACGCCAGCCCCAATGTCCGGCAGCAGGCAGGCTCCAGCGGGCGGGACACCACACCGGGGCAGCCGAACGCCTGCATCACCAGTTCCTGCGAGATGGTCACGCCCAGCCCGCTGCGCACGAACGCCATGATGAGGGTATCGTCCCGAAAGCTGTAAAAAATATTCGGCTTCACCGGGCATTTGAGCATCAGGTGCTGGATGTCGTTATCACAGCCGGGCGTTTCGATGATGAGCGGATGCTGAAACAGCTGCGGCAGGGTCACACTGGAATGTGCAGCCAGCGGATGCCCCTCCGGGAACACAGCGCACAGCGGATCGTCCCGGAGCGGGTAGAATTTCAGGTCGTCTGCCACAATGGACGAGAGGAAACCGCAGTCCACCTGCCCACGGATGATCCATTCCCGGATCTCATCATAGTTGCCGTCCAGAATTTCAATCTTCACCTTCGGGTAGTTTTCCTTGAAATAATGCACAACTTCCGGCATCCAGAGCGTTGTGATGCTGGAAATGCTGCCCACCCGCAGCTTGCCCTCCACCTTGTGGTTGATATTGAACGCCGCCTGCCGCAGCCGGGTCTTCTGGTTGGCCAGCTCCCGGATGTAGGGCAAAAGGCGGGTGCCGTTATCTGTCAGGGTCACGCCCCGGTTGATGCGGGCGAACAGCTGCACGCCCAATTCCTCTTCCAGCCCTGCCATCATCTGGCTGATGCCGGATTGGGTATAGTTCAGTGCCTCCGCTGCTTTGGAAAAGCTGCCCGTTTCGCATACTTTCAAGAATATCTCGTATCGGTCTTTCTGTTCCCGCATTGTAAACGCTCCATAAGTAAAATTTATAGGTCGCAGTAATTTTATTGGGTTTACTGATATGATACTTCATGTTATCCTATATTACAATAGGTTTTTAGGATAGGAGTTTGAGAATCATGGAAAAGAAAGCAAGCAGTTTCTCCGGACAAATCGGATTTGTCCTTGCTGCCGCCGGAAGTGCGGTAGGTGTCGGCAACCTGTGGCGGTTCCCGTACCTTGCCGCAAAGGATGGCGGCGGTTTGTTTTTGCTGGTGTATCTGGTGCTGGTGCTGACCTTCGGTTTTACCCTGCTCACCTCGGATATCGCCATCGGACGCCGCACCAAGCAGAGTGCCATCCGCGCCTACGAGACGATGCGCCCCAAGTGGAAATTCCTCGGCATCCTAACCTTTCTGGTGCCAGTTCTGATCATGACCTACTATGCCGTCATCGGCGGGTGGATCACGAAATATGCGGTGGTCTACCTCACCGGACAGTCTGCCGCCGCTGCGGAGGACGGTTATTTTACCAGCTTCATTACCTCGCCGGTGTCTCCTGTGGTGTTCGCTCTGTTGTTCATGGGCGTGACGGCTTTCATCGTGTACAACGGCGTGGAGGGCGGCATTGAGCGGGTGTCCCGCTACATGATGCCCATTCTGCTGGTGCTGGTGGTCGTGATTGCGGGCTATGCCCTCACCCTGCGCCACGAGGACGCTTCCGGTCAGATGCGCACCGGTATGGAAGGGCTGCGCTACTACCTGACCCCGCACATGGAAGGGCTGACCATCAGCCGCTTTTTGCAGATCTTGCTGGACGCCATGAGCCAGCTGTTCTTCTCCCTCAGCGTGTCCATGGGCATTATGATCACCTACGGTTCTTACGTCAAACCGGACGTAGACCTGAACAAAGCGGTGAATCAGATCGAGATCTTCGATACCGGCGTGGCTCTGCTGGCCGGTGCCATGATCATTCCTGCCGTGTATGTGTTCTCCGGTACCGAGGGCATGAGCGCAGGCCCCAGCCTGATGTTCGTCTCGCTGCCCAAGGTGTTTGCCGCTATGGGCAAGGCCGGTACTTTCGTGGGCATCCTGTTCTTTGTCACTGCTATTTTTGCCACTCTCACTTCCTGCATCTCGGTGCTGGAATCCATCACCGCCAACTGCATGGAGATCTTTCACGCGGGCCGCAAAAAGACGGTGCTTGTGCTGACGGTCATTTATCTGGCCGCGTCCGCCATCATTGCGCTGGGTTACAGCATCTTCTATTTTGAGGTGCAGCTGCCCAACGGCTCTGCGGCTCAGCTGCTGGATATCATGGACTACGTCAGCAACAGTGTCATGATGCCTTTCATCGCCCTGCTGTCCACCATCCTGATTGGCTGGGTCATGACGCCGGATTACGTCATTGACGAGATGCAGCGGGGCGGCAAGACCTTCCGCCGCAAGAAGCTCTACCGGGTGATGATCCGCTATGTTGCCCCGGTGATGATGCTGGTGCTGTTTTTGCAGTCCACCGGGATCCTTGCTTAAAAGGCTACTCTTCCATGTATCAGGACGTAAACTTCTGGCATTTCCACGGAAGTTGACGCCATTGAGGGTGCATATAAGTACCGGAAAGACTGATGATGCCAGTTTTAGCGGATGGTTCTGCGGAGCCATCCGTTTTTTCTTATTCAGATCGCATTTTTTCTGTTTTCTCTTGACGATGCCCCGCCAATGGAGTAGGATTGTGCTGCAAAAACGAATTGCAAAAGAGGAGATCTAAATGCAAATCAGCCTTTTATTGATGCAGCAGATCGCGCAGCTATTTCTGGTTCTGCTGATGGGATATGCCGTTGTAAAAACCGGCTTGTTGAAGTCATCGGACAGTAAGGTGCTGTCTGTGGTCTTTGTTTATCTGGTCATGCCCTGTGTCGTTCTGAACGCCTTTCAGATCAAGGATACACCGGAGATCCGCACCGGCCTGCTTTATTCCATGGGCATCGCCGTTGGAATGCACGTTGTATTTCTGCTTCTGAATGCGCTGTTCCGCAAAGCTCTCAAGCTGGACGCCGTGGAGCAGGTCAATATCATTTACAGCAATGCCGCCGCGCTGGTCATTCCCATCGTGCAGGCCCTGCTGGGGGAGGAATATGTTGTCTACTCCTGTGCCTTTGTCATTGTACAGCTGGTGCTGCTCTGGACCCATGCAAGTGCCTGCCTGCAGGGGTCTGCCCAGCTGGAATGGCGCAAGCTCCTTACCAATGTCAATCTGATCGCCATTGCAGCCGGTGCTCTGCTGTACCTGCTGCACATCTCGCTGCCCGCCCCGATTACCAGCACACTCAGCAGTGTCGGCAATATGATCGGCCCCATGGGAATGCTGCTGGCAGGCATGGCCATTGCGGAAGTGCCCCTGAAAAAGGTTTTCTGCACCCCGCGCAACTATCTGCCGGTATTTCTGCGTCTGCTGGGTGTTCCGCTGGTCATCGTTCTGCTGCTTTGGGCAGTTCACGCATCCCTTTGGATCCCGGACGGCAAGTCCATCCTGATGACGGTCTACCTTTCTGCCATTACCCCCGCCTGTGCAACAGTCACCTCCATGGCACAGCTCTATGACCGGGATGCTTCTCATTCCAGCGCGATCTATGTCCTGAGCACGCTGCTTTCCATCCTGACCATGCCGCTGATGATCGGGTCGTTTGAGCTGCTGCTCTGAAATACGGAAAAAGGCCGTCCGGCATCGCAGCAGGGCTGCCTTTACAATTACAAGGATGTGTCTCTATGAAACTACTCAAACAATTCATTCAGCAGGAAACGGTCCTCACCGCAGCCACTGTGCTGGCCGTTGTCTCCGCCTTCTTTGTTCCGCCGGATGCGCAGTATCTTGGCTACATCGACCTGCGCACGCTGGCGATCCTATTTTCCCTGATGACGGTCATGGCCGGGCTGCGGCGGCAGGGCTTTTTTGATGGACTGGGACGGGCATTGCTGTCCCGCACCCACAGCACCTTTCAGCTGACGCTGGTACTGGTCGGGCTGTGTTTTTTCGGAAGCATGTTCATCACCAACGATGTTTCCCTGCTGACCTTCGTTCCCTTTACGTTCGTGGTCCTGAGCCGTCTGGGAGCGGATGTCCGCCGCTCCCTTCTGATCCCGGTGGTCTGTATGCAGACCATTGCGGCAAACCTTGGCAGTATGCTGACTCCCATCGGCAACCCGCAGAACCTCTATCTTTACGGAAAAAGCGGCATGAGCATCGGGGGATTTGTGCTTCTTATGCTGCCCTACACCCTGGTCTCTCTGCTCCTGCTGCTGGCTTGGGCAGCGCTGGTCTGCCGGAAAACCTCTGCCGTCCTCTCCGCGGATGAGCTCGTTTCTTCTTCTGCATCTCAGGGAGATCAGAAGATTATCCTGCTGTATCTGGTTCTTTTTGCCGTCTGCCTGCTGTCCGTGATCCGGGTGCTGCCCTATGGCATTGCCTTTGCCGCTGTACTCGTCTGCGCCCTTTTTGCAGACCCGCACACCTTACAGGCAGTGGACTATTCCCTGCTTCTGACCTTTGTGGCTTTTTTCATCTTCATTGGCAATCTGGGCCGCATTCCGGCCTTTTCCGGCTGGCTGCAGGAGTTTCTGACCGGCCGGGAAGTTCTGGTGGCGGTTCTTGCTTCGCAGGTCACCAGTAATGTTCCTGCCGCCCTGCTGCTGTCCGGGTTCACGGCAGAGACACAAGCCCTCATCATCGGCACCAATCTGGGAGGTCTTGGCACTTTGATCGCATCCATGGCCAGTCTTATTTCCTACCGGCAGATCGCACGGGAGCTGCCACAGGGGAAGAAGCAGTATTTTGGGCTGTTCACCCTGTCCAACCTGATCTTCCTTGCGATCCTGCTGGGCGTGTGGTTCTTGCTCCGTTGACCATGGCAGATGACTTATGGTTTTTCTATAAAGCTAAAAAAGGGGGGTTCCGTCACGGACGAAGATCCGGGCAGAGCTCCCTTTGGTTTTATCGTATACAGTTATCAAATAAAGAATAAAAGTTTTGCAAAACAACCACTACAAAGCTCAAATCGTAAGCGGTCAACTGCTTTTGAAAAGAGCCGGCAAACAGCACCCACATCCCCATGGGCATCCCGGCATATTTCATTGTCTGTCTCCAAATCCGATCTTCACGATCTGCATTTTCATCCCGTTGTCCCCGACCTTGGCGAGAAACCGGAAAAAGCCGCTGACAGAAGGATCTTTCAAATCGTTGTACCCCAGCATATAGCCCCGGCTGGACACTTGCAAACGGCTGTCCCATGGGGAAAGCTCGCTTTTCGCATCCGAAACCGCGAAATATGCCCCTACATCCTTGATTTTTGCCGTCCTGAGCCACGTTTTGGCAATCATCTTCACCGCCGTGCGGTTGGCGGCATCGAACACCAGCACCCCGCCGGGAAAAGCGTCCGCCATCCCCTGCACCAGTTCCCGAACCTGCTGGGTCAGGAAGTAATAGAACACCCCGGAGGCAAAGAATACCGCCCCGCCGGAGGCATCGATCTTGTCAAACCATGCGGGGTCTTTCAGGTCGCAGGAGATATTTTGCTCCCGCTCCCCGGCGGGCAGCAGCTGCTGCCGCAAGGCGATCACATCCGGGAAGTCCAGATTGTAGATTTTACAGCTGCCGTTGTCGCAGGCTCTGCCGGTGTTATCCAGCCCACAGCCCAGGTTGACTACCGCCGCACAGGGGTGTTTTTTCAGGTATGCCTGCACCTCAAAGGCAAGGTCATTCTGCCGCATGGCGACCTCCAACGCACCGAAGCGCTGCATCAGGCTGCGGGAGTTTTCCTCTGCCTCTGAAAAATCGTAGTCGATCTGGTCGATCAGATGCACCGCTGTTTCGTCCCGATAAAGGTTCGGATACAGCTCTGTGCACAGCTTCCGGGAATACAGTGGGAGGATCAGCGTCTCCTGCACGGTGTTTTTCTCGATTTTGTATTTCATAGGTTCCTCCCTCAGTGAGTAAAAATAGTCATCATTGCCGCCAGCACCGCATGCGCCCACTGCTCCGGGTGGCAGGCCAGCAATTCCTCGTACCGCAAGTTAGGCAAAGCTAACCTTCAACCCTGTAAAAAGCCGCTTCTCAGCGGTCCTTCTGCCAAAATAATACGCCCTGCTGTTGCC